>Ga0082335_1002458_pt1 | contig 34617 bp, 42 predicted proteins | sample Subgrocontami58m_FD_72375 | JGI IMG/M metagenome (GOLD analysis project Ga0082335, IMG submission 72375) | Subsurface groundwater microbial communities from S. Glens Falls, New York, USA - GMW37 contaminated, 5.8 m (SPADES assembly) (version 2) ... | reverse complement strand
GTAAAATGTTCATCTACTGCGGTGAGCGGAATATATGGGATAGGAGGGAATCGAACCCCCGAATGACGGTTTCTATAATCGCTTTAGCGATATTTCTGGAGCCGTCCAGTTTACCACTAGCCTACAATCCCTTCTAACTATCATCAGAATTCAGGTTTAAATAATTATCCTATAATCTCTTTATTTCCTCAATCTCTTTCTGCGAGATAGCAGAGCCCTTGAATTTAGTCGCATATAAAAGCGCGTCCAGAACCTTTCCGTCCTCCAGTTCAATAATCTTTTTTTTCCATGCAACATAAGCCAGCTCAGAACTTCTGATAAATTTGACAGAGCTTATTTCAGGGATATTGTCTTTAAACAGCTTTATATCCATATGGAATTTTTTTTCAAAAAGCTTCTGAAGATTTTCAGGCTTTTCCCCGAGCATTCTTGTTGTTCTCTCATCAATAGCAATAACGTTTTTTATTCCCTTTTCTTCCGCAAGCAGGCTTAATGCGAGGCAGCTTGCCTCGCCTTCATCAATTATGTGCATAAATTCCCCCCTTGCCGAAAATGTCCTGTTTGCCTTGCCTAAAATATTCTTTGTTCTTTCTCTGAGATTATTTTCAGAAATTCCGAGAGATTCGGGCATTTCAAGAACTTTTGAATTGAGAAGATGAAGTATTTTCAGCGCGCCGAGTTCAAACTGCTTATTATTAATCGGCCTGTCAAATGTCTCAAATTTCACATATCTCGTTATAATAAATTTTCCTGAAAATTCTTTTTTCAGAGACACCAGCATCCCCTCCAGCCCGTTCATCACGAAATTTATCAGCGTGCTTGAATCAAAGATTATTGCTTTCATTTTTTGTATTTTGTTGACAATTTATTAAGGTAATTAATTAAATCTGCTCTCCAGTCATCTTTTAATTGCGTTCTTATTAATTTAACAATCTCTTTATCACTCTTAGTTAACTTTTTTCTTTCAAGTTCTTTTATTTTAATCAATATTTTATAATCCCTTGGCTCGTTGAAGACATAATTATTTTTTTCATATTTTGTTATATCAGGAATGCTGTTGACATCATGCATTCCTGAACATCCTAAAGTCGCATGATACATTCTCAGCGACTTTCTGATTTTCATTTTTCAAAAATTTCCATAGCGTATTTAACTCTTGTTTTTTCAGGAAGAGTAATTGACAAATCAACATCGCTTATTCCTGTCTGCCCCGCATATTCTGCAAGCTCCCAGATGCTTATTCCAAGAAGGTGCGCAGTCTGCTGCATGCTTATTCCGTGCTCGTAGATTCTCGACGCCTTATTGATTTCAGCTTTTCTGAAAACTTCCTGTATGTGTTTTCTGAAATTGCCCGAAAGCGAGTCTATCTCGCTCCTCACACATTTCAGTTGGTCCCTGAAATAATCATCCTGCCCCTTCTCAAGCGCGATTACTGCCCGGTCAATGCACATCCTGAAATTTTTAAAGAACTTTGGCCAGCCCCTGTACTCCTGAAGATTTTTCCTCTCCATAATCTTGCTTAAAGCATAGATTATCACTGCTACTGCAATATTGTCGCTATCCTGCTGTACTGAAGCAGTATGAATTGTCTGGTTGCTCAACTCTTTCATAGAGATATTATCATTTCTTTCAAGCGCCTGCTTTGTCTCCTTCAGAACTCTTAGAACATTATCACGCTCTTGCATTTGTCATAAAGCAAACGGGAATATTTAAACTCTTCTGATGGGAAGCAAGGCATAGGCTCGGCATAATTCTTATTTGAATAAAACTCCTTAAACAATTAAATTAACTACACTAAACCATAATACTTCCCCCTAATTGAAATTGCTTATTTTTAGCTTTCTTAGAACAATTATTAATAATTTTATCTTCGATAAGATTACATTTTTGATATTTATTTTCATTAATAAAAATCCAAAAAGGGGTTAGGGGCTACAAATTTTGATAAATGAATTATAAAATTGAGAAGCTCGAGAATATTGTTGCATTAAATGACAGAAAAAGATATTTGTGGCTGCAAGTTGTTAGTAGGCATTATTTAAGAATTAGTGTAATTAACCAATTAAACAGGGATTATGGATCAATTAAAAAAAGCAGTCAAAGCAAACATTATTGGCAATTATTCAGCACAAGGAGCAATTTTATGTAACATGGGCATATATTTTTATACCTTCTCTTCTTTTTTGATTCATGCAGATTATACTCGACACAAACTTCATTTTGACGTGCATTAAGCAGGAAATCAGGCTGTTTGAGCAGTTAAGGGACGCATACCCCGGAACAAGAATAGTCGTTCCAGAGCAGGTCATAGCAGAGCTTGGCTCGCTTAGCAAGGACAAGCGCCTCAAGGGAAGCGAAAGAGAGTCAGCCGATTTATGCCTGCAGATTATTGGAAATGAAAATGTGATTGTGCTTGACCTGCCTGAAGAAAAGGCTGACGACGCAATTGTTAATTATGTCAAAAAAAATGATGGAATAATAGTAGCCAGTCTAGACAGGGGGATAAAGAAACGGCTGAAGAACAAGAAGTTCCTTACAATAAAACAGAAAAAAAGAATTGTGCCGGAGTGAACCCAAAATGCCCCGCTATTCCAGCTTTCCCGCATACGCCTTGCTTCCAACAACAATACCCTTCTTGCTCATCTCAACAGGATAAACTTCGCAGGAATGCTTCGTGCTTCTCATCTTCAGTATTTCAATATATCGTTTCCTCTCCTTTTTTTGCCTGATAAAGTACAGCGCTATAATCGAGTCAGATTCAAACTCAAGTGTTTTCGAAGTTGCCTTTTTCTCTCCGCTCGGATCCTCTTCATAAGTGAGCAGAGAAGTACACCCCCACTTTCTCAGCAGGCGGAATAGCTCAAGAGCAGCCTCTCTTTTCTTCAGGTCATCCCCAAACAAAAGCGCAAACGATGTAATGCTGTCAATCACGATCCTGCTGATTTTTTTTCTGAGAACAATGCTCTCAATCGTTCCTCCTCCCTCCTCAAGCATTGTCTTGACTTTTTCAGGCGTGTATTCTAAGAAAATAAAGTCCCCCTTTTTCTCGAAAAATTCTAAGTCCCACCCAAAATCCATCATATTAGAATAGAATACTTCCTTCTTCTCCTCAAATGTAACATACAAGCATTTTTCTCCATTCCTGAGCCCCCCCATAAGAAATTGCACAGCAAAAATAGTCTTCCCGCTCCCGCTGTCGCCGACCACAAGATTTGTAGTCTTTCTTTCAAAACCACCCTCAATAAGCTTGTCAAAATTCACAATTCCCGAAAATATCCTGTCCGGGGGGCAATTTCTCCTTTTTGTTTTCTTAACTTGTTTTTTGGGCGCTCCTTTTTTATTCATAAACAAGAAAAGCAAGGGTAGTTTAAAAATGTTATTGAAACTTGATATTTGGCAGTCAGGAAGCAAATTTCTCATTTATCTTTTTAAGGTTCAAAAGAATTATCTTTTGAATGCTTTGATAAAGTTTTAAGTCCTCTCTGCTTTTTGAGCCTTTTGTGTAGCCCAGATATTCATCCAAAAGTCCGAAAGGAATATCAAAGATAGGAATATCTAACGATTGCAGCAGATGGAATGTAATCAATCTTGTTGTTCTGCTATTCCCATCTTCAAACGGATGAATGTGCTGAAATTCATTATGAAAATATACTGCAAATTTTAATGCTTCTTCTAACGGTACGTTCTTTCTCTTGATAAACCCGTTATATCTTTCAAATAGCTTTTCAAGTTCTTCCCGAATATCCTCGGGCGGGGCGGTTTTAAAATGAGGATTGCCTTTAATAAAAACATTGGTTGTTCTTAGATTTCCAGCAAGATACGGGCGACGCCTCATTGAAATTTTGTGGTACTCTAAAACTGACTGCAAACTTAAAGGCTTTCTTTCATTAGCATCTTTAAGCATTTGAAGCATAGCTTCCTGATAATTTGTTACTTCATCAACATCGGCTGTTTTTAAGTTTGCAGGAATTATTTTCTCCCTTAATATCTTTATGGTATCCGGGAGGGTAATTGGATTGCCTTCAAGCGAAAGGCTGTGATAAATAAACGAGATTTCAAATTCGCTTATCATTTTTTGATATTTTGATTCATTTTTCTTTCTTAATCTTCTATAAATTTCTAATTCTTTTTTGATTTCAGGGATATAATTTTTTGAGCTTTTAGTAATAACTGAGTGCTTGTATCCAAAATAAACCAGCAAATTGTTAAGCAACACGTTATAGAATATCTCTGCCCTAAGGGGCTTTTCCGAAACAATCAGAATCATTCCGTGCCTATCAAGAATTTCAACATATTTTTTTATTGTTCGGGGGTTAAGATTTATACTCTTGGAATTAATCTCTTCTCTTTGCAGGGCATTGCTGATGAAATGCGCAAAATTTTTATCTAAAAGAAGATTATAGTTTATTCCATTTTTTATGCAATAAAGAATCAGTTTATAGAGCAGTTCTGTTTTTTTAGACGTCTCTGCCTGAAAACCCTGCTTCTTTTTGACTAATAGCTTTTCAGTTGCAAGCTCTCTCAGACACCTGTGGATTACGTGATACTCTCTCTCATCTTTATTGAGTTTTTTAACTACATCTATTGGCTTAAGCAATGCCCTATTTTTGTAGACAATTTCAAAGACATCATACTTTGTAACCATAATAAATCTACTGCTTTGTAGTTTATAAATCTTGCTATTTTGTATCAAAACTTACATATTTTGTAATTTTTCGTGCAATTTGCCGGAATTTTATAACGCAGGAGGATACTGCGCTGAACTTTCAGAAGATTTTTTTCTTCTGAGAATGAAGAATAAAATAACAATAATCACTAAGAGCAAGATTAGCAAAGGGGCTATCACAATCATTCTAAACCCTAAAATGCTCATCCAGATATTCCTGAAAAATCCAATTGGTGGAAAAGAATTGTTAAGAAAAGTTTCAACAACAAAATAGCTACCTCTTTTAATAACCCTCGTGCTTTCGCAATAATTTCCAGTAGTAATCTCTTTTGCTACTTTCTCAGTATCTTCAGTAGTTAAAGTTAATTTATATCTTGTATTTGATTTAAAACTATTAGACATTCCAGTAAACTTTGAATATCCGGTATTTTCAGCTACCCAATTTCCAGACAAATCCTCGGCAAGAAATTTTACAGGAACATCAAAGTCGACCATAACCTGATTTGATTTATCTTCGGTTAGAACTCCTAAATCTATCTCAGTGTTATTAGTTGCAATCAAAACATCTTGGTCGCTTCCATATCCATCTGAAACCTCAAACTGGTTATTCTTTCTCATGACTCTGTAAGAATGAAGAAAACAATTCCCCTGCACGAAAGGCGCTGCATAATTAAAGCTCGCCTCTGTATCTAAAATCGCATTCTTAATTTCAAAATACCCATGATCATTGTCTACTTTGCTGTCAGACTCTATTGTCCCCCTGTCCGTAGCAAGTCCCGCATTATACATCAAATCAATTTTTCCATCAGGTGTTCTTGGTTCTCCTTTAATATTGATAGTATATTTTTCAGCCGAAACGAAATTTAAAACTAGTATCGCTCCCAAAATTAAAATAACAGGCAAAATCAACCTCTTCATGATATTCAATAGAAACGATACTTTAAAAACCTAATCAGAACAAACCCTTCATAAAATTAGAAAGGAATATCTTAACTGCAAAGAAAATGCCATAACTAAGCATCAGTATCGGCACAAAATACCTTAGTCCCTCTTTTTCCTCGCCCTTGCTTACCAATCCTAAAACCAGCGATGCAAGAATGTCAAGCATAAGCATAAATGTCAGCGAGAATAACAGGATAAAATTCGTAGATATATTTATGCTCGACATTGTGAACGGAAGGCGGGCACTAGTTGTCTGATCAACTGAAAGTCCGCTTAATAAACTGGTCAAAACTCCCACAAGAATATTTGAAAGCGAAAAAAGCGCAGGAGCGGCAACAGCGACAGCAATGAAAATAAAAATAATATACATAAGAACATTGCTGCCCGCCCGTTTCTCAACAAATCCCCTCTCGCGCATATTGACTGCCGTATCCTCAAGCAGTACAGAAATATTCCCTCCCGCCTTTATCCCCGAGATAACCAGAAGCAATGTCTTGGCTATCTTCTCGCTCCCTATTCTTTTTGACATGTCAAGAAGCGCGCTCTCAGTATCCTTCCCAGTTGTAATATCCTTCCCAACTCTTAATATCTCCTTATCAAGCGGAGAGAATTCCTCCCGCGCGCTAAGAAGCATCGCCCTGCTTATAGTCATCCCTGCCCGCAGATTGCTCGCCATCAAACCAAGAAAATCCGGAAAAACACTTTCCATCCTCTTGATTCTTCCCGCCTCAATTAAAATTCTCCTGAAGTAGGCAAAAAGCAGACAGATAACAACTAAGGAAAGAAGCACAATTGCAGAATACAAAATGCTTCTGTAAATAATATACATTCCCGCCCCGGATAAAACAGCGATTAAGATAATTATAAACAGCCCGCGGTTGCTTCTCCGCCTGCTTCTCGAATTTAGGATATTGCTTTTTGTTTCTATCTTTGCCAATTTAGCATTTTTCATAGCAGGCTCGGCCTCCGCGATTTTATCATTCCTAAAAACATAATCTGAATAATAAACGAAAGAATAAATAATCCGATGAACATCAGCATTGTTATAAGTTTTGGAAGATTTATCATGCTCGAGATTATCGTCAGAAACGATATCGAAAGCGCAGGCACAATTACAGAAACAAGCATATAAAAAACCATTAGAGGATTAAGCTTATTCCCGTAATTCTGTATCTGTATCATCTGCTCTTCATTCAGCGCCTTAATGCTGTCCTTAACGACGAGATACATATCGCTCCCCGCCCTCATGCCATTGCTTATCTGCCACAATGTTCTCCTGAAAAAAACAGACGGATTCCTCTTCCCGATGTCATCAAGAACGTCTGTTTCGGGCTCGCCGGAATTTATCCTTTTAACAGCCTTCCTGAATTCGACGCTTAACTCCCCATAATCCTGCGAAGATATGTTCGCTAGAATTGTAAAAAGCGGAATTCCGGAATTCAACTGGACGGAAATATCCTCCAGCGCAGAAATAAGATTCTTCTCTATATTTGCCTGCTTTCTCGACACATATATTCTTGGATAAACCCTCTGCGAAAAAAACACAAATCCCGAGAATAGAACGGCAATTCCGGCTCCAAGCAGATAAAACTGTCTCACTTTGAGAAAAAACAGGGCAGTAGTTGAAATTAAAAGAAGGAATACAAACGAGATAATAACGCTCCTCAGCGCAATCCCAAGATACTCCTCTCTCGAGATATCAACTCCTGCATTCTTCAGAGTTTCGCCAAGCGCAGAATTTTTGACATGCCTGAATCTCTCTGCAAAAAATTTGGTTCTTTTTTTTAGAATATCCCACCGTGAAAAGGTAAATGGAATTTTAAACTCCATGCTATCTCCCAAGAATTTTCTTTACGTCATTCTTTTTCATCAAATCAGACAGCATCCACTCATCAGCGTAATACATTCTGATAACCTTGCCGAAATCGTTCAGCTCGCGGATATTATTTTTAACAAGCCAGTCAAGAATGCTTTTTTTCACAGTGAGATTTTTACCCATTTCTGACTGCGACATTCCGGTATTCCTGCTCAAATCCTCAAAAAATCTCGAACTCTCGCTGTGCTTGACTATTTTATCCTCTTCAGGTATCCATCTATACAGAATATTCGCCTCAGCCCGGTCGCTGCCCACTTCAAACTCCGCGATTTGCGAAATTCTCCTCATTCCTCTTCTCCTGTCCCTGAACATCACCACGTTCAGATTGACTGCTTTAAGCAGGTTAGGTGGAATATTCAGAGGAGGATTAGTTAACCGCGAAATAGTCTCCGAGGCAGAATCAGCGTGAAGAGTTGCGTAAACGCTGTGCCCTGTATGCATTGCCTCAAACAGCACCATTGCTTCCTGCTGCCTTCTCATCTCTCCGAGAATAATTCTATCGGGCCTCATTCTCAACGAATTAACAAGCAAATCAAGCATGCTAACCTCGCCCTTGCCTTCCGGATTAGGAGTGCGAGTGACTAGGGGAGTCCAGTAAAGAAAATCAGGCAGCATTAGCTCCCTCGTATCCTCCACGCTTACAATTCTGTGATTGGGAGGAATAAACGGCATGCACGCATTAAGCAGAACAGTTTTTCCCGAAGCAGTCCCGCCCGAGATAATCATGTTCATCTCATACTCAACAGCAAGCCATAATAATGCAGCAGAGTCAGCATCGCACGTTTTATTCTTTATCAAATCGATTATAGTATACGGATCGCGCGCAAACTTTCTTATCGTTATGGTGCTTCCCTTAGTGCTTATCGGATACAAAACCGAATTCGCCCTGTCTCCGGTCACAAGATGCGCATCAAGAAGCGGAGTAAGAACAGTTATCTGCCTTCCAACTCTTCTTGCGATAATATTTGAGTAATTAATTATATCCTCTTCCTTTCCTATCTTCATGTTAGTATGCAGCCATCCGTACTTTTTGTGATAAACTTTTATGTTCTCATTCGGGCTCGGAATTACAATTTCCTCAAGATTCGGATCATTAATCATAAACTCAATTTTCCCCAATCCAAGCATATCCTGCATCAGCTTGCCGACAAGAAATTCCTCAGTTCCCTTTTCAATTGTCGGAATTTTCGCCTTGAGAAGTGAGCTCGCCTCAGCAATAAATCTCTCCTTGATTCCAGCATATGCCTCGGGATCAACTATCTCCTTCATGCTCAGCGTCGTGGCAGCAACAAGCTCATTCCTGATTTCATTAAGCAGTGATGATGTGGCGCTCTTTATCTCGGGAACATTCATCTCATAAAGCACCCCCGAAATCTCCCTCTTTATCAAAACATTAACTTTCGCCTTATCGACTTCAATCTCATATTTCTCAATCTCACCAAACTTTTCTTTCTCAAATTTCTTAGTAAATATATTCTCGCCAGTGCTTTTTCTATGCTCTTTCACCTCGGCTTTTTTCCAGCTTATTTTTTTGTGTTTGTGTTTCATCTTATTTTTCAGTCAGCAATTTTCAAAGTCGGCTCCCCAACACCAGGATAGTCGATAATAGCCAGACTTCCAGATTCAAGAATCTCGCACCATTCCCTTGCCACGTCCCCACTCACTCCGAATCCTTTTGAGATAGTTGACAGCCGAATTTTCTTTTTTTGCTGCAGTATAGTATATAGAGTATCCAAATCAGTCGAGGACTTTCCCTTTAATTTTATTGCCTGAATCTCGCTAATCTCGACACTTTTTCCCCTCGCCCTTCTGTCGCTCATCAGCCCGAATAGCAGAGCAATAAAAAGAAAAACCCACTGGACAACCAGGAATATCTTGGACATAGATGATATGCCGTTATACGCCGCAAAAAAACTCTCAGAAAGCGACGAGACAGAATACCCTGTAAGATTGCTCTTCAGGCTATACACAAAAAAGGCGATATTTGCAATCAGCGAAATGCCGGCAATTATCAATATCTTTGCAAAAACAGGTTTCCTCTCTTTTTCAGCCATCTTTTTTGTAATACATTCCATATTATGAAAATGTTTAAATACATTCCATAACGCATATATACCATCAATCTATTTTATAAACCTTACTAAAAAGAGGAGAAATGGGAAAAACTAAAAGTCAGGCAAGCATAGAGTATCTCTTTGTGATAGCGTTTGTCAGCGTGATAGTTATCGCAATTCTTGGCATAGCCATAATCTACTCTTCAGGAATAAAAGACAGAATAAAAATACTCCAGATGAATGAGTGCGCAAATAAATTAATTTCTGCATCAGAGTCAGTATTCTACAATGGAAAGCCGGCAAAAGCAACTGTTTCATGCTACCTTCCTGAAAGTATAAAGAGCATAGATATAGCAGAAAACAGCCTGATAATAGGAATTCAGCTGAGCTCGGGGGTAACGCGGACAGCTTTCTCAAGCAAGGTTCCTATTCAGGGAAACCTCTCCGCGTTCTCAGGCACGCGGAACATACAGATATCAGCAGAAGAAAATTTCAGCTCACTAAGCATGGCGTAAAATGAACTGCAATTCAATGCTGAAAAAATCCCAGTCATCAATAGAATTCATTATCCTGACAGGAATTATCATGCTTTTCTTCAGCGTCTTTTTCCTTTCCATTCAGGAATCCGGCTCAGACAAACTCAGGGAAAAACGCGCTTTTTTAGCGAAACAAACGGCATTCATTGTTCAGGACGAGATAAACCTCGCTCTGAAATCAGGCGATGGCTACGAAAGGAGGTTCGTGCTTCCCGAGAGTCTTGATGGCATGGACTACAATGCGATAGTCATTGATGAAATGATTTATATAAAGACTGCTGACAACAAAAGCGCAGTCGCGCTTCCGATTCCAAAAATAACCGGAAATCTTGTGAAAGGAGAGAATACTATCAGAAAGGAAAATAGTGAAATAAAACTAAACTAATTTAATAAAAATGCAGAAGAAAATAAAATCAAAAAAATCGCAGGCGTGGGGAATTGATTTGACAATTGGATTTACTATCTTCTTTGCAGGAGTAGTTCTGCTTTACCTATACTCGGTAAATTCCAGTTCGGAAACTGAAGCAACAGAGCAGCTTAACTACGACGGAAATATTATAGCAGAGAGCCTGCTCTCAGCAGGCTCTCCTGATGACTGGAATTCAGGAAATGTCAATAAAATAGGAATAGCCTACGCCAATATAATAAACGAAACAAAACTCGAGAGATTTTACTCTCTCGCAAATTCCGACTATCAGAAAACAAAAGAATTGTTCAACACAAGATATGACTACTTATTTTCGCTGTCCGTAAATATGACTATAAACTCCCAAGTGACAGAACAAATCGGAAAGCCCGGAGCATCTCCCGAAAACATCAACACAAAAAACCTCGTCAAAATTACAAGATTTGTCTTTTACAAGAATAAACCTTCAACAATGTACCTATATGTCTGGGAAACTTAATAAAAGAGGAATTTTTTACAGCACAGACGCTTTGATAGCCCTGCTGATAATAATACTGACACTGGCGATTCTTTACCCGATAGCAAGCCATTCCCCGAGAGAGTCATATATCGCAGGAGATATTATCAGAACATTATCTTCAATGAAAATCGGCGAGATAGACAATGTTTATGTGCAAAACCTGATATCTGAAGGAAAAATCTCCGGCATGAACAAATCAATTTTAGAGCAGATAGGCGAATTCTATGTCTACGATAAAGATGAGGCAAAAAATCTGGCAAACCTTGCAATCTCGGGGCTTTCAACAGGCGAGAATATCGGAATCTGGTACGGAAACGAGCTTCTTGCGTCAATAAATTCAACAGACATTGAAAACTCCGAAAACATCGAACTCGAACGGCAGATTATTTCAGGGATACGGGAGGGAAGCAGCGTCACCGGCTATTCAGCAAGGGCATTTTTAACAAGCAGTTCGCAGAAAAAATATTTCTATTTCGGAGGGTATATCGGGGATGGTAATCTCTCCCTGAACATGGATTACTCAGGAAATATCACAGAAGTATTCCTGGAGATTGCAATAAACCAGGAGTTCGACGTCTACATTAATGGCGCCTTTTCAGGGCACTATGAAAAGTCGCCTTCAGAATTTACCCCTGCAAGATACGACCTATCAGCATACATATCAAATTTTAATTCAGGAAACAACATAATATCAATCAGGGGGAACAAGCTCTACATCGCAGGCGGATATTTCAAGATTTCTTATGAAAATTCAGAAAATTTAGGCGAGTCTCAGAGATATAATTTTCCCGGAATAGAAGGCGCAATAAATTTATACGACAGTTTCTATATTCCAGGAAATTTAAGCGCCCTTGGAATTTATCTCCATCTTAATACGAGCTCAGCCGTCTTCCTTAACATAGGAAACACCACTGTTTTCAACAATAGAACTTCAGGTGAGGAAAAAATAACGCTGAATGACGCATATCTCTCATCTTTGTTAAACTATAACTCCATTTCTAAAAAAACAGCCCCGGTAAGGCTTGGCTTGAAAAATGCGTCGTATACCTCAAATGGCTCTATGAATGCAGATATTTTTTCGGTCGCCGATTTATCGGGGAGCATGGCAGATACGTGCGTTGACTACTCTCCGCCAAACTGCTGCAGAGCCCAGAGATGTGCAAATCAAAGCGGCTGTGAGATCTGCGGTGGAACGTGGAGTGAAAAAATCGGAGCGGTAAAACGGGCAAATAACGCTTTTATTGATGGGATACTTAACTACTCAGGAAACAGGATAGGCTTAGTCGGCTATGAACAGGCAGTTTACTGGTGGATGCCCCACAATCTTTCAACCAACTCAACCTCGCTTAAAAGTAAGGTAAACAGATGGGTTGCAAATGGCGCAACATGCATTTGCTGCGGAATAAATGACGCAGTCAGCAGAATGAATAATCAATCTTACTCTGGCAGGGCAAAGGCGATGGTGGTGATGTCAGACGGGCAGGCGAATGTGAACTGCACCGCGTCAGGAAACGCGATTCAGGACGCGGTCAATGCGGCGTGCCGAGCATATCAAAATTTCGGGATAAAAGTTTATTCAGTCGGATTCGGAAGCGACACAGACACAAACACTCTCCAGCAGATAGCAGCATGCGGGAACGGAACGTATTACTACTCAAATATAAGCGAAATAGTTCGGGTTTACGAAACAATCGCGCGTGACATTATTGCAGCGACATATCACAAGCAGACAATTAATGTATCAGGAAATATTTCCTCTGTTCTTTATCCTGATTCATACATCTCATTTGAATATCCAAAAGAAATTCAGTCATACGGGCAGATAATAGCCAATGAAAAAATGTTTGATAATTCGTCTTCAGCAGTTTTCACTGTTCCGCCTGATTCAAAAATAATTGAAGCGCGAGTGATATCTTATTCAGGTCCAAGATGGACAAACAAGATAAAAATTAATGGAAACCTTTTTTTTGATTTGAATTATTACGGAAATGACTATATCTCTCTGGGTGACCCGTACTCGGCAAATATCCCCCTAAATTTGATTAACACAACAAATCTTATAGAGCTGAATACAGGATTATCAGGAGCAAATCTTTCTGCAGGTTCAGCCAGCAATAAAGTAATATACTTCATTTTAAAGAATCTCAGCGCATATTCAAATATAGCCGCCCTCGCGGAGGGCTGCTCGTGGGAAATTGAATTTGAGGCGGGCGGGAATATAAGTATGCCTGTTCCTTCAAATTACTCCGGCTCAAACAACTGCTATTACACTTCCGCCAGGCAGGAGTACAGCACATTTGACGCAATCCAGACAGCAGTCTACAACTTGTTGCAGGATCTTGACCTGAATAATAACGGCATGATTGAGACCAGATTCAGTGAAAACGATTTGTCAATTTCTTCAACAGAAATAAACGGGATTCCTTATTCCTGGGATACAGAGGTGCAGGTTAGAAGATGGTACTAAACAAAAAAGGAATGTTCTTCACTCTGATAGCAATAGCTCTCCTTTCCCTCTTTTTGCTTTCGTACTCAATATACTCCCTGACAGCTGACAGGCAGTCTGTGAACAAAAGAATAGATACAATGAACACGTTTGTCTTTTCCCTTGACAAGGACTTGCCAAGACAGATATACATCTCGGGTTTCAGATTTATATTCCTTGCTGAAAAAAAGATAATTGAAGAGGGAAGTTACATTTCAAATACCAACGAACTGTTCAACGAAGCATTTTACAACGGCACGCTCGAAAGCGCGCCTCAAAGTATAATGAACGGCGCAAGATTTTCTGACATATCCGACTCGTTAAAGCAGAAAGCAGGAAAAATCAACCTTGACGCAGAAATTTCCCCAATCTCGCTTGAAATGAAGCAGGAAAGTCCGTGGAGCATAACAGTAACTCTCAAAGCAGAAATAATAATCACCGACCGGGCGAATCTTTCCAGATGGAATCAGACCGCAGAAATAAAAACAGAGATACCAGTAGAAAATTTTGAAGATCCATTGTACGTTATCGGCACAAACGGCAAAATAACAAACAAGCTAGTGAGGGCAAATTATTCATTCGCTTCCACTTCTGACTTGCTCCTCCACGTCCAGAACTCGCGTTACATTGCCTCAGCTTCCGCCCCGAGTTTCATTGACAGGTTAGAAGGAAGGAATGAAGCAAGTATAAATGGCATTGAATCACTGGTTTATCTTCCGGAACTTTCTGCGCAAGGGATTCAAGTTTTCCAGAAATCTAATGTTGATTATATTTATTTTTCAGGCAATAATCTCGTTTCAAATAATGTTCAGGGCATGCCTGCGTGGTTCAGGTTGGATGACGCGCATCTCGGGATTTATGACGCTGTTCCGATGTAAATATGCCTACAAAATACAAATAGTACTGAAAAACAAAAACAAAAAATTAATTCCATAAACAAGTGTTAGTGGGTTAATTAAAATTGGTTTAAGAGCAATGTCCATTATATAGAATTTATATTATCATTAAATATTTATACCCCCGTAAATTAATATAAAAATGAAAAAGAGCGCAATAATCATCATTATCATTCTCTTAATATTATTGGCAGCAGTTCCATTTATCATTGAAAAATATTTCGGAAAGAAAGATAACTCGCCGTCAGGAAACATTGTGAAAGAAACTCAGCAGGCAGGAAGCAGTGGAGAGCCAGATGACAGCAATATTGATGACAGTACTTCAGGAACAGGAAACGTGATTTCAGGTACGAGTTCTGGCGGGGGTGGAGGCGGAAGTAGCAGTGATGGAAGCAGCAGTGGAGGAAATAGCAACTTGCAGGAGACCCGTCCAGATATTGAAAGAGCGGAATGTGGATTTTATTTTGAAAAATACGGAACATGCGCGGGAACTTGCCCTTCCGGGACCTGCACTTCGGAAGGAAGAAGCTGCTATTGTAAATAAAGAAATTGCCCGTAGCAATTTCAGTCTCCAAGAAAATCTATAAGATTTTCAGGGTCATCAGAAACTTACGTTTCTGAGGTTTAAAATCTACCGCCCGCAAGCTGTGAGTGATTGACCTAGATTTTGAAATAAAATTGATTTTTAGATGGTTAAGTTAATCTATAATCTGTCAAGTGATTTTCCAGAACTTCTTCTTGACAGCGTGGAATCGAGCGCCCACGAAAAAGAGGACATCCCTGCAGCGAAACAGAATGCAACGCTTAAACACGCCCTGATTATTCCATCATATGCTTCGTGCCTACAATAAAAATCAATGAAAGCGCCTTCAACTAAGACGCCTACGGCATTTACTGCAGCAATGGAGTAAGCTATTTTTTCAGGTAATGTTGCTCCCATTAAAGGTTCATATTAGGTTAATTTTTAAATTATCCTGTCATATGAACCTAAGTTAACAATTAATCGCTGTTGCAGAAGAGGAATAACTAGCCCTGTTAAGCATAAGATAACTTCAATAACAACTTAATCTTGGATAACCATTAACCCCCTCATTATAAAGATTTCCCGCAACCATAGAAATCTTTATAAACTGCCCGCCCCTCGATAAATTAATAGTAATGAAAGGAGGTAAAAATGCAAAAAAAAGGACAGGCAGCAATGGAGTTTCTTATGACTTACGGCTGGGCTATTCTTGCAGCAGTTATTGCTATCGGGGTTCTTGCCTATTTCGGAGTTTTCAGCCCTGGAAAGTATGTAACAGGAAATGCAGTTGTATCTCCTCCATTCTACGTTAATGCGCAGAATATAAAGGAAGCGGGAGTTACATTAGAACTGAGAAATAACGGCGGAGAAGATTATGATATTCAGAGCGTCTATGTTTCAAATTGCGGTACAGAAACACCATCCCCCGCGACACGAGTTATAGCAGGAGATGCGGCAGCCGTAATGGTTACATGCGATACTGCATTAGTAGCAGGAGCATCATTTAAAGGAGATATAGTAGTAACTTATACTAAAGACGGAAGCCAAGTTGAATTAACTTCAACAGGAACAATCTCCAATAAAGTCGTAGCTTAAATTTATTTTAATTTTTTACTTTTTCTTTTTCTTTTTTTATTCTTATCTTTTGCATAAAATGTTATCCTTCCTCTGCTGAAAATCTGGGCAAGTGTTCTCCAATATTCTTCTCTTTCTCTCAAGGTTTTGATAGAAACACTTGAATCGTGATATGCTTCTGCTTCTTCCTCTCTCGGAACATTAAGTCTTCCGCCATCCAATGCCCACTGGGCATCTTTATAGCATGCATTATAAACCTTTCTTTCGCCATCAGTCATAGGCAGCTCTCCTATTGCCTTGCTCCAGTTCGGACTTCCATCGTATCTGCATGTAAACGCATTTTCCTGCCTTAATACCCCAAGAAGAGTATTTGGAAACCTTGAAATTTTCGTTCTGTTCATAACAACTCTTGCAATGCCTTTTCTGGCATCAGATTTCTGGTTTGCTGCCTCTGCAAACAATACATCAGCAAACTCTTTTAATTCTTCAGGAGTATAACTTAAATTTTGAGGCTGTTCAGCATCACTCTCCAAACTTCCAGTTGCATATGCGGCTGCCCCCGCAAGTACCCTAAAAAATCCTCTTCTTGTCATTGAGTATTCCATAAAACCCCCATAGAAACATCATTTTTAAACCTTCCTATTGTAACTACTAAATAATAACACTGATATCAAAATTGTCCCAATAAATCCATCATTATCAAATTAATTTTCTATGGAATATTTTATAAATCTCCCTTTTCTACATACTTTATGAAAATACTTTCACTTCACTGCGACTATATCAAATTCAAGCCGGTAAAAAAGGCAATCAAAGAGCCGGAGAAAATAGGAAAAGAGGGAGAAAAGCAAAAAGAAATAAAAGAAGCCATAGTAATCTTCACAGCAGTTGAGAAAGCTGACGAACCAAATAAAGAGATAGTGAGCCAGTACATCTCAAACATAAAAGACATTGCAAAACAAGTAAAAGCAGAAAATATCGTTCTATATCCTTATGCGCACTTGTCATCAAGCTTGTCAAACCCTGATTTTGCACTGAGAGTCATGGAAGAAGCTGAAAAAGATTTAAGGAAAGAATTCCGAGTCACAAGAGCGCCATTCGGTTATTACAAAGAATTCGAGTTAAGATGCAAGGGACATCCGTTATCAGAGTTAAGCAGAAGTATCGGAGTGAAGGCAGAGGAAGGAAAGTCAAATATTCCTATTTTGAATAAAGATGAAAAGTACGATCCAAAACAATTGTTAAGGCAGATTTCAAGAAGCAAGTTAGATGCACGAGAGTTAAAGGAGAATGACCATAGAATAATTGGACAAAAATTGGATTTATTTTCATTCAACGAGGTTGCGCCGGGAATGGTTTTCTGGCATAATAACGGACTGATAATCTACAACGAACTAATTAATTTCTGGCGCGAGGAGCATAGAAAAGCAGGCTATCAGGAAATTTCAACACCGCAGATTTTAGACAAGAAACTATGGCAGATTTCAGGACACTGGGAAAAGTACAGGGACAACATATTTCTGACTGGCTATGAAGGAAAAGCAATGGCAGTAAAGCCAATGAACTGCCCGGGTGGAATGTTAGTCTACAAATCAAGCCCGAAATCATACAAACAGCTTCCTCTAAGAGTTGCAGAACTGGGAATTGTCCACAGGCAGGAGCTATCAGGAGTTTTAGCAGGATTATTCAGAGTCATTCAGTTTACACAGGACGACGCACATATCTATTGCACAGAAAATCAAATTGAAGACGAGGTCTCTAAACTTCTGGCGTTAGTCGATTTATTTTATAAAAAATTTGGCTTCAGTTATACTATTGAGCTATCTACTCGTCCTGAAAAGAGAATTGGCAATGAAAAGCTTTGGGATTTGGCTGAAGACATATTAAAAAAGGTTCTTGATAAACGAAAAGTTAAGTATAAAGTTAACAAAGGAGATGGAGCATTTTATGGTCCAAAAATTGACTTTCATTTAACTGATTCTTTGGGCAGAACTTGGCAGTGCGGGACAATACAGTTGGATTTTTCGATGCCAGAAAGATTTGAATTAGAATATAACGATACTGACAATAAACCGAAGAGGCCAGTTATGATTCATAATGCTATTTATGGGAGCATAGAAAGATTCATAGGCATACTTCTTGAACACTCAAACGGCAGCCTCCCAACATGGCTAAGCCCGGTTCAAGCCAGAGTAATCTCATTCACAGACAGAAATCAGAAAGCAGCCGAGAAAATTGCGCAAAAATTAAGAGAAGCAGGAATAAGAGTTGATGTTGATTTTGAATCATCAACAGTAAATGAGAAAGTCAGAAATGCCGAACTGATGCGGATTCCCTACCTGATAACAATCGGCGATAAAGAGGAAGAAAAAGGCACAATTGCCGTCAAAAAGCGCGGCAGGGACGAAAAGCCGAAATTCAATGTGAAATTAGAAAGCTTTATTAATGAAATAAAACAAGAGATATCAGAGAGGAAATAAAAGAGAGATACGATGAAGCTGGACCACTATCTGAAGAGGGTTGAAGAAAGCATGGAATTTAAGAAATTCAGGGAAGAGCATAAGCGGGCGTATTTGTCAGCAGGATTTTTTGTCTTGGATTTTGAAGCAAACAAGAATATGCATCAGGTTGATTTCTTTATACCTTCAAACAAGAAGATTGCAACATTCAAACTCGAGAAAGGGGTATCAATGCAGGTATCAGATGCGCTTAAGATGAAAAGAGCGCCAGAGGAGATAGACGGAAAATCAAATCTTGATTTAGAAGCGTTAAAAGGAATCGTCCATGACGAGATGATGAACAGGACAGTAACCCAGGAAATAAAAAAAATCATAGCAGTTCTTCAGACAGAAAAAGGCAAAAAAATATGGAGATTAAACTGCATCACATCCGATTTAAGCATAATCAAGGTGAACATAGATGACGATAGGGGATGCATTCTTGATTTTGAAAAGGCGAATCTGTTTGACATGATTAAGAAGGTGAATCCCTCAGCCTTAATGGCGGGAAAGCCGGCTCAGAAAAATTAGTTTCTGTCATAACTGCCAATAACCTCCATAAAATTTGTGCATCAGGATAGTTTATTTATCGTAATACCCTGTGCTCTTGGCACAGGGACGCTCAGTCCGTTGGGTCTGGGGTCTTGCCCCAGGGTTAATACCCGTTTATTATTAGGACATTTTCGCGTTTAATAACAATCATTATTTCGGTATACTACAATTAATTTCTCAAACATATAACCTTATAAATCCAAAATCTGAATATTTATTCATGGCCAGGCATATTAAGGATACGGATGTTCTAATTTACGCTGCGAGAAATCCAAAGGAAATTTTGAGCGAATTAGAGGGAGATTCTGTCGGGGTTATGTATGCTGGCGGCAAGAGAGTCCTCGTTCAGTCAAAATACGACAGAAGAGTCATTTACTATCCAATATCAAACGGAAATGGAAGCCATCAGCTGTTAATTGGTGTGGTGGGTTCTCCTGTCTTTGTACGAAATGAAAAAACAGCTCTGAACAGCCGCTATGGCGAAGGAAGTGTTGTTGACGTCACTTCTAAAATAAGGCAGATGAGAGACACTTTTATTTTACTCAATCGGACTGCGAGAGAGCAGAGATTGTAAGTCTCTAAATGCCTCCTAACAACTCCCAGCCTTGTAATAATTACCATTTATTGATAACCCAAATTATCTGTGCATAGAGATAATTAAAATTAACTCTTATTCAGCGGAGGTTGGTGTTCGTGGTATTGCAAGCTGTTTAATTGTTGCTGCATAAACATTATAAGGAAAATCTTTTTTACTCGCCCGCAAAATCAACCAGCTTAAAAATCGGTCACTTGGCAAGTTTCAGCCTGCCTTTTAACTTAACCTCGCCGCATAGTTCTCGCCAAAAAAGTATCCCAAGTTCAACGCCCACTTTCCAAGGGTACAATTCTATCGTCGGTAAATTTACGTCTACACCAATTCCTGGCGCGGTCGTCATCTTACGCTTCGGAGTTGAACCAAAAGGCAGAACGCCCACACCAAGAGTCGAACTTGGAAATCCTTGCGGAAACGAGATTAGCAATCTCGCGCCGTACCGTTGGGCCATGTGGGCATATTAATCCTAAATATTCGGTATTTTTAAAGTTGATTGTGATGTCAATCTCCGCGCCCTGCCCAGCAGACTCCATAAATCTAACAATAAATAAAACCTATTGAAATGTAAATAACAATGCAGAACATTGATAAAGAATTAATGCGACCTGAGACTGATTTATTTATTGGTTAATTAAAATTGAATTTTGGGATAACTTTAGAATAGCTAAAATGGAAAACTACTCAGCCTCATCCTTAGCATCTTCCTTTAATTCCTTCTTAACCCTGTTAAATGCAAGCATCCAGATTTCCTTGATATTCCTTCTTAAAAAATATATTGGAAGAGAGCTATTCAAAAACAGAGCAGTTGCGCCTATCATCAAATAAGAAGAGTTAAGAATATACAATCCAAATGTAATCAATATTAGCCCTGCGCTATTGAAAAAATTTCCAATTATGCTGATTAGAGCGAATTTCTTGAATTTCATTTCAGTCAGCCCTCCAACAACTCCTCCAAGATTAGATGGGAAAAAATAAACAAAATTCAGCAGAATTACTAATGCCGTGGAATCTCTTTTCATTAATCTTCCAAACGCCCGTAATTTATGCCTTTTGAGTTTGACATACTGCTCATATGCCTCCTCTCCAAGCTCCCGCGTTATAAAGAAAACAAAAAAAGTTCCCAGCACAATTCCGATAGTAGTAAGAATAATCAGCTCATACATCGGAAATATAAACATCGCCGCAACTATCAACGCAGTAACCGGCAGAGTAGTCGAAATTGCCAACATTGCAAGCAGAATGTACAGAGGAGCAGAAAAAACATAATATTTCAAAAGCAGATTTTTGATGCTGTCCTGATTGTAGCCCATTGTCTGAGAAAAAATGATTCCCCCAAGAGAAATAGCTACAAATAAAATAAATACATAAAACTTTATTCTTCGAAGATTAAACTTCATCCTTCAAAATTTTCTCAGCCCGTTTTATCATCTCCCGCTTCAAGCCGATAAAAATTCCTCCCTCTTTTCCCTGAACATAGCTTGCCTCGCCCGGCTTCACTATTTTATTCAGCTCGTCAAGTTCAATGTCTATGTGAGTGATTCTTGCATTTGATTTTCCTTTCTCATGGATATAAACATTCGCCTTCCCAATCAGCTTCTTTCCTTCTCCCGCTCCGCTCATGTTTCCCTCTTTTTCATAATTATTCAAGCATAGCAACATTTATAAGCATTTTCAGTGTCGGATTTCCATAGCGGGGTGGAGCAGCCTGGTTAGCTCGCAGGGCCCATAACCCTGAGGTCAGTAGTTCAAACTGAATTTAAAAAATTCATGAAATTCTACTCCCCGCTATTTTTTCTTTATTTTCTGGCAATATGCTCATTAAGGAAAATTCATTAAACGCTAACCACTCTGACGATAAATTATCTTCATCCAGATAATATTTAGGGTTATTGCAATGTTGGGGTTACGGCATTTCTATTGTGTTTGTTTTCTTTATTTTTTCCTCCGCATACATTTAAAAACAAAACCCATCTCAATAAAAAATGCTAAAATTAGGAATCGATGATGCTGGGCGCGGTCCCGTAATAGGTCCAATAGCTCTAGCTGGATGCCTCGTAGACGAGGCAATTGAAGAAGAGTTCAAAAAGTTAGGAATAAAAGATTCCAAGCAAATCACTCCAAAAAAACGAGCCGAATTGGCAAAAATCATAAAAGAGAAAGCGCTGACTTTTGAAATAACGCTAACTTTCCCAACAGAAATCACTGAAAAAAATACTGCCGGAGTGAATCTTAATACCCTTGAAGCTCAGAAGTCTGCAGAAATAATCAACAAAATCAACAAAGGGCAGGGAAAAATCGCAGTTTATATCGACACTCCCTCTCCAAATATTCCCGCGTGGCAGGCTGTTCTTGAAGGATATATCAATTTAAAAGAAAATCTCGAAATTCACTGCGAGCACAAGGCAGATATAAATCACGTTTCGTGCAGTGCAGCATCAATACTTGCCAAAACAACCCGCGACAGCGAGATAGAAAAAATAAAGAAAAAAATAGGGGTTGATTTTGGCAGCGGCTATCCTTCCGATCCGGTAACCTGCCAGTTTCTCAAAGACCATTCAGAAAAGCATAAGCATGACGGAATATTCAGGGAAACATGGGGCACGTGGAAGGATGAGTGTAGGAGAAAGGAGCAAAGAAAGTTGGATGGATTCTAAAATATATCTTTAACCGCACATTTATTTAATAACCAGCAAAAATCAAGCTTTAGATGGATAATGCAGAAAAGCAGCAATTTGCAGAGAAGGTTAACAGGCAGTTTGTAGCTTCAATGTATCGCGATTTCTCGTGGCCATTTAAGCCACCATACCCCTCTGTTTTAGTGCGACCTCTTTTAACAAGCGGACTGACAGTAGTCCATCCTGACGGAAAGACGCAAATCATGATAAGTTCTACTTTGCAAGAAACAACTCCATTAGCGTGCACAACTGCGCACGAATCTGCACACGCGATTCATCTTATGTACCACATATGGGCTGAAAGAGCAATAGCAACCGGAAAAGTAGATAAGAATGGAACATCCAAACACCCTCTTCATTTAATTCATTTAATTGAAGACACTGCAGAGCTAGGAGCGCTAGTTTTTATGTCAAAAGCATACCCGCAGTATCTTGAAGAAGCAAAAAAAAAATATCGGAGACAACTCTCATGTTGCATTGAAATTATTTGAAAAAGATGCTAGATTGCTAAAAAGATTGTCCATTCTAGAGTACAGAGATGCCAGAAAGTTAGTTCTATCCGAAATTGGCGAGGATATCGGCAGAAAAAATTGGATGGCTTCTAAGGAAGATTTATAAATTGACAAGAGTGTAATGTTACAAAGGATGATAAAAAATGCCTGAAAAATATGAATGGATATTAAATCCGGCAAGCATGCGCTGGGGTTTGACAAGGAAAAAGCAAGTTGGTGCTGTTGCGGAAGAAATAAGAAAATGCTCTCCTAAAAATATCAAAGAATGGGAAGATTATTATTACACCAACATTTATCCAAGAAATCATCTGGCAGAACTTGGAAAGAAACTTTATGTCAAAGTTAGCGAGGTTATAAGAGCAGAAATCGATGAAATTTCAGAAGAGGATTGCGTCAATTTTATCGTAAATCTTGTAATAAAAAGAACCTATGATGGATATGTCTCAGAGAAAGAAACAATTTACGGGCAGTTACAGGAGATTTTAGGTGTAAAAATTGAGCCTGCTCCAGATGAGTGGGATAGGGGCTTTAATGTTGATTTTTTCATAAAAATCAAAGATAAGCATATTGGTTTGCAGATAAAGCCAATAGGCGGGGAATACATGCCCCAAGTAATCAATGAAAGAAACCAACAGAAAGAGACACATGATAAATTTACAAAGAAATATGGCGGGAAAGTTTTTTATGTTTTCTCAGTAAAAGATGAGGAAAAGAAGAAGAAAGTTATTGCTAATCCCGAGGTTATAGATGAGATTAAAGCCGAAATTAAGAAATTATCTCAAAAATGATGCTCAGCTTCAAATAGTCCATCTTCAGTTTTAACAACTTCAATTAATTTCGGTATGGCAAGATTAGTTTCTTGGGAGGTAACTACTGGAAATCCATAGGTCTTGTTTGTGTATTTTTCTTCGCCATTTGGAAATTTCTTTTTTACAAATTCTAAATGAGCTTTTATTCTCTGCTCATTCCTTTCATTGGCAATATCTTTTATCTCTTTAATTCTTTCTTCAATTAAATCTTTAAAATTTTTATCAATCTCATAGCCGATGCTGTTTCTTGCAGAGGCAAGTGCCGCTAAAGTTGTTGTTCCTGTTCCTAAAAATGGGTCTAAAACAGTATCCCCCTGAACAGAGAACATATTTATCAGTCTAAAAGCTAATTCAATAGGGTAAGCTGCGCTTCTTTCCCTTAATTTGCTGTGATTTAATTTTTGGAAAACTCCATTTATATCTTTCCATTTGTCAGAGAACCAAACATTTCTTTCTTCCCAGAAAAATGCACTTTTTTGCCTGTTTTCTTTTTCAGAGGGTTTTTTAAACTCCCGTTTATCATTTTTTCTTAAAATTAATATATGCTCATGCTCTAATGTCACATACGCCCCAACAGGCAGCATTCCAGAACCCATGAACTTATCGGGCTTATTTGTTTCCTTGACCCATAAAATTTCAGGCAGGGCATGAAAACCAAGATTCAAACAAGAGTTCAAAATTCTTGCATGATTCGGATAAATCTGAAATTTCTTTTTCATGCTTCTTGTAGCATCACCAATGTTTATACAGGCAATTCCCCCAACTTTTATAACCCTGTATACCTCCTTCCAAACTTTATCTAATTCTCTGTGCATTAACTCGAATGTTTTTTCTCCATTTTCACTTTTTATTGTCTCTGCAATTTCTGGGTTTTGTTTGGAAAACATTTCATCCCACATTTGTATCATAGGATATGGCGGAGAAGTTATCATTAAATCTATGCTTTCATCTTTTAGATGGGTCATACTTCTTGCATCATCTAAAATAACGTGGTGTTTTGTCCTCATTTTTGAACCTTACTAAAACAACAGTAATTCTGCTGTTTATAACACCTCTCATCTTAAATATTTTTCACTTTGTCCATCCCATCCTCAAACCTAAATTATCCTAAAACAGAACTATCCAAAATTCCACCAACTCTTCTTTTTCTTTTCCTTCTTTCCCTTTCTGCCTTTTCCAAACTTCATTATCTTCTTAACCTTAGAATCCTTATCCTTATCACTCGCTCCTCTGCAGTGCTTCTCCCCAGTCCTCTTAACCTTTCTTTTCCCCTTCATCACCACTTTTTTCTTCATATTCTTCTCCTTCTCAATTTCCATCCCCGACTTGCAAGAAGTTACCTCCCTTCCCGCCTCTTGAGTATAAGCTGGCTTTCTGGACTCAGTGTAGGAGTTCCTTAAACAAGGACTGAAATCAATCTTAACCTATCAGCTTGTTATTAAAGGTGATCTCTTACGCCCTATGAGGAAGCTTAACAGGTGCAGATTTCGTACAGCGAGTTATAGTCCAGACGCCGTATTCATAGCTGAACACCCGACAGAGGCTGCTCTAGTAGCATCCTTTCCAGGACAACTGAACTGTCCTAGCCAGCATTATTTCTAGAATAATCAGCGGTTTATATATCTGTCTTACTACTTTAGAATGTCACGAAAATCTGAACAATTAAAAAATAAAGTGGTAACGCTCTCTGGATTGCTGATATAAATGCTGAAGAAAGCCCATTAAGCTCTAACTGCTTATGATAAAAATTATCCAGATAAAGATGACATTTGGATTATCAAAAATTAAAAGGTTATGGCAGAAGTCGGGTAAGTTCTTGAAATCAATTTACAATCCCTTCTCTTCATTACTTAGAAATCTTCTTCATTATAAATTCCCTGATTTTTTCAGCACCTTCGATAGAAACAGCCGGAATGCATCCCTCCGCATTCATTGCCGAATTATATCTTCTTCCTCCAACCTTGAATTGCAATCCGCCCCCTGAAAATCCAGAGTAGCCAGCTGTTTGAATGTTTACTGTAGAAAATCCGCATAATCTCGCAATAATTCCTCTCTGTATATCCACATTCTGAACTCTCTCATACGGAACATTCGAATACCTCTTCCAAATAATTCCTCTTTCAATCTTTAGGTTATTTGGAGTAAATTCATAGAACCACCGATTATACGCCATTCTCGCGTAAATTTCTACGATCACAATAACTGCTATCAAAAGTGGAAAAAACAAGATAAACACGAGAGCGCCGCCCTGGAACGCCAACGCAATAGAAAATAAGAGCCCAAAAAATAAAAAAGGAATAAATCCGGAATATACTCTTGCCCTAAACAACCACCGCGCGCCCGGGTGTAACTGTTCCATTTTACAATCCTTGTTTCTTCCCGATTTTCTTCATGTCAGAAATTCTCTTCTGCTTATTAAAATTTCTGAGCATCCTAAAAATAACGCTATATTCCATCTCTGCTTCCTTTTCTCACTATTTTTTTCATCAAGAAATCTCTTATCTTTTCAGCAGCTTCAGGAGTCACAGCAGGAATATATCCTTCGGCGTGCGCTGCTCCGGAAAAACCAGCCGTCTGAATCATAACACTTGAAAATCCGCAAATTCTCGCGATAATTCCTCTCTGTATATCTACATTCTGAACTCGTTCATACGGAACATTCGAATATCTCTTCCAAATAATTCCTCTCTCAATCTTCAAATTAGTGTGTGTAAATTCATAGAACCATCGGTTATATGCCATTCTCGCATAAATTTCCGCAATAATAATTATCAAAGCGATATAGGCAACAATTCCTATGAAGAAAATAGCAACCATTGTCCCAACATTCCCACCAAGTAAAACCCCTCCAATAACTGCCATAATCGGGAAGATAAACCACGAGAGAAAAAACAACAGAAATATTGCTCCAAAATATCCTTGTATTCTAAAACTCCACTTTGCCCCTGGATGTAATTGTTCCATAATTATCTATGATTTTTGTGTTTATAAATCTTATCTCAAAATGCTCTGAACTTGCTCTGTTGAAAGCTAGTGAAAACCCATTAATCTCTAACCGCTTCCGATAAAAATTATCTTCATGCAGATAACATTTATTAAACAATTAACCCCGAATAACACGGATTATGGATTAATTTTTTGAGCATACAGTATCTCGCGCATCATCCCACATCCCGCTGAAAATTTCAGCTAAATTTTCAGCCAGCTTCTCGTTCTCAATAAATATCGCGCCCCCAGAATTGACAACATCCTTATGAGCCAGCTTAATCAGGACTTTTTTCCTGTCAATAATATCGCATCTTGAAAAATCAGTATCAAGCCTTCTGACGGCAAATTTTCCTTCTTTATTCAGCTTCTTTAATATTTTAGGCAATTCGGTTTTTTCAGGATAGATTGCCCTGAATATTACTCCCCGGTTAATCGCATTTTCAATTTCCTTTTCATATTCTGACTTGCTGTTCCTGTTTATCTTGGGATTATGATAAATATTCAGAATCTGCAGAACTTCATTTTCCGCTTCCTTGAAACTTCTTAGCTGTATTCTCTTTCTCTCGTCTTTGCTGATTCCAATTTCAAAAAATTTGGTTTCCTTGCTTCTTGAGTTATCAATCCCAGCTGCAATTTCCCGCAGTTTTTCATTCAGATTTTTTTCCTTATCCTGCTTTTCTTTTATCAGCCGTGCAATTATTTCAGAGGCATTCTCAACATAAACTAACTTTGGGCGCGAGTTAGTTTCCCTGATAAAATTATTTTTCTTCAGCTCTTTTACAACAGAATAAACCTTTCCAAACGGAATTCCTGCCCTTCTTGACAGGTTTCTCAAAGACAATTTTTCCTTGAGCAGCACTTCAAGCGCCTTTGCCTCGTAATTCTCCAGCCCGAGCTTCCTTAATTCGTCAATCATAGCACTTTTCACCCTTTATGCGTGTGAAAAGTGCGGAATAGTATATAAATATTTTCGTGTTAGAGTGAATATGGTGTACTTAGTAGAGATATGCGATAATATCCAGCACGACACTCCTGTAATCGGAGCATGGACTGGCGGAGAGCTCTGGAGGGAAGAATACGGGCCATTTAAAAATAAAGATTCTGCTCTGGCAGAACTCTCAACCAAAATGACATTGAGGTTACAGCAAGGTTACTCTCTATGCACTTTCTCTCTTTACAATTATTCAAATCGCAATAGAATTGAATACTGGCTGAAAAAAGATGGAGAAACCCTGATGTATAAAAAAATTGAAAATTTGGGGGATATCATCCGCGAATCATAACAATTAAAATGATGAAAAATAAAGAAAAAATTCCGAGTTCGTTTAGCTTAACGATTTGTCCGTCACACATTTATATTGATAGTAACTTACTTATAAATCTTTCTCTTTTAGGAAAAAGCTGTGGACCAGCCGAGATTCGAACTCGGGACTTTTGTGTGACGGACAAATATTTTACCGCTAAACTACTGGCCCACAACAATATTCTATCGATTCTGAGTTATTTAAATTTTGGGAGAACGATATGACAGGCGAAAAAAAGTCAATTCATCTTTGGTGTCCGAACAGATTATTTCCAGAGTTTAGAAAGATAATTCATGAAATTGAAGATGATGTTAAATTAACCATGACTCCTTGTGAAGAAATCGTATTAACGACTGCAGCAGGTAGGATTTACAAGAAGCAGGATATTCACGACTACCTTGAGGCAATCGCAAAAGAGGTAGAAGAGAAAAGAAAGCAAGACTTTCCGCACGAATACACCTGCGGCAGATACCTTATAGAAAAAGCGCCAGGAATTCACATCCCCCAGATATTCCGCCTTTATAACTGTGTTTTAAACTCTCTTGAACAGAGAGCAATTGAAATAAAAAGAAAAGATGCAAGAGACGTCGGAGCGTTTCAGCACGTCAAACTGTCTGAGGGTTTGATAGAAACAGGGGTTTATGATGCAGGTGAAAATCTTGGTTTTGCATTTTCAGTAATGCTTACGGGGAATCAAGAGCAAAATAATCCCAAGAAAAGTCTGGAGGTATACGCTTCATACGTAAGAATACCTGCCGAGGCAATAAAAACCCCAAAAGAATTCAGGGCATTTTCAAAAAGCCCCGCAGATTTTTCCGAAGATTATGCCTCGATTGAAGACTGCTGGAAACAGGCAGACAAAACTAAAAGAACTTTTCAGGAAGGTTAACATGACAGAAGACGAAACTCTAAAACTAAAATTTTACGGAAATAATTCAGAAGAGCACAGAAATCTCGCAAGGCAGTTAAGAGAGCGTGGATATGAAGTCGAATTAATCACATGCAGCAGAAATGAACCGGCGATATTATCAGATAAAATGTCTTATACCGGACTGAGAGCAGTCTGTGACGCTTTCAACATTCATCCAAGAGGCTAACATGAAAGAAATCAAAATTCAGACAATTGCTCAGCAAGGAAGGCATACGGACATATATCCTGATGAAATAATAGAAAGCCTATTCAGGAGATGGGAGCATATTCTTAGAAGAGATGGAAAATATCTCTCAACAGAACAACGAGCAATATCTTTTTCCATATATCTATTTCATGATTGCTTAGTCGAAAATGGGTTAAGTCCGAATGGTCCGGAGGGGTATGTTCATTTTGTTGCAATTGGAGGGAGCACTGAAAAAGTTGACAGGATAATAGGCAAAATCAGAGCGACTGACTTTAAATATGCAGACAGTAGCACTGGTCCAAGGCAGTATGATGCTTCAGATTCTTTTGATATTTCAAGATTTAAATCAGTTTCAGAATTAGAGAAATTCTTAAAGGAGTTAAAATGACAAAAGGCGAAGCAAAAGTAATAGACCCTAAGAGTTTCCTTTATGACCCTATAGCATTCGGATTTCTGATGGACTTTCAGTATGGAGATGCTGAAGAATCAAGCAAGGCAGAAGAAGTTTTGTTCAGCAGTTCTGTGGATGGAGTCGTTGTTAAGAACGTGGAAGAGATGGGGATTGTCCTGCATGGTCTGGATTTTTGGATAGAAATGGCAGGAAAATGGCAGGAAAAACAAAAAAGTTCACTCAGGCTCTATGCTAACAACGGGATAGACAGCAGGATAGCTGCCAAATATCTTGAGCAGGACAAATTTAAATTTGAGGTGATAAACGTCGGCAGAGCCCGCATTCCTGTGCATGATACCATGACATCCCTTCCCGTTCTTGTAGACCTCAAGACAGGATACGCTTACTCTTCTCTCCCAGGTGTTAAGAAGTTTATAAGACATGAAATTCTGGGCAGGCGGGGAATTAACATTCATGAATACGCTTGTACAGACAAATTAAAGTTTTTTGTTGATTGGGATTACAGCGCAAAACCAGCAAAAATCACTCATATTGTAACCTGCTTTGATTCAAGAGGAAGGAAGGTATACACAGGAGATATTGAAAAAGCGCCCCACCCAATTAAGAAGCATATAGATGACTATGACTATCAAGACTGGCACGAGGTTGGAAGCTGGGAGATTGGCAAGTGGCAGAAACTTCTGTCATCTAGAAGCAGGAACGAAAGAGTTGTTAATCTGGAAACAAGAACAGTGCTATTTCCAGATGATATAGAATTGTTAAAGCAAGAAAAAGTAGTAGTAATTAATGAGGTAAGGCATTTCATGCAAGTTACCTATGAAGCGTATTTCAGGGACAAAGAAAAACTTTACAGGCTTTATGCTGATATGCTTGACTAAAAAAGTAAGGCAGAAAGCAACAAACTAAACTTTAAAAATACCCCTTCTATATAACTTTATGCCGTACATAAAAAAGCTGGTGATGAAGGGTTTCAAAAGTTTTGCCTCAGAAACAGAAATCAATTTTGAGAATTCAATGAACACGATTGTAGGTCCGAATGGCGCGGGTAAGTCGAATGTAACAGATGCAATATGCTTTGTTCTCGGAAGAATGTCAATTAAATCAATGAGGGCGGCGAAAGCAGCTCATTTAATTTTCGCAGGTACAAAAGAGCACAAGCCAGCACCCGAGGCAAGTGTAAAATTAATATTTGACAACTCTGACAAGGGTTTTGCTCTGGACAGCAAAGAGATTGAGCTTGAAAGGACAGTCAGGCACAACGGACAGTCAATCTACAGGATAAACAAGGAGATAAAAACAAGAAACGAGATAATCGAGCTGCTCGCGCAGTCAGGAATAGACCCTCACGGATTTAACATAATTCTTCAGGGCGAGATTCAAAGTTTTGTAAAAATGCACGGCGAAGAAAGAAGGCAGGTAATAGAGGAAGTCGCAGGAATATCCGTTTATGAAGCCAGAAAAGAAAAATCTCTCCGCGAATTAGAAAAAACAGATGAACGACTGAAAGAAGTTTCAGCGATATTAAGAGAAAGAACGGCATATTTAAAAAATCTTGAGCAGGAGAGACAGCAGGCTCTAAAGTTTAAACAGCTTGAAGAGACAGTAAAAAAGTGCAAAGCAGGAATAATCAGCAAACAGCTTGATGAGAAAAAAAAGCAGCTCAGCAGGATAAATGAGGACATAGAAAAGAAGAGCCATTCAAGAGAAAAGATAAGGAAGTTAATTTTTGAATTTCAGGAAAAAATATCCTTAACAGAGCAGAGAATAAATGACATAAACTCAAGAATACAGAAATCAACTGGCATAGAGCAGGAAACACTTTATGCAGAGCTGACTCAATTGCGCGAAATTCTGGCGGGGCTTGCAGTCCATAAGGAAAATGCAGAAAGGAAATTAGACGAGGTTATTTCAAGAAAAAAGAGGGCAGAAGAAAGCATAAAAGAAATGGAAGCCCAAATTCACGAGCTTCAGAAAAAATCACCTCTTCAGGCAAAAAAGCAGGCAGAGCTTGATAGAAAAAAGCAGGTTTTCGATGAGCTCGAAAAAGATAAAAGAAAATTCTACAGCTTGAGGCAGGAGCTTGCATCAGTCAAGCAGCGTTCAGATGACAGAAGAATACAGATTCAGAAAAATAAAAATGAATCTGATTTTATAATCAAGGAGATAAATCATCTAGGGGAAAATCTTATTCACAAATCAGTTCAGCAGGCTCAGAATGCACTAAAAACTCTGAAGTCAGAGCATGCTGAAAACATTAAAAATCTCGAAGAAAAGGAAAGCAAAAGACTATTACTTGAAAAAAGCATTTCTGTTTCTGAATCAGAAATAAGAAATTTAAATGATATTAAACTTGAAGTAAGCAAAATTGACATTTGTCCGCTATGCAAGTCAAAAATAACTGCCGAGCATCTCAGCCATGTCCATAATGACTGCGACTCAAAAATATCCTCCTTCTCCAATATGCTTGAAGAAAATAAAAAAGAGCTTGAAAAAATAATCCACAGTTCAAAATCGCTCAGGCAGGCGGCAGAGTTGATAATCCAAAGGATGTCATCAGCAGAAGTAGAGATAGCCAACTTGAACAACATTGAACAGAGAACTCTTTCATTAAAGCGCCTCGAAGCAGAAAGAAAAAATCTTGAGCGCGAATTATCAGAACTTCTGAGTCAGAAGGAAAAATATGAAGAAATGCAGTCAAAATTCAGATATTCAGAGGAAAAATATGAGCAGACGCTTCTTGAAATAGAGCAAATTTCAGCGAGGACGGAGCAGAATATCGATGTTGAATTGGAGATGAAAAACAGGGACTTAAACTCAACCAAGATTATAATAAAGCAGGCAGCAAGGGACGAGGAAGAGCTAGCCGAGGAAATAAAACAGAAAGAATCAGAGTTTGACGAGAAATCATCCCTGCTTGAGGAAAAAGAAGAGCAGGAAAAAATTCTCAAAGAAAAGTTCAACAAGCTGTTCGATGAACGCGGAAGGCTTCAGAAAGAAATTCAGGATTTAAACGCAAGTTTGCTTAACTCACAGCATGAACTTCAGATGTCTGATTCCGAGACTAACAACGTAAAAATTGAAAGAGCAAGAGTCGATGCGGAAAAGCAAACATTAGAAATTGACTTTTTAGCATATTCGCAGGTTGAGATTATTTCGGGTTCAGTTGAATTCTTAAGAGAGAAACTTCAGAAATCAGAGGATTCGTTGAGAATTATCGGCTCAGTCAACATGAAAGCCCTGGAAGTTTATGACGAGATTAAAAAAGAGTATGATTCAATTGCAGAGAAGGCGAGTCAGCTGGAAAAAGAAAAGATTGAAATTATGAAGATAGTTGAAGAGATAGACAACAAAAAGAAAAAAACGTTTATGAGAACTCTTGCTTCAATTAACGAGCTCTTTACAAGAAATTTTATGCAGCTTTCATCAAAAGGGCAGGCATTTCTTGATTTAGAAAGCAAAGAAGAGCCGTTCTCAGCCGGGCTTGACATAATAATAAAAGTCGCAAAGGGAAAATACTTTGATGTCACAAGTTTAAGCGGAGGCGAGCAGACGCTTGTTGCCCTCTCGTTAATTTTTGCAATTCAGGAATACAAGCCATATTGTTTCTATATATTTGACGAGATTGACGCAGCATTAGATAAGAGAAATTCAGAAAGATTAGCAGGTTTGATTAAAAAGCATATCAAATCAGGGCAGTACATCATTGTAACCCACAATGATGCCTTGATGACAGACTCCTCAATATTGTACGGCGTTACAATGCAGGACGGAATCAGCAGGATACTCAGCCTGCAGGTTTAGGCGCGTCTAAATCCTTCCTCTTTGTGCAGTACGGCGTTCCATTTTCATGCCTCGCAAAATAATCTTCGCTCCAGTGGCTGACAAGCATGCCTGTCTGCTGCGAAGTTATCAAATGCCTGTAATGGGGGCATTCTCCTCTGCCGTCGCAGGCAGCACTCCCCTTTGTCCCACACTGCGTTTTTATAAACTCATCCAATTCATTCAAATTACGGAACCTAAGAGCGCTTCTCTCTCCAGCTCTTGGCATTTTGTATGATTCTGCTGCTTCTTCGTTTGGTGTCATATTTATTTCCTGTCCTGCAAAATTTTTTCTAGTTCAGGTGTTGTTCTGACTACTCTTTCAGGAGCAAAACCTCCAGAAATTTTATTAACCAAATTCCTATAACGCCTATAATTAAACGAATTAAATTCAATTTTATTTAAAAACATATATTCCCCTGTTTGTAATTTTGATCTAAAATCTCTTGAATAAATTGCAGGCATGTCTCTTCTAACTTCGGGTATCCCCGCCACAGTAATAATCGCACTGCAATATACCACTTCATGCGTTCCTTCAGTATCAAAACTCCTGGCTTTTCCATCTTTAAATGAAGTTCCCACCCCAGACACTACAGAAGGGTTTTTTAAAATTAACCCTGTTGAAAGAGGGTATTCTTTTATTTTAAAAACTAAACCCTCAGGCAATTTATCTCTAACAGGAACAGCAACATGCTTCAAAGCATCTTCATAAGGCATGGCTAAAGTTGCATTGCATTTAGGGCATTGATATGCTTCAAGAGGAATTGGCTGATTTGCTAAAAATTCAGGAGTAACTCCGCCGTGTTTTGGAAATCTTAACTCAGTTATTATCCTTTCTAAATAATTTCTTTGCATTGAAAGTCTCCCCTGAATTTGTTCAGGAAATGAAACATCAATTCCAGAATTTTTTAAGATATCGCAAGTTGCTTCTAAAATATGATGTCTTGGCTCATTACTTCCTTTCATCATGTCCTGAAGATAAGGCAAAACATCTTTTCCTAACGCAACAAGTTCACGATAAGCAGGAAAATTTGTATTAATAGAAGACAAATGCCTTGTTCTTTGGTGATGCTCTCTTATTCCTTCCATTGCTTTTTCAAATTTTTGTCCTGTTTCTTCTTCTGTCATTTTTATCTCTTGTCCTCCAACGCCTTAAATGTTATCTGATTAGCATCAACTGATACAACTCTGTATATTTTATTTATCAAAAATATTTTCTTGGTATCTGCTGGATAGTTAATTGCATAATTGCTTACTCCGCTTAGTGAAAAAGTATCCTTATTGGGCATTCCGCAATATCGTAGACTATCTCCTGCTTCCATAAAGTATTCACCTACTCTCAGCTTTCTCGTCACGCTTT
>Ga0082335_1002455_pt1 | contig 34635 bp, 34 predicted proteins | sample Subgrocontami58m_FD_72375 | JGI IMG/M metagenome (GOLD analysis project Ga0082335, IMG submission 72375) | Subsurface groundwater microbial communities from S. Glens Falls, New York, USA - GMW37 contaminated, 5.8 m (SPADES assembly) (version 2) ... | reverse complement strand
GCATTAGATCGTGCTAGCGGCTATGCACTCTGCTCTGGCAACAGAAATCGTTGTTGCCAGAGCAGAGTGCGTTTCAAATGGATGATCATCGCAACGAAGGTCAACAACCACGCAACAAGAGTGAACCAGATCTCAGTCTGGCCAATCAGCTCGACGATAGGCAGATGATCCGCCTGGCTGAATCACCCCGGTTTTAGTGGAGGGCGGGTTCTCCCAACAGCGTGTTGTTGGGAAGTGTTTTCACGGTAATACAACTTTTCGTATTCGATTGGCGTTAGGTATCCGATTGATTAGTGGGGTCGGCTTTCGTTGAACCAGTGCACCCATGACAGGGTCGCTAACTCGAGTTCGTCGACGGTCTTGAATGGGCCACCGATCTTCACGCATTCGGCTTTGTAAAGCCCGACGACGGACTCGGCCAGGGCATTGTCATAACTGTCGCCAACGCTGCCGATCGCCCCATCCCATACCTCCACACTCAAGGTGTTGCGGCAACCGATTGAATTCACCGGCGGAGCCACCGCTGGGCATGAGCGGAGCCACCGCTCGGCGGGAAAATTTTTACTGTGGAGCCGCCTCGGGGATTCGAACCCCGGACCTACGCATTACGAGTGCGTTGCTCTACCCCTGAGCTAAGGCGGCAGTGCTGCCGGAAAGAAGGGTACCGGTCGATGGGGCCGCCGATGGAACTAGTCGATTCGGACAAGGCCCTTCGGCGTTCGAATCTCTGCGAATACCAGACCAGTTGAGCCATCGTTATCGCGTGGGTCAATCCATGTTACGTCGATGTCGTCGAGTGGATGATCCTCTGGTTCGCCGAGCCAATGACAGACGACTGCGGGGTCCCCGGCGATTTCAAGACGTTCGATTCGCATACCGGGCTTGGCGCCTACAGACGGATGTTCAGAAGGCTCTACATCCCATTCGATGAAATAAGGAAGTTGTGGATCTTCAATCGTGTTGATGATGCCGAGTTGTTTCCAAGTTAGATCTACACCATCTGGGCGGCGACGATGACCGGCGACGCTTTCACGACCAATGCGCTTTTCCGCAATTGTGATGTCCTTGACTCCGACGACCCAACCAAGCCATCCGCCACCTTCGGCAGCACGATGTTTCACCGCGCGGCCAAATGGAAGTTGATCTGCAGCAGGATGATCGAGTGCACAGACAACTTCTAAATATGTTCCGCCTTCAAGCGGAAGGATGAAGTTGCGTGTTCCGAATCGTGGATGGATACCACCATCTGTAAAAGCCGCACCAAGACTCGAGCCGAGTCGCTGTACGACATCAACTACATGATCGTGATCTGAGACGTAAGCAAGATGATCGAGGCGCACAGGGAAATCCTGCCCTATCCGAAGGGGTGCTAATTACCAAAAGCCGCCGTTACCGGCAGACGGTCCCAGGGGCAGGGCTACGACCAAGGAGAAAGTAAGCGTCAACGGCGCGGTCGATGCAGGTACTGCCGCGCATATATGCCGTATGCCCCTCGCCGTCGTAGGTCAGCAGGACCCCGGATTTGAGCTGATGGGCAAGCCCTTGAGCCCATCGATAGGGCGTGGCTGGATCGTGAGTGGTCCCGACGACGAGAATCGGTCCGGCCCCCCTTGCTGCAATGGGTGCCGGGTATGGAGCCGGCGGCGTTGGCCAGAAATCGCAGGGGGCCAAGCCCCACGCAAGGTAGGCACCGAACTGAGGTGAGACTTTCGCCATCCTCTTTGAATCTGCCGTCATCTGCGCAACTGTTGCCCGGCTGTCTTTGTCGAGACAGTTCACTGCGTAGCCAATGTCGTTGGAATTGGTCGCGTAGTGGCCATTCGCATCACGATCGACGTAATAGTCGGCTAGATCGAGAAGCGCCGTGCTGTCACCCTTGTAGGCCTGCGCAAGCGCCACCGTTAGTGATGGCCAGCCGCCCAGTGAATCGTAGAGAGTGCTAACGATCCCAAGGACCACCAAGGACTGAGTGGCGACTCGGCCTGACTTGCTTGGTAGCGGTGTGATGTCCGTATCGGCGAGAAGTTTGCTGATCCGCGCTAGGACTGCAGAGCGAGTAGAACCGCCAGGGCAGGTCCGATCCTTCAGGCAACCCGTAACGTAATCATCTAATGCAACTTGGAAACCCCGAGCTTGATCGAGGTTGGTCTCGCTATTGGGAACGGTCGGATCGAGCGCGCCATCTAAAACCAGATGGCCGACCCGCTTAGGGAAAAGATCCGCGTAGATGGCACCGATCAGGGTCCCGTAAGACTTGCCTAGGTAGTTGAGTTTGGCATCCCCCAAGATGGCGCGGAGCAGGTCCATATCCCTAGCTACATTTGCGCTGCCAATGAAGGGAAGCATGACGCCCGCACGCGCTTTGCAGAGGTCGGCTAGAGATTTCGCGGAATCCATGAGCGTTTGGACTTGCGCCGGCGTCGACGGTGTCCCATCGAGGGCGATCATCTGGTCAGTCTCTTTATCCGTCAGGCAGTGAATCGGAGTGCTCCGCCCCACGCCTCGTGGATCAAAGCCAACCAGGTCATAGTGTGTCAACACCTTCTGAGTCGCAATGAACTCTGCAGCCAACGCGTACTCGACGCCAGAACCGCCAGGACCGCCCGGGTTGACCAGGAGCGAGCCGAGGCGTCTCTTCTGGTCTTTGGCGAGCAGACGGACCACAGCAAGGGTGATCGTGCGCGCCTCTGGGTGCTGGTAATCCAACGGCACTGTCACCGTCGCGCACTGAAAATTGCCGTAACACTTACTCCAAGCCACCTGCTGTTCAACGAACTTAGTGAGTGAAGGTTGATCGACCAGCTTGCTGACGGTATCTGACCCCGCACTCTGAGTTCGATTATTGCTGGAAAGGAAGAAGCCAAGACCAATGCTCAGAACGAGAATTAGCGCTAGCGCACCCCGGATCCTTGAATTTGACAGCAACTAATTACCCAACTCTGATTGACAGCATCATTGATTCAAGCGCTAACAGCGGCGCAACACTGAAATTTAGAGCCCTGCGCGCCACCATTATTGCATCAAGCCTGCCGATAGTCGCCTCCGCAGTGGTGTGCTCGGCAAGCTGTACGACCTCATCTTCCATATCGTCGTTAACGAGCGCGACGCTTGCGCCACCTTGCAGAAGAAGTACGTCACGATAAAAGGAAGCTAAATCAAGAAGCGAGCGATCAAGAAAAGCTCGGTTTAGCGCGGTTGCGCGCGACTTCTGATCCTTCTCTAACTCTTTAATCGCCTTCGATGCGCCGGTAGCCAGCCCTCGACCAGTCGCACCCGCGCCCCAGGCGTCCTGTAGCGCCACTAGTTCAGCTTCATCTCTAGGCGCAATCTCACGAGTTGATTCCTCCTGGGAGGCACTGATCAATTCAGCCGCCGCCGCCATACAACTCCCAACATCAGTCAACCTGAGTGGGAGTTGAAGAACGCGGTGTCGAAAACCTCTCGCCTGCTCATCAGTAGCGATTCGCCTGGCACGGCCCACATGGCCTTGGCTGGCTCTAGCAGCATGATTGGCCATCACTTCATCGATGCCATCATTCTCGACGAGCATTTGGGCGATCGCAGTCGTCGATGGTGTGCGCAATTGCAGGTGACGACAGCGCGACCGAATCGTCGGAAGCAGATCACCAAGACTAGGTGCACAGAGCAACCACACGGTGTAGGACCCAGGTTCTTCAATCGCCCGCAGAAGTGCATTTGCCGCCGTTTCAGTCAGCCGATCGGCATCTTCAATCACAACGACGCGATATTGTCCATTACTTGGTGCCCACGCCGAACGGACAATCAGATCTCTAATCTCATCAACCTTGATCGAAAGCCCTTCGGTGCGGATCAACTCCACATCTGGATGTGAACCACGCAGGCTGGTTCGACAATTATTACATTCGCCACAACCGTCGTCGGCGCAGACTAAGGCGGCTGCAAAGGCAATCGCCGCATTTGACCGCCCCGATCCAGGAGGCCCAGTAAATAGCCAAGCGTGCGTCATCGCTCCCGGCGACGCTGGGCCTGGCTCAGGGGTCTTTGCTGCCGCAACGGCACGTTCGAGAACTTCGACCACTTCATCTTGGCCGATCAATGCGCGAAAAACGCGGGCGACCACGATTATTTCGCACTCTTACGTTTGGCTAAAAGATCCTCGAAACGAGAATGAATTATTTTGGCTACCTCTTCTGGTGTGCCGGTTGCGTTGACCACGAAATACCGATCAGGTTCAACCGTTGCCAGTTGTAGAAAGGCTCTGCGCACGCGTTCGTGGAACTCAAGCGGTTCACTCTCAAGTCGATCAGGCGTAGCGCACCTGGCCAGACCCACTGCCGATGGAATGTCGAGCAGTATGGTCAAGTCAGGGATCAATCCTTCGGTGGCCCAGCGAGAAATGCGTAACACATCCTCACTCGGCAATATTCGACCGCTGCCTTGATACGCGATCGAAGAATCGACGTAACGATCGCTGATGACGACTGCGCCGCGATTAAGTGCCGGGCGCACGACTGCATGGACATGCTCTGCTCGATCTGCTGCGTACAGCAACGCCTCTGCGCGTGGGGCTACAGCGCCCGTACCCTTGTCGAGCAGGACGCGACGCAATTGACCCCCAAGGTCGGTGCCGCCAGGCTCGCGCGTTAGTACTACATCGAAGTCACGCTTTTCGAACCAGTCTCGCAACTTGGTGGCCTGGGTCGATTTGCCAGAACCCTCGCCGCCTTCAAAGGCGATGAAGATGCCATGCTTTTCGAATAACGTAGCGACGCCAACATCGCCTCTGAGCGCATCTGCCAAATCCCGGAAGAGTGGAACACCTTTGCGGTCGTCCATCTGAATGTAAGAGACGGTGCCAACAACCATCGCTATTACGCCACCCAAAAGCATAGTGAATGCCGCGCCGTTGTAATGCAGGCTGACGTGACGGATATTGACTGAATGCTTTCCAATTGCCGCCGCGATCGCCGGTGCGAGCGCAAGTACCAAGACGAGGGTGATTCGAATCAATGAATTAACAAAAGCGAAAGTGCGTCCCCGAACTTCATCATGAACCTCAAGGCCTAGCATGGTGAAGCCAGAAACCCATGAGATGCCAGCGAAGCTGCCGAGTACCAAGGCGATGAGCACCGCCATAACCAGGTTCGGAATCGCCGCAAGAAGTGCAAGACTGAATCCGGCAAGCGCAAGCGAGAGGCCAAAGAGGCGACGTCTGGAGAAGCCCGCAAAGGTCTTCGGCCCTAGAGCCATTCCAGCAGCTAGCCCGGTGAAGACTGCACCAAAGAGCATTCCGTAGGCCGCATCTCCGCCACCAAGATCTCCAACGTATGTCCGCGCCAATCCAATCACCGCGCCACCCGCAGCAAAAGCACCGAGCATCCCAACAACGAGTCCACGAATGATCTTGGTCGACCAGACAAATTGCCAACCGTCGATAAATGAACGAGCGATATTCGGATTGCTCGACGTGATGCTAACTTTCGCCTTTGGAATCTCACGCAACAGATAAATAGTTATCGCGCTAAAGCCAAAACTCAAGGCATCCACATAGAGCGCAATGTCAACGGGTTTGTCTTTAAAGAAACCAATATCGACTGCGAGCGCGGAGTTGATCAGAGCCATCAAAGAAAAAAGAGCCGCAGCGATCGGTGCCGTGCCATATGCGGCAAGTAGGCTCACTTGATTCGCTGCTTCAAGCCGATCTCGTGGTACTAGATTTGGAACCGTCGCTTCTTTTGCCGGACCCCAGAAAAGTGTTACCGACTCGATCAAAACGGTCGCCGTATAGAGCCACCAGTAAGTGCGTACCAATGGGATTGAGATAAAGAGGGCACAGCGCAGAATGTCGCAGGTGACCATTAGGCGGCGGCGATCAAACCGATCAACGATGACGCCCGCTAGAGGACCAAGAAGTGCCGCAGGCACGAGTCGGACGATGAATACACCAGCGATTGCGACGTTGGCCTTTGCATAGTTATTGCCGGAAAGTTGCTTGGCCAGCGCGGTGGTGGCCAGGAGCCCTAGCCAATCGCCAAGACTGCCCAAGGCAAGGGCGCGCCACAACTTCCGGAAGGCCGGAATGGCGAGCACTCCGCGCAAATCCCCTTGTGCAGGCGGAGATGGCGTGGGCAGAACATTTGACATGACGTCAGCCTAGCTGGGCTTAGCGCCAGCTTTAGATGTGGCCTTCTTGACCGATTTTCTGACCGGTGTCTTCTTCGCTGCGGTCTTCTTCGCTGCGGTCTTCTTCGCCGCGACCTTCCGGGCGGCGGCCTTGCGCGGTCGCATCTTCTTGACACCACCATTCTCAGCATCGTAGGCCCGTCGCTCAGCGAGAAGTTCAAGGCCACGGTCGAGAGTCAAGAGTTCAAGAACCTCGGTTTTTCTCAGCGAGGCGTTGCTCTCTCCGTCAGTCACATAAGCACCGAAGCGGCCATCTTTGACGACCACATTTCGTCCACTCGCTGGATCCAGCCCAAGTTCCTTCAGCGGTGGCTTGGGAGCACCCCGTCCGCGGATCTTAGGTTGGAACAAGATCGCGAGCGCCTCATCAAGAGTGATGGTGAGAATCTGATCTTCCGAAGAGATACTGCGGATATCGCTACCACGCTTGATGTAAGGACCATATGGTCCATTGCTGGCTATCACTTCTTCGCCGTCAACTTCACCGACAATCCTGGGTAGCGCAAGGAGCATTAGCGCAGTTTCGAGGGTGATCGTTCCTACATCCATCGAAGCAAATACTGAGGCGTTCTTTGGCTTAGCGCCCTTAGGAGCATCCTCCGGTAAGACCTCGGTGACGTAAGGGCCAAAGCGTCCCACCTTGGAATAGATTTCCCGACCATTAACTGGATTCACCCCAAGCAGTCGCTCACCACTTGGACGATCAAAAAGTTCCTTCGCCTTTGCCAGAGTCAACTCATCTGGCGCCATAGCATCAGGAACGCTCGTGGTCCGGCGCTCATCTCCCTCGCCCTGCTCAAGGAAGGTCCCGTATTTGCCGACGCGTACTGTGACACCCTCACCGAGGGCGAAACTGTTGACTCCGCGCGCATCAATGTTCGTAATGTCGGTGGTCAACTCGTTAAGACCCACAACGCCATCGTGCCCGAAATAGAACTTGGTCAACCAGGCAACTCGCTCCTCCTCGCCTGCGGCAATGCGATCTAGATCCTCTTCCATCTCAGCCGTGAAGTCGTAATCGACAAGTCGAGCAAAGTGCTCCTCAAGCAAGCTGCAAACCGCGAAGCCAATGAACGAAGGAACCAGCGCACGACCACGCTTACCGACATATCCTCGATCTTGAATCGTCTGAAGAGTCGCCGCGAAAGTTGATGGGCGACCGATCCCCAGTTCTTCCAACCGGGCTACGAGGCTTGGTTCGGTGTAGCGCGCTGGTGGCTTCGTTTCGTGTCCATCAGCTGAATAGTTATCGACATCTACGACCTCACCCTTGACAAGCGGCGGAAGTCGTCGAGCCTCTTCGTCCTCTTGGTTTTCGTCGTGTGCCTCTTCGTAGGCTGCCAAACAACCCGCAAACTTTAGGACAGTGCCGCTGGCACGAAAGCTTAAGCGCTTGCCATCGTCGGTAGTGGTTTCTAGATCGGCCCGCATTTGAAGTTTTCTAGCATCGGCCATCTGTGATGCAACCGTGCGTTTCCAGATCAGATCGTAGAGGGCAAGCTCGTCACGTGAAATTTCATTGGCCACCTCGCCAGGCGTACGAAAACTCTCACCAGCCGGACGGATTGCTTCGTGCGCTTCTTGTGCATTCTTGGCCTTGCCAGTGTATTGACGCGGCGCCTCTGCAACGTGGTCGGCACCATATAACGCACGTGCCGACTCGCGAGCTGCATTTATTGCGGTCTGCGATAGCGTCGGCGAATCGGTACGCATATAGGTGATGTACCCATTTTCGTATAGCCGCTGCGCCACTCGCATCGTGAGTTGCGCGCCCCAACCAAGCCGGCGTCCCGCATCTTGTTGCAATGTCGATGTCGTGAAAGGTGCCTTGGGTTTTTCAATTCTAGGAGACTCGTCAACGCTTGTTACTACGAAATGTTTTCCAGCTAGTGAAGCAACTAGCGCTTCAGCGGCCACCTCATTCAGGAGCTCGATCTCTCCGCGAACTTTCTCGCTGATCGCGCCTTTGCTATCGAAATCTTTTCCGACCGCCACCCGCTTGTCATCGATCGTAATTAATCGTGCCTGAAATCCTGGGCCGCAAGCAGCAGTGACGTTCCACCACTCCGAGGAGGCAAAGGCCATCCGTTCGCGTTCGCGTTCGACGACTAATCGGAGAGCAACGGATTGGACGCGGCCAGCGGAGAGACCAACTTTGATCTTTTTCCAGAGCACTGGCGAGAGGCGATAGCCGAAGAGACGATCAAGTATCCGTCGAGTCTCCTGGGCGTCAACCAAACGTAAGTCGAGATCTCTTGTCTGGCTGGCTGCTGCTCTGATGGCTTCAGGCGTGATCTCGTGAAAGACCATTCGTTTTACTGGCACTTTCGGCTTGAGGACCTCCAATAGATGCCAAGCGATTGCCTCGCCCTCGCGATCCTCATCGGTGGCCAGAAGGAGTTCGTCGCTCCCTTTTAATAGGGCCTTGAGTTCGGCGATCTTTCTCTTCTTATCCGGGTGCACGACATAAAGGGGTTCAAAGCCGTGCTCTACATCGACGCCCTCCTTCGCCCATGCAACTTTCTTATACTCAGCCGGGATGTCAGACGCGCGCTGCGGGAGGTCGCGAATATGGCCAATGCTCGCCTCAACCACATAGTCGGGACCGAGGAATTCGCCAATCTTCTTGGCCTTCGCGGGAGATTCCACGATGACCAGGTGGCGCAGCGCCAAGAGACTCTCCAATGCTCAATACCGCCCCTTTGACCAGGGGTGGCCGTTACGGGTCAAGAGTCTGACGGCAACCATCCCGCCTCTGTCAAACCAGGCTAGCCGATTTACCTGTGGATAAGGTGTTATTTTTCCAGGTCAGAGGGGTAAGAAAAAACCTCCAGCGAAGCCACCCCTCGGAGTGAGCGACGCCACCGCTCGGCATGAGCGACGCCACCGCTCGGCATGAGCAACGCCACCGCTCGACATGAGCAACGCCACCGCTCGGCATGAGCGCTAGCCGATCTGGGTCGACTTCCGCTTCGTGTTGATCAATGCGCCAACGATGATGGCCACTGCAACCAGCGCTATTGCGGTGCGAAGACCCGCATTTGCACCTGTGCCCAGCGTCATGCCGATGATTGCTGGGGTGATCAGAAGCCCAACAAGATTCATCACCTTGATGAGCGGATTGATCGCCGGACCGGCGGTGTCCTTAAATGGATCGCCGACGGTGTCACCGATGACGGTTGCAGCGTGAGCTGCTGAGCCTTTGCCGCCGTGGTGCCCATCTTCAATCATCTTCTTGGCGTTATCCCAGGCGCCGCCAGAGTTGGCTAGGAAGACCGCCATGAGCGTTCCCGTTGCGATCGCACCGGCCAGATAGGCGCCCAGGGCACCTACCCCGAGTCCGAAGCCCACCGCAATCGGTGCAAGAACAGCGAGTAGACCAGGTGTAGCCAGTTCACGGAGCGAGTCTTGAGTGCAGATATCGACAACACGGCCGTACTCAGGCTTCTCAGTTCCAGCCATGATCCCTGGGTGTAAGCGGAATTGGTTTCGAACCTCGACGACGACGGCACCGGCCGCACGCGATACCGCGTTGATTGCCAGCCCAGAGAAGAGGAAGACGACAGCGGCACCAATAATCGCACCAACTAGGTTCCGCGGATTGGCTACGTCGAGTACGCCTTGAAATTCAAGGAGCGTGGTCTTGACGCCGCTGCTGTCGACGGCGTTCTTGATGGCGTCGGTAAAGGAGCCAAAGAGCGCCGTGGCCGCAAGGACTGCGGTAGCAATTGCGATGCCCTTGGTGATTGCTTTTGTGGTGTTGCCGACCGCATCGAGTGAGCTGAGCACCTTTGCGCCTTCGCCGTGGACATCACCTGACATTTCGGCAATGCCTTGGGCATTGTCCGAGATCGGTCCGAAGGTATCCATAGCGACGATGACCCCGACGGTCGTGAGCAGACCACAACCGGCCAGAGCCACTGCGAAGAGTGAGAGAACAACATTCCCAGTGCCAAGTAGGAAGGTGCCGAAGACGGCAGAGGAAATAAGAAGTGCCGAATAGACAGCTGATTCAAACCCCACTGAAATTCCGGCCAGGATGACTGTCGCCGCACCGGTCTGTGACGAGGCAGCAACATCGTTTACTGGTCGTTTCCCAATTTCAGTGAAGTGCGCAGTAAGAGCTTGAATTGCAGCGGCTAACGCAATACCGATGAGTACAGATGCAAATGCCACAATCCGTGGGTTGGCCGTTGAATTAATGTGCGCGCCAGTCAACTCCGCGAACGAAGTTGGGAGGTAGGCGAAGGTAGCCACGCCGACCAATACCGCGCTGATCGATGCCGAGATGAAGAAGGAACGGTTGATTGCTGCCATTCCGCTCTTGTCGGTCTCCCGAAGTTTGGTGATAAAGATTCCGATCACTGCGGTGAGAACACCAAGCGCAGGAACGATCAGTGGGAAGATCAAGCCAACCGACCCGAAGGCCGCTTTACCGAGGATCAGAGCCGCAACGAGTGTTACCGCGTATGACTCAAAGAGGTCTGCGGCCATTCCGGCGCAGTCACCGACATTGTCGCCGACGTTGTCAGCGATTGTTGCGGCGTTGCGCGGGTCATCCTCCGGGATGCCTTGTTCAACCTTGCCCACCAAGTCAGCGCCGACATCTGCGGCCTTCGTGAAGATACCGCCGCCAACACGCATGAACATGGCGAGCATGGCCGCGCCGAAGCCGAAGCCTTCAAGGACTGATGGGGCATCACCCTTGTAGATGAGGACGACGGTGGAAGCACCGAGCAACCCGAGCCCAACCGTCATCATTCCGACGACTCCACCTGTGCGGAAAGCAATCTTCATCGCGGGGGCGGCACCGTGATCCTTCGCCGCCGCGGCAACGCGAACGTTTGCGCGAACCGCCAGCCACATTCCGTTGTAACCGACCAGTGCCGAGAAGGTGGCACCGATTAAGAAGAAGAGTGAGCGACCGATTCTGATATCGGCACTTCCCGGTAGGGCAAAGAGGATAAAGAAGACCAGGACAACGAAGACGGAAAGCGTTTTGAATTGGCGTGAAAGATACGCCGAAGCACCTTCTTGAATGGCGGCGGCGATCTCTTTCATCTTCGGCGTGCCATCAGGAGCAGCGAGAACTTGCTTGCGCAGGAAAAAGGCGACTGCTAGGGCAGCAAGGGAAACCACCAGAACGGCGAACACATAGGAGAGGTTGCTCCCTGACAGATGGATCGCGGCCCCCTCGGCGGTGAGGTGGGTCGTGGACATACGTCCTCCAGGTTTGAAGTTGGCTCCAGGGCTTCGGTGCCCCATGGACGGGCGAGAGTCTACGGCGCTCAGACGGAGCTAAGCGACCCACCCAGCCCTAGCCGAGGCTCTGATCACCCCGGGAAGGAGCCGACGCACGAAGATTGGTAGCGAGGCCGGTGGGGTCGCGCTCACCGTAAGTAGGAGCGATCCTTGGCCTGCCGTATCAACTCGGCAGTCGGTCAGTTGGGTCTGCCAGCCGCCGACCGTACGCTCAACCGTCTCTCTAGCTGTAGCGCAGGCCGCGCCAGGAACTTCAAGCGACTGGGCCCCGGCCAGGGCTGCGACATCGGCGACTTGGCGCACTCGTTGCTCGGCAGCGCTAACAATTACGAAGCTGGTTATCAGAATGAGCAGAGGCAGGAGTGACGAAATCGTCACTAGGAGCCAGATCGTGGCACTTCCCTTCTGCCCTCTTGGTGATCGTGACATTTAGTTATGAGCTAGTTATGAGCGATCGCGGAGGTGGTGATCTTTATCGACTTCGGCCAGGGGGCGGGCGTATCGATCTTGACGATTGAGTAGGCACCTTGGGCAACAATTTTAAAATGAGAAGTGGGGAGGGCGTTTGCGACCATCCGTTCAATGCTGGCCAACTCTTCGTGACGAGTAATAGCTTCTGCTGCGCGCTGGGCAATCTGGCTTGAATGCAAATAGAGCGCCATTGCGGCAAATAGATCTAGCAGCACAGAGCCGATGAGAACGATTGCTGGCAGAGCCGTTGCGAGTTCAGCCGTGACGCTTCCGCGTTCTCGATGGGGATACGGGGTGGCCACCGCAGCAGAGCGGTGGCCACTCCGTGATATCGGGCTCACGATCACCCGAAGACCCAACTCAGGGCTTTAGTAAACAACTGTGTGAGCATGTCAAGAACTTGATTTGATGAGAGAACTTTGTAGAGCACTCCCGCAAATCCACAAGCAGCGACCGTCGTCACTGCGTATTCAGCGGTAGCCAGTCCGGCTTGGCTACCGAGACGATCAATCCGAGAGCGAAAGAACTTCGTAAGAAGTACCAAGGCTGCTCCTTTCAGGTGTCGGTGGATGGAATGGTGAAAGCCTGCTCAATTGGTCCGCTGAGGTGGTACTCAAATGGATGACACTCTGGATCAAACATGCCTGTGGATTCTGAGGGACTCAGTTTCTAATATTGAAAAATACCGGAGGCAGCGAACCCAACAGTGAGAAGAAAACCTGAGCAGCTATCGGGAAAACCGCACCAAGAATGAAAGAAGGAAGGAAACAGAGTCCAATCGGCAGTGTCGCCCGCACGCCAACGGAACGGACCTGACGCTTCACTTGACTCGTCCGCACTCGCCATAAGCGAGTCGCTGTTCGACGTAGTGCATCAGCCCCCGATGCCCCGGTAGCAGCAATGCTCTCCACCGTTATGGCTATCGGCAAAAGAGCGGCGACCTGGCGCCAAGATCCAAACGCTTGCTTCGCATCAGCCCCCATTTTCAAGAGGGCAGTGCTCTCATCAGCAAAACGTTTTACTGGGGCACCCACTACTTCGCCCGCAGCATCGATCGAATCGATCAAGGCCAGACCGCTGTCGAGGCAGAGCGCTATAAGCTCTGCAAATTCTGGCGCCAAATATGCCAATCGCAATCGTTCAACCCGGATAGCGGCAGGCTCAAGTAGCGTCACCGCACGTTTAGCCGCCCAGGCACTGAGTAATGCGAGAAAGAGATTCCATGGCGCCTTGAACTCGAGAACGGCGAAGAGGGCAACTGAGATAGCCGCAAAATTGGCCCGCGTTTTCACGACGTAACCGCCAGAGCACTTCTCGTGATACGTGTCAACCAGAATCTCCCAAGAAGATTCAGAAGCACCGATGCAGACAGGGCGATCCGTCCCACAGTGGTGCCGAAAACGAAATGGAAAGGATGGAGAGCCAACAGAATCAAAAGAGGCAAGAGACTCATCAGCACGGCTGTCGCACGAGCATCTGCGATCTCGCTAAGGAGCTCTTCTTCAAGTGAGAGTTCGCTCTCGATGTTCATGGCAATTGCGTCGAGCGCAGGGATCAACGGTGTTCCTCGCTGATTCGAAAGGTCCAGGAAGAGAGCGACCTTCATTAACGCCTCAGCACCTTTGACCGCGTTTCGCCGTAATTGGCTGAGACTTTCATCGTGGCTAGCTTGGGAATCAATTTCTATCTCCAACATCGGGTGCATTGTTGCGGCCTGCCTGAGTGCCTGCAGTGGCGCATTGCCAATCCTGAGTTGGTCGCCAAGCATCGTTATGAATTGCAGTGTCATCGCTCGTCTAGAGTCCGCTCCCAAAGAACGTCTCTGTCCGTGTCTACCGATCCTTGGCACTGGCGCGAGAGGCGCAGAAATCAGTGCAGCCGAAAGGGCTATCAGGATGTAACCAAGAATTCTCACGTCCATCGCCTAAGCGTCTTAACCGAGCAGAGTCCGTCATTCTCAACGTGTATCTCACCAATCTCGCTCACGAAACGACGTCCATGTTCGCGTCGAAGGTGAACGATCACCTCAATAGCGGTAGCCAACTGAGAGTGGACTGCTCTGCGGTCTAATCCAGCGGCAACGCCCAGCGCTTCGATTCTCGCTGGAATAGCCGCTGCGCTGTTGGCGTGAATCGTGGCAAAGGCGCCCTCATGTCCTGAGTTGAGGGCAGCCAAGAGATCCACGACTTCGGCACCACGGACTTCACCGATCACCAGCCGATCTGGTCGCATACGCAATGCCTGCCGCACTAGATCGCGCATGGTGATACCGCCAGCGCCCTCGACGTTTGTCTCCCGCGATTGCAGGTGTACAACATGCGGATGTTGCGGAAAGAGTTCGGAAGTGTCTTCGATTATCAAGATACGTTCACTGCCGGAAACCTCGCCTATTAGCGAGGTCAGGAGTGTCGTTTTACCAACGCCGGTTCCCCCACTGATCAGTATCGATCGCCGCGCTTTGATCAGGTTAGTTAGGTACGTTCTGATATCACTACCTACCAAATCCACCAGCGAACGGTGCTGGATCCGAATCAATCGGAAGGCAATTTGCGTGGAGTCGCGCGCGATTGGCGGAATGATTGCGTGCATCCTGATGCCATCCGCCACTGGAGCATCAACATATGGATGTGCTTCATCAAGTCTCCGCCCGGTATTTGTGGCCAGGCGCTGCGCTAAATTCCGTACTTCTAACTCTGACTCGAAACGGATTTGTGAAAGTCGAAGGCCTTCACCAAAGTCGACCCAAATTTCGTCCTTACTCGTAACGAGAATGTCCGTACTCCTTAGATCTGCAACTAACGGAGTGAGCGGTCCGAATTCGATCAGGTTTGCCGTAGAAGTAATGGCGGCACTAATTACTTCTGCGGAAGTTAGCCAAGGCGCATGTCCCTTGATGATGGTCGAGATATTTGAAAGTGATGGCCTCTGATTAGATTGTGCAAGGCTCAGGCGGACATGGCCGTCAATTTCGTCTGTCAACGGATCCCCCGATCAGGTGCGACCAGATTCGCCCCGCAAGTTCAATCGCGTGCTTGGCCCTGATGAGATCGCCTAAATCTGCGGCTAGCGATAGTTGGCAATCATCCGGCCATTCGACAACTTGTCGTGAACGCAAGGAAGCAGCGACTTGTTCCGTTGAGAGGGTTCCGTAGGACATCTTCCGGAGCACGATCCGCATCGAGCCCGAAATAGCACCCGTCAGAATTGCCTCACTCTGTTCAACGGCGAGTGCAGTATTGCCGGTCAAGAGCAGAGAGTGCGTTGGGTTCTCGCATTCCGATCCGGGTTCGCTTAATCCGAGGATTACGGAATCGAATCTCGCCCGCGCGTCCAGCAATAGCGCCGGAGTGACAATCACATCTTGGGTCAGCACGCCGACTTTTGGTGGTTGAATCGGATGTAATCCGTGGTTAACCGGCACGCCTCTTGCCCCGATGATGCGGAGCAAGTCATCGGATTTGTCGATCAGTAGCGTCTTCTGGTTTTTTCGTGCCGAGATGAGGCCGAAAAGCGCGACCAGCGTCGTAAGACCGATACCTCTTGACGAGGCGGTGATCGTTATCAATTGGGACGGTGACGAACTTCCAAGGAGCGCTCCTATGCAAGTGGCCAAGTTCGTGACTGCTTCCCGATCATCGCCAGCAATGCCGACTAGTGACCCAGAGCTATCGGTGGCGGCGATCTCGAGGTCAAGCAGGAGAACTCCAGGTCGGGTCGGAATCGACGACGGGGCGAGGTCTGTTGCAATCAGGAGTAGTCCCTGGTCGGGATAGTGCTCGGGTAACTCTCTTTCGTAGGAAATTGTTAGACCGAGAGCTGCACCCGCAGTCGCGACCACTTGGCTCGCACGTAGGTTCGCGCTGAAAAGCGTGCACTCTCTCACGCCAGGTAGCGTCACGACTCAATAACGAATCGCGCACCACTACTTATGGCTTATGGGTATAGCAAGCGGCTGGGGATTACCATGAACAGATGACGAATGCTGCCTTCTTTGATCTAGATAAGACGATCATCGCACGTTCTTCGGCCCTGGCCTTCACCACGCCTTTCGCCAAAGCCGGCCTCCTGTCGAAGCGCTCGATACTGCGGAACTTGGTTGCGCAGACACTTTTCACCCTTGGCGGTGCTGATCACGAAAGAACCGAGCGTCTTCGCCTCCAATTGTCGAAGATGGTCGAAGGATGGTCCAGCGATCAAGTGAGCGAGATTGTCCAAGAGACACTTCATCGCTTCATCGAGCCAATCATTTATGCAGAAGCAGCCGATCTGATCGATGAGCACCACCGCAATGGCCGTCAGGTCGTGATCGTCTCATCATCGGCGATTGAGATCGTCAAACCAATCGGCGAGATGCTGGGCGCCGACGAAATCATCGCGACTCGGTTGAAGATCGTCGATGGTCGGTACACAGGTGAGATCGAGTACTACGCATACGGCCAGACGAAGGCGGCGGCAATTCGTGAACTTGCAACTCGTAAGGGCTACGACCTTACTCAGTGCTTTGCTTATTCAGATTCGTCGACCGACATCCCAATGTTAGAAATGGTCGGCTTCCCATCAGTGGTGAATCCTGATCTGGCGCTGCGGAAAATCGCGATCGCAAATGGTTGGGGCATCCGCAATTTTCGACGAACGGTACCACTCCGTGAACGGTACCAATTTGGAAAACCAGCAATGGCCACAGCTCTTGGTATGACAGCGATCAGCCTGCTTGCCTTCGCGATCGCACGTAAACACAGGCGCGCAGCTTCTTAATCAAAATCTCACTTAGTTCGTCACAGCCTCACTAAGCTCGTCACAAATTTCAATGCCACGGCGCGCGCCATACTGTACGGCGCTGGCCAGGTGTCTAAGCCAGGACGCCACTCCCTCGGGGGTGCCGCTTCGATAGGCCGCGAGCGCGGGAACGAACGAACTGGCCCCGAGCGCAAGCATCCCGACCTCTGGGAGACCGAGTGCATCCGGATCGAAGCCGCGTCCGATGAGGACAGATCTAAAGATCGTCCGCGCAACAACGTCGTTCTCAGAAGCGAAGGGTGCGATATCTACGATCTCGGCCATCGCAAGCCCAGCCACAATTAGTGCGGGAATCTGTGCCTCTGAGTTGAGTAGGTCATTGAGTGCAAAGAGCCGCTCGCTCTCTTCGGCACTAAGCGCCCGCGGTCGTCCTCGCTCATCAGGTGCACGCCCCGCCAACGCGATCGCGTGAAAGCGGGCAAGTGTCTGCATCGGTTCGATCGCGATCACGGGAGCGGTTGAAATCGATGATTGCAGAAGCGCGACTGACACAGGGATTTCGATGCCGCCCAACTCAGCCGCCGCTTTTGCCGATTCGCTCAACGCCAAGGCTCGGACCTCGGCTCCTTTGGTCCGTAGAATCCGCTGCTTTCGAAGCAGGTCCATCGCTGCTCGGGCATCCTGCGCAGCCTGTTCAACTCCAGGTAACTCCACTACTCGCAAGATTGTCACGAAGGAGAAGCGTAATGATTTATCTGGCGGGCAAAGCAGGCTAGCCTTGCTCGAACTTGGACTGGAGGGCGGTTGAATGAGTCTGGAGCATGAGCACCCTATTGAGGACCTTCTGCATGAGGTGCGTTCGTTTTCGCCTTCTGCCGACTTTACCGCCAATTCCAACGTGGACGCTTCGATCTACGATGTGGCTGCAGAGGACCCTCTAGCTTTCTGGGAACGGCAGGCAAGCGCCCTGACTTGGAGGAAGCCTTGGCGTACCGCGCTGGAGTGGAATGCCCCGGATGCCAAGTGGTTTGTTGGTGGTGAGTTGAACGTTGCGGAGAACTGTCTGGATGTGCACGTGGCAGCTGGACGCGGGGATCGGGTCGCTTTCTATTTCGAAGGCGAGCCTGGCGATTCACGCACGATCACTTACGCGCAACTGCATAGTGAGGTTAAGAAGGCCTCGAATGCGCTGATAGAACTTGGGGTGGGCAAGGGTGATCGGGTTGCGATTTATCTGCCGATGATCCCAGAGGCCGCCATCGCGATGCTGGCCTGTGCCAGGATCGGTGCGCTCCATTCGGTTGTCTTCGGCGGGTTCTCGGCTGAAGCGCTACTTGCCCGGATCCGTGATGCTGATGCGAAGCTCGTGATAACCGCGGATGGTGGTTATCGCAAAGGAACTGCGACTGCTTTAAAACCGGCGGTGGACGAGGCGCTTACCGGTGAGACGAATGTGGAGAAGGTGCTGGTGGTTCGTCGTACTGGTCAGGATGTGCCATGGCATGAAGGTCGTGATCTGTGGTGGCACGATGTCATTGATCGGCAGAGCGATGAGCACACAGCGATAGGTCATGACAGTGAGCATCCGCTTTTTATTCTCTACACTTCGGGGACCACGGCAAAACCTAAAGGCATCTTTCACACCACGGGTGGCTATTTAACCCAGGTGGCCTACACCCACAAAGTGGTCTTCGATTTAAAACCTGAGACCGATGTTTTCTGGTGCACGGCCGATGTCGGCTGGGTCACCGGCCACTCCTACGTCGTATATGGGCCTCTTGCTAATGGCGCGACGCAGGTTATGTATGAGGGCACTCCCGACTCGCCGCATAAAGGGCGCATCTGGGAGATCATCGAAAAATATGGGGTGACCACTCTTTATACCGCGCCAACACTCATCCGAACCTGGATGAAGTGGGGCGATGACATCCCAAAACAATTCGATCTCACCTCGCTTCGCCTGCTTGGTTCGGTGGGAGAACCGATCAACCCGGAAGCATGGATGTGGTATCGCGAAAATATCGGAGCCAATCGCTGTCCGATAGTGGACACGTGGTGGCAGACCGAGACTGGTGCGATCATGATTTCACCAATCCCAGGAATCACCGCGACCAAACCCGGCTCTGCAATGGCTCCTATCCCCGGCATCAGCGTCAAAGTCGTTGATGAGGATCAAAACCCGGTAGGCAGAGGCGAAGGCGGCTACCTAGTCCTTGACCAGCCTTGGCCGGCGATGCTCCGTGGCATTTGGGGCGAACCTGAGAGATACGTAGAGAACTACTGGTCGAAATTCAAAGACATCTATTTCGCCGGTGATGGCGCCAAAGTCGATAGTGACGGTGCGATCTGGCTACTCGGACGGGTAGACGACGTCATGAACGTCTCCGGCCACCGAATCTCCACCGCGGAAGTCGAATCCGCCCTGGTCTCACACCATGCCGTCGCCGAAGCCGCCGTCGTCGGAGCCTCCGATGCGATGACCGGACAAGGAATCGTGGCCTTCGTCATTCTCCGCGGTGGGATCGAGCACGCAAACGGTGACGAGCTAGTCCAACAACTACGAGCCCACGTAAGCAAAGAAATCGGACCGATCGCCAGACCCAGACAGATCCTGGTGGTCCAAGAACTGCCAAAAACCAGGAGCGGAAAGATCATGCGCAGACTGCTCCGCGATGTCGCCGAGAACCGTGCGGTCGGCGATTCGACCACCCTGGCTGACCCTAAAGTCATGAAATTGATCAGCGAAGGCATGAACACCAGCAGCAACGAAGAATAATGCCCGACGAACGCGAACTCTTCCCACGCCCAACCGGACGTGAGATCGGGGCGATTCGCCAGTTTCTCTCCACCGAAATGATCGGGGGTGTGGCGCTCTTTCTCGCGGTGGCTGCCGCTCTGGCTGCATCAAACTCTCCGCTCCGTTCTACATATGAATCGATAACGCGATTTGAAATTGGTTATGGAGCCTTCCGCTTTGACGTGAGAACTTGGGCCGCCGACGGTTTGCTGGCGATCTTCTTCGCTGTGGCTGGGCTGGAACTTCGGCGTGAGATGGCGTATGGCGAGTTGAAAAATCCGAGGCGGGCCGTACTGCCGATCATCGCCGCACTCTGCGGAATGGCCGGTCCCGCTCTCATCTACGCATTCATGAATCGCGGAGATGCGATCGCTGTGCATGCGTGGGTCGTTCCCACATCAACCGATCTGGCGTTCGCCTTGACTATTTTAGGAATTGCCGGATCACGGATTCCAACAGCGCTCCGCGCCTTCTTGCTTACCTTGGCGATCACCGACGACATAGCCGCGATTGTGCTTATCGCCATCTTCTACTCACAGACAATCAAATGGCACTACTTGCTTCCATCATTACTCGTGCTGGCCGGGTACGCATTTCTACAGCGTAAGGGCTCCACGTCCGGATGGCTTGCGCTACCACTTGGGATTTGCGCATGGGCACTCATGCAACAGAGTGGAGTCCACGCAACAGTGGCCGGCGTCCTCATTGGCCTGCTCACGAATCCTCATCGAGGTCAACGCGATTCGAGTGCAGTCGAACGATTCGAACACATCCTCGGACCGATTTCAGCGCTGATCAGTGTGCCGGCCTTCGCTTTCGTCACCATCGGCATAACAATCTCGGCCAGCGATTTTGAGGTGCTGCGACACGACAAAATCACCTATGCCATCGTCATCTCACGCCTTGTTGGAAAGGTCATCGGCATTGTTGGTGGCGCCTGGTTGATTTCAAAAATCACCCGAGCCGAACTAAATCCGACTCTTTCGTGGTGGGATGTGAGTGCAATCGGAATACTCGGCGGTATTGGTTTCTCGGTTTCGCTACTAGTTGCCGTCGTCTCGTTAGGGGAATTTCCCGACCGACTTATGGCCGCAGAGGGTGGAATTCTCTTCTCTGGACTGATCAGCGCGCTATTGGCGATCGTGGTGCTACAAATTCGGAGTCGTTCATACCCTAAGGCCAGATTGACTCATTAAGTGCGTGGCTTCGTCCTTCGCCCATGTTGTTATTGAGTGCGGAATGTATTTCTCAACTTTACTCACCACAGTGCTCCGATGAATTAACGACGAAATACTCTGCGAGCCGATCAGATTGCCTAAAGTGGCAAGCAGCCAGATCAATAAGACAACCGAAAGCACGGCCGTGATCCCGCCGAGTATCGAATCAATAAGACGGAATGGACCCCAGAGCACTACCTTCCGAACCGCACCGACGGCTCTAGTCATAATTGATTCCCCAACTGATGCCAGAAAAATAACCAATAACCCTGTTAGCAGGGCTCGCTTCAATGGACCATCGATCGAATGAAGTAGGTGGGGTGCCAAGGCCATGGCGCCCAAGGCGCCACCAACATAGCCAAGAAGACCGAACACTCCGACGATCAGCCCGCGCCTGGCCCCAGCGAAGAAGGAGAGAACCAGGATCGCAGCGAGCGCAATATCTAGAAGCACCGCCCCATTCATGGTCGTGGCAACATTCGCTCGGACTCCCAAGGGATTTCGCGGCCAGTAAAGTAAATCAAACGATCGATGATTCCGGCGGTGAAGCCCCAGACGGTGAGGCCACCAACCTTGAACGCTGGGCTCACAATGCCGCTAGACAATCTGATTCGATACCGATTCTCTGGCTCGGCAAATTCTTCGAAAGTAATTCTTGCAACGCTCTCCACCTCGCTCAAATCGATAGCCCCAACTGCCGATGGCTCTGCCCACCACGCAAGAACAGGGGTCACGTGAAAGTTGCTCGGCGGAAGCCAGAGTGTTGGCAATTCACCCAATAGGACGATGCCACTTGGCTCAACGCCGGTCTCCTCAACTGCCTCACGAATCGCCGCAGCACTTGCACTCTCGTCGCCTGGATCAATAGCCCCACCTGGGAACGAAGGCTGTCCGGGGTGCGTGCGCAATTTGGAAGATCGTTGGGTGATCAAGACATCGGGCCCACGTGGTGAATCGCCGAGAAGGATCAACACTGCGCTGGACCTGGTCTCTTCATCGCCTCCATGCGGAACCAACGCCAGATCATCTCGGCTAATCCGTCGCGGCAAATCTGCGAAGGCACCTAACCAATCAGGGACAGTCATAATGGAACATCGATCCCTAAGTGGCTGGTAACCAAGCCGCGCAGCTCAGACCAAGAATGGATCTGGCCAATTTTTTTAAAGGCTACCTCGCCATTTGCGCTTACGAACCAAGTGACAGGCACGCCCATTCCGAAGTCGACCCGCGTCTGTTGATTGTTATCGGCCAGTTGCGGCCAGACCATACCTTGTGAAGCCATAAAATTGGTTGCGGCTTTCGCCGAAGATTCTTCCACGTCAATACCAACGATTGAGAGCGCACTCGATTTAGAAGTCGCCAGATACAGCTTACGGAAAAGCGGCATCTCCTCCTTACAGGGTGAACACCAAGAGCCCCAAAGATTGATCACAAGCGGCCCCTTGAGCGAAGTCAATGAGATTTGACGGGTTGAATAGCCACTTGAAGTAAGACACGGCAATTTGAGATCAGGCAGTTGATTAGGCGTGGACGAACCCTTGAAATCACAAGTTGCAGCCAATGTATTCGTAGATGAGTTATTCGCAGAAGATGATGCGCAACCGGCCAACAGTAATAAGATTACGAGAATTGGTGCGATTGCCGAACTTACTCTCTTCATCTGAAGGCCTCGTCACTCTTTACGAGTTTGGCCGCTTTCACTGGATCAGTCTCGCCCTCGCCGAAGGCCGGGCAGAGTTTGGCCAAGGGGCAGGCGCCACAAGCCGGTTTGCGCGAGTGACAGATTCGACGACCATGCCAAATCAATCGATGGGAGAGAGCCGTCCACTCTTTTTCTGGAATCAATTTCGCTATTACCGTCTCGACCTTTACCGGATCATCTTCGGTCGTCCAACCGAAGCGTCGAACTAGTCGACCAAAATGAGTGTCTACCGTGAGCCCTGGAATATTAAAAGCGTTACCAAGCACAACGTTGGCCGTTTTCCGCCCGACACCAGGCAACGTCACTAGATCCTCGAGTTTTGCTGGGACTCGCCCGCCATATACCTCTGCCACCCGACGGCCGAGAGAAATAATGTTCTTGGCCTTGGCGCGAAAGAAGCCAGTCGACTTAATTAGGGCTTCGAGCTCATCTGGATCGGCCGCTGCATAATCGGCGGCCGTCGGGTATCGAGCAAAAAGTTTCGGCGTCACCAGATTGACCCGCTTATCGGTGCACTGCGCCGAGAGCACGGTGGCGACCACCAACTCGAGCGGATCACGAAAATCCAATTCGCAGTGCGCATCCGGGTAGAGATCGGCGAGTAGCCGGTTAATTTTTCGAGCACGAGCTACCAAATCCGCGCTCGCGGGTGCCATTATCGATTTTTTTGGCGCCATAGGTCTTCAGCCTACGCACCATTCGTCGCTAGACTCGCCCCCCGACGGACAAAGTTCGCCTGACGGGAGCCAATAGTGGACGACGAAGTACGCAAGGCGCCGCTCTTCACCGCACTTGACGATGAGGCTGCGCATGCCGTCCGCAAGTCAATGACCGATGTAACGCTGGCCAGAGGTGAGGTTCTCTTTCACGAAGGCGATAGCGGCGACAGCCTCTACGTCATCTCCGAGGGGAAGATCAAACTCGGCACGAAGGCGGCAGATGGTCGCGAAAACCTCCTAAGCCTCCTTGGACCTGGGGAAATGTTCGGCGAACTCTCTCTCTTCGACCCAGGCCCGCGGACCTCAACCGCGACGGCACTCACCGAAGTCCGGTTACTGGCCCTGGCAAACAAGGACCTCGAGCCATGGCTCAATGGCCGCCCAGAGGTCGCCAAACACCTCCTGCGCGCCCTCGCCCAACGCCTCCGTCGAACCAATGTCGCGGTAGGCGATCTGGTCTTCTCAGACGTTCCTGGCCGGGTGGCCAAAGCTCTTGGCGACCTAGCCAAACGATTCGGGACTAGAAGCAACGACGGCATCTACGTGGCCCACGATCTGACTCAAGAGGAGCTCGCTCAATTGGTCGGCGCCTCGCGCGAGACCGTAAATAAGGCGCTCGCTGATTTTGCCTCCCGCGGCTGGCTAAGGCTTGAGGCCCGTGCAGTTGTGATTCTCGATGAGGATCGGCTCTCTAAGCGTGCTCGTTGAGATAGGCAAGTTGCGCCTCTGTGGCCATTAGCGCCGCTGGGCGCAGGGCGGCGTTGACGCTCTGATAGACCATATCCACGATGCTTTCGGCATCGGTTGCACCTTGGGCTATCGCCATTCGAATCTCGGCCAACCTCTCAAGACGGTGCGCCCGATATTTGGTAATTAGCAGAAGTGAATCGTCGTGCGCGTTGCCATGCCCAGGAAGTAGTGGAACCTGCTTGCTCTGGGCGCGCACAATGCTTTCAATCGTGTCAAGTGACCGCAAGTACGCGCCAACATCGCCGTCAGGAAATGTGATGATGGATGAACCTTCGCCGAGAATCGTGTCGCCAGTGAAAAGCGCAAGTTCGTCGTCTCCGGTTGCCATGAACATTACCGAGTCACTCGTGTGGCCAGGTGTAGCAATCACACGAAGGCCGAGTTCATCAAACTTTAATTCCTGCTGATCGTGCAATATTCTCTTGCTATCACTAGCGAATTTTGGGTCCATTGCGAAAACCGGTGCGTGTGAGCGAGCAGCGAGTACGGCGGCACACGCCGAGTGATCGTCATGTCTATGCGTCAACAGAATGGACGATATCCGGCCCAGTGTTTGCGACATGATGCGCTCCTCGTGCATCAGCGGTCCTGGGTCGATGACAACGTAAGATCCCGAGCCATGCGCAAGAAGCCACGTATTCGTGCCAGCAAGCGTCATGGCGCTCGGGTTATCTGCGCGCGACAGGAGAACGTACGTCGGAATCAACGTAGTGCGACGATCACTTCGACTTCTACTGGAGAGCCAAGTGGAAGTTCAGCGACACCGACTGAGGATCGTGCGTGCTTGCCAGCGTCGCCGAAAAGGGCACCAAAAAGTTCGCTTGCTCCGTTGATAACGGCCGACTGCCCGGTAAAGCCCGGAGCGCTCGCTACAAAACCGACGACCTTGACGATCTGTGCCACATCGTCGAGATTGCAGAGCATGCCGATAGCGGCGAGGGCGTTGAGCGCACAGACCTGGGCCAACTCCTTTGCCTGCTCGGGCGTCACGTCGGCGCCGACTTTGCCGGTTGCCGCAAGGGCGCCATTGACCATCGGAAGTTGACCAGAGGTGAAGATTAGGTTGCCGATCTGAACCGCAGGTACATAGGCGGCAACTGGTTGCGCTATATCTGGGAGCGTCAAACCGACTGCGGCCAGGCGTTCGCGAAGAACTGCGTGCATCTATTCCTCCGTCTTAGGAATTAAGCGGACGTTTTAGGTAGGCCACCAGTTGGTCGCTCCCACCCGGGGCCGGGATCACCTGAACTAATTCCCAGCCGTCGATCCCCCAATTGTCCAGGATCTGCTTAGTGGCATGTGTTAGGAGCGGAGCCGTTGCATACTCCCACTTGGTTACTTGAGTCATGGGACCAGGGTAGGGCGGAAGGGCTTGGCAGGGTAATCCTGAATTTAGGCAATTTTTAGGCTAGGGCCGCCTTTACTGCAGCAACTACTTCCCCACCTGGGGCTCTACCTCCGACTCTGGGCGTGAGGACCTTCATCACTGCCCCCATCGCCGCCGGACCACTAGCGCCACTCTCTGCGATTGCCTCTTGGACAAGTTTGGCCAGCTCGTCGACGCCCATCTGTTCGGGCAGGTACGTGGCGATGATCGCGCCTTCGGCCAGTTCGCGCACCGAACTTTCAGCCCGACCGCCTAGGGCAAATGCCTCGGCCGCCTCTTTCCGCTTCTTGGCCTCGCGGGTCAGAACGGTGATGACTTCGCCATCGGTGAGAACACGAACGTTCTTTCCTGAGACTTCTTCATTCGTAATTGCGCTGAGCATCATTCGAATCGTCGCCATATGGATCTCGTCGCGACTTTTGATGGCTCTGGTCAGATCGGCCCGCAACCTCTCTTTAAGACTCATGGGCACAGTCTCTCAGATCGCTGGCACGATAGTCGCATGTATCAACTCCGTAAGGTGCAGATACCGGTCCTACCTGATGGCACAGGTGAGATACGGATATTGCATATTTCAGATTTGCACCTAACGCCTTCAAAAAGAAGAGAGATCGCCTGGCTTAAGTCACTTGCCAGTGAGAAGCCTGATTTCGTCATAAGTACCGGAGACCATCTAGCACATCCCGAAGCAGTCGCTATTGCACTCGATGCGCTCGCTCCGCTCCTAGAGATTCCGGGTGCATTTGTCTTTGGCTCCAACGACTATTTCGGACCGCGCCTTAAAAGCCCCTTACGCTATCTATTTGGTCATGAAGACACCCGTATTCATGGTGCCGAATTGCCATCACACGAACTTGCCTTAGCGCTTATATCCCGTGGTTGGTTTGATCTCAACGACGCAGCCAAAACGATTAAACACGGCGACATCGAGATTGAATTTCGAGGGACTGATGACGCACATTTGAATCGCGATCATTATTCTCTCGTCGCCGGCGCAAAGCGAACAGATCTACTAATCGGAGTCACACACGCGCCATATGCGCGCATTCTGACTGCGATGGCCAACGATGATGCAGATCTGATACTTGCTGGACACACGCACGGAGGCCAGGTCCGTCTGCCCTGGCCTGGCGGGTCAAAAGCCTTGGTAACCAACTGTGATTTACCTCCTTGGCGAGCGCGAGGGTTGACCCGTGTCGACGGCCAGCCCTGGTTGCATGTTTCGGCTGGCCTGGGAACGAATCCGTTTACGCCGTTCCGGGTCGCCTGCCCCCCTGAGGCCTCGCTCCTGACGTTGGTCTAACCGCGAGCGGTGGCGCCGCTCATGCCGAGCGGTGGCCTCGCTCACGCCGAGCGGTGGCCTCGCTCACGCCGAGCGGTGGCGTCGCTCACCCCCAGCGGTGTGGGCATTGATCAATCCGTACGAAGTGAGATCTCAGCGATGGTGGTCCACGAATCAGGCTCGGGAGAGCCGACCATGACGCTAACGGAATCAAAAGAGGCGTGGATCGGTAGTCCAGCGGTCACCAGCGATTCCACCTCTCGCATGAGACCAACACTGGCTCCATCTGCAACCGTGAGGTGTGGAGTCGGATCAATAATCGAGCCTCCATAAGGAGGCGTCTCTGGGAAGACTGCGAACAGAGCTGCCGTCAAGTGTCGAAATGGTAAATCCGGTTCCGGCGAAAGCCACAAGACCTGTTCGCCGAACCACTCTGCACGCAAAAACTGCACCTCGAATGCCCGGTGAAGAGTCAAAACTGTAGCCAGTTGACTCAGAACGTCGGTATCGATATTGGACGGAGGAAGAAATGGGTAAAGCAGCGTCACATGTGCCGGAACGCCCCATTTTTCGGACGGATCGAGAGTGCGGCGATGGCGTCCAACGACGTGTTCGATTTGTGGAACTTTGATCAGGATCGCGCTCTCAACAGAAGGCTTGGGCATGAAACCAGCGTCTCATAGGTTGATGGAACGCAACGGCGTATTCCCCTCACGAAAGTTTCGCCGAGCGAAGCCACCGCTGGGCATGAGCGAAGCCACCGCTGGGCATGAGCGACGCCACCGCTCGGCATGAGCGACGCCACCGCTCGGCGAAAAAAATGGTCGGGGTGACAGGATTTGAACCTGCGGCCTCGTCGTCCCGAACGACGCGCGCTACCAAGCTGCGCCACACCCCGGCGTGCCAGGAAGTCTAGCGGAGCTCTAGGAGGCGAACTCCGCCGCAACCAATTCCGCGATCTGCGCAGTGTTCAACGCCGCGCCCTTGCGGAGATTGTCCCCACAGAGGAAAAGATCGAGTGCATTCGGGTCATCGAGGCTCACCCTTACTCGACCCACCCAGGTTGGGTCAGTTCCGACTGCGTCAGCCGGCGTTGGGAACTTGTGATTCTCGGGGTCATCTACAAGCAAGACACCTGCAGCATTGCGCAGCACGTCTTGCGCAGCTTCCCGAGTCACCGCTGCATCAAAAATTGCGTGGACGGCGAGCGAGTGCGTCGTGATAACTGGAACGCGCACACATGTTGCAGAAACTTTTAAATGAGCAAGCCCAAGGATTTTTCGGGATTCATTACGGACCTTAAGTTCTTCTGACGAATAGCCCTCATCTTTAAGCGAGCCAGCCCACGGCACGACGTTCATCGCGAGCGGAGCAGGAAAAGGGCCGCTATCGGGAATGAGCGCGCGCACATCTCCGGCAACCGTCCCCGCGCTAGTGCCGGCAATTGCGGAGATTTGTGCGCGTAAAGAATCAATCCCGGCTTGACCAGCGCCAGAGGCTGCCTGATATGAAGCGACCACGAGTTCGCGCAGACCATAGGCTCGATGCAGCGCCCCTAAGGCGACGATCATAGAAAGAGTCGTGCAGTTTGGATTACTGATAATGCCGCGTGGTCGATTCTTTGCTTCCTGCGGATTGACCTCAGGAACCACCAGTGGGACATCTGAATCCATCCGAAATGCACCTGAGTTATCCACGACAACCGCACCGTGTGCCGCAGCAATCGGTGCCCAAATCGCAGAGATCTCATCGGGCACATCAAACATTGCAACATCGACGCCGTCGAATGCTTCTGGGGTGAGTTCTTGAACTATCAACTCTTCGCCACGGCAGATCAGTTTCTTTCCAGCGCTACGAGCCGAGGCCAGTAGCCTAATATCTCCCCAGACATTTGGCCGGGTAGAGAGTATGTCGAGCATTACGGTACCGACCGCACCGGTTGCTCCAACAACGGCAAGCGTTGGCTTCTTGCTCATCTGCCACTGCCTCCGTAAACGACTGCCTCTGGATTATCTGCGTCGAGATCGAAAGCACTATGCGCCGCTTGCACTGCACGATCCAAATCGCTTTCGCGGCAGACAACCGATATCCGAATCTCAGACGTCGAAATCATTTCGATATTTACACCAGCACCCGACAGCGCGGCAAATAAAGTTGCACTGATGCCAGGGTGCGATCGCATCCCGGCGCCAACTAATGAAAGCTTTCCTATCTGATCATCATATTGAAGCGAAGCAAAACCAACTTCACCCTGAATTTTCTTAAGGCTACCAACGGCTAATTGACCTTCATCCTTGGGCAGCGTGAAAGAGATATCAGTAAGTCCGGTCGCAGCAGCGGAAACATTCTGGACGATCATGTCGAGATTGACCTGCGCATCTGCGAGCGCTTGAAAAATTACAGCGGCAACGCCTGGGCGATCTGGCACCCCGACGACCGTGATCTTCGCTTCGCTGCGATCATGGGCAACTCCGGCGATGATTGCTTGTTCCATCTCGTCTCCTTCTGGACGCTCACTGACCACCCACGTACCTTCCTTGTTTGAAAAAGAAGAACGCACATGGATCGGCATATCAAAACGGCGCGCGTATTCGACGCAACGTAGGTGAAGAACTTTGGCACCAGAGGCGGCCATTTCCAACATTTCGTCATAGGTGACACTCGACAATTTGCGCGCATTCGGGACGATGCGAGGATCTGCAGAAAAAACGCCATCAACGTCCGTATAGATTTCACACACATCAGCATCCAGCGCCACCGCGAGTGCAACCGCAGTCGTATCGGAACCACCGCGACCTAGTGTTGTTATGTCTTTTGTATCCTGGCTAACTCCTTGGAACCCGGCGACGATTGCAATCGCGCCTTGGTCAAGTGCCTCTCGAATGCGTCCAGGCGATACATCGATGACGCGTGCTTTGCCGTGTGAAGAATCGGTGATGATGCCCGCCTGGCTTCCGGTGAAAGAGCGTGCTTCGTGACCCAAGTTGGAAATAGCCATGGCGAGCAGTGCCATCGAGATGCGCTCCCCGGCGGTCAGGAGCATGTCGAGTTCGCGACCGTTAGGCATTGGAGATACTTGATTAGCAAGAACGAGTAGCTCATCGGTCGTATCGCCCATCGCGCTTACGACCACGACGACTTTGTGCCCAGCCTTCTTCGTGGCCACGATCCGCTGCGCCACCCTCTTCATGCCATCCGCATCGGCCACGGAGGAGCCACCAAACTTCTGAACAATTAGTCCCACGGGAGAAGATTGCCGGAAATGTCACGGCTAATCCAGGTGGTCTCACCTTATGGGACGCTGAAGCGTCCATATTATGAGATATATCTAGATCTCTAAGGCTCTACGCCCCTCGAAGGCCCTACCGAGCGTGACTTCGTCGGCATATTCAAGATCGCCACCCACGGGAAGGCCGCTAGCCAGACGAGAGACCGTAAAGCCCATTCCCTTGACCAGGCGTGCAAGATACGTGGCGGTCGCCTCGCCCTCCAGGTTTGGATCAGTGGCCAGAATCAACTCCTTAATGTCCGTATTAGCCAATCGCGTCATCAGCTCGCGGATCCGTAGGTTGTCAGGCCCGATTCCCTCGATGGGACTGATGGCGCCGCCAAGAACGTGGTACTTCCCGCGAAATTCCCGTGTCTTCTCGATTGCAATTACGTCTTTGCTCTCTTCAACTACGCAAATCATGGTTTCGTCTCGACGCGGATCTCGACAGATTCGGCAGAACTCCTCTTCCGAAACATTGCCGCAGGTAGCGCAGAAACGTACTTTCTCTTTCACTGTCGTGAGTACCTCAACGAGCCGCCGAACATCCGTTGGATCTGCTTGTAGGAGATAGAAGGCGATTCGCTGCGCACTCTTAGGACCAACCCCTGGCAAGCGCCCGAGTTCGTCAATGAGATCCTGAACTACACCTTCATACACGTCGTAACCCTATTTCAGAAGTAACGTCATTGGCTTTCGTACTCGCCGATCACTTTGGCACCAAGTTCACGTGCTAGCAGATCAGCCCCTGAGATCTCATCAATATTTGCATCATCTGAACTCTCTTCATTCTCTGGAACAACCGATGCAGCCTGCTCACTTCTCTTTGTGGCACGTTGAGAAGTGGTACCGCCTTGTGCAACAGCACTCGGGTCGATGATTGCTTCAACCCTTCTATCAATGCCGACGACATCGATAATCGCTTCTCTGAGAATGTCATCGCTCCCTGACCGAGTGAATGAATCGCGAGCGCCCGAATTAACAAGGGAGATAGTCAGTGTCTTGTCATCAATTGCTGCTACTTGGGCACTGGCACTAATCAACGACCAGGTAAGACGCCTGCGATTCTTGACGTTCTCGATTATCTCGGGCCAAAGCCTGCGCACCGCCATTAGATCGATCGGCCCGCTGGGAGTTGGAACGATCTTTGCAGGCGGTCTCGTCGGTTCTTCGCTCTTTGCTGCTCTCGTAGGCTCGTCATCTTTCTTCTTCTTTACCGACGCTGATGGTTGAGCTGTCTTAGCTTCTGTCCGCCTCGGTGCTCCTACTTCGGCGCTTCTTGGCGCCTCCACTTCGATCCCACCGCGACGCTCAATTCGTTCCAAGCGAGCGAGCATTCCACGCTGTGAATCATCAATGCCTGGCAGAAGGACGCGAGCGCAAATCAATTCGAGCAAGAGACGTGGCGCAGTGGCACCACGCATTTGAGTAAGGCCTTCGCTGACGATGTCAGCAGCACGCGAGAGCGCGGCCGTACCAAAACGCGATGCTTCTCCGCGCATACGCTCGATCTGATCCTCTGGAAGATCGCGCATAATCGAATGTGCTGCATCGGGTGCCGCATCAAGCACGATCAAATCGCGCAGGCGTTCCAGCAGATCTTGGGCGAAGCGTCGGGGCTCATGGCCTGCTTCAATCAATCGATCAACTACTTGGAAGACGGTACCCGCATCATTTGCGGCTAACGCATCAATCGTATCGTCAAGCAGTGCACTATCCGTGTAGCCCAAAAGTGCGATAGCGATTTCGTATGTGACGCCCTCGTCACCAGCACCAGCAAGTAACTGTCCGAGGACCGACAGCGAATCACGTACCGAGCCACCGCCAGCACGGACAACTAGGGGCAGAACACCCTTTGCTACCTTAACATTTTCCGATTCGCAGATTCTCGTAAGGTGAGCGGTGAGAATGCCGGGAGGGACCAAACGAAATGGGTAGTGATGAGTACGCGACCGAATCGTCGAAATCAACTTATCCGGTTCAGTCGTTGCGAAAATAAAAACGACATGGGGAGGTGGTTCTTCGACAACTTTTAGCAAGGCGTTTGCAGCGCCAGGTCCGAGCTGATGTGCCTCGTCAATAATGTAAATCTTGTATTGGCCCTGAACGGGCGAGAAGAAAGCCTTTTCGCGAAGATCACGTGCATCATCAACAAGACCGTGCGTTGCGGCATCGAGTTCGACCACATCGATCGACCCAGGACCATTCGCAACTAGGTCGCGGCACGATTGACACTCACCACACGGATCTGGAGTTGGGCCCTTCTCGCAATTAAGACTCCGCGCGAGGATTCTTGCACTGGAGGTCTTGCCACATCCGCGAGGACCAGAGAAGAGATAAGCGTGATGTGTCCGTCCGGATCGAAGCGCGTTGGAGAGCGGCTCGGTTACGTGGTCTTGTCCTATGACGTCGGCGAAGCGCGATGGTCGGTACTTGCGATAGAGCGCGAGTGACACCTTTGCCCCCAATCTCCACGCCTTTGAGTGATTTAGCGACCCCCCGCACACCCGACAGAGCCTGCCTACCCTTGCTGCCTTCCGGCCCTGGGGGGGTTTGGCGGGGTGACGCCGCGCGGGGGGTCGTCGGTAAGCATACGGTTTGGGGCGGTCCACTAACTCGGTTGGAGAGCAGGCGTTGATAGCCCGGCCACCCACGTATGATTCCCCACGGAGGATTCGCATAGTGGCCGAGTGCGCACGCTTGGAAAGCGTGTATAGGGAAACCTATCGCGGGTTCAAATCCCGCATCCTCCGCCACTCATGCCGAGCGGTGGCGTCGCTCATGCCGAGCGGTGGCGTCGCTCACCTCGAGCGGTGGCGTCGCTCACCTCGAATGGTGGGGCTTAGATCTCGACGCCAATGTATTTACTCTCAAGGAACTCGTGGATGCCCGCAAAGCCACCTTCTCGACCCAGCCCGCTCTGCTTGAACCCGCCGAATGGAGCGGCAGGATCTGAGACAACGCCACGGTTAATGGCCACCATCCCGGATTCCAGCGCCTCTGCAGTGCGGATTGCCCGGGCCAAGTCGCGTGAGAATACGTAACTGATTAGGCCATAGGGGCTGGCGTTTGCCAGACGGACCGCTTCTTCGTCGTTTTCGACTGCGACGATCGGAGCTACCGGGCCAAAAATCTCAAAGTTAAGAATCGGGTTGCCGATCTCGACGTTCATTACGGTCGCTGGGTAGAAGGCGCCTGGCCCTGCAGGAACCTTTCCACCAGTCTCGACGGTCGCTCCACTTGCAATCGCCTGGTCGACTAGGGCCGCGACTTTGTCGCGCTCTTTGACCGAAACGCTCGGTCCCAACTGGCTCTTAGTATCCAAACCAGGTCCAACTTGTAGCGCGTTCATAGCAACAGCGAATTTGCTGGCAAATTCTTGCGCCAAATTCTTAGCCACATAAAAACGGTTAGCTGCGGTACAGGCGGCCCCACCATTGCGCATTTTGGCGACCATTGCCCCAGCTACCGCAGCATCGACGTCGGCATCTTCAAGGACGAGAAATGGCGCGTTGCCACCAAGTTCCATAGATGTACGGATGACCTGATCGGCTGATTCCCTGATGAGCAACTGCCCAACTTCAGTTGACCCGGTGAACGAAAGATTACGCACTCGAGGGTCGTGCAAAATGTGGCTGATGCCAGGACCTGTTCGCTCAGGAAGAATCACGTTCACGACACCGGCAGGCACACCAGCGCGATCCATGATGTCGGCAATCGCCAGAGCAGTGAGCGGAGTCTCAGCAGCCGGCTTCAAAATCACGGTACATCCGGCAGCTAGTGCTGGACCGATCTTGCGAGTCGCCATCGCGGCCGGAAAGTTCCAAGGCGTAATTAGCATTGAAATACCGACCGGTTGGTGAGTGACGATAATTCGCTTGTCGCCACTTGGCGACATTCGGAAATCGCCTTGAACTCGGACGGTCTCTTCAGAGAACCAGCGGAAAAATTCAGCGGCGTAAAGTACTTCGCTGCGGGCATCGGCTAGGACTTTTCCATTTTCGCGGGTGACCAGTTGGGCGAGATAATCCGTCTCCGCGATCATCAGTTCGTAGGCACGACGCAACATTTCTGCACGTTGCCTTGGTGGCAGGGCGGCGAATGGTTTCGCGGCGCGTTCTGCAGCATCGATTGCCAAATCGTGAATCTCATTATTTGAGGTTGCGACTTCAGAGATTACCGAACCGTCGCTAGGGTCATAAACCGGGATCCGCCCTGTGCCCTTGTGCCATTTTCCGTCGATAAATAAATCGGTTTTAATCGTCGTCATACTGGAAGCCTAGAGCGAACTCAGGCGAAGGAGAAAATGAAACGAGAGGTTCCAGAGAGCCCGTTCGAGACAGATTCAAGGTCAGGCGACACGCTGGCATTGGAGCGATCTCCTTGGATGAAGACAGAACAGAGCACTGGCGGTGGCGGTGGGATTTGAACCCACGGTGGAGTTGCCCCCACACACGCTTTCGAGGCGTGCTCCTTAGGCCGCTCGGACACGCCACCGCGGGCAAAGATACCCGAGCCTTGCGCCCTTCGCTCACTTCCAGCGGTGGCTTCGCTCACGTCGACCGGTGGCCTCGCTCACGTCGACCGGTGGCCTCGCTCAATCGGAGCGGCGCTCCCCAAAGAAATCTTGGAGAATTTGGCCGCACTCATCTGCTCGAACGCCCGTTATTACCTCGGGACGGTGGTTGAGTCGACGATCACGCAGGAGATCAAATAGCGAACCCGCCGCTCCGGCCTTGGGATCCCAGGCACCAAAAACGACTCGAGACAGACGGGAGAGGACGATCGCACCGGCGCACATCACACAAGGCTCAAGAGTCACGACGAGAGTGGCCTTATCCAGGCGCCAAGTGCCGAGGCGCTCCGCCGCCCCACGAA
>Ga0082335_1002184_pt1 | contig 34646 bp, 37 predicted proteins | sample Subgrocontami58m_FD_72375 | JGI IMG/M metagenome (GOLD analysis project Ga0082335, IMG submission 72375) | Subsurface groundwater microbial communities from S. Glens Falls, New York, USA - GMW37 contaminated, 5.8 m (SPADES assembly) (version 2) ... | reverse complement strand
GGTCGGCGCGATCGAGGAAGCCTTCGAAAAGGCGAAAACGCTCCAATAACCGTTACCCTCCCCTCTCCCCCCGGGAGAGGGGCCGGGGGTGAGGGATACCGGGGGTGAGAGGCGAAAAGGAATATGGCCAACACCATCCACGTAGACGTCGTCAGCGCCGAGGAGTCGATCTTCTCCGGCGAGGCGGAATTCGTCGTGCTCCCGGGCGAGGCGGGCGAGCTGGGCATCTATCCCCGGCACACGCCGCTCATCACCCGCATCAAGCCCGGCTCGGTGCGCATCAAGCTGCCCGGCCAGGAGGCCGAGGAGCTCATCTTCGTGAACGGCGGTGTGCTCGAAGTGCAGCCCAACGTGATCACCGTGCTCGCCGATACCGCGATCCGCGGCCACGACCTGGACGAAGCCAAGGCCGCCGAGGCGCACAAGCGAGCCCAGGAGGCGCTGCAGAACCGCACCTCGAAACTGGAATACGCCAAGGCCGCGGCCGAGCTGGCCGAGGCCGCCGCGCAGCTCGCCGCGATCAGGAAGCTGCGCCAGCACCGCTAGCGCGCCCGCGCCCAGCCCTTCAAAGGCGGCTTCAGGCCGCCTTTCTCATTTCTGGACCCGGACGGCGGGGCCGGTCTATGTTGCAGTGCAACTAATCTGGCCCGTCCAGGTCCAATTTAGGTGAAATAATGTTGAATTACAGGTCTTTTTACCGGGTTGAATTTCGTGCTGCATGGCACCATATTAGGAATCAAGGAGATATCATCATGGAATCGATCAACAAGGCCTCACGGACGACTTCGAGCATGCTCGAGTGGCTGGACAGCGTGCGCATGACCGAACCGAACCGCGAGATCGCGAAGAACCAGGTGCGCATGTCCGAGGCGGTCATCGACGCAGCCTGGCGCGCCGCCGAGTACGTCCGCGCGGCGATCGCGGGGCGTTCCGCCAAGCCGGCGCGCAAGAAGCTGGGCGGCTCCGAGCATATCGCCTCCGGTCTGCGCTAAGACGCGCCCGGGCGAAAGGATTGCTTGTGATCGCCTGCACCAAGAGCCTCTCCCCCGCGAACCGTGAGGCGCTGACCGCGCACCTGCTGTCGCTCTCGGCGGATGACCGCAGGCTCCGCTTCGGCACCGTCGCCCCGGATGCGACCATTCGCGACTACGTCGCGCGCATCGATTTCGACCGCGATGCCGTGTTCGGCTACTTCACCGACGAGCTGAGCCTCGGGGGCGCGGCGCACGTCGCGGTCCAGGACGGCGTTGCGGAGCTCGGCGTGAGCGTGCTGGAGGGCTATCGCCGCCGCGGCATCGGCTCGGCGATGTTCGAGCGGGCCGCCGGGTTCGCGCGCAACCATTTCGTGCGCACGCTGTTCATGCACTGCCTGACCCAGAACGCCGCGATGATGCACATCGCGCGCAAGTCCGGAATGAAGATCGTCACCGGCGGCGGCGAGGCCGACGCCCATCTGGAGCTGCCGCCGCTCGACGCTGCGACGCTCGCCACCGAGTTCCTCCAGGAAAACGTCGCGCTGTTCGACTACACCCTCAAGGCGCAGGTGCTCGCCGCACGGCGGTTGCACAACGCATTCGTCGGCAAGCACGCCGCCGACCGGGCCTAGAACCCGAAGCCAAGCAGTGTCATTCCGAGGGCGCAGCCCGAGGAATCCGCTTTTCTTCCAGAGCGAATCCCCGCCGCGTTCAGGCGAACTTCACCGCCGCGACGATCAGCACCCCCAGCACCAGGTTCACCTCGACCAGCCGGCGTATCGTGTTGAGTTGCGCGGCGGCGGCCGGCCACTTCTCCTCGGCGACCGAGCGGCGCAGCCTCGGGTAGCCCGCGAACGCGATGTGGCCGAAGATCGCCATCATCGCCAGGCCCCCGCCGAACATCGCGAGCACCCCTGCGCGCGCAGCTCCGAAACCGCCGTCGGCGAAGATCAGGTACAGCCCCGTGGCGAGCAGCACCACGATCGCCCCGGTCACCAGCTTGAAGAAGCGCCCGAGCGCCGCGCTCATGAGCGGCAGGCGCTGCGGCGGCGCGAGCGTCGCCACCGCTGCGGGCCGCAGCGCGAAGTGCGCGAAGGCCATGCCGCCGATCCAGAGCATCGCCGCGAGCAGGTGCAGGAACAGTGAGAGCTTCATGAGGGTCGCGTCCCGGATACAATTGCGCAATTGTGGCAGGAATGCCCGCAGGCGGTGAAGAACCCGCGGCAGGATCGCGGCCCCGCCGGAGGCGACCTGAATATCCCGGGAGGAGTCCATGCTGCGCATTCGTACGTGGGTTGGCCTGTTCGTCCTTTTCACGCTCGGCATCGCCGCGCCTGCGGCCTTCGCACAGGCCTACCCGAGCAGGCCGGTGCGCGTCGTGGTGCAGTATCCGCCCGGCGGAACGCCGGACATCTACGGGCGCATCATGTCGGCCGAGCTCTCCAAGCTGTGGGGCCAGCCGGTGGTGGTGGAGAACCGCACCGGCGCCTCGGGCACCATCGGCACGGACCTGGTCGCCAAGGCCGCGCCCGACGGCTACACGCTGCTATTCGCCTCCGATGCCGCGATCACCATCGTCCCCCATCTCATGACGAAGCTGCCCTATGATCCGGTGCGCGACCTGCAGCCGATCAGCAACGTCGCGCAGGGCGGGTTCGTGCTGATGGTGCATCCCTCGGTGCCTGCGAACAACCTGAAGGAGCTGATCGCCTGGATCCGCGCGCAAAACGGCAAGGCGAGCTTCGCCTCCTCCGGCACCGGCAGCCAGCAGCAGCTCTCGATGGAGCTGATCCGCACCATGGCCGGCGGCCTCGACATGATCCACATTCCCTACAAGGGGTTCGGCCAGGGCATGGCGGACGTGCTCGCGGGGCAGGTGCCGATGATCTTCGGCGGCGCGACCGCCTCGATCCAGATCATCAAGGGCGGCAAGCTGAAGGGCATCGGCATCACGAGCAAGTCGCGGCTCAAGGTCATGCCCGAGCTGCCCTCCATTTCCGAGACTTTCCCGGGCTACGACATCACTGCCTGGTACGGATTCATGGGCCCGGCGGGGATGCCTCGCGAAGTCGTGAACAAGATCCACGCCGACGTGGTCGCGATCGTGAAGCGTCCGGAATTCCAGGAGCGACTCGTGCGCGACGGCATCGAGCCGATCGCCAACACCCCCGATGAATTCGCCGCGCAGATCAAGACCGACCTGGCGAACTGGGCCGGCGTGGTCAAGGCCTCCGGAGCCAAGCTCGACTAGGAAGGAGGAACGCATGGAAATCAGCTCCGAATACCTCGCCGACCTGCTGATCGGCATCGCCCGCGCGCAGAACGCCGTCATCGAGGCGATGGAGCGCGCCAACCCCGGCTTTCGCAACACCCACGCCGTGCCCATCCTGCAGCTCGCCGCCAACATGCGCATCGGCGATCCGCGCATGGTCGACCTGCCCTCGCGCGTGCTGCTGCGGCTGCAGAGCCGCGTCGCGCTGGACAACGCCGCAGTCAAGGCCGACCTCGAGCGCCTGGCCAAGCCCGCCGCGGGCGGCTGATACACAGCGCTACAAACCGTACAAATCGACAACAGACGCGCGAAGCGCGCGCTGTTAGCCTTCTCCTGAGCTTCGCAAAGGAGAATCCGGATGTACGGCACAAACCAGATGGGAACCATGATGGGCCGCGCGGCCTCGCCGCTCGGCACCCCGCTCACGCCGGTGGCGAGCGGCTACGAATTCACGATCTCGAATGGCCAGGTCACCGGCATGGAGTGGACCAACGGCTGGCGCACCTTCGACCTGCGCCTGCCGGCGAACGCCAGCTTCAGCGTCGGCGCGAACGCGTCCACGGTCACCGAGACGATCGCCGCGACTTGGGCCACGCAGACGATCCAGTACGCCGCGGACCCCAGCCACGCAGGCCTCTACTACATCGACGCGCAAGCGGTGACGGTGGCGAACCCGAGCATCACCACGCCTTACGGCACGCTGCACGGCTACACCTTCACCTCGGCGAACAGCGCGATCACCGGCATGCAGGAAGTCTACGGGACCAGCGTTTTCAACCGGCCCCTGGCGCCGACGGCGAGCTTCAGCGTCGACGGCGCGCAGCACACCGTCACCCAAACGCTCGTGCGCGGCAACGCGGTGGAAACCAACACCTACCTCTCTCCCGACGGCGGGCCGACCTACGCGCTCGCCGGGCACGCGACGGACTACGTGTTCGCGGGCGCTTCCACCACCCCGCTCTGGGTGCAGCCCTACGACCGCGACATGTTCAGCTTCGATGCGGCGGGCAACATCACGCAGGCACTCGCCGTGCGCGCCGACGGCAGCACGCTGCAGATCGCGCCGAACCCGGCCGTCACGTTCGCCAAGCTCGCGGAAGGGTTCGTGCTGGAAACGGTGAACTGGGGCTGGCTGGGTCGCCACGAGGTCTATCACGACGGCAACGGCGACGGCATCTACACCTCGATCGCGCAGGGTCCGGGCACGACCATCGACCTGGTCGGCCTGCAGGCCCAACTGAACGCCGCAATCGACGCCGTGCTCTAACGCACCGGCACAACCCACTCCCCTCCTCACCGACGAGGGGTGGCGCGCAGCGCCGGGGTGGTTCCCCGCCCGCATTCGCAGTACGATCTCGCGGAAGAAGAACACTCCTTCCGCCCATGCCGCCCATCCTGCCTCCCCTCACCGAAGTCCTCGCCGCGACGGTGGCCGCAGTCGAAGCCGAGGGCGAGCGGCTGCTCGAGGAGTTCCATCGCGCGAACGGCCCGCGCGGCTCGGGCTCCAAGGCCCCCATCGACGACGAGATCGAAGCGCGCCTGCGCGTGGCGCTGCAGCGCGCCTTTCCCTGCACCTTCCTCGGCGAGGAATCCGGCGAGACGCGCGGGACGATCCAGGGATGGACATGGCTCGTCGACCCGCATGACGCGACGCGCGACTTCTTGAAGGGCTATCGCGGATCGTCGATCTCGGTGGGCCTGCTGCGCGGCGCCGAGCCCGTGCTCGGCGTGGTGCACGCACCCGCCTCGCCCGACCGCGGCCGCGAGACCATCGCCTGGGCGGAAGGCGCGGGCCGCATCCGCAGGAACGGCGCACCCGTGCAGCCGGGCCTGCGCCGCGGCATGCTCGAGCGCGGCGAGCTGGTCTGGGCCACCACCAGCGCGGCGCGGCGCCCGATCACCTTCTCGCGCGCATCGGCCCCCGCGCGCTACGTCGCGCTGGCGAGCATCGCCCACCGCATGGCGCGCGTGGCCGCGGGCGACGGCGTCGCGGCAATCACCATCCACGAGGTGCACGAGTACGACATCGCCGCGGGCGCCGCGCTCGTCAACGCGGCAGGCGGCGTGGTGCTCGACGCGAGCGGCAGGGAGGTCGTCTTCACCGGCAAGCCCGGCGCGGTCGTGAACGCGTGCTTTGCCGGCGCGCCCGAGGCCGCGGCGGCGCTCGCGCGCTTCGACTGGAGCGCGGCGCGCGGCGAGGAGCGTCGCGCCTTGCGCGTCGCGCTCGGCTTTCCCAAGGTCGCCGACGCGCAGCGCCTCGCGCGCGCGCAGGGCTGCCTGCTCGGCCAGGCGATCGGCGACAGCCTCGGCGCGCGGGTCGAATTCCAGAGCGCAGCGGAGATCGCGCGCGCGCATCCGCAGGGCGTGCGCGAGCTCGCCGACGGCGGCACCTGGAACACCATCGCAGGCCAGCCCACCGACGACACCGAGATGGCGCTCGCCCTCGCGCGCAGCATCCTCGCATCGGGCGGCTACGAGGCTCGAGGCGCGCTCGCCGCGTACCGCGCGTGGCTCGCCTCGGGGCCCTTCGACGTCGGCACCAGCGTCAGCGAGGGGCTCGAAGGCGCAGCGAACACCGAGAGCGAAGGCCACGGTTCGCTCATGCGCGTCGCCCCCATCGGCATCTGGGCCGCGGGCGACCCGCAGCGCGCCGCGGACTCCGCGCGCGCGGACTCCGCGCTCACCCACGCGAGCCCCGTGTGCCTGGACGCCTGCGCGGCCCACGCGGCGGCGATCGCCGCCGGCATCGCCGGCGCAAGCCGCGAGGCGATGTTGCAGGCGGCGCTCGCGCACGCGGCGAAGACCCATGCCGCGAGCCCCGCGCGCAACGCGATCGAGCGCGCGGCGAAAGGCGAGGCCGTGCGCGAGTTCGAGACCAACCAGGGCTGGGTGCGCATCGCGCTCCAGAACGCCTTCTTCCAGCTCATGCATGCGAGCGATTTCGAATCCGCGCTCGTCGCCACCGCGAGCGCGGGCGGCGACACCGACAGCAACGCCGCGATCGCCGGCGCGCTGCTCGGCGCCGCGCACGGCATCGAGGCCATCCCGCCGCGCTGGATCCTGCCCGTGCTCGCCTGCCGGCCGCTCGCCGAGCCGGGCGTGCGGCGCCCGCGGCCGATGCACTACTGGCCCGACGACGTGCTCGAGCTCGCCGAGGCGCTGCTTCAGTCCCGCCCCCGCCAGTGATGGAGTAATGGAGTGACAGCCGGCTCCCCTCCTGCGCGAAGCGTAGGAGGGGTGGCGCCGAAGGCGACGGGGAGGTTGCTCTTCCTTTGCATACTCCGCTTCAGAAGCAGATTCCTCGCTCCGCTCGGAATGACACCCTTAGCCGTCGTCATTCTGGAATCGACTCTTGACTTCGAGGCGCCGATCCCGCCGCGGCGTAGCTTTTTCGCAACAGCTATCAGCGCAGCGTCGAGATTTTTCTTGATCTCTGCACGACGATTCGCTACGCTTCGCATCCTTTCCGGTCAATCCGGTGGACGAGTGAAGACTTCAATGCCACGACATGAAAACAGTTGCCCGCGAATACGCGCGGCGTGGCCTCGTCCGCTGTCCATGAAGGGCGCCTAGTCGCCCGCTGACCGGATTTCGCCGCGCCGACAGGGCGCAGCGGATCCGGTCGATACGAACTTCGTGCTTCGGGCAGCCGGCCCGCTTCGCCGCATCGACGGCGCGGTGCGCGCGCTCGCGAGCGAGAAACGAAGGAGAACGATCGTGAAGTACACGCTGACCCTGTCGCGCTGGCACAAGGTGGCCGAGCGCATCAACGCCGCGCTGAAGGAGCGCGAGGCGATCGTCAAAGCGGCCTTCACCGCCACTGCGATCTCGCCCTGGAACAAGGAGGGCGTCGAGGAAAAGGCGGCTGACATCGCGCGGCGTGCCTCCGAAGCCCTCGCCCTCGTCGAGGCGGGTGCGCTGGCGGTGGTGGCGATCCGCGCCGCGCTCGCGCTGCGCAATGCCGAGCTCGGCATCGCCGGAAAGCTTGCCGAAGTCGAGGCAGCGAACCGGCGCACCGCGCTCTACAAGGCCGTGATCGACGGGCAGAAGCCTGACATGGTGCGGCCGGAGAACGTGCGCGCCCTCCCTGGCGAGCTGATCGGCGAATCGGAGTCCTGGGGATTCGCGCGGCGCTCGGCCCTCGCCGTCACGCTGCAGACCGCTGACACCGCGCTCATCGATTCGCTGCGCGAGAAGCTCGCGCGCGAGCAGGCGCGCGCAACGCGGCTGCTCGATGAGATCGCCGACCTCAACCGCGAAACGGTCGAAATCGAGGTCGCGCAGGATGTCGCCGGCATCGCGGGGCTGGCGGCCTGAAGCCGCAGGATGCAGGACCGTGGGGCTGGCGGCATTTCGCCGCATGTTGTGGACCTGGCGACCTTCGGTCGCCAGGGGCCCGGTGTCGCCGCGCACCGGGCGCGCCGGCTTTGCGCTGGCGCCCGCCCGCGGCCGGGGAGGAGCATTGCCGCCTGACTCGAAATCAGGAAAGGCTCTTGATACGGGCCCCGGACCGCAAGGCCGGACTCCGGACTGTCTTGTCGAATGGTTGCTGAACGGTCCGGAGGGTTGCTCGTGGAAGATTGCCGGTTTCAGGTTGCAGGTTGCCGGCTTCTCCCCGTTTTATCGCTCGAACGATGAACATGGAAACTGAACCGGGAAAGACGTTGCTGCACGATCTGCTGCGCGGACATTTCGCGCCGGCGCCGCTCGAGGATCTGGTGGTGACGCGGCGCGATTTTCCGCACTGGATGCGGCCCGATCTGCAGCGCGCGCTCGAGACCCTCTTCGCGGGGCTTCCGCGGCAGCGCTTCCTCGGGCTGCGGCTGCGCGACCGCGACATCGATGTTCGCTTCGCCGATCTCGCCGAGGAGGGGTCGAAGGCGGTCGCGATCGGTCCGGCCGTCTACCAGGATGTCGAAATCGGCGAACCGGAGCCGGTGCGCTGCGTCACGCGCGGCCTCTGGCTCGCCGAGCGCGACGGCGCGCCGTTCGCGCTGCTCGTCGACGTCGACGAGGGCTTTCGCCACGTGCGCGTGCGGGTCGAAATCGCCGCGCGCCCGGATGCCGGCTCGCGCAGAGTCGCTGCGCGGGTCGGCGAGGAGCTGCGCCTCGCCGCGGCGAAGGCTGCGTGCTGGCGCGGCAAGGTGCTGGTGCTCGAGCCGGCCCGCGAGGACTTCGAGATCTCGGCCGCGGGCCTGCGGGTCGAGAAGGCCGCGCCGGTGCGGCGGGAGGAGATCGTGCTCGCGGAGAAGACGTTCGCGCTCGTCGAGCGGAACACGCTCGGATTCGCGCGCGAAGCGGTGCGGCTTTCGAAGCTCGGCCTGTCGCAGAAGAAGGGCGTGCTCCTTTACGGGCCGCCCGGCACCGGCAAGACGCTGATCGTGCGCTGGCTGGTCGGCGCGCTCGAGGGCTACACCAAGCTGATCGTGAGCGCCGGGCACTACAGCCTGCTCGAGGAATGCCTGGAGATGGCCCGGGCGTTGCAGCCCGCGCTGGTCGTGCTCGAAGACATCGACCTCGTCGGCGGGCATCGTGACGGGCCCTGGGCCGCCGGGGGCAGCGCGCTCAACACCCTGCTCAACGAAATGGACGGGATTTCGCCCGAGGCGCAGGTGCTGTTCGTTCTGACCACCAACCGTCCCGAGGTGCTGGAGCCGGCGCTCGCGGCGCGCCCGGGGCGCGTCGATCAGGCGATCGAGATCGGCCTGCCCGGCGAAGCGGAGCGGCGGTTGCTGGTGCGGCGCTACGCGGGATCGATCGCGACCACCGATGAGCTTGCAGCGAGGATCGCGATGCGAGTGGGAAGCGCGAGCCCCGCATTCATCAAGGAGCTGATGCGCCGCGCGGCGCAGGCGATGCTCGAGCGAGGCGGCGAGAATGCGCTCCAGGCGCAGGACGTCGATCGCGCGCTCGCCGACATGCTGGGCGCGGGCGGCAAGCTGGGCGCGCGCATGCTCGGGGCCGATCAGAAGGTCGGGTTCGCCGCCGCGCTATAGTAGCTACCCATGAAAGATCGTGCGCTTGTCTTCGTCAACCCTGAAACATCGCCGCCGAGTCGGCAGGACTTACGTGCCTCGCGGCGGCGCGCCGGATTTCGCGTGTCGCTCCCGATCGCTTTCGAATGCGTCAAGCGCTCTCCGGCGCTCTTCGTCGTCAAGGAACACTGTATCTCTGAAACGGCTTTCGACAATCGGCGCTGACAGCAGCCCCGCGGTCAGTCCGGCCTGCAGCCACTCCCGATCACGCGGTTCGCCGCGGGCGTACTTCGACACTGCCGCGTCGTTCGGATCGAGGAAGAAGACCGTCAGTTCGCGCCCGAGCGGCACGCGAACCAGCCGGAACTCCCACTGCGCGGGTAGCGTCGGCAGATTCGGCGAAATCGGATCGAGAAAATAGCCGTGGGCCACCTCGAACGAGCTTCCTTCGCCCAGCGCCTGCCGCAGCTCGAATATGCGCGGCGGGTCCTGGCGGGTGTAGCAATCCACGTCGATCGAAAGCAGCATGCGCGGCGGGACGCCGCTGCCGGCTGCGATACCGAGCGCGCACAGGCTCCCCATGACGACGAATTCGCTGTGGCCGCTGAGCTTGCGGGCCGCTTCGAACAGCGTCTGGAGGTTGCTCAGCTCCATGCCCAGGACCAGGGCGTGTTCTGGAACAGCGCGTTCTCCCACTCGTCGAGGTTGGCCATCGCCTTGGCCAGCTCGGCGGGGGGCAGCGCGAGGAGCGCCGACCAGCGCTTTATGTAGAGCGGGCTGCAGGTCTTGTTCAGGCGCCACAGTTCGACGACCTCTCGCGCCCTGGCGATCAGCTTCCGCGCCGCGGCGCGATCGCCCGCGAGCCGAAGCGCCAGGCGCAAGTGCCGGCTGCGCTGCTCCTCGACCCTCGCCCGCTGCTCGAGCCGGGCCAGCCGCCGTGCGTCCAGAACCGAGTCCGCGGGCAGTCGCGGCGCGACATCCAGCGCCGCAAAAATCCTGTCCAGCACGTCGGTCTGCACCGGGCTCGGCCCGCCGCGCTCGAGTCTGGAGAGCACCGTGCGCGACACCTTGGCGGCATGAGCGAGCGCCGCCTGCGTCCAGCTCTTCGCGAGCCGTTCCTTCAGGATCAGGGCGCCGAAATCTGCCGAGAGCATGTGTGTGGATTAGTGAACATTGTCCATTATAGTGAACTAAACTTTGAGCGTCAAGAATGGCCCCCGTGCGCGCTGGCCGGTTCGGGCAAGCCGCTTCAAGAACACCGCTCGATCACCTGGCGCATCACCTGGTCGGGCAGCGAAACACCGAGGATCGCGCGGACGCCCGTCCAAGAGCAAGCGACCGTGAAACACGAAGCTCCCCTCCTGCGCGAAGCGTAGGAGGGGTGGCGCCGCAGGCGCCGGGGTGGTCAAGTCACGCAGGTCGGGCTGAACGGAATGCAGCCCGACGACCCGCAGCGCCGTGCGAAACAAGGTCTCCCAGTCATTCAGCCGATCTTGCGCCACGCGCCGGCCTCCCCTGTCAGCCCCACCTGCTGCGCGATCTTCGCGAGGTTCCTCTTCACCTTTCCCGGCTTGACCCACGCGCCCACCTGCTCGACAAGCCCCTGCAAGAGAGCCGCCGGGCCTTCCTCCAGCAGCACGATGAAATGCGCCTCCCGGTTCGAAGCTGCCTTGCCGCTGAGCAGCGCGTGCACGAGCTCCTCCGGCGTGAGCGCCTCGCGGAAACTCACGCTCGCCGACGTGCAGGCCATGCCCACGAAGTCCGCGGACTTGCGCTCCCGCGCCGCGGGCGTGATCGCCAATTCCAGGCCCAGCCGCTCGAGCAGCGCATCGGCCTTCCTGATCCCCAAGTCCGGAAACAGGCCGTTTTCGAGGCGGTTCAGCGTGTTGCGCGACAAGCCGACTTGCGCGGCAAGCTGCGCTTGCGTCAGCCCTTGGGCTTGGCGCGCCCGACGAACCTCAGAACCAAGCTCTTGAATTAACACGATGAACTCGTAAAGAACAATATATTAAGCATTATAGGCGAGGCCTGCGGCAGCTTCAAGGGGCGAGCGCGATAGTCAACCCACACGCGCGCCGGCGTCGCTCCCGCAAGAAATACACGAACACCGTGATATTATCAACTCGAGACAATTGCGCCTTTGACCATGAAGAACATCACCATCACACTGGACGAAAAGACCGCCGCCTGGGCGCGCGTCGCGGCGGCCAAGCGCAACGTGAGCCTGTCGCGTTTCCTGGGCGAGCTGTTGCGCGAGCGCATGCGCGAGGCGCGCGACTACGACGAGGCGATGCGCCGCTACTTCGCGAGCACGCTCGCAATTCGCAGGCAGCCCGGCGAGCGCTACGCGACGCGGGAGGAGCTGCATGACCGGCCCCGTCTTCGTTGACACCAACGTCTTCCTGTACGCGCGCGATCCGTCTGAACCCGCCAAGCAGCAGCGCGCAGCGGAATGGCTGGCCTACCTGTGGCGGGAGAATCTCGGCCGCACCAGCGCTCAAGTGCTCTCCGAGTACTACGTCAATCTCACGCGCAAGCTCTCGACCCGTATCGAGCCCGAGCAGGCGTGGGAAGAGGTGCGGCTGCTGTTCGCCTGGCGCCCCCAGCCGATCGACGAGGCCGTGATGCACGGCGCCCGGGAAATCGAGCAGCGCTATCGCCTGAGCTGGTGGGACAGCATGGTGGTCGCCGCGGCCGGGTTGCAGGGCTGCGCCCTGCTGCTCACGGAAGACCTGCAGGACGGCGCCGAGCTCGGCGCCGTGACCGTGCGCAACCCCTTCACCCTCGCGGTGCAGGAAGGCCGCGCGCAGTACCAAGCCGCGCCGGCCGTGCAGCGCCACCGCCCGCGCGGACGCCCCTCCAAGGTCAAGCGACCGTGAAACAAGAAGCTCCCCTCCTGCGCGAAGCGTAGGAGGGGTGGCGCCGCAGGCGCCGGGGTGGTCAGCTCCCCATTGCACACTCCGGTAAAGGAGCCTAAACTCTCCTGAATCGGAGTCCCCACATGCCCCCCACCCCCTACCGCCACCCCGCCACCCGCTTCGCCCCCGCCCCGCTCGCCGACCTCACCTCCAGGCCCGAGCGCGAGCGCCTGTCGCGCTCCGCCCTGCGCGGCTTCTTCAAGATCGTCGAGCGCTGGAAGCTGCGCGACGAGGACGCGCGCGGGCTGCTGGGCGGCCTCTCGAGCAGCGCCTACTACGAGTGGAAGAAGAACCCCGAGCGCGTGCTCGAAGTCGACCGCATCACGCGCATCTCGTACCTGGTGGGCATCTACAAGGCGCTGCACATCCTCTACGGCGACAAGCTCGCCGACGAATGGCCGAGCCTGCCGAACACGAACGCGATCTTCGGCGGCCGCTCGCCGCTCGCCTGCATGATCGGCGGGGGCCTGCTCGCCATGCAGACGGTGCGCAAGCTCCTCGACGCGCGCCGCGGCGCCATGTGAGCGTCGAGCCGTGAGCGCGGCGCTCCCCCGCACCACGCTGCTGCGGCAGTTCGACACGCATCGCCTGATCCCCTCGCGCTTCGCCGGACGCGAGGACTCGGTGCTGGCCGGCATCGCCGAAGACGACCGGCACCTCGCCGACCTGTTCGACCTGGACAACGCCACCAACGAGCGCCTGCGCGCCGAGCGCGGCCTCGCCCCGGGCATCGGCATCGAGGAGCTGGTCTTCGGCGTGCCCAACTGGCACGTCGTCAACGCCGCCTTCGCCTACGCGCGCCCCGAGGGCAGCCGCTTCAACGGCCCCGAGCGCGGCGCGTGGTACTGCTCGTTCGAGGAGCGCACGGCGCTCGCCGAGGTGGCGTTCCACAAGAGCGTCGAATACCAGGAGATCGGAAGGTTCGAAGACAGCGTCACCTACGAGGCCCTGCTCGCCGACTTCACCCACGCGTTCCACGACTTGCGCGGCGACGCGCGCTTCGCGAAGTGCCTCGAGCCGAAGAGCTACGTCGCCTCGCAGCGCCTCGCCCAGCGGCTGCTCGAAGCCGGGTCGGTGGGCGTGATCTACCCGAGCGCGCGCCGCGCGGAGGGCACCAACCTCGCCTGCTTCCGCCCCGCCGTCGTCGCCAACGTGCGCCGCGGCGACACCTGGCGCTTCACCTGGTCAGGCACCGAACCCCCCAAAATCGAGCGCGAGCGCCCCACCCGCCGCCGCTCTTCCCCCTCTCCCGCCGGGAGAGGGCCGGGGTGAGGGAGAATCCCGACTTGCCTCCCAATTCGAAGGAGTCTCCAATTCGCTTCGCCCGCGCCGCACTGCTCTGCGCCTGCCTAGGCTTTCCACTCACCGTCTGGGCACAACCCCAAGTCACCCTCCTCGACCGCCAAACCCTCACCGCCGCGGACCTCGGCACCCCCGCGGCCCCCACCCACCGCCTCCACCTCACCCTGGTGAGGCTCGAAGCCACCGGCTGGACCCGCGAGCGCACAATCGCCGTCGTGCGCGAAGCCGCCCCCATCCTCGCCCAGTGCGGCGTCGCGCTTGCGCGCGCCGAGCTCGTGACCCTATCCGTTTCGCCCCGCTACCTGGACTTCTCCACGCCCGCGGCGGGGGCCCTCGCGCGCGCCTACCCGACCCCGCGCCCTGCCATCTACTTCGTGCGCGACACCCGCAGCCGCCCCGCCTTCGACGCCGAAGCGATCGGCCGCGGCAACAGCCGCACCCGCCCCGAGCTCGCCGACACCGTCTGGATCACCGTCGCCACGCGCGACCCCGGCGTCGCCCTCGCGCACGAGCTCGCCCACGTGCTCATGGACAGCGGCGAGCACAGCGAGGCGCCGGGCAACCTCATGCGCGACGAGACCGCGGCGCGAAACACCGCGCTCACCGCCGCGCAGTGCGCGCGCCTGCGCGACACGGCGAGCGCCAACGGCCTGCTGGAGACGGCGAAGTGACAGCTAGCCCCATTCGCGGGGCCCAATTGGAACTGGTCACGAACTGGGACCAGTTCGCGCCGGCACCGCGGACTTAGCCATCGCCCTTCAGCCTTCACCGAGCAAGGCGTGGCCGGGCCATCCGGCGCTCAGGCAAGGCGTGCCCGGGTCAAAAGCGATTGACGAACGCGCGCCCCGTGCGGGTGCGGTAGATGCTGAAATCGGTGCGGTCCAGGGTGGCGAGATCGGTCAGGCCGAGGCGCTCGGCCGCGATGATGAGCGAGGCATCGGCTAGATCTGCCCCGGAATACTTCGCCAGGATCTGTCCCATCCTCGGCACATCGGCCAGGCCCAGTTCGATGACCGTGTAGGCGCCGCGTTCCAGACCCTGAAGCAGAGCCAGACGTCCACGCTCGTTCAGGAAGTGCGCCGCTTCGATGAGCACCGGCCAGGTAGTGAACAGATCGGAGCAGCAGGCGCCGGCGAATTCGAGCGCCCGGCGATGATGCGTGTCGCGCTCGCGCTACAGCGCGATCAGAGGACCGGCGTCAACGAGAATGCTTGGCGGAGAGCTTTGCATTTAGCAGGCGCTTGTACCGCGCCGAGGCGTCCGCGGGCAGCGTGCGGGATCGGTCCGCGCCGGCCAGCCCGCCCAGCTTTGCCAGCAGCGTCCTTCCCTTGCGCCTCGCCTTTGGTTTCTCGTCGTACAGATCCAAGGTTCCCATGACTGTTCCAAGGTGATACTCGCGCAATTATAGCGTCCTTTATGCGCCAGGCATGGCGATCCGGATCCTGTCCACCCCGGAAACGCCGGCACCCGCGGCCGGTTTGCCATCGACCACATGCGATCGATCACGCGCCGCATCTCCGCCTTGCTCGCCCTGTCCTGGTACAGCGCAAGGCGCATCGCCTTGTCCTCCAACTCCGCAAGGGTCAACTTATTGCCGAGGTCACCCTTCGTTTCGTTCACGCGCCCTCGAGGCGGCGGCCGTCCTGCATCGCGGCTTCCGCCGATCCGGCGTGCGGGGCAGGCCGCCTCGCCCTCCGCGTCGTGGGCCATCGCCACCTCGGCGCGGAGGGCCGCCGCCGGATCTTTGTAATGCGCGTCGAAATCGGCGAGGCCCGCGCGGCCGTGCACGGCGGTCATGCCGAGCGCCATGCGCACCGAGAACTTGGACGGGTGCACCGACTGCGGATGGGTCACCGGCCCGAGCACGTCCGAAGCACGTCGATGGCGGCCTGGCGCACGCGCGCAGTCACGCGCCTCACATCCCGCGCGGCGAGCCGGTGCGCGCGCAGCACCCGCTTCAGGCCGTCGACCGCCGGGTTCGTGTGCCGGCAACAAGCGTGGAATTTGAACAAGACCTCCGCGCGCGCCGAGCTCTCGCCCGAGCGATCGGCAAGGCGCGACGGAGAGGTGGCGAACGACGCCGGCAAGACTTTCGATAGGTCCTTGTCGGTTTTGACAATCAAGCAACCTGCTCGCTCCAACGGAGTAACTGTGAACCCGTCGACTGCATCTTTGCCATATGGCTCTCCAGACGAAGTTACGGGCCTTGGTTCCTATGGGCTGACCCATACCAGCTACTTCAGGCTAGCGCCCGCCTCTCCGCATGCTTCAGAAACGGCCGCGGCAACCTCATGCATGAACGCGTTTCTGTCTGGCGACGGAGTTACGTCGGGTATCGGCGCGGCACGATCATAGATTTGCTCGCCGATGATCGATGCCCGCGTATAACTGGATCCACGGCCCGACTGGCTGTAGGCTGATTGCCACTCGGGTAATCGTTCAGCACGTACCCGGCGGCTGGCGATCTCCAGCATGTGTCTTGCAAGACTCTCGGCGAGCAAATTGAAGACCTGAAGCTTTTCGTCGTCGCTCGCTGGCTCTTTGGGATCCCAGGTGAGCGGACTTTGTATGAGCACGAATAGACGCCCCTGCAATTGCTGCCGAAGGTCGGCGACGGGTTTGAGATTGTCGTACTCATCACCCATGCCAGGTGTGGCCAGGCGCCGGGTCAACGCCCAAACGCGCTTCCAGTGCTCTTTTTGTGCGCCCTGCTTGTACACGAGGCCCAGGCGCGGCCACCATGCATCGTGAAAGCCCTCTGCTGCCTTGGATACGGCGAGCGCGAGATTCATGTTGTCGTATACCGGCCGCGCCTTTACGGGTTCCGGTCGGGCAACGATATTGTCGATCGCCAGCAGCAAGTCCTTCAGTGCGGCAATCGTTCGCCCGTGGGATTTCTTCGACTCGGGCGTCAAGACGGCGTCGATTCCGCCAACAAAGTACCGGGCCGCCTTCAATCGACCACGAAGAGCGCGCTCGGCGAATGGGCCCAGTTCCTCGCCAACTGAAGCGAGAACGTTTTCGGCCGAAGCCAGAACGTGCTCTTCCTTGGCTACGTTGGTGAGCAGGTTGGGCCCTTTCACCATGTCGAAATGAGTGAATACCAGCAAGAGCTTGTTGGCGTTGCCTGACGATACCAGTTCCCGCATCGCTGCAACCGAGGCGGCCTGCATCGGTTGAGTCGCGCTGTCGACCAGGAGGACTGCGTCCGCCGTCTCGATCCGCCGGACAAGATTGGTGGAAATCGCCGCGATGGACTTTGGCGTATGTCCCAGCCCCTCCCCGTCCAGCAATACGAGCTTGGGTGAACCGCCTTCGCCCCAAGTCGGTGCAAAGGGCCCGGCAATACGGACGCCATTGACGAGCGGGGTAAGCAGCCGCCCAAATCGTAGCGCGTGGTTGCTTGAAAAGCGTGCAACGGTTTGAATAAAGCTCGACCGATCGGGGGTTTCCCAAGACCATGCCAGCGGCCAACCCTGCTTGTTTCTCTTGACAGTGCCCGACTTGAGCAGCACAAAACGCAATTCGATTTCTTCCATGAGGTCGTCGGCGATGCGGTGAAACTCATCGTCCTCCCGAAGACGCCGGTCCAGTTCCTCTTCAAAGAGCTCGTCAATAACACGTTGGTCCTTTTCGGTCTCCGCCCCGAGCTCACTTCGAAGCGTATCGCCATGCCGCGCTGCAATCCCCCGAATATCGCCTACGCATCGTTGCAGCAACGCGTTGGTGGCCTGCAGGTCGATTGCATTTTCAACATCGTCATCGATTGGAGCTTCGACATCCGCACCCGGCTCATCATCGTCATCATTGTCCGCACCCGAATCGATCGCCACGCCATTGCCGAGCACGTAGTTGAAGCGAAAGCGCTGGTTGACATGATTAAGAAGCTTCCGCAGCACGTCGTGATCATTCTCGCCCTGGTACGCGGCCAGTACTGCCTCCGAAATGCACTCGTTCAGATGCTCGCGCACTTCTTCCATGGGAGAGAAGGTCACGATCGCACGGTAGGGGCCTTCGGCCAAGAGCACTTCCGTGTCGTGCACGGTCGTCTTCGCGGTGGAAGTCGACGGAAACCGTTCAGTCGTTGGATCGGTTCCAATGATCTGGCGCAGCAACGTGGTCTTTCCTGCGCCCGTCGTTCCAAGAAGCAGTGCCGTCCGATAGTCGGAATTCGACGAACTTGAAAGCGAGATGAATTCATCTCGAATCCCAGAGTAGTTTGTTTCCTCTGGCTGCATTCCGTGGAAGAAAATCTCGACGACCCTCTGGTTGTAGCGTCGCTCCGCTTCCGCCCGTGCTGCCGCATTCCAGTACGCCTCGTTCGCAAGCAATTCATTGAGTTCGTCCTTCAGGGCATTGGCTCTTGCCTCGTCGTCTGTTCCAAGGCCCTGGCGAACGCGAAGCCCCGGTTTGCCTGTGTTCGGATCAATCCGGGCTGGATGGCGAAAGATCACTGACCACGCCGATCGTCCCTGAGACCGGGTAAGGCTGGCTGCGTATCGTCTGGTGTTCATGTGAATCCCCGTTGTACAATCGTTGTACCGAAATAATAGTTGGCACTTTCCCAGAAATCAAGGGGGTTGGTACAACCGAGGAACAACAATCTATGGTTAGAAATACACAAAAGCCTTTTCTGCAACTTGACATTCCGTGATCCCGCGCCAATAATGCATTAACAGAAAAGGCGATACTGTGGATAGCAGAAGACTTTCAGACATCGTGGAGATCCGCACCGGGTACGCATTCCGGGAGCGGATCGAAGCTCGCGCGGACGGTGATATCGCAGTTGTGCAGATGAAAGACATCGACGAGGAAAACCGACTACGCGCCGATACCCTCGTTCACGTGCAACTTGCCAATTTGAGCGATGCCTACCGGCTGCGCCCCGGTGATCTTCTCCTGCGTGCACGTGGTCTCAGGAACACCGCCTGCTTGCTCCCCGATGTCCCCGACCGTACGGTCGCAGCGGCACCGCTTGTCCTGCTGAGGATTACGGACCGGTCAATCGATCCCGCATTTCTGCAGTGGTTTGTCAACCAGCCACCAACGCAGGCAACCTTGGCAGACCTCGCGGGGGGGACCTACGCGAAGACAATCAACAAGGCAGCGCTCGCGCAGCTGGATGTCGTCATCCCACCTCTGACCCTACAGCGCCAGATCGTGGAATTGGCAGGTCTCATGGCACGCGAGCAAACCCTGCTGAGCGAAATATCCGCAGCGAGAAGGCGGATGATGGAAAGAATTCTGTGGCAGTCCGCACAGGATGCCCGGGGAACCTCGGGCTAGGGTGGCGGATGGGGTGCGCTAACACCCCATCCACCTGCTTCACATAACCAGTGGCACTAGCTATGAAAGGCAATTCAATTATGGCAATAAATATCGGCAACTACAACTTCGAAGGGCCATTCAGCAATTCCAACGACCTGCGCAAGCAATCCGGCGTTTACGTCATCCTGGGACGGAATGCAGATTCCGAAACCTGGAAAGTGGTGGACGTCGGGGAGTCGGAGGATGTGCAGGAGCGCGTAGCAAACCACGACCGCGCTGATTGCTGGAAAAGGCAGGGCTATCGTCAGCTCGCGGCAGCCGCCTACTACTGCGACGAGCGGACGCGCACGCGCATCGAGCAGGAACTGCGCGCGCAGTTCAACCCGCCCTGCGGAGATCGCTGACTGGCAACGCGGGAGCGGCAGCGCCGCTCCCGCAACGCAACAAGCACTATCACGGAGACAGCAACATGTCCGATAAGCTCACCAAACAGGAAGTCAGCGCTACCGCCTGGGCCGCATGCGACACGTTTCGCGGCGTCGTGGACCCGGCGCAGTACAAGGACTACATCCTCGTGATGCTCTTCCTCAAGTACATCAGCGACCTGTGGAAGGACCACTACGCGGAATACCGCAAGCAATACGGCGATGACGAGGAGCGCATCCGCCGCAAGCTCGAACGCGAGCGCTTCATCCTGCCCTACGTCGAACTGAAGGACGAGAAGACGGGGAAGATGCTCGACCGCTTTCTCGCGGATTTCTACAGCCTCTACGAACGTAGGAACGAATCCAACATAGGCGAGCTGATCAACATCGTGCTCGAGCACGTGGAAGATGGAAACAAGGCCAAGCTGGACCGGGTCTTCCGCAACATCGACTTCAACTCCGAGGCCAACCTGGGGCAGACCAAGGACCGCAATCGCCGCCTCAAGAACCTGCTGGAGGATTTCGCCAAGCTGGATCTCCGCCCGTCGCGCGTTTCTGAGGACGTGATCGGCGACGCCTACATCTACCTGATCGAGCGCTTCGCCTCCGACGCCGGCAAGAAGGCAGGTGAGTTCTACACGCCTCGACAGGTATCGAAACTGCTCGCGCGCCTGGCACGGCCGCGCGCGGGAGACCGCATCAGCGACCCGACCTGCGGTTCCGGCGGTCTGCTGGTCGAGGCCGCCAGATTGATCGAGGCCGCAGGCAGCCGCGACTTCGCGCTCTTTGGCCAGGAGGTCAACGGCAGCACCTGGGCGCTGGCGCGCATGAACATGTTCCTTCACCAGAAGGATGCGGCACGGATCGAATGGGGCGACACGCTCAACAGCCCGGCCCTGGTCGAGAACGACCGCCTGATGCATTTCAATGTCGTCGTCGCAAATCCGCCGTTTTCCCTCGACAAATGGGGCGCGGAGCATGCCGAACACGACCGCTTCAACCGCTTCTGGCGCGGCGTGCCGCCCAAGTCCAAGGGCGATTACGCCTTCATCACCCACATGGTTGAGACGGCGCTGCCGCAGGAGGGCCGAGTCGCCGTCGTGGTGCCGCATGGGGTGCTGTTTCGCGGCGGCGCCGAAGGCCGCATCCGCACCAAGCTCATCGAGGACAACCTGCTCGATGCCGTGATCGGGCTGCCCGCCAACCTCTTTCCGACCACCTCTATCCCAGTAGCGGTTCTCGTGTTCGACCGTGCACGGGAGAAAGGCGGGGCGCGCGAAGCCTGCCGCGACGTGCTGTTCATCGACGCCAGCCGCGAGTTTCAGGCCGCGAAAACACAGAACGTCCTGCTCGATACCCACATGGACAAGATCGTCGCCACCTTCGAGGCGCGCAAGGCTGTAGACAAGTATGCGTACGTTGCGTCGCTTGCCGAGATTGCGGAGAACGACTTCAACCTCAACATTCCCCGCTATGTGGATACGTTCGAGGAGGAAGAGGAAATCGATGTAGCGGCGGTCGAGCAGGAAATCGAGCGCCTGGAAAAGGAGCTCGTAGAGGTGCGGGCGAAGATGAAGCAGTACCTCAAGGATCTGGGCATATGAGCAAGACGGCGCAAGCGCCGCTTGCCACCGTAGACACGGTTGCCGGGCGTATCCATCTGGTGCGTGGCCAGAAGGTGATGCTGGACGCGGATCTCGCAATTCTCTATGGAGTCGCGACCAAGCGCTTCAACGAGCAGGTCAGGCGCAATCTGGCCCGGTTTCCGGGCGATTTCATGTTTCAGCTCACCTCGGAGGAGGACAGCGCTTTGAGGTCGCAAATTGCGACCTCAAAGACTGGCCGTGGCGGGCGACGCTATCTGTCCTATGCGTTCACAGAACACGGCGCCATTATGGCCGCGACCATCCTGAATTCGCCCCGGGCTACGGAGATGAGCGTATTCATAGTGCGCGCATTTGTGAAGATGCGCGAGGCGCTGGCAACTCACCGAGCGGTCGCGCAGAAGCTCGACGAGTTAGAGCGCAAAGTGTCGTCACACGACAAGGCTATTGCGGGGGTCATTGATGCGATCCGGCAGCTAATGACGCCTCCGGTAGCGCCGAAACGGCCGATTGGATTTACCGCCGACATCGAGAAGAAGGCGTAATGGTCTCCGCGAACTCCGTCATAGCTTGCACTTGCACGGTATCTCGCGAACGGCAGCTGCGGAAACGCCATATCGACCTATGGGGACATGGAAGATGACCTGGCAAACGGTCCCAATCGGCAAAGTAATTCGCACCAGCCAATACGGCCTTTCCTTACGTGCGGACACCGTTGGCAACTATCCCATTGTCGGAATGAAAGATATTCAAGGTGGTCGAGTGCGTATCGACTCTACGAGTTGCGTCCAGTTGTCTGAGGAGGAAGCGCGAGAGTACCTTTTGGCAGACGGCGACATTCTCTTGAACCGCACCAATAGCCCGGATCTCGTCGGCAAAGTAGGCATATACCGCGGGACGGAATTCGCGGTATTTGCCTCATACCTTGTACGCCTTGAGCTAGACAAAGCGCGAGCCGACCCGGACTTTGTGGTGCAGATTCTCAATAGCGAAGGAGGACAGCGGCACATTAAGCAGTTGGCAACGCGGGCAGTCAGCCAATCGAATCTGAATCCCACAACGTTCAAGAATCACTTTCCGCTTCCGCTGCCACCTCTAGCAGAGCAGCGGCGAATCGCGGGGGTGCTTCTGCGGTGGGATACTGCAATCGAAAAAACCGAGCAGCTTGTTGCGGCAAAGAAACAACGCAACGACGCGCTTTCTCGATCGCTAATATTTGGCAAGGTGCGGCTAGGCAATCGCAGGGGGAAGCCGAAGAGGGCCTTACATTGGTTTGAGGTGCCACGAGACTGGTCGGTAGTTCCAATTGGCAATGTGGCCCAAGAGGTGTCGGCCGTGAATTCTCCCGATAATTCCTTACCGGTGCTTTCCTGCACGAAGTACGGTGGGTTGGTGGATTCCCTCACGTATTTCGAAAAGCAAGTCTTCAGCCACGACACATCGAAATACAAAGTTGTAAAGCGTGGTCATTTCGCATACGCCACGAACCATATTGAGGAGGGCTCCATTGGCTACCAGGACCTCTATCCTGCTGGTTTGGTGAGCCCGATCTATACCGTATTCGAGGCCAACCCCAAAAAGATCGACGACGGGTTTCTACACCTAGTTCTGAAGACAGAGAAACTGCGCCAGATTTTTGAAGCCAACACCAATGCCTCCGTCGATCGGCGTGGGAGCCTGCGCTGGAAGGATTTCGCTCGAATCGAGATCCCGTTACCGTCACTCGAAGAGCAACGAGAAATTGTCGCAGTTCTCGCCAATGCGAAGCGTGAGGTCGAACTACTTGGTGCACAGGCCGAGGCGCTGAGAACGCAAAAGCGCGGCTTGATGCAACAGCTTCTCAGCGGCCAGCGCCGTATCAAGATTACGAGGGCTGAGGTGGCATGACCGACATGTTTCGATCTAATGAGCTCTTCCTGTCGGAGATCCCGGCGCTACAGTTGCTGGTCAATCTCGGCTTTGAATATCTGACACCGGCGGAAGCTTTGGCTGCCCGCGGCGGCAGGCAAAGCAATGTACTGCTGGAAGAGATTTTGCGCGGGCAGCTCAAGAAGCTGAACCGCATTCAATACAAAGGCGGCAGCTTTCTCTTCAGCGAGGAGAATATCCAGACTGCGATCCAGCGGCTGAAGAACGTCAAGTACGACGGGCTGCTGCGGACCAACGAAGCTATCTACGACTTGCTGACCCTCGGCGTGGCGCTGGAACAGTCTGTCGAAGGGGCAGTGAAGAGTTTTGCGCTTCAGTACATCGAGTGGCGCGACTCCACGAACAATGTCTATCACGTCACTGCGGAATTCTCCGTGGAACGCACCCGCAGTCACGAAACTGCGCGGCCGGACATCGTGCTGTTCGTAAACGGCATTCCGTTTGCGACGATCGAATGCAAGGCACCACAGGTGGAAGTCGCGCAAGCTGTCTCGCAGACGATACGCAACCAGCGGGACGACTACATTCCTGGGCTGTTCACGTACGTCCAGCTCATTCTCGGCGTCAACAAGAACGAGGGCCGCTACGCGACCGTGGGCGCGCCGGGAAAGTTCTGGTCGGTGTGGAAGGAAGATGTCGCCGACAAGGTGCTGGCGCCGCTGCTGGAGAAACCCCTGCCGGAGCGCGTGAAGGCGTCCCTGTTCGACGTGGCGTTCTCCGATCTCGGAGTGCGGCAGGACCCCGCTCCCTATGTGGTCGGCCGGCAAAGCACCGGACAGGACCGGCTGCTATACGCGCTGTGCCGGCCTGAGCGTTTGCTGGAACTGGCCTTCCAGTACACGGTGTTCGACGGCGGGGTACGGAAGATCGCCCGGTACCAGCAGTACTTCGCGGTCAGGAAGATCGTCGATCGCGTGAAGCGGCGCGATGCCGAGGGACGTCGACAGGGCGGCATCGTCTGGCACACACAGGGCTCGGGCAAGTCGCTCACCATGGTGATGCTCGCCCGTGCACTGGCGCTCGACACGGATATCCGCACGCCCCGGATCGTGCTGGTAACCGACCGGGTGGACCTCGACAAGCAACTCGGCAATACCTTCGCGGCCTGCGGATTGCATCCGGAGCGCGCCGTGAGCGGCCGGCACCTGCTGGAGCTGGTATCCGAAGACAAGGCCCACATCGTCACCACGCTGGTACACAAGTTCGACAAGGCGCTATCAAGCCGCAAGTTTCGCGACGAGTCGGCGGACATCTTCGTGCTCGTGGACGAAAGCCACCGCACTCAACTCGGCATGTTCGCCGCCAGAATGCGGCAGATGTTTCCGCGGGCCTGCTATATCGGCTTCACCGGCACGCCGTTGCTCACGCGCGAGAAAAGCGATGTCGAGCGCTTCGGCGGGATTATCGACACCTACGCCATCGACCAAGCAGTGCGCGACCAGGCGGTGGTGCCGCTGCTCTATGAGGGGCGGCTGGTCGAACTGGAGCAGGATCGCAAGGCCATCGACCTCTGGTTCGAGCGGCAAACGCGGGGGCTGAGCGTTGCCCAGAAGGCCGACCTCAAAAGGAAATACAGCCGCGCCGAGGCGCTCAACAAGGCCGATCGGGTGATCTACATGCGCGCCTTTGACATCAGCGCGCATTACCGGCAGAACTGGCAGGGCACCGGGTTCAAGGCGCAGCTCGTGGCGCCCAGCAAGGACACCGCCCTAAAGTACAAGGGCTATCTCGATGAACTGGGCGAGGTGAGCTCGGAGGTGGTGATCTCGCCGCCGGACCAGCGAGAGGGGTTCGAGGAGACCGATGCCGAGGAATCCACAGACGCTGTGGTGGCCTTCTGGCAGCGCATGATGAAGCGCTACGGCAACGAGGAGGAGTACAACAAGCAGATCGTCAACCAGTTCAAGTACGGGGAGGCTCCCGAGATCCTCATCGTCGTCTCGAAGCTCCTGACCGGCTTTGATGCTCCGCGCAATACTGTGATTTACCTTGCCAAGGCACTGAAGGAGCACACACTCCTGCAGGCGATCGCGCGCGTGAACCGGATTTACGATGATGACGAGGGCACGAACCCCAAGGATTTCGGTTACGTCATCGACTATGCCGGCGTGCTCGGCGAGCTGGACAAGGCGCTCACCACCTACAGCGCACTGGAAGGTTTCGAAGAGGCCGACCTGAAGGGGGCTCTCGCCAGCATCAAGGCGGAAATCGGCAAGCTGCCGCAGCGGCAGGCCGACTTGCTCGACCTGTTCAAGGCGGTCAAGAACAAGAAGGACGAAGACGAGTACGAAACGCTGTTGGCCGACGATAAGCTGCGCGAGGAGTTCTACGATCGCCTCACCGCCTTCTCCAAGACGCTGGCGATCGCCTTGTCGAGCGCGGAATTCATCATGACTACCCCGGAAGCTCGCCAGCAGGTGTACAAGGCCGATCTGAAGCGGTTCCAGAACCTCAAAGCTGCGGTAAAACTGCGTTACGCAGAAGCTATCGATTTCCGCGACTACGAGCCCAAGATCCGCAAGCTGCTCGATACGCATATCTCGGCCAATGAAGTCGTGCAGCTGAACAAGCCTGTGAACATCTTCGACGAGCAGGCATTTCAGAAGGTTATCGAGGAACATGGCCCGAACAAGGGCGCCGGCGCGAAGGCAGACATCATTGCGCACGCGACCAAGCGCGCCATTGCAGAGCGCCTGGAACAGGACCCGGCGTTCTACGAGAGGTTCTCGAAGCTGATCCAGCAGGCTATCGAGGATTACCGTGCGAAGCGGATTTCGGATCTGGAGTATCTCAGGCGGTCGAGCGAAATCCGCGAGGCGGTCGTAAACCGCAAGCTGGATGACGTTCCCGAATCACTGCGCGGCAGGGACGATGCAATCGCGCTATTCGGAATCCTCAAACCGTTTATCGGCGGTCACATTCCGGCGGACGGGGCGGCCACGGAACTCACGGCGGGAGCGGCAGCCGACATCTGGGACATTCTCCAACGCAATCAAAAGGTGGGCTTCTGGGACGACCTTGACGCGCAGCGGCGTACGGTGAACGACATCGATGACTATCTCTACGACCGGCTCAAGGGAGAGCAGAGCGTGCCGCTTTCGATTGCAGAGATGGACGAGATCATTCACCGTGCCATGGAGTTGGCGCGGCATCGGGGGGCGGCATGAGCGATTCGATCGGGTTGCTCCGGTACGGATCGGAATCGATAAAGTATGTGGTGCTTGCGAGCCCACGGCGCAAGACGCTCGGCATTGAAGTGCATCCCGATCTTCGGGTAGTCGTTCGCGCGCCCGCCAACTGCAACCCGGGCGCGATCGACTTGCGCGTACGCCGGCGCGCGAAGTGGATCTGGCGGCAACTACAACATTTCCGACGTTTCAGCCCGAGGACACCGCCGCGGCATTATGTGGGTGGAGAAACCCATCTCTATCTCGGCAGGCAATATCGGCTCAAGGTCGTGTCCGACGACCGGAACAGCGTCAAGCTGGGAGGTGGAATTCTGGTTGTGACGATTGCGGGGAAACCAACACCCGATCGGGTCAAAGTCTTGCTCGATGCGTGGTATCGCGGCCGTGCGCGCTCGGTATTTGTCAGCGTGCTAGAGCAATCGTTTCAGTACTTTTGCAAACGGGGGCATGAAGTTCCGCGGGTAATGGTTCGAGCAATGCAACGGCGCTGGGGCAGCCTGTCGCCTTCCCACGTGATGACACTGAATTGCAACCTCGTCCGCGCGCCGAAGGGCTGCATCGAGTACGTGATTGTGCACGAGCTTTGTCATCTGGTTCATCGCCATCACCGGCCAGCTTTCTATCGCCTGTTGACGCGACTCGTCCCGGATTGGCACAGAAGGAAAGCGCGTTTGGAAGAAGCGCTATTGTGATAGGCAAACTATATGGAAGCCCGCGCCAGCAGGCGATCTTCGGGACCTCAATCCCATAGAGCTTTGTCTATTCTGCGCCGCTGGTACAGGGCAGCAAACGCACGCGCGCTCAACTCTGAGGATGGTCAAGTTGACGGCCGAGCGGTCGCCCGTCTAAGGTCCCCATACTGTGACCACGAAGACCAGGCGTGGGCGCTCGAAAATGCCTGCCCTAAGCATTTACTGAGGAGGATGTGGCGATGCTCTCCGGCATCCCGCACAGCGCACGCGCAATCAACCGATGACCCCGCCCGACCCGAAGAAGAATTGGCCCATCGGGTTCGTGGATTGGGAGCGGACCTAGGATTCAGCAAACCGCGCCCCCTTCCGTCCCGGACACCATCCGCATCAACCGCGCCCAGGTGCTCACGCTCTGGGCGGCGATCGTCGCCGAGCACCTGGGGTTCGAACGCGGCGAGGCGTTGACGCTCGCGCGCGGCTGGGGCGCGGCCGGTACGCTCGATCTGGAGGCGATCAGGCGGCTGGCGGAGGCGCGCTAGCTTTGATGCGGCCAGCATTCACAGTACGAATCGGTCGTCCGCGTGCTCCAGCGTATCCACATTCGCTATTCGCGATTAGCAAATCTTTCTTCAACAGGCTGTATTTGCGAATTCTCTTATCGCATTTTCAAGGGAAATGGCGTGATATATGCTAATTGCAAACAGCATATGGCGATCGAAATGTCGACCAGGTCCGTAGCATTGCGGAGATCAGGCAAGCGCCAATGGGCGCTCAAGCCTCACGACCTCGCAGTCGCACTCAAGCTCGTCGTGCAGCGGGGCACTTGGCTGCCCTATGCCGCCCTGGCCAAGCAGTTGCGGCTTTCCGCCTTCGAGGCGCACGCCGCCGTGCAGCGTCTGATGGTCGCGCGGCTCGCGGTCGAGCGAGATGGAGGCGTGCACCCGGTGATGGCGGCGCTGCGCAAGTTCGTGGTGAACGGCGCGCCGTATTGTTATCCGGCGCTGCGCGGCGAAGTCACGATCGGATTCCCCACCGCCTACGCCGTGCAGCCGCTGCGGGACATGGTGCTCTTCTCCGAAGACATGCCTCCGGTCTGGCCGCACCCCGAGGGTCCCGCGCGAGGTCCGACGCTGTTGCCGCTCTACGAGAAGCTTCCGCTCGCGGCCCGCGACGATGCCGCGTTCTATGAGCTGTTGGCGCTGTTCGATGCGCTGCGCATGGGCCAGGCGCGCGAGCGCGAGATCGCGTCCCGCCTCCTGGAGGAGCGGCTGAAGTGACCGCGCCTCGGCGGCCCCAATCGGTCTACCCGCCCGCCCCCATCAGCTTGCGAAAGTCGGCGATGTACTGCTCGCTGGTCTGCCGGTGTCCCCAGGCGAGCCGCAGGCGGCCCTCGGGGTCGAAGAGGAAGGTGAGTGCGGTGTGGTCGATGCTGTAGGAGCTGCCGGTCGGCACCTTTTGGTAGTAGACGCGGAATTCCTTCGCGACCTCCTTGATGCGCTCGGGGGTGCCCCACAGTCCGACGAAACTCGGGTCGAAGCCGGCGGCGTAGTCCCGGATCTGGGCCGGCGTGTCGCGCTCGGGGTCGAGCGTGACGGTGATGACCTGGATCCTGTCCTTGTCGGCGCCCAGCGCGTTGCGCACCTCGGCCGCGCGGATAAGCGCCGACGGGCAGACTTCCGGGCAGTACACGTAGCCGAAGAACAGCATCACGTACTTGCCGCGCCAGTCGGCGAGCGAGTGCTCGCGGCCGTCGGCGTCGCTGAGCCGGAAGTCCCTGCCCCAGTCGACGCCGGTCAGATTGATGCCGTTGTAGCCCGGCCCCAGCCAGCCGCACGCGGCGAGCGCGGCCAGCGCCGCGGCGATCAGGGCGAGGCGGAGGAGACGGACCGGACTGTTGCGCATGCGCCGCGGGTATGCGAGAGATTCCAAATGTTCGCGAGTCGGCCTGGACGGACGGACCGATTATGGGAGCCATGTCGCTCGACGGACAACGTGCCGCCGTCACACGGTATGCTCGACGCCGTCGCCCGGGCCCTGGGCGAGGCGAGGCGGGCAGGGTGGAATTCCCCTGGGCCGCTTGTCAGTTTTGACATTCCAACTGTCGCTCCAGCCAAGCTGGGACTTGTGGCGCGCCAACAAAAGTTCAGAAATCTTCCGGCTGCATTGCCCCCGTCGGTCCCAACCTCCATCACCGCGGCTTCAGCCCCGCTTCCCGAATCAGCTTGCCCAGGCGCTCGTACTCCGCGGCGACCAGCCGGTTGTATTCCTCCGGCGAGCTGCCGACGGTGTCGAAGCCCAGGCCCGTGAAACGCTCCCTCAACTGCGGGGTCTGCAGCGCGCGCACGGTCTCTGCGTTCAATCGCGCGATGATCTCCGGCGGCGTGCGCGCGGGCGCGGTGAGCCCGAACATCGCGGTCATCTCGTAGTCGGGCAGGCCGGCCTCGGCGATGGAGGGCACCTCGGGCAAGAGCGGCGAGCGGCGGGCCGAGGTGACGCCGAGCGCGCGCAGCCGCCCGGCGCGGATGTGCGGTAGCGCGACCGGTATGTTGTCGAAGGTCATGTGGATCTGGCCGCCGATCAGGTCGGCGATCGCCGGCGCTGCGCCCTTGTAGGGAACTTGCTGGAGCTTGATGCCGGAGAGTTGCTTGAACAGTTCCCCCGCCAGGTGCCCGCTCGAGCCGTACGCCGCGGTGCCGTAGAAGAGCGGCGTCGGGCTCGATCTTGCCAGCTCGATCAACTCGCTCACGCTCTTCGCCGGCAGCGTGGGGTTCACGATGAGCACGTTGCCCGAGGTCGCCACGAGCGAGATCCCGGTCAGGTCGTGCACGGGGTCGTAGGCGAGCTTGGCGTACATGTGCGGGTTGGTGGCGCGCGAGGTGCCCGTCATGAGCAGCGTGTAGCCGTCGGGGGCGGCGCGGGCGACGTATTCCTCGGCAACGATGGTGGCCGACCCGGCGCGGTTCTCGACGATCGCCGGCTGGCCGAGTCCTTCGGTGAGTTTCTGCGCCACGGCGCGGGTGATGATGTCGATCGTTCCGCCCGGGGCGGAGGGAACGATGATGCGCACCGGGCGCGTCGGAAAACCCTGGGCGATCGAGACTGCCGCAAGCGGCGCGGTCAGCGCGGCTGCGGCGAGCGCGAAGGCGAGGCGGAGCAGCACTGCGAAAAAGCAGATTCCTCGGGCGGAGCCTGCCCTGAGCGAAGCCGAAGGGCCCTCGGAATGACATTTCATTTTCAAGCCGGCTCCTGGTTCGCACTCGAAGCATGAAGTGTACGTCTGCGCCCGGTGTTCGCGCTGCGGCCTCGAACTCGATAGAATCCCCGCTACGGTCAGCGAAGAAGCTGAGTTCAAATCAGCCCCGTAGCAAGTGCAGTCTTTGGCCGTTCGATGTAAACGAGGAGGACGATCCATGTACGCGATTTTCAGACCGGCATGGGCCGGCGTGGCCGGCATCCTGCTGGCGCTGTGGAGCAGTGCGGGGCTGCCGCAGGCCTATCCGAGCAAGCCGATCCGGCTGTACGTATCCACGGGGCCCGGCGCGCCTCCCGACGTGATGGCGCGGCTGCTCGCGGAGAAGCTCGTGGTCAGCCTCGGCCAGCCGGTGATCGTGGAGAACCGCCCCGGGGGCTCGGGCTCGATCGGGATGAACGCCGTGGCCAAGGCGCCGCCCGACGGCCACACGATCGGCATCTTTTCCATGGGCTACACGACCGCGCCCAGCATGGTCGCGCAGATGCCTTACGACACCGAGCGCGACCTCGCCCCGGTGACCATGCTCGCGCGCGATTCCAATCTGCTCGTCGTGCCCGCCGGCTCGCCCGCGAAATCGGTCGCCGAGCTGGTGGCGCTCGCGAAGGCGAAGCCCGGTCAACTGAAATTCGCCTCGGGCGGCAACAGCACGCCCGCGCACCTGGCGGGCGAACTGTTCAAGCGCGAGGCAGGCATCGATATCCTGCACATTCCGTACAAGACGCCGCCCGCGGGCGCGGCAGCGGTGCTCTCGGGCGAGGTCGACATGATGTTCGGCGCGACGGTGGCGGTGACGCCTCACATCAAGTCCGGGAGAGAGCGCGTGCTCGCCACGTCCACGCCGAAGCGGCTTCCGGCCTTCCCCGACGTGCCCACGCTGGTGGAGCTCGGCTACCCCAACGTCGTGGTCTCGAATTGGTCGGGCATCGTCGCCCCGGCCGGAACGCCCAAGGACATCGTCGAGCGTCTGCACCTGGAGATCCAGAAGATCCTGGCGCTGCCGGAGGTGCTGAAGCGCCTCGAAGGGCTCGGCGTGGAAGCCTCGCCCGCGCGGCCCGAGGAGTTCGGCGCGCTCATCCGTTCCGAGCTGCAGAAATGGAACAAGGTCATACGCGACGCCGGCATCAAGCAGAGTTGAGAGCCGAGGCGCCGATGACGCAGCAGCGGCCGAATTTCGTTTTCATCCTCGCCGACGACCTGGGCTACGCCGACCTGGGCTGCTACGGCGGGCGCGCGAGCCCGTCGTGCTCGCCGGCGATCGACCGCATGGCGGCCGAAGGGCTGCGCTTCACCGAGGGCTATTCGAATTCGCCGGTCTGCTCGCCGACCCGCTTCGCGCTCGCGACGGGGCGCTTCCAGTACCGGTTGCGCGCGGGAAACGACGAGCCGATCGCGAGCCGCCACCGCGGCAGCGCGACGCTCGGGCTTCCGCCTTCGCATCCGACCCTGCCCTCGATCCTGCGCGATGCGGGGTATCTCACGGCGCTCGTCGGAAAGTGGCACCTCGGCTTCCTGCCGCACTTCGGGCCGCTGAAGAGCGGCTACGCGGAGTTCTTCGGCCCGATGAGCGGCGGGGTGGATTACTTCACGCACCGCGACGGCTCGGGCGTGCACGACCTGTATTCGGGCGAAGAGGAGCGCGCGCGCAACGGCTATCTCACCGACCTGATATCGGATGCCGCGGTGGAATTCATCGGCCGCCGGCGCGGCGCAACAGCGCCGTTCCTGCTCTCGGTGCACTACACCGCGCCGCACTGGCCCTGGGAGGCGCGCACGGACGAAGCCGAGTCGCGGCGCATCGAGCGCATCATCCACACCGACGGCGGATCGGTCGCGACCTATCTCGACATGATCCGCCACATGGACGAGGGCATCGCGCGGATTCTCGAGGCGCTGGCCGCCGCCGGCGCCGACGAGAACACCGTCGTCGTGTTCACCAGCGACAACGGCGGGGAGCGCTTCTCCGACACCTGGCCCCTCGTAGGCAAGAAGATGGACCTGCTCGAGGGCGGAATCCGCGTGCCCTACGTGGTGCGCTGGCCCGCGCGCGTGGCCCCCCGGGGCGTCACCGCGCAGCTCGCGATCACCATGGACTGGGTGGCGACCTTTTTCGAAGCGGCGGGCGTGCGGGCGCACCCGGATTTCCCGCTGGACGGCCTGAGCCTGCTTTCGGTGCTCGAGCGGCCGGATCGGCCGTTCGAGCGGGATCTCTTCTGGCGCATGAAGTACCGCGCGCAGAAGGCGATGCGCGCGGGGAACTGGAAGTACCTGTGCATCGAAGGCGACGAGTTCCTCTACGACCTGGCCGCGGATTCGCGCGAGCGCGCGAACCGGGGCAAGCGCGACCCCGCGCGCCTGGATGCGATGCGCGCGCGCTACGCGGCGTGGGAGGCGACGATGCCGCGGATTCCGGAGGATGCCGGCTCGTCCATCCCCTACGGCAAGGCCGACATGGCGATGCCGGGGAGCGTGTAGGGGCGTGATTTCCCCTCCTTGGACAAGGAGAGGTGCCTCGCGAAGCGAGGCGGGGTGGTTCGAGCGATGCCGAGCGCCTCACCACCCCCCGCCCTTCGGGCGGACCCCTCCTCGACGAGGAGGGGAATAGCGCGTCAGTCGACGAATTAGTGATTCAGGACATTAGACTATTGCATTTCACGGAGGACGGAACATGACCCAAGCAGAAGAAACGCTCGAGCAGGGCCTGACGCAGGACCAGATCGACCAGCGGGTTTTCGATCTCTACGACGAGTACTGCCACGGGCGCATCAACCGGCGCGAATTCTTCGCGCGTTCGAGCGTCATCACGGTGGCGGGCGTTTCGGGCCTGACGATGGCCGAGGCGCTGCTGCCGCGCTACGCGCGGGCGTAGACGATATCGTTCACCGACTCGCGCATCAAGGCGCAGTACGTGAGCTATCCCTCGCCGGGCGGAAACGCGCAGACGATGCGCGGCTACCTGGTGCAGCCCGCCGGGCCGGGGCCGTTTCCGGCGGTGCTCGTCGTGCACGAGAACCGCGGGCTGAATCCGTACATCGAAGACGTCGCGCGCCGCTGCGCGGTCGAGGGGTTCCTCGCCCTCGCGCCCGACGGCCTGGCGCCGCTGGGCGGCTACCCGGGCAACGACGACGACGGCCGCGAGATGCAGGCGAAGCTCGACCAGGCAAAGCTGCGCACCGACATGCTGAACGGCGCGCGCCATCTCAAGTCGCACAAGCTCTGCAACGGAAAGCTCGGCGTGACGGGCTTCTGCTGGGGCGGGGGTACGACCAACTGGCTCGCCACCGTGCTCGGCGCGGACCTGCAGGCGGGGGCGCCCTTCTACGGCGCGGCGGCGGAGACCGCGAGCGTGCCGAAGATCAAGGCGCCGCTATTGATCCATTACGCGGAGAGCGACGAGCGCATCAACGCGATGTGGCCCGCCTTCGAGGCGGCGCTCAAGTCCGCGTCTGTGCGCCACGAGAAGCACACCTATCCCGGCACCCAGCACGGCTTCCACAACAACTCCACGCCACGCTACAACGAGGCGGCGGCGAAGCTGGCGTGGGAGCGCACGGTGGCGTTTTTCCGGAAGAACCTCGCCTGAGTCGTAGGTTCGCGGCACATCTGCATTCCCCTCCTTGGATAAGGAGGGGTGCCCCGCGAAGCGGGGCGGGGTGGTTCGAGCGGTGCCGGGCGCCTCACCACCCCCCGCCCTTCGGGCGGACCCCTCCTCGTCGAGGAGGGGAGTGGCGGGGGATGGGTCAGGGGGCGGCGGGGGGTTTGGCGGGCTGTTTCTTGAGCCTCTTCGCCCGCTTGGCTTCCGCCGCCCGGTCCTTTTCGGCTCTTTTCTTCCTGCGCCTGGTCTGCACCGTCTGTGAGTGACTCATCGCGCCTCCGCTCGTGTCGAATTGCCCGCTAGTTTGATCCGTTCCCGCGCGCCCTACCAGTATTGCATCGCGCCGCGGTACAGGCCGGCGAGGTCGTTCCTGTCCACCGGGCGGGGCGAATTGGTGAGCAGGCGCTGCTGCGCGTAGGCGCCTTCGCACAGCGCCGCGATGTCGCCGTCGTGGTAGCCCACGCCGGCGATGCCGTTCGGAATGCCGGTCTGCTGCATCAGGCCGATGATGTGGCGGGCGAGCACCTCGCCCGCGTCGTTCTCGCCTGCGCCGCGCGTGTCCGCGCCCAGGCACGCGGCGCCGTGCAGGTGGCGCTCGGGGCAGGCCGACGAGGTGAAGCGGAACACCGAGGGCGCGTTGACGATCACCGACATCCCGTGCGGCACGATCGGCTCTTCCTGCGGGTAGCCCGCCGGGCGGAACTCGCGCACCAGGCCCGCCACCGAATACGCCATGCCGTGCGGCACGTGCACGCCTGAATTGCCGAAGGCGATTCCCGCGAGCGTGGCCGCGAACATCATGTTGTCGCGCGCCTCGGTGTCGGCTGCGTCGTTCACCGCGCGCACCAGGTACTCGCCCAGCAGCTTCAGCGCGCCCTCGCAGCCCAGGTCGCTCCAGGGATTGGCGCCCTGGCTCATCGGCCGCAGCATCGCGCGCTCGGGCCGGGCGCGGCTGGTGTAAGGCCGCGCGGTATAGGACTCCAGCGCGTGCGAGAGCACGTCGAACCCGCTCGCGGCGACGACTTCCCTGGGCAGCGTGTAGGTGGTGCCCGGGTCGATGAGCGCGAGCGAGGGCCGCAGGCGCCGCGAGGCGATGCCGGTCTTCACGTGCAGGGAAAGCAGGTCGAAGATCGTGATGCCGGTGCATTCCGAGCCGGTGCCGCAGGTGGTGGGGCAGGCGATGTGGGGCTTGAGCGCGCCGGGCACGGGCTTCCCCGCGCCGATCGGGGCGTTCACGTAGGCGAGGAAATCCGC
>Ga0082335_1002454_pt1 | contig 34663 bp, 35 predicted proteins | sample Subgrocontami58m_FD_72375 | JGI IMG/M metagenome (GOLD analysis project Ga0082335, IMG submission 72375) | Subsurface groundwater microbial communities from S. Glens Falls, New York, USA - GMW37 contaminated, 5.8 m (SPADES assembly) (version 2) ... | reverse complement strand
CCTCGTCCATCTCAACAGCCTTATCCTGGCTCCACCTGTTCTCTACGGCACGGAACCACAGTCCGTCCAGAGTCATGGCATTCTGAGACATCATCTTTACGGTTTTCACCAGGGTTTCTTTAGGTAAGTCCTCCAGAGTCAAATGGAGAGGCTTGTTTTCCCCGGAACTCAAACTTACACTCTTTCTTCTATCATTTATTTTCGGCGCTGTGGGTTCTGTGTTCGCCACAGAGACAAAGAATCGTAGTTAAACCGGGAAGCTGGAGGCGTGACCTTTGGCGGCGCAGCCACCGGTGGTTCTCCTTTAACCGATTTCATCAGTTCAAACGCCAACTCCAGATGCTCCTCGTAGCCGTGCACTGAAAGGACCACCGAGCCTTCCGAACCCCCGATGCCTCCGGAGGCCACATGTGTAGCGGATACCCCGGCCAGGATTTCCAGGGCTTGCACTTCGGTAACCACTAAAACATTGACCAGTGGAAACAGGCCGCAGGGCAAACCCATGCTGTATTTGAAGCGTAAAGCGCCACACTGCCGGGTGGCCTCTATTACCGATGGCACCAGCTTCTCCAGTCCCACCGGCACAATGAAATGGCTGCCGCGCACTGCAAGAACCGGCCAGGCTTCACCGATGGTGCCTGCTGTGGCGCCACCCACCAGTATTCCTGCATTCCCCTGGGGGTCCACCGCATTAGCGCCCTTGATAAAGACATCGCCGGCGTTAAATTCGTCAAGGGCATCCTTAGGAGATATCTCTATCTGTTTACCCTTTCTCAGGACAAAGGGTTTCAACCGGGATCCGGACTGATTGGCTACTAATTCACCGCCGGTGATACACCCCATAGTATAAGCCGATTTTGGTTCAATCTTTATGTGAAGTATCTCCTCGGCAACAAAGGCATTGGTTGTACCCCGGGACATGACGATGGTGCCGTTTTTCATAGCGGTTGTAACCTCGGGCATTGCAGCTACGGCTTTGGCGATAAGCCGCTTGGATTCGGCGGGCGTAAGACAAACAAGGGCTGAGACATCCTTGCCCGAAGGAATATCCCGATGCTGAGATGGATAGAACATAGACACCTCCTGGAAATTACGTGCTATTGTAGCATCCCAGGGGGCTAAATGAAAATACCCCATCAAATTATTCCCTCGCCCTTAACGGTCCGAACCGGACTTCGCAAAGGTGAAACGCTTTCGGAGGAGAGGTGAGTCCGAGGATGCTTTGATCATCGCGACTCCGGAGGTTAGGGTGGAGACATGTCCTGTCTGGACGTATGATAGGGCAATTACAAAATTACCCTGATATGGAACTTAAATATAAACTAATATGTGGTTTGCATTTATATACTAATTATTGCCTTGTAGCTGACTTTAAGATGCTATATAATCTACTAAATATATGCTATATTATATGCTTGGAGAGAAGAAAAATGAAAATTTCAGATGTTGTGTCCAATGCCAGGAAGAAATCTTTAACGCCTATGCAGGAGAAGGTACTGGAACATTTAAAGCGGCACCATGACGAGGTTTTCTCGTATAGAGACCCGGAACTGGCCAAAGAGCTGGGAATGAAACAGTCAGCCCTGGGTTTTACCCTGTGGGGCCTGGCTCATAAAGGACTGATAAAGAGCTTCAAAGCGGACAAAGTCTACTTTGGATGGAAAGCAGCCATAGACGAGCTGGAGCGGCAGATAAAGATGTTTGGGATGACGTAAAGAAGTACCTGTAATATTTTAGGTCAAATATTCGCTGATTTTCGTTTTGGATTTTGGCGGCGCTGTTGCCATTCCTTAGCCATCTCTAAAACTCTTTTTATCCTTCGTGCGCGGGTTTCCGGTCTTTTTGGATTTTCTATTAAAGTAACGTATCGCTTTTGGCATGATGGCCTCATTGATTCGAAAGCCGTAAGGGCTTGTTTATCGGCCTGAAGGGACTTTGCGAAGTCCTGCGGAAGTGAGACACCCTTTTTGGTTACCATACTTATTTCCTTAAGAATATAATCCCTCTAAATCCCCCTTACTAATGGGGATTCAGGGGGATCGGAATATTAGTATGCTCAGTTTTTGAATCGTCTCTGCAATGATGTTTTCAGGAAGACGGCAAATCAAATCAGCTTTTCGAACACGCCAATCAAGGCTTTTCGCCTGGTCTGAGAGGACAGCTCCACCGATGGCCAGACCGGAGGGAATGAGAACCTCAAAAGGATAGCCCTTGATTTCGCTCGTTATGGGGCATAAAATAGCCAGTTCCACCTTCCCATTGTAGGCCGCAGGTGAGAGGACAACTGCCGGCCGGCGTCCTGACTGTTCATGACCGGCCTGGGGGTTCAAGGTGATCCAGACAGCATCACCCCGGTCCGGTATATATGGTTTGCCGTTCACCATGCTTCGTTACCGATTAGAGTCCCTGTGTCAACTTCGCGATGGATGTTGCCTGCGGTGATCTGTTCCAATAGTCGTTCGAGGGTTAAGGAGGGCTCAATGATGCGCACAATAATAATTTTCCCATCTTCCAGCGACACGTTGACCGGCATATCTCTGTCGAGGCCTATTTCACGGGCAAATGACTTCGGGATGCGTAGCGCCAGGCTGTTTCCCCACTTTTGTATACGGCTTTGCATTGGATTGCCTCCACAAATGTATCTACAATGATGATACATCAGTCGGCCAGCATTATCAAGTCTGTTGGTATGCTGCTTTATGCTGGAGATGTTGTCAGGTAAGTTAAGTGTAAGCCCGGTCTTGCCGGATGTGACCTTATCTTTAGCTGATTCGATGGGTTCCGCTTAACTCCACCTCCCTACAAATGTTTAAGTTAAAGTCGATAAATGCTTAATCCGTTTGAGCATATTCGGATGGGTGCTCAGGGCCTCCATCATTTTCTCACCAAAACCAACCCTCACCTTCTTGGAGCGCAAAACCATAAGCTCACCAACATCGATGGATCCGCTCATATCCTGGTCAATCTCCTTTAATTCACGGACCTCCGTTAACGCGCGGGAGGGGTCGTTGACAAAAAAGGCTTTGGCCCCTTCAACCTTTTTTAGTTCTTCCTGAGGCACCCTGGCGGCGCCGATCACCAGTTTATAAAGGGCAGTGGCCATGTGTTGCGGGCTCGAACCTAACTCCACGCTACCTTCATCGGCATAATATTCACGAAGCCGGGAGGCGTAAAGGACCATTAGTTGCACTATGAAATGTACAACAAGTAAACCCATGCCAATCAACGGCAGAGGATTACTGCCGCCACGCCGGTCATCTCTACCGCCGCCAAGGATACCGCTCCACATCAGTGTCATAGCCACATAGTAGATAATCATGGGGAAAATATTGAGCAGGGTCATCAAGGCCATATCCTTATGCTTGAGGTGGGACATCTCGTGCCCCAGCACGGCGCGGAGCTCATCCTCTTTAAGAAGCTTGCGAATACCCTCGGTAACGCAGATGCGGCCGTCGCGTGTAGTGCGCCCGAAGGCAAAGGCATTGGGTATAGACAGCGCTGAGATGCCAACCTTGGGTTTGGGCAGCTTGGCCGCCTGAGCTAGCTCAGTTATCATGCGGTGCAGGGCCGGCTCTTCCTTCTCAGTGACATACTTTACTTTCATTGTCCAGCCCACCATCGCCGGACCCATCAGATACTGGATAAGCATAAAAACAACAGCTATGATTCCATAGACTAAAAAGCTGCCTACGCCAATAAGGTTGCCTATCAGAAGCACAATGGCATATATAACAGCAAACAGCGCCGCCAGTAGTAAGTACATGCGCAAAACTACACCCATTGGTTCCCCCTTTAATTATTAAATCCTGAATCCGAAGCGCCAAAGCACAAACGACATAACGTCGTTATAGCTACCCAACTTTTTGTTTTTTCTGATAGTCCTCGATGGCCCGGTGTAGGGCATCGGCGGCCAGGTTGGAACAGTGCATCTTTGTAGCCGGCAGGCCGCCCAGGGCTTCGGCAACGGCCTTATTAGAGATTACCAGAGCCTCTTCAATGGTCTTCCCCTTCACCATCTCCGTGACCATGCTGGAGGTGGCAATGGCAGCGCCGCAGCCGAAGGTCTGGAATTTGGCTTCCTCGATGCGCCCATCCTTTACCTTTATGTAGATCTTCATGATGTCGCCACAGACGGGGTTGCCTTCGGAGCCTATACCATCGGCATCAGTTATCGAACCAACGTTCCGGGGATTCTTGAAATGATCCATTACCATATCGCTATACATATTTCACCTCTTCTCGCTAGTAAGGGGAGACATTGCCCGCAACCGGCTTACAATTCCGGGGATTATCGAGGCTACGAAATCTATCTCCTCCTGCGTATTTTCCAGTCCCAGCGTGAACCTGATACTGCCATGAGCCACCTCCACCGGAATTCCCATGCCCATAATGACATGGGACGGTTCCAGGGAGGCGCTGGTACAGGCGCTGCCCGATGACGCCGCTACGCCCTCGAAGTCCAGGTTTAACAAAATAGACTCACCCTCTATAAACTCGAAATAGAAACTGGCGTTGTTGGCCAGGCGCTGAGTGGGATGTCCTGTAAGATAGGCCCTGTCAATTTTGGTTATGCCGGCTATAAGCCTGTCGCGTAAAAAAGTGCAATGCTTGACAAAGGCCGACCTGTTTTCTTCAGCTATCTTTAAAGCCACACCGGTGCCCACAATTCCTGTCACATTCTCCGTTCCCGCCCGGCGGTTACGTTCTTGCATTCCACCGTGTTGCCAGGTCTGGAAGGGGCTTCCCCGTCTTATATATAATACACCCACACCTTTGGGGCCGTAGAACTTATGCGAAGCCAGGCTGAGCATGTCCACGCCGAGCTTGTCAACGTTCAAGTCCAGAGAACCTGCCCCCTGGACAGCATCGGTATGGAAAACTATCTTTCTGCCTTTTGACCTCTCCTTTATCACCCTGGCGATGTCAGAGAGGGGTTCGATTGTACCCACCTCGTTATTGGCCAGCATAATGCTGACCAGCGTGGTCTTATCGGTTATGGCGCGGCCTATATCGTCCGGGTTGACCACGCCGTATTTATCCACAGGTACGAAAGTAACCTGAAAACCCATCTTTTCCAGGGCGTGAGCCGTTTCCAGGACAGCGTGATGCTCTATAGTTGATGTAATGATATGATTGCCCAGCTTTTGTTGAGCAAAAGCCACCGCCTTGACAGCAATATTATCCGATTCGGTGCCGCCGCTGGTAAAGGTTACCTCCCGGGGAGTGCATCCCAGGACTTCGGCCACCTGAGTCCGGGCCGTTTCAACGGCCTGGCGGGCCTCTTGGGCTATGGTATAAACACTAGAAGGGTTGCCAAATCGCTCGGAGAAATAGGGTAACATTGCTTCCAGCACCTTAGGATGGACAGGTGTAGTAGCCGCATGGTCTAAATAGATAAGTTTACCCACAATTACCTCCTAAATGGTGAAATCCTAAATCCTTTTGTATATATATGCATTTTGACTATTAGCTTGCTTGATAGGGGTCGGAAACCCTCGTCCCCGATTTATCGGGGCCTGCCCCCTTTACGTAAAGGGGGTTAGGGGGTTTTCGTCCTTCACTGCCTTGCCAGAGCCCCGATAGGACGTAGCTTTTCTTTTTTATCATCGGTTTTTGAATCTCCGGGGCAGAGGTCTGCCAGCGTAGTCGAATCCAGGACATCCACAATAGAATCTCTGAGCTTGAGCCAGAGACGGCGGGAGCCACAGGCCAACTCGCGTTTGCAACTGGACTCGGAGCTATACTCCGAGGCGCATTCAATCAAGTCCAGCGGGCCTTCCAGTGCCCGCATTATCTGGCCGGCTGTGATAGATGTCGGGCTGGCGGCCAGAGTATACCCACCCTTGACGCCGCGGGTGGCCAGCACCAGTCCGGCACGGCGCAAGGGGGCTATTATCTGCTCCAGATAACCCTCGGATAACCCCTGGGCGCGCGCTATATCGGCCAGAGCTAGCGGCCCGGAGCCATAAGTTTGGGCCAACTCTACCATTGCCCTGAGTCCGTATTCCGACCGGCTGGATAATTTCATTGAATACCTACCAATCTACTAGGGATTATAGCATTGTGGACGGAGGCAGTCAAGAGACGTAAGTCACAGACAGAGATAGAGACAGGGACAGGGACGGGGGGTTACTTGCTGATGAGTCCGCTTAGCATCCGGGCTATCTCATCACATTGACTATATAGCGAGTCATAGTCCGTATTTGTCAAAAAATTCTTATCCCGCATTATGTGAAGCAAGCTAACTACCTCATAAACAGAACCTTTAGCGATGTTGAAGAAGTGTTTCGATTCTTTATCGCCTTCTCGCCCCGTTCCTTCAGCAATGTTGGTTGATATAGACAGCACTGCTCTACGTATCTGCTCACCCAAAGAATATTGGTCTTGCTGGCCAATGTGGTTAGATGCCTGTGACACCTTCTCATAAAGGCTAACAGATTTCTTCCAAACTTCCAGATTTTCAAACTTAAACATTTCTTCCTTCTATCAGACAGAGCTAGAGATAGAGACCGCCGCACCCCACTCTGTCTCTGTCATAATTCTCTATCTGATCGGAATAATATTTAACGGTATGCGGTGGGCCTTGAACGGATTCGATAGATGTGGACCAACATATTATCATCATCAATGGTGTAAAGAATGCGGTAGATGCCGACCCTGATTCTCCAGTTCTTTTTAGCCCCCTCTAACTTCTTTGCCCCTGCCCGTGGGGCGGAGGCTAACCGGTCTATAGCTAATGTAATCCTTTGTTTGGGGGAAGGTGTCAGGTGCTTGAATTCCCTTTGGGCTGCAGGCTCAACTATAACTTCGTACACAGATTAGCAGCGTGGATTCATTTTAGTCTTGAATTCCTCCCAGAGAATTGGCTTGCCTTTTACCCTCTTAGCTTCTTCAATAAGAGCATTATCCAGGAAATCCTCTAATAATTCCTCATCCCGTAAAATGCGGCCCGCCAACTTTCTCTTTTGCTCAGGATTTAGTTTCTTATAACCCTGCCAGAGGCTTTTAATTGTGGTCTCCTGGACATTAGCAGACGGCTTTGTAGCCATTACTAGCCCCCTTTGGATTGCCTGCAATTAGTATATAACAACGCGTCAATTCTGTCTTGTTTCAAGCCCTTCTTTTCATCTGCTAAACCCTTCTTCAAGTTTGCCATTAATTCAGTGTCTGAAAGGCTTTCCTGTGTCACTTTCCATTCCTCCAACTCCTTCCAGCTAATATGACGCATGAGTTCAACTTCCTCATCAGGGGACAAGCGTTTTATTAATTCCGAGAGGGCTAAAGCCAGACTTTCCTTAGCGGTCATTTTGATACCTCCCCGCAAACTACTGCTTCCATTTGTCGGCATTCCTGAGAAGAACTTCAAGCATTGCGATAGCCTTTTTCACACTAAGCCTCTTAACCTCAGACTTAATGATTCTGTTTTCTTCAGCAAAAAGCGACTTTATTTTACCTGTCACCGTATCATCCATGCGCGCCACTTACTCTTGTCCAGATAGTAAATTATAACACAGAAGGAGACAGAGATAGAGCAAGAGATAAAGGCCGTCGTCCCCTCTCTATCTGATCCGTTTCAATCCCCTTCCGAGGATTAGGGATTCAGATAGGGACACAGACAGAGCTAGAGACTGCCCCCCCTCTCTGTCTCTGTCTCAATTCTCTATCTCATTTGGCATCCGTAATCATCCTGGCCCATTCCCATGCATCATCGTACAGGTGGACGCCTTTGCTTGTTGCTATTATCTCTCCATCTTCCACACCCAGATCCTTGGCCATCATTTCTTTTGCTAACTGCAACCCGGCAATGTTCGATGGGAAGCCTCCAAAAGCATCCCAGCTTCTAAAGTATATAAACCAGTGTAATTTACCATATCTTATCCGCATATCAATCATTCTTAAACACGGCGGGTCCGGCATATCAATTGAATGCATATCACCTATTGTGGCGCACGCCTGGTTAGTCGCTTCTCCGGCAGTGCTCAGTATTTCTAAACATTTCAGGTATTGTGATTCAAAATATTGTCCGTAAGTGTATTCTTCTTTTGGGCCTTTATTATTTGTCAGCAGATAGGGCAGGTAATCATTTTCTACATAGTCCATCGATGTCGGCACAGGGATGCCCTCCGGAACCGTAGGCACTAACGGTCTTATGGAAGGATGGGTTATCTGGATTACGACAAAATCCAATTCCTTACGCTTTTTGTTTTCATTATGCGATCCCTGTTTTATCGTATATTCATGCCCGTGTACTAAACAGTTTAGTAATAATTCCCACCAGGCCTGTGGGATAGTTAGCGTTTTTATATTGATTATTCTCAACAAAGCCTTCCTTTGTACTAAATATTCCTGTTAGTGACCTGATAACAATTACTAAAAAACGCGTGAGCGCTTTGTTCCCAAAACTCTGCCCCCCCTGTCTCTATCACAATTCTCTGTCTCCCCTCTCTGTCTACGTCCTACTTAATCAGCCTTCGCCTCATTGTCACCAGCGAGGCCAGGAAAAAAGCGATGGTGAGGAGCAGCAGGAAAGCCACGTCCCACAGTAGGCCCGGATGCACCTCGCCGTAAAAGAAGGCCCGCGAGAGGTTCACAGCCGGCGCCAGCGGCAGGAAGCTACTTATGGTCTGAAACACAGGAGGCAGGTTGGATAGTGGGAAGAACACGCCGCTGAAGAAGTATATCGGGGTGATAAATAGGGTGAAAAAATAGTTGAAGCTGGATATGGCGGGCGCCAGCGAGGTGAAGAACATGGAGATTGAGCCGAACATCAGGCCCGTCAGTACCGCTACCAGGGGCACCAGTACCACACTCGGCGCAGGCACTACCTTGAAGGCCAGCGCCACCAGAATTATGGCTACGGAGGTCATCAGTGAACGGGTTGCCCCCCAGAGTATCTCCCCGGTGATAACATCCTCGATGCTGAGGGGTGTGGAAACGATGGCATCGAAGGTGCGCTGCATCTCCATCCGTATATACGAGCCGTAGGTGCATTCAAACGTAGCTGTGAACATGGCGTAGGCGACCACAATACCCGGCGTCAGGAACTGTAGATAGTTCTGCTGCCCTACCAGCCCGATGAAACCTCCTAGCCCAAAACCCAGTGCCGTCAGGATAACCAGAGGCTCGACGAAATAGGGGATGAACTCAGCCTTCCACATACGGAAGAAGACATCCCTGTCCCGCTGCCAGACCCGGTAGGCCCGCCATGAGGGATAGTTCACTCTTCCAGCGCCTTCCCTGTTAGTTTGAAAAACACATCTTCCAGGGTGGCCTGCCTTTGCACCACCTGTCGGGCCAGGGATGTAAGATTGCCCAGTGTAGCTGGATTACGATCGAAAAAGTAAAGCGTATCGCCCACCTCAGCGGACACTGCGCCATCCATGCCGGATTGTTTCAGCTTTTCAAGGAAACCTGGCTTTTCCCCTGTAGATAGCCGAAGCTCCAGGACCTCTTTGCCGACATATTTCTTTACCATCTCAGCCGGCGCTCCCTCAGCCAGGATTTTCCCCAGGTGCATGATAATCAGCCGGTTGCAGAGCTGTGATGCTTCTTCCATGTTGTGTGTGGAAAGGACTATAGTTATACCCTGACTTTGCAGATAGCTAAGCTTTTGCCACACAAGCAAACGCGCCTGCGGGTCGAGGCCAGTTGTCGGTTCATCCAGGAAGAGGATAGAGGGCTGATTGATAAGGGCGCGGGCGATGAGCAGGCGGTGCTTCATACCATCGGAAAGGGTGGCTATGGGGCTTTTTATCCGGTCCTGTAGGTTGAATAGTTCCAGCACCTCTTTGGACCGGGCCTGGGCTACTGGACGGGGGATATTAAAATACCGGGCGTAAACAATCAGGTTTTGGCCTACGGTAAGGTCGGGGTCCAGGTTTTCCCTTTGGGGCACCACCCCCAGCTTTTCTTTGATAGCCCGGGGTTCGCGGGTTACATCCTGGCCCAGCACGAAAAGGCTGCCGCCGCTAACGGGTGATACACAGCCCATCATTTTGATAGTACTGGTCTTACCGGCGCCGTTAGGTCCCAAAAAGCCGAAGGACTCACCGGCCTCAATCTGGAAATTAATACTATCTACAGCCGTGAGGTTCTGGTATTTTTTTACCAGGTTACGGGCTTCGACTACAGGGGGCACAAAATCTTACCTCGAAAATACCTTTTATTTTCCCTCTCCTTTGACGGGAGAGGTTTTAGTTGAGGGTGAATTGCACTGAGAATATCATAATCTCCCGCCTACGGCTGCCCCTTTACGTAAAGGGAGTTGGGAGGATTTATCTTTGATGTCTCTTTAATAGTTAAAGCAGCGGTAAATATATAATAGCTTCAATAAAAGATTGATATTTAACGGTCGTCCAGATGGGTATCCTCTACACCTTGGAGAGAGGATCCCTCTTCGGTTGTTACCCTTTCTTCACTCTCGTCGGCTTCCGGCATATATTCCCCCTCATCATCGAGTGTTAGCAGTTCATCCTCGGCCTCCAATTTAAGGAGATTGCTTCTGATATACGGCCTGAAGGTAGCGCCTTCTTTTAGTGAGAAGGAAAGACGGCCTACCTGACTCGGGTCCTGATAAACCTCTTTAATGACAACTTTAACATCGTTCTGGTTGAGGCTGACGATAGCAGCCGAATATTTATTACCTCCCAGTATTAGCTTCACCAGGCGCGAGGCATGGCGGGACTCTACCTGTCCCAGGCGTGTACCTTGCCTGTCCTCTACGACCAGCCTTTGCCCTTCAACCCGGAGGTAAACCTGGTCTCCGGCGCCAAGCCTGGCTAATATATTTGTAGAAGCCAGATTATCCATAGACACAATACCAGCCCTGCCGCGTTCTTCGATAAACAGATTTGGAGCTATCAGTTTGTGGTCTGATTCGGGTACCTGTCGCTCTTCGTGGAGGAGGGAAAGCCGGTTAAGGTTCTTCCGGGCGATGGTGTTCGAAGGGTCCAGTTCCACGGCGCGGCCATAAGCTCCTCTAGCCTCGGCAAATTCCCCTAATTCCGTCAAGGCTCTGCCCAGACGGTTGTAGGCATCAACTTCGGTGGGGAAGCTTTCGATGATGCCTTTGTTAACTGCGGCAGCTTCTTTCCACCGGCTTTCCATGGCCAATTGAATAGCGTCCCTGGTAGCCTGACGCCGTAGCCTGCCTTTATCTTCGCCTTGATGACTCATCATTTATGCACCTTCTTTTACAGGAAGCCCCCGTATTATCAGCATATTATGATATAGCAATAAATAACGTATGTCTAGTGTATTTGGGGTTTGTTTTCAAATATTTGATAATTATGGATCCCATAAATAGACAAAATGTTCGGGACAGTCACAGCAGTCCCGAACATTCCTTGAAAACAGCACCCCCTTTTTTAAAGGGGGCATAGGGGGATTTTATAAAATATGTGCCTTCTCTCATTAATGCTCTCCCCAAAGGGGCGAGATGTTTATAGGCCTTTTCATCCTTGGTGGCCATGCGGGATAAAGTTTGAGGGAATACTTTTATAAACCGTGGCGGTGAGGGTGCTCTTCCTCTACGGGCTGAGCAAAGGAGCAGAATAGACCGCCCTCGCAGTTCAGGCACTCTAATTGCAATGTTGAGTGGGTGATATGGTATTTCTCAGAGAGAATCTCCCGCATATCATCCAGAATATGGCTCCCCGCGCTTAGCGCCTGGTCATCTACCCAGACGTGGCAGCTTAATGCGTGAAAACCCGGCCCGATGCTCCAGATATGCAGGTCGTGAATTTCTTTTACACCGGGTACTCTGGCTAACTCACGGGCAACAACATCGGTTTTGAGATGTCCGGGGGGAGCCTCAAGCAGGACATTCACGCTTTCCCTTAGCAGTCTCCATGCTCCAACTAGGATGATAACTGCTACGAGGACACTCATTAGAGGGTCAACCCAGAAACGACCCGTAACCATAATGATGATTCCTGCTACTATAACACCTACGGAGGATAAAGCGTCCCCCGCAGCATGCCAGAAAGCACCCTTTACATTAAGATTTTCTTTAGAGTCATGCTGCAATTGGCCCACGACTACCATATTAGCTATCAGACCCACTACGGCTACGATTAACATTAACAAGCCATTTATTTCGGGTGGCTCCTGCCAGCGGTGGTATGCCTCGTAGAATATCGCCCCTGACACGCCGATTAAGCTCAGGGCGTTTATCAATGCGGCCAAAATCCCCCATCGGTGATAACCAAAGGTCATCCCGGCATGTGAAGGTTTCTCTGCCTGTCTGGCGGCAAACCAGGCTATAGTTAACGCCAGCAAATCGGTAAAAACGTGGCCGGCATCGCTGAGTAAGGCCAGGCTATTCGATAATACCCCACCAATAATTTCAGCTATCAAAATGCTGCCCGAGATGATGATTGACAGCCTGAGTTTATTTAGAATTACTTTTGACTTTGAATTGCCTGATGTTCTCTCTTCATGCATCTATTCATTACTACTTTCAGACCTGCTTGTTGCGCCTTATTAGCAGCGGGTTCATTCTCAATACCTAACTGCATCCACACTACTTTGGCCTTTACCAGTATGGCTGCATCTACTATAGGTGGAATGTCCTCAGAGCGGCGAAATATATCCACTATTTCTACTGGCTCCGGGATGGCAGCCAGGTTCGGATAGCTTTTCTCACCCTGGACCTCCGCTACGGCAGGATTGACCGGGATTACCCTGTATCCATTAGCTTTGAGGTATTCTGCTACTTGATAGGAGGGTTTATCGGGGTTGTTGGATAATCCTACCATGGCTATTTTACGGTACTTATTTAATATTTCAGCTATGTCTTCATCTTGCATAATTATTACCCCTGTATGGACTTCATATTATTTTACTTTTTTATACCATTAGTAGCAAGTGGAAAACAAGTGGAAAACATAGTTGACATATTTTCCTCGCTGTGGTAGTTTACAAACAATTTTCTACTTCTTAAATTATTCCTGATATATGGAGGATAAAATGAGTACTAGTTCCAGAGTGAAACCGGATAAAAAACAACTCCAGCAGATGGGCAAAGACTCCATGTGGCTCGGATTTGGACGGGATAGTTCCTTTTTTGATAGAGATGCCTCGATTGCGGTCTCCGGCGATGGCTGTTGGATTACCGATATTGACGGGCACCGCTTCCTGGACTCTTCAGCCTGCCTGGGGGCCGCCGTCCTCGGCTATAACAATCCAAAAGTGATAAAAGCCCTGGTGGAGCAGGCCCAGATTCTATGCAGTAATGCCTCCGGCCAGCCTGCGACGATACCATCTATTCAACTGGCCCACAAGGTGGCTACCCTGGGCATGGGTGAAAAGAGCAAGCTTTTCTATGCCCTATCAGGTTCCGGCGCTGTGGATACTGCCCTGAAGATAGCCCGGCAATACTGGAAAATCGCCGGTAAGTCCGGCAAATATAAGACGATTACACGATGGGGCGGATACCACGGGGCAACACTCACCGGTACAGCCGCCAGCGGCATTCCCTCCAGGCGGAAAGGCTTCGAGCCTCTGTCCGAGGCTTTTATCCACATCGAGCCTCCTTACTGCTACCGCTGCCCCTGGGTGCTGACTTATCCCCAGTGCGGTATCGAATGCGCCAACGAGTTCCGTCGCACCGTGGAACGGGAAGACCCCTCGACCATCGCCTGTTACCTGGGTGAGTTGACACTGGGCGCCGGAGGTATCATTCCCCCGCCGCCGGAATACCCCAAACTAATACGGCAGATCTGCACCGAAAATAATATACTGATGATTGTGGATGAGGTCATCACCGGGTTTGGCAGGACAGGCACCTGGTTCGAGTGGCAACAGTGCGGTATGGTGCCGGATATGGTAATCATGGCCAAGGGTATATCCGGAGGCTATGTTCCCGTCTCTGCCGTCCAGGTAAAACCGGAAATCGCCGATGTATTCAAAGGCCCCAATGTTTTTATGCATGGCTATACCCTCGGCTCTTTTCCTCTGGGCTGTGCCGTCGGCCTGGCAGTTATCGAGGTCATGGAAGAGATGAATATACTGGCCGAAGTGAACCGCAAGGGAAAGCTCATTAAGGCTCTGCTGGAAAAACTTAAAGATTCATCCCCGATCGTAGGCGACGTCCGCGGTAAGGGGCTGGCACTCACCATAGAGCTGGTAAAGGATAAGAAGACCAGGGCTGAACTACCGGATCTCGGCGCTGTAAGGCAACTGGTAAGCTCTGTGGGAAGGAAGAACGGTGTCTTCCTGGCCATGTCTCCTTACAGTGGCAGCTTTATGTTCCTGACACCGCTCGTTATCAACGAGGAAGAGATAGGCATCCTTATCAAAGCTGTAGCCGCTGCTGTAAAGGAAGTGGAAGCCAGATGCCTGTAGAGAGGATTACTGAAACTCTAAGCCCTAATCTCTAAACCCTAAACAAATCCAAATGACGAAAATTCCAATACCAGAATCAACCCCGACTTGTTATGATATATCGGGCTATACTCGTAAGAAATATTTTGGATCAAAGGAGTGACGTTACCATTTCTATGGAAGTTTTTAATTATTTGGATTTAGAATTTGTTTAGGATTTCGTGCTTCGTATTTAGGATTTTGCGTATATTTGTTAAGGAGGATTAATTAATGGAAACCAGAGAATTCATCGAAGCGCTTCTTCAGCGTCACCAGAAGTCACTATCCGATGCGGTTGCCGGCCTGACGCCTCAAGATATGGCCTACCGGCCGGGACCCGAAGCTAACTCGATCGCCTTTACAATGTGGCATATACTGCGGTCGGAGGACCAGAATTTCCAGGTGAGATTACAAAGCAAACCCATGATATGGGATGTGGAGGGTTGGGGCCAAAAGCTCGGCATATCAGCAAAGCCGGGGGAATTTGGCTTTGGCTACACACCGGAGCAGGTCGCCAGTTTTCCAGCTTTATCGCCCGCAACTTTGTTGGAATACGCTCAGGCAGTAAGGAATGGAACGCTTCAATATGTACGCAATCTTAATGCGCAGAGCCTGCAGAAGAAGATACAGCACCCGGCTTTCGGAGAGATGACGGTAGGACAACTCATCGCCCGTGTTATGGGGCATCTCACCGAGCACACCGGGCAAATAGGCTTCCTCCGGGGACTGATCAAAGGCGCCAACAAGTAGGGACGATTCGGGATGATTAAAATCCCCTGCCTTCGGCACCCCTTTTATTAAAGGGGGACAGGGGGGATTCCGTTTTGTTTGCATCTACGAAAGACAAGACAACTTTATGGCCAAACAGACCCGCTTCACTCGAGACATGATAGATGGTTATGTTGCCGCAGGTCTGTGGGACACGCGAACCATCGCCGACGATTTCGACCGTAACGCGCTCACCATCCCCCATAGGGATGCCGTTGTAGATTCCTCCCACCGCTGGACCTGGTCAGATGTAAAAAGATTATCGGACCGCATAGCTCTCGGACTACTGGAGTTCGGCATAAAGCGCGATGAGGTAGTAGTGGCCCAGTTGCCCAATTGGGCGGAAAATACTATCCTCTGGCTAGCATTGCAGAAAGCCGGTATCCTGGGCTGCTTCCCGGCCACTACCTACCGGCAGGTAGAGATGGAGCAGGCGTTGAAAGGACTCGACGCCGTAGCGTTTGTCATCCCTTCAGTCCACGAGTCCTTCGATTATCCGGGCATGGTCCAGTCCATGAAGCCGCGCCTGCCTGGCATAAAACACGTATTTGTTGCTAGAGGAAAAACTGTCCTCACCTTTGCCCCCCTCTCTGTAAACGGAGAGGGGATGGGGGAGAGGTTTAACCTCGCTTCCTTACAAGACTTCATAGCCCAGCCTCTGGAAAAAGAATTTCCTCCTGACTACCTGGAAAAGACAAGGTTCAAATTCGACGAGGTCATGTCCATAAACCTCACCAGCGGCTCGACAGGCGCTCCCAAGCTATGCGAACTGGTCGAGGCCATCGGCAAGCTCTCCGGTCATGGTATCAACGAGGCTCTAAAGCTCACCCCGGATGATGTTTTTGGCAGCTTTGCCCCGATGTCCGGAGGCCCCGGGGCTATGGTCCTGTGGTGCCCGCCGATAGTGGGCGCTAAATCGGTACTATTAGAGCATTTTGAAGCGGAGGATGCCTTCAAGTTGATAGAGTCCGAGAAGGTTACCGTTATAACAACCGTACCCGCCCTGCTGGTCCGCATGGCCAGTCACCCCGATAAAGATAAGTACAACCTCAGTTCCCTGCGCGCTATCCGCTGCGGTGGCGCGGCGCTGGCCCCATCGGTAGCGCGGGAACTGGAGGACAGGTTAAAGGCCCGCATTGTCACCGGTTCCGGGTCAATGGACTGCTTCGCCTTCACCCATGCCCACATAGAAAACCCGCCAGAGGTGCGCCATTTCACCGTCGGCAAGCCGTTCCTGGGAAACGAGGTACGGATAGTGGGAGATGATGGAAAGGATGTCCGGCAAGGAGACGTAGGGGAGATGTGGGTGCGGGGAGCGTGCAGCGGCTCGGGTTATTACGGTGATGTGGAAGCAACCAAAGCTGCCTGGGGTGAGTTGGGGCCGGGAGGCTGGTACAGGACAGGCGACCTGGTAAAACAGGACGAAGGGGGGAATGTAACCTTTGTGGGCCGTAAGAAGGACATGATAATCCGCGGCGGCCAGAACATCTTCCCCAAAGAGATAGAGAACATCTTGCTTAGCCACCCCAAAGTGCTGGATGTCGCTATTGTCGGCATACCCGACGAGGTAATGGGCGAAAAAGCCTGTGCCTTTGTCATCCCCAAACCCGGACAGAATTTCACCTTTGCCGAGATGGTGGACTTCCTTAAAGAAAAGAAGCTGGCCAACTTCAAGATCCCGGAGCGGCTGGAGATAAGGGACAAATTCCCCGGCCTGGTGGACGGCCAGAAAGTGGACAAGAAAGCTTTGGCTAGAGAGGTGGGGGAGGACTAAATTTAAATTGTATTTATGAATGTTAGAAATCGTTGGGTTACTAACTTCTGACATGGGAAACCTCCTGACAGATTGACCTGGTTTGGAATAATATGGACGTAAGGCAACGGGCGATCTCGATCCGCTCCCACGAGCCCCTAACCGGAGGCTTGTTTGATTGTTTTTTCTGGAGGGTGTTTTGGCGTATTTGTTTTAAAGGATACGTTTGATTGAATATTTTAAAAAATTTATCACAGATATAGAATATGCGATAATTTGCGCTGGTTAGATTTAAATTGTATTCATGAATATTTGCAATTATAGTACGGTTGTTGTGCGACAAGGGGAACCCCCAATTTGGTTGATCTGGACGGTATTATGTGGACATAATACCAAGCATGGTTGGTAAACTGCCACTACAAGAGTAATGATAGAATAATTGTTCTGATTCATCAATGGGGAAATGGCACACGGTGCGAAGGTACACAAAGCAACCGAGAATACGTAATAAGTGATGGATTCCCTTGTATCCTTGTTAAAGGGTCACAGTATAAAGCGCCTGCCGTGATTGCCTAATTTATAGGGCAAGGTGACGGAATCCCCCTGTCCCCCTTTACTAAAGGGGGTGCTCCGATTCATCGGAGCGGAGGATTCCCTGGCCTGGTGGACGGCCAGAAGGTAGACAAGAAGGCGCTAGCGCGGGAGGTGGGGGATGGGCAACCGTAGTTGCCCAATTTATTGGGCTGAAGGGAACGGAATCCCCTTATGCCATTGCCCGCACTTTTCTGTAGTTTTGATATAACATAGGCAGCGGAGCTATTGACAAATGCTGCAACCCTATGCTATACATTTGTAAAATACCAGGGGAAAGGCAATTACATTAGGGTTGTGAGCGGCCTTGTTGCAATGCTATTAATCGAAATGAGGTGACAGATGAACAAGCGGAAGTCCAATAGAGAAACCCCAAATGAAACTGTCACGGAGCCGATGCACGAATCACCACTTAAATCTGGTGCCAAACCCCTCATATTCATAAGTCACGACAGTCGTGATGCTGACTTAGCCGAAGTGTTCGAAAATCTCCTGACCGATGCGAGCGGTGGCATGTTGAAGTCCTTTCGTTCATCTGATCGTAAAGGCGTATCTGGAATTGAGTTTGGCGCTGAATGGTATCCAACGCTGATGGAAAAGCTCAACGGCGCAACCGACGTCGTGGCACTTCTAACGCCCCACAGTATTGACCGCCCGTGGATACTTTACGAAGCAGGTGTGGCCAAAGGTAAACTAGGAACGATTGTCCTTGGTCTGGCGATTGGAGTTCCTCTTGAAAAAGCAAACACCGGACCTTTCGCTCAATTTGAAAATCTCGGTGATGACGAAGATTCGCTAACTAAGCTTGTCTTAGGGTTGATTCAGAGAAATCAACCTGATGCTACACCTCGCGAAGAGGCTGTAAGACGTCAAGTAAGTGTCTTTCGTGAGCAAGTTGGTAACCTTATCAAGAACCGCCCCAAGGGAGTAAATACATCTGCTGTACAAAGAGTCGATGAAACAGTAATTGCCAAACTTTTCGAGGAAGTCAAAGTAATGTTTCGCGATCTCCCAGGCAGCATAGAACAGAGGATACAGCCACGCAGGTATAGACGTATACATCCAATGATGATGGAAGAGCTTCTGCATCACCCTGCATTAAGGGCAACCCCAGATGGAGAAGCCATGGGCTGGTTAATGTTTATCAGTATGATTAGAGACGACTTCCCTGGGATCTATGAGATCGGAATGGACCTGTACGAGGCACTAAAAGCAGGCGACCAAGATCGCGTCGCCTCAGCCAGAAAAAACTTTATAAGAGCGGTCGATGTATTCTCTCATGGGCCGTGGGCAGAAATGTGGGGGGGGCCGGAAGGGCGCGAACGAGACACTTATATGTTACTCCGTCATATGCCAGAGATGATGGAACATTACTTCCACAGGCGCGAACAGCGAAAAGGAGGTAGGCTCAAGGCAGGTGATGCTGCCACAGAGAAAGAAGCGTAAATGCCAGAACCCGGCTCTGCGAATAAGAAAGCCAGGAGGCAAATCTTGTGGCAAAGGCTACACATGCGAGGGCATGATTAGTTTTCACAAAGCGAGCGCCGTGCAGCAGGATTAAATTCGTTTTCTCTTGTAACAGCTATGAGAACGCTACTGGACTAGACTCTCATAGACCGCCTTTTTGTCCCCTTGCCTAAAGCGCTTAATTGTGTAAGGTCTGGCGACCCATTCCTCTGCCTACTCCGCCCTCTTCAACCCCAGGCTCTCCATAAAGGAGTCGATGCGGTCGCGGACCTAACCCCCAGCCCCTTCCCTGTAGGGAAGGGATTCAGGGTTAGGTTGTTTCTCCGATAGCGTCCTTAATGCGCGCCAAAACCCCCGGCAGGTCCTTCTGGACTTCCTCGTTTGTCACGCGGAGCACCCGTAGGCTGTGGGTCTTTAGAACTGTATCCCTTTCCATATCGTACCGGGCTTGATTATTGTGGATGTTCCCATCAACCTCCAAAACCAGTCCCACCGCATGACAATAGAAATCAGCAATAAAGCCGTCGATAACCTGCTGCCTGCGAAAATGGTAGCCGCCGAATCGGTTGGTACGTAACGCACTCCAGAGGACTTTTTCCGCCTCGGTCATGTTACGGCGCAATTCCCTGGCGCGAGCCAGTTTATCAGTGTCTACCTTCTGACCAATGATGATATTATACCTGTCCATTTATACGTCCTACCGACCTAACCCCCGGCCCCTTCCCTGCAGGGAAGGGATTCAGGATTAGGTCAACGCCGCCCTCTTCAACCCCAAACTCTCCATAAAAGAGTCTATGCGGTCGCGGACATCGCTTTCGTTCCATTCCCGTTTGTCCACGTGGCTGGCTTCATAGACCATCGTCGGGATGCCATCGGCCCGCAGCGCCCGGCTGCCCTCCATCATCCCATAGCCCATCAGGATGCAGCCGCGGTTGATGTGGAATACTGCCCCCTGGCATTTCCAGTCCTTGCACAGGCTTTTCCAGATAAAGATGGCGCTATCCAGGCTGGATACCGGCCTCACCACCGACATATCTATCCACGCCTGGATGCGCACCGCCTCCTCGCGGGTTCGCGGCGGTATGTGGACGCCGGGTATTGAGGTCATGGGCTTAAGGTGGCCGTCCTCTGCCTCCACCCAGGAGCCGCTCAGCGTAAACACATACGAGCCGCCGATGGCCACCACTCCATACTCCTCCATGTAGCGGAAGATGTGCAGTGCATACCACGGCGGCACGGAGTCGTGGATGATGCGGCAGCGCTCGTTAGGCACCGCAGCAATCTGGTTGTCCACGCGGTGCTTGACCTCGTCCTTTAAAGCTTTGTAGAAGGCCACCGACTCAGATTCGTGGGGATTTATCTCCGCCGGGACGAACAGCGTGAACATGCTCTTGATGTCTAAAGGCGCCGGAACGGCCTTCTGCATCTCGCAGACCTCGGTCCACAGACGGCGGGACTCCCAGTTATTGGTCACGGCCTGGACGAGAAGCTCATCGCTGTATCTTTTGCCGGTCTTCTGCTCAAGCCATTCGATGCCCCGCATATAGCCGTCCACCAGGTACTGAATGCTGGCCTCGCGCGGCTTCAGGTGGTTGAAATCGGTGCCAATCTCGACAAAGTAGACCGGTACATTGAGTTCCTTACCGACAATATTGTACCAATGGGGCTCCAGGTCGCAGTCCAGGCTCTGGAATATTAAGTCTGGTTTGGGGAACTCGCCGAACGGGCCTTTATTCAGGAACATGCTGCCCAGATATAACTTCATATAGCCGCAGACATCCCGTCCGTAGCCGCGGGCCTCGGCGGCCTCGGCGCAGGCCAGCGACAGGTCAGGGTAGAAACCGGTGCTGCCCGACCACGGCTCGCCGCATAAAGCAGCGAAGTCCCCGATACCGGCGATAACCGACCAGGGGCCGTGGCCGCTACCGGCCACGATGGGTATACCGTTTTCCCTTGCCGACATCAGTTTTTTGTAGTGTTTAAGACGGATTTCCTTGGCCCATTGCCAGTTTTCCAGTTTGGCGGTTTTATAAGTCATGCTTCAACCTCAGTTGGTTTATTTACGAGGAGAATTACAATTGAGAGACGGAAATGTGGGCAACGCCGGCTTTATCATGGTCCCGGCACCAGCGGGATGAGGGGGTCAGTCTCTTCGATAATTACCGCATCACGCGGGATGCCCATCCTCTTAAGCTTGTCCTCTACCGCGCCGCGTTGTGCGATCTGCTCCAAACCAACCGCCAGCCGGTTCCTGCCCTCGTCAATATCAATCAATGCCACGCCGGATATTTCCCATACCGCAACCATTCGATTATACCACTCTTTGAGTTGCAGGAAGCCATACTGGCCTTGAAGGGCCTGGATTCCTTCCCGGGGTATGCGCTGGGGTCCGAAGACAGCCGCAATCGCTGCCTCTGCGGCGGCGCTCTGTGTTGGGTCCAGCAGGTACACAGATAGGCCCTGTTCGGCGTTGATGAACATCCCGCCAAATCCAGGGTGCCGTATGGCGACCTCGGCGAGAAGGTCATCGTAGGTCTTCGCCATCTTACCCCCTCCAGCCTGACGCGGCGTGGGTTCTGCCTGGTGGGGCCTTTCCGTCAAATTGAAGGCACATCCGCTGGCTACAAGCGCCAGGATGGCCACAATAGCTAATGGGGCATGGCGCATAGGCCATCATTCCTCCCCGGAAACTCAGCCATAAGACGCATCTAGCCCCGGGTGAAACCACTCGGGGCTAGCTTTTAAGACGTTTTTAAGCAAACCTGCCAGGGCATCAATAGGTTTGAAGGACCCCAAGCTCTGAAGATTGTTCAACGTTAGCTATGGGGCTGTAGACAAACTGGGTCCCGCTCTTGTTGCCACCCCATAGAATGCCCCGGAGTTGGACGTCGTTCCCGCTGGTGATGGCAAAAACGTTCGACCCGCTGTCGCCTCCCTGAACCCCGGCCGAAACGAAGTCCTGGCAAAGCTGGACTATATTCGTCCCCGATACGCCCGTATTTACGCAGGTGTTGGTCACTTTTCCCTGTGTCCAGCCCGTGGTGCGGCCTACCTTGTTCACGGTATCACCCACTACGGAAGCACCTTCAGATACTATGTGGAAGCTGCCGGCGATATTGAGTGACCCATTATTCATGCTATCCGTTTTTTCAATATACCCCAGGTCAGAAGTAACGCCTGCGGCAAGTGCAGCAAAGGCAGAGTCGCTGTAGCGGCACTTCTTCCCCTTTGGACACACACCACCCCTGAAGTAGGTCGGGTCAGCCGCCTCGGTGCCGATGAAAGTGGTACTCGAGGTTCCAGGCTGATAGTATAGTGTGCCTTCGGTTCCGCCCTGTTTATTAGTGCAGTGTGACGCAGTTACAAAGCCGGCTACACCCCCGCGTGTAGCATTAAAGCCGTAAGTACAGAGGTAGTTAGAGAATTGAATCTGGAGACCGCCTTCCAGCGGCCGGACATTGTCTCGGAGTGTGGTAAGCTGCACAATAGGCTCGGATTCTATGATGTCCACCAATTCCAGGGGGATGCCCTCTGCTTTGAGCCTCTGTTCTATGCTCCTGGCCAGCCCTTTGTTTTGCACGGCTACTACCAGGCGGTTGGTTTGTTCGTTAGCATCCGTATAGACGACCCCCTCGATTTCAAATACGGGCAGCATACGCTGGTGCAGTTTCTCCAGGTTATCGGGCGGACCCGCCGCTGCTGCAATTGATGGTGGTGTGGAGGCCGGAGTAAATACCATCATTAGCAGTAATGAAAACAGAATAAAAACCCATTTCGCAATATACGTCATATCAACCTCCAACTAAAATATTTTTCCCGGTTCGCATATCTATTAGAAGCGCCGGTTGCAACTGATGCTGAAATGTTAACACCTGTCGCCGGTCTTTGTCAAAATATTTTAGCTGATTTCATAGCTGAACCAAACCTGTAAGAAAGTTGTAAGGGTGTAGTCTGTCGCCTCAATTATATTCACTTTGCCGTATCAGTCAACTAACTCAATCAACTCAAAGAACTCAATTAAACCGGCTCCAACTCCAGCATCTCCAGGAATGCCTCGGTGCGGGTGCGGAGCTGGCCTTTAGCCAATGTTATGTCAAGTTCAAAGGTGTAGCTGGGGATACCGTGCTCGTTTAAAAAGCGGCTCAGGTCCGGTATATCCAGGGCATGGGGGCTGCAGAACTTTTGCTGTATCAGCAACACCCCCTGGGCCTGAAAATCTCTGACCAGGCTCAACAAGTATTCATACCGGGGCATGGGGGTGGCCTTGGCGGGGCACGGCGGACGGCACAGGTAACGGTCGGCCAGGGCTTCCAGTTTGTTCTGAACGGCACCCTCACCCTCGCCCTCTCCCCTCAAGGGAGAGGGGATTACCACCGAGTTCCAGAAGTAGCGGCTGCCCATGCACAGTTCGTCAATAACCACATTGGCCCCCAGCGACTCCAACACTTTGAACAGCTCCAGGTCGTAGTTCTCACCGCCGGCAATCATTAATCTAACGCCCGTTTTAGGGCGGTTCGGGCTGGCTGGCAACTCCTTGATGGCCTTCTCCAGATGGGGCATGAACTCCTGTTTATCTGAGAGCATGCTGGCTAAAGCGATCTCCGCCGCCTCCAGCCCGGAGATAAGGGGAGGATTGGATTTTCTCAAGTCATAAAGTTGATGCATCAACTGCCGGTAACGATTGTGGGTTTTAATGGATTTGTCCAGGGCTTGCTCCGTAATAGCCTTTCCCGACCATCCTTCTATACTATCTTTGAAACGCTTTAACTCGGTGAGATAGTATTTCCTGGCCTCGGGGCTATCCAGCACCCAGGGCATCGGCAGGTAGTATTTAAAGGAGGCGGGTATGTTCAGCCCCCAGACCTCGAAGGCATGCTCCAGGTGTATGCAAGACTTGGCCATGACGATGCCGTCCAGGTAGTCGTAGCTTCCGGCGAGGCCCTCGGCCAGGACGTCGCGGCAGAAGGAGCAATACATGCTGGGGATATGGGCTTCGGCCAGTTCAGTTGGGCGAAGGCTGCCCATGATGCGCACCGGCATAGCGCCGGTAGCATAGATAAGCTCCTCGGGCACATAGGAGCAGAAATAGCCGACGACCTTGCGCCCGGTGCGCTGTTTCCACTCTTTAGCATGCTGGTGGCGGGACTCAACTATACTGCGGAACCAGTTGTCCATTAGGCTTCTCCAGTGCAAATTAGAAAAAGGATAGACACAATATATCTCAGGCGAGTAGGAGTGTCAAATCTCAAAAGGCATCGTTCGTGCCATCCGATGAGAACGCAAGGACCGGCAAAAACGTAGTTGCCCGATTCATCGGGCCAGGCCGCTCACAATGATGGTATTTTGCCGGTGACCCGGGTTACTGCCTGATAAATCAGGCAACTACATATAACATACGAGCCTACCGGCGGGTCCAGGTCCCCCATCTATAACCCCAGCTCCTCCCCCACCAGCACCACGTTGATGCGAGGCTCCCTGTCCGTCATCGCCTTGCGCTGGTAGTCCAGTATCAGGGTAGCGCAGCATATTCTTCGGGGTGCGCGGCAATCGGAGCATACCCCGGTGACGCCGCAGGGAAGGTCTCCCGCCATGCCATGGCGGGTATGGCGGCGGGCGTTCATTGGCGCAGCCACTTCCTTAATACGTTTGATAGCGTCATCTACTGTGGGCACAATCTTATTAGCGCCCATCACCAAAATAACCTTTCTGGGGCCAAAAGCTATCGCGGCCACGCGGTTGCCAAAGCCATCGGTGTTCACCAGTTTGCCATCCAGGGTGACGGCGTTTGTCCCCGTCAGGTACACATCGGCGCTAAATATTTCACGCATCATATCTATGGAGGCGCGGCCATTGGGGAAATAGTGTCCGTTGGGGTTGCGGAAGGGATTTAACACCTTGTACTTGTCATTATCCAGTGCTTCGATGATCCCGGCCTGGAGCAGCGTTATGGAGTCGCCAATCCCCACCACCGAGCCTTCGGGTATCATGCCCAGGACCTGGTTCCGGGCATCGTCACAAGTGGGTGAGTAAAAGGCCCCGAAGTTATTTTTTATTAAGGCCGACTGGCACTTCTTGGCCAGGTGCTCATAGTGCCATTTTTTATCCTGGGCTGTGTTTTTTTCTTCTTCAAACATAAAATTCCCTCTCGAAAATAGAATTACTCTAAATCCCCCTTACTAAGGGGGACTAAGGGGGATTTGAACTACTCTCTTTACGGAGAGGCTTTTCCATTTTTCGTGGTATCATGTGCAACTGGGCATGGGCAAATTCCTCCGGGAAGAGATTTTTATTCTTTATTTTGGATTACAAAATCCCCCGTCCGCCGTCGGCGGGCTGCCCCCTTTACGTAAAGGGGGATAGGGGGTTTCAGTTATGCCCCTACTTTGCTCTCAACCGCTTTGTTGCCTGTGCATCTACCTGTCGTTTGGCAACATGTAATGCCACACCGAATACGTCCTTAGCTTCGCTCAGGTTGATGAATCCATCCAGGTAGTCCAGCAAGACTTTCTGGGGGTCCCGTTCTTTAGGATTGCCGTAGCCTCCGCCGCCGGGTACAGCGCAGTATAGCGTCTCACCGTTAAGCAGTGGATGGCCTGTCTTTGGCGGCAGCACCTTCTTCACCCGGCCGGTTGCAGCATCCCGGATCTTTAATCGGGCCATCTGGGCCGGTCGTCCCCCGTAAACCCCTTCGGGAGGCTGGCGGTATTTGTTAGTCAGGTAAGTGATGTTCACATCCAAACCCAGCGGCTCCAACTCGAACTCTATTCCGGGGCCGCCGCAGAATTTCCCCTGACCGTGGTCCCCGCGGGATGGGGGCCGTAGCCGGCGGAATCTATATCTGAGGTAAGGCGCTATGGTCTCCTCAATCTCTACGTTAGGTATGGTCATATTGGCAACCTTGAGGCTGCCAACCGGCCAGCCGTCCTGATTAGCCCGGGCACCGCCGCCGGCAGCCATAGAAGCTGCGTTGAAAAAGGCGAAGTAGGTATCTGAATTTGGGAATTTCCCCCAGGTAAGGAGCAGTCCGATGGTGCCGGCCCACTGGCCGGTAGCCATCCCGGGCACTGCCTGAGACAGGCAGGAGTAAACGGAGTTGTACGTAGCATAACCGGCTTCGATGGTAGAGCCGCCAATAGCTGAAGTGCGCGAGGCGTTGTTCAGTGTGCCCGGCTCGGTGATAACCTCGATAGGGACGGTAGCTCCGTAGTTCCTTAATAGATAGGGTGGTGCGAAGGTCATAGAGGGAGAGTAGCAATTAGCCACACAAACTCCCCAGTGACAATTTATCATACCCTTAGCCTGCTTATCGGTGCCGGTGAAATCGAAAATCAGACGGTCTCCGTCCACAGTCATAGTGCACTTGACTTTAAAGTCTTTGTCCTCTTGCCCGTCACCATTTATGATGTCCTCAGCCTTATAAACACCCCGGGGCATAGCCCTGATAGTCTCTCGCATCACCTTTTCCGAATTGTGCTGGATTGCGATGTAGGTATCTTTCAACACCTTTGGCCCGTATTTTTCAGTCAGTTCAATTATCCGTTTAGCTCCCGTCAGGCAGCCGGAGACCTGGGCCATGAGGTCACCCCGCTGGATTTCAGGATACCTGACATTGGTAAGCCATATATTCAGAACATCCTCGCGAAGCTTACCTCCTTCGTAAAGTTTGGTCGTCGGCGGGTAGCGTATCCCTTCTTGATAAATCTCTGTTGCATTGACAACGTAGCTGCCCGGGGCAGCGCCTCCCATATCGACGTGATGCACCAGAATGCCGCAAATGCCCATCAACTCGCTTTTGTAGAAGATAGGGTGGAACAGGTTGAGGTCGGGGACATGGCTGGCGCCAAATAGGGCATCGTTACACATGATAATATCGCCTTCGCGGAACCCCTTAAAGCCGATGGTGTTAATTATCCCCTCTAAGGTATTCTGCATGCCACCCTGATGGCCGGGCAGGTATTCCCCCAGGGATACCATGTGGGCTTCGTGGTCGAAAAGGGCGCAGGAGAAATCCTTGGTCTCGGCAAAAAGGGGGTTATGGGCAGCGCTATGCACCGTAGCCCCCATCTCAGCGCAGATAGACTGAAGGCGGTTAAATATAATCTCAAAAGTGATAGGGTCCACCTTCGGCACCGTGGTATGCTCCAGAAGGTGCACCATTTTCTCTTTGTTTCCCTTAAGCTTAATTACAGGCATATTAGCCTCCTTATGGATAAATTCCAAATCCGAAGCCTTGTCCTCGCGAAGGCGGGGAACCAAATCCTAAATAATACCAAAATCCGAATAACCAACCCCCCCCAACCCTTTTCCCCTCGAAAATAGATGCATTTTAATAGCGTCCCCTATACCCAGGATTATGGTCGTTCACAAAATACCTTTGTGTTACCTGTCATTCTGGAGTCCCGACTTGTCGGGACGAAGAATCTCAGGGTGGTGGGGAGAACGCCACCCCAACCCTGAGATTCTTCGCTCCGCTCCAGTATGACGCTAACCTAATCGGGCTTAGTTAATCACCAGGTTCCGCCATTCGTCGCAAACGGCCGTCTGGCCGGGGAAGATAACCACTGTGGTTGCTGTATATTGAAGAATAGCCGGACCTGAAACCTGATTGCCAGGCGTTATCTTATCCCCGTTATACACATTTGCCTTTGTGAACTTCTTTTCCTCCGGCAGATACATCTCTTTCTGCTTCATGAAAGCTGCCTTCGGGTCGTGCTTACCCATCGGGAGTTTCTCCATTGTCGGCTGGGGCACCTTCCCGATTCCCTCCAGGCGGAAGGTGATAACCTGGATGATGCTCTCATCTTCCTTATATCCAAAGATAGACAGATATTTTTGAGAGAAGGATTTGATTACCTCTTTTACGGTCTTAGAAGTCAGAGGTTCGTCGGGGATAGGGACCTCCAGTTCGTGAATTTGACCTGAGTATGACATATCCAGGGAACGTTGAATCTGAATATTCGCCGGGTTTATACCTTCATGTTGCAAGATAGCCCTCGCCTCTTTCTCCATGTCGGCAAAGATACGGTTGGAGCGGGTTAAATCGAGACTATTAATAGGCGAGCGGTAGGTACGGGAATAGGAGTGTTTCAGATTTGTGGCCAGCACACCCATAGAGGAGAATACAGGGGCTAAAACAGGGATTATCAGGCTCCTGGTGCCCAACTGGGCATGGAATGCAGCCGCATGGACCGGACCAGCGCCGCCGAAGCCAAGCAGGGCAAAATCCCGAGGGTCATGGCCCCGCTCCACCGAGTGCACCCTCATGGCATCCACCATCTTGGCATTGATTATCTGATAGATGCCGCTGGCCACTTCTACCGGTGACATTTTCAGTTTATCGGCAATCCGTTCCTTGACGGCTTTGTGGGCCAAATCAGCCCTGAGCTTCATCTTTCCGCCTAAAAAGTATTCCGGGTCAATATAGCCCAGCACTACATCGGCATCGGTGACAGTAGGCTCGGTACCACCCCGGTTATAGCAGGCAGGCCCGGGCTCGGCGCCGGCGCTCCTGGGGCCGACCTTGATTATCCCCTGGGGGTCAACATAGGCAATGCTGCCGCCACCCGCGCCGATAGTATGCAGGTCCACCCTTCGTCCCATTAAAGCCCACCTCTCCAGCTCCGCCACGGTGGAGGTCTGTATCTCCCCGTCCTTCACCAGGCCGACATCGAAGCTGGTTCCCCCCATATCCGTAGTGATAACGTTGGGTATGCCCATGGTTCGCGACAGGAAGTGAGAGCCTATAACGCCACCTGCCGGGCCGGAGAAGAGCATGGCGACCGGCTTGCGCCGGGCTTCCTCAGCGCCCATAACGCCGCCGGAGGACTGCATAATCAGCGGTTCCACCTTCAAACCCGACTTTTTCCCGCGGGCTTCCAGTTGCCCCAGATGCTTGTCCACCCCCGGCCCAACATAGGCGGCAAAGGCAGTTGTGCTCATACGCTCATATTCCCGAATCTCAGGTGCGATATCCGAGGAGCAATAGGCGAAGATATTAGGAAACCTCTCCTGAACCAGCTTTTTTAGCTGCCGCTCGTGGTCGGGGTTGGCATAGGAATGAAGCAGGCAAATAGCTACGGCCTCGATGCCCAGCCCGCAGAGTTCGTCAATCACCTTCGTGGCTTCTTTGGTATCCAGCGGGGTAACAACCTGGCCGTTATAGTCAACCCGTTCGGTAACCTCCCGCGTCAGGCGGCGGGGGATAAGGGGCTGAGGATAAGGCTCCTGGCTATCCCAAGTGCTGTTTTTCATGGAGCGGCGGATAATCAACGTATCCCCAAACCCTTTGGTAGCCAGCGCCCCGGCCTTCCCCTCGTTAGACCTCTCGACCATCAGATTTGTGGCAAAGGTGGAGGAGTAGATAAAGCGCGTGGTTTTGCCCAGCAATTCTTTCAGGGATACCCCCAGGCCTTTGGCGGCGGATTCCAGGGTGTTGAACACCCCGTCCAGCCGGCCCGGTGTAGTGAGTCCCTTATAAAAAGAAATACGGCCATCCGCAATTACCGTAACATCGGTAAAGGTGCCGCCGGTATCAATGCCAATAACAAATTCCATCGTGCCTCCGTTCATTCAACCTGGAATGGAATACACTAGCTAAAAACGATAATTCATTTTAGCAATAATGTGGACAGTGTCAAGGGCATGTAACTACCAAAACTAACCACATGTTGAATCTTGCAAAGATGTAGCTCAATCACCAAATTGGTGCAACATTCTGCTACGAGAGGCGGCAATTAACCTCTCCCTTTGGCAAAGGGAGATTGAGAGGGATTTGATAGTGGATTGAGTATACACGTTAGCCCCCGGATATATCGAGGGGAATATATGTAGGCAGAGCTATGTCCATGATTTCTTTCCCGATGTATTGGGGTAAAGCGTTCAGATACGGGCATAAAAGGGGGCTAAAAGGCTAAACTCCTGCCTTCGTCCTCTGTTGTAGACGCTCCAGTATCCACATACGGGCAAGCGTAGTTGGGCCGATGCCAAGCTCCCCGGCTACTTTATGTAGCTCATCCCACTTTTCAGCGGAGAGGCGCACCGGTACCACTACCTTTAGCGGTTTTTTAACTTCAAGTTGGACTACCTCATCGGTTTCTTCCCAGGTGTCGTGCTCTTCTTTTTCAATACTCATTGCTTTTTTAAGTTGATGACTTTTACTTCAACCGTTTGAGGATGTCATCTTTTGAAATGTTATTCCAAAGACTTACTTTGCCAATGATATCATTAAGAGTTCCTTTAGCCAAAAACTGATGTGCGGGAACCGTAATATTGTGTTCACCCAAAACGGTAACTTTCCTCAGGCGGATATGGCTGCCCCTTTGTCTCAACACCTCATAGCCCGAAGACTGGAGAAATTTGACTACATCGCTGCCACTAACTTGCGGAAGCTTTGGCATTAGCTAGTTTTACCTCGGACAGAGTGAGAATAGTAATTGGCTCTGTGGAATCGCCGAAATGGACTGCCACAGCTTCTTTGATGTTCTGGAAAAGCTCATCAAGCGTTTTGCCCTGAGTAAATATATCTTCTCCTATTCCTCGGGCACACCAAAACTCCCCATCAAAGTAGGTTTCCATTTTTACTAACATCTGTAAACCCCCTTTTACCCCTCAATCACATCCTTGGTACTGGGTATCTGGCCGGCAAGACGCTCATCAATGCGGGTAGCGGCGCCCAGGGCCCGGCCCAGGGCCTTGAACAGGGCCTCGACCTTGTGGTGGTCGTTGATGCCCTCTAAAACCTTGGCATGGAGGTTGAAACGGCCCTCAATGGCAAAGGACTCCAGAAAGTGGCGCACCAGGTCGGAGCTTAAATCCTCAACTTTATCACCCAGGGTTGCCTCTATGCGGGCATAACCCCGTCCTCCGATGTCTACCGCCACCAGCACCAGGGCTTCATCCATGGGCACAACCGCATGGGCCATGCGTACAATGCCGCGCTTTTCTCCCAGGGCCTTATTGAACGCCTGTCCCAGGCAGATAGCTACATCCTCGACCACATGGTGCTGGTCCGGCCCGTTGGATGCAACTTTTATGTCAAATACGCCATGTTTGGCTACATGGGAGATCATATGGTCGAGAAAGCGGATACCGGTCCGTGTATCCCATTGCCCCCTTCCATCCAGGTCTATCTCTATTTTGATACTGGTCTCTGATGTGTTCCGAACGATGGAACCAATTCGAGGTGTCATACCTTTACTACCGGCCTTTTCAGCATGGCTGCATTATCCAGGCTAATCGCTTTAGTGGGGCAATCGGCGACGCACAGGTTACAGCCCTCGCAGGAGCCTTTTAAACCCTGAGCTATTCCGTTAATTACGTGGATAGCGTCAAAGGCGCAAACGTCTTCGCAGACCCCGCACCCGTTGCATAGCTCTTCACTAACCCTGGCTATTACCTTGCCTTTAGTATCTCCATAGGCTGCCAGCATATCGTTAAATGGCGTCAACTTGGGCAGAATCAAGCCCTTCATATCGTCTAAAGAGGCAAAACCTTTCTTGTCCATGTAGTCGTTTAGCCCTCTTTTTAGTGGTTGAATAACCGATAACCCCTTCATCATGAAGATGCTGTGGGCCTGAACCGAGCTTGCGCCATATAAAATGCATTCGGCTACATCCCCCCAGTCCTGGATGCCGCCATGGGCTGAGATATGTGCAGTTTTAGAAAAGGAGGCTACCGATACCAGGTATCGCAACGTCATGTACTTATTTACCTTGCTGCCGTGAAAACTGATGGCGCTCGGCTGTTTGGGCTCCAGGGTATCCAGGTCAATCCCTGGCGCTGACAAATTAACCCCACCCAGAGTTACCCAGTCGGCACCAGCCTGATGGGCAGCCCTGGCCACCACAGAAAGGGGCGCAATCTTAGCTCCTACAGGGATTTTCACCGCGGCTTTGACCGCCAGGCAGATTTCCGCCGTTACCTTGGGGTCAGAGCTCATGGAATATTTAAAGGGGCGGAAATAGGGTGCGGGGCAAGCAAGTAAAAGCTCTAATGCCGGCGCCCCTGCCTGCTCCATCAGTTTAGCCCCCCGGACATATCCCTCCAGGGAAACAGCCGCCACGCTGGCGATAAGGGGAGTGCGGAAGGACCTTATATTCTTCGCCAGCCACTCGGCCCACCATTCCAGAGGAAAGGGCGACATGGTAGCCCCCACCATCAGGCCATCCTCGCAGGCAGTAAATGCAAAACGAGTTGAGGGATAACGATGGGGAGCATAGGGTTTGACAACCTTGGAATACTCTTCTTCTACAAGAGAGCTTTTCAAAATCATCGCCCCCGGGCTGAAAGAATCGCCTCTACGCAGAACCTCAGGGGTCTCGGTAACATACCCAGACGATACGATAACGGGGTTTTCCAGAGTTAAGCTGCCCAATTTGGTTTTCAAGTTTGCCATTATTCGCCTCCATTTATCTGCCTGGTAATGGTTTAGTTTATTATACCAAAAAAGGTATGAAAGAAAGTGCCACTTGTGGGAAAGAGGTCAAGATTGCGCTCCTTTAAGTCCCCGTTTTTAAGGAGGATACAGGATGATTTGTATTGGTGTAGGGTGGGTGTAGTCCCAATTTGGTTGGAGCGGAACCCACCTCGATGAAGGACTGGTGGGTTACACTTTGTTTCACCCACCCTACGGGCTTGTGCTCTATAGATAAGCCCCCCGATACCCAAGGCCCTTCACTTCGTTAAAGGTGACACGAAGAGTCTATTTTCGGAGTAATAAAAAAAATAACAAACTACTTAGCCAGGGGACTGCCCTTAAAGCGTTTCTCCCTCTCCTGGAAAGCCCCTTTCATCCCTTTTGTCTGTCGTTCTTTGAACAGGTTAAATTCGTCATCCTCATATCGGATATTAGTTTGAAGGGTATGGGTTATATAGCCAGCGGTATAACCGGCTCCTACCCCCATAATATCCAGAGCCAGCTCAAAATTGGCTTTTCCCAGCACGATTGCATCCCTGGGTTGCAGGGCGATAAGATTGGCCACCTCGTCAACAGCCTCCTCCAGCTTAGCCAGGGGCACTACCTTGTTGACCAGACCGCAGGACAGGGCTTCCTGAGCATCCAGAGCCTTACCCGTGAGCATCATCTCTTTGACTTTACGTATACCCATAGTGTGGATAAGGCTTACAATTTCTCCCAGAGGCCCGATGTAGCGGTATCCGGGGTGTGTAAACAAAGCATCCTCGGCGGCTATAATTAAATCGCAGGCCTGGGCAATCTGGAGTCCACCGCCGTAGCAGTAGCCATGCACCTGTGCGATAGTAGCTTTATCGCAATAGAGGATAGTCTGGCATGTTCCCCGCCGCCCCCAGAAGGTCGAATCATCTATAATCATCCGCCGCCGCTGACTGGGGCGGCGGGCTTTGGGATCGGAGGACCAGCCATGATGGGGGCCGAGGTCGGCTACATCATGTCCTGAGGAAAAGCACCGGCCAGAACCTTTCAAAACAATTACCTTGACATCATCATCTTTCTCTGCCTGAATAACTTTTTGAGTGATGTCGTCCCACATGGCGACCGTAAGGCCATTAAGCTTCTCTGGCCGATTTATGGTTATAGTGGCCCTTTTTTTCTCTTGATTCATTTCATAGAGAATCAATTCATCGGCCATATCAGCCTCCATTCGTATGGGCGCCCCGACTAATCGGGGCGAAAGCAAAGACAGACCTAACCCCCGGCCCCTTCCCTACGAGGGAAGGGGTGGACCAATTATTATCCCCTTCCCGCACCGGGAAGGGGTTGTCCGATGATGTCCCCCGATGTATCGGAGGACTCATCGAGACTCCGCAAAGGTGAAGCCACTCTTTGGCGAAACACTTTCGGAGGGGTTAGGTCTGTACAGTTTTTACCTTGCCACATCTACATTAATGACTATCATCGGGACACATTTTATACGAGCACGGAGTACCGTAGCCCGCTAAACGCTAGCTAGCCTATTACACCAAACCCGAGTACCGGTCATCTCGCCCATGGAAGCCAGTCTTGGCGCTCTTGTCACGTCTCTCTTTGAAGAAGTTATACTCATCCTCTTCCCAGCGCAGGTTGGTGAACATAGTATGGCTATAGTAACCCTGGGCAGTGCCGGCAGTCAGGCCCATGGAATCATAAGCCAGGTGTCGCGAAGCCTTTCCGATGGCGATGCCATCCCTGGGCATCAAGCACATTGCCTTGGCCATCCTGTCCACCTCTTCTGCAAGCTGGGCAGCCGGCACTGACTTATTGACCAGGCCCATTCGCTCCGCTTCTTTACCATCGATCATCCGTCCGGTCAGCAGCAGGTCCATAGCTCTTTTCAGGCCAACCGTAGCGATGAGGACATTCATATTCGGGATACCGCTGCCGGCGAAACCCATTCGCTGCTCGGTATGGCCCAGAGTGGAGTCATCGGCGCACACAGCCAGGTCACATAAGGTGGCGATAAGCAGGCCGCCGCCGATGCAATAGCCGTGGATCTGTGCCACTGTTATCTTGGGATGAAGGAATATCTTGTTGATCCAGTCCTCCATAGCCCAGCGGTCATAGAGGAGCCTGACTCTCTGGCTGGGCCGCCTCTCGCCGGGTTTGCCCGTTCCGAAACCATAGACAAAGCCCACCTTGGTCAGGTCATGGCCGACAGAAAAAGCGCGACCTGCGCCCTTCAGGATGACGACCTTTACGTCGTCGTCTACGGCCGCCTCTTCCAGAGCTTCATAGAACTCCTTGGCATCGGCGCCGCGGCCGATGAA
>Ga0082335_1002453_pt1 | contig 34665 bp, 28 predicted proteins | sample Subgrocontami58m_FD_72375 | JGI IMG/M metagenome (GOLD analysis project Ga0082335, IMG submission 72375) | Subsurface groundwater microbial communities from S. Glens Falls, New York, USA - GMW37 contaminated, 5.8 m (SPADES assembly) (version 2) ... | reverse complement strand
GATCCGGCGGTAGCCGGAGGTAGATATGAAGAGTTGCAAACAAAATTGGCGAATGACCTGCGTTACCGGATCGGCGTCGCCATGAAAGTGGAAGTGCTGCCGCCCCGGTCGCTGCCCCGTTACGAAATGAAGGCCAAACGGGTATTTGACCATCGGAAAGATAACTGATTGAGGTGCCGTTATGGAAGAACCATTAAGACAATCCCTGATTCAAAAACTGACAGCCATGCGGGAATTGGGGGAAGAAGTGAGAAAGACCGCTGCGCTTCCCTGCATCGAATCCCATATGCGGTTTGTGGATGTAAATTGCGCCCAGGCCCTTTGGCAATTAGGGGCGCTTGATTACCAGGAATACGAACTCGATTACAATTGCTGAGAGATTGCAGTCACTTTTTTCTTCATACTAAAATAGGTGTCACCCTGAGCTTGTCGAAGGGCCTCATTTGAGGTCAATGACGACCAGCCGGTCAGTGCCTGACTCCGCTCCCCAGACCTCGCCCGGGCGGCCATTCAACTGGCGCACATTGGCGCCGGACCGGTCGCTGGGAAAGCTCGCGAACTTCCCCCCCTGCGGACTGAAACGCACAATGGCGTTGGCGCCGAAATCAGTCAGCCAAACTTCGTCTTTTTCATCCACATAGACCGCATAGGCGCGGGGGGCAGCCCCGGGCAGTTTCCAGCTCAGCCAGGCGCCGCTCTGCGGATTGTAAACACTCACCTGTCCGGAGTTCCATTCGCTTACCCAGATCCTGCCCTGCGAATCCGACCAGACGCGCCGCGCACCCTGGTTGGGCGTGGGCGGCGTGATGACCGTCGCCCGTCCTGTTGCCGTGTCAATCTTCACGATATGGCTGCCGGCCAGTGAGGCATAATAAACCCCACCCTTGGGATCAGCAGCAATGCCGTAAGGCCCCCGCCCTTGGGGGGCGTCAAACACCTGAAGGCGCCCCGATTTCCCATCCAGGCGGCCATAGATGCCGCTTTGGCCGGTAAACCATAGGTTACCCTGGGCATCAAAAGCGGCAGTATTGAGATTGGCATAGCCGCGGGTTTCCGGCAGGGGGAAGGTCTTGACCTCTTTCGTCGCCGGGTCGACGCGAACAACCGCGTTCAGTCCGCTGTCGGTAACCCAGGGCGCTCCATCGGGACCTACGATGACGCCGTGGGGGGCTGACCTGGCGCCCAGGGGAATATGCTCGGTCTTGCCGGCGGCAGGGTGCAGCCTTCCCAGCGCCCCCTGGTGCTGGGCCGTATACCAGACCGTACCGTCCGGCGCCGGGGCCACATCATGGGGATGGGCCCCCTTCGGCACAGCATAATAGCGGACCTCCTGCGCGCCGGCCAAGGCGCTGAAAGCCAGGCAGGACAGGATCACCATTAGCATGAAAAGCGGCATGATACTTATGGTGGGACAGGAATGACGACAGCGATGGGTATGCATGGGATGCTCCTTTATGTCTTGTCGGGAAGAAACTTTCCTCTTAAGGTTAATCCTTTGTCATGTTTGCACAAGGGTAGTTTTTTCTTACTATTATGCTGCCATTTAACCAGTATTGATCGACCAGTTCACCGGGAGTAAACTCTCGCAGAAAAGCTTTCCCGTAAAGGAGGCTGGCATGATCATGTATTATTATTTATCACAGGCATCACGGCGTCGGCTTCCCTGGGCATTGCTTGCCCTGTTCATTTTCCTGCCCGCCCTGAGCGGCTGTTCGTCAGGCAGCGATGTCGCTGCACCCCCGGAAGTGATTCCCCTGCCTGCTGGTTTTCGGCCGGAAGGCATCGCCGTATCCGAAGGCCGGATTTTTGTTGGTTCCATTCCCACGGGACGGGTCTTCCGCGCCGATATCGCCACCGGCCAGGGAGCGGTGCTCGTAGAGCCGCCGGCAGGCAGTGGCCGAAGCGCCATCGGTCTCAAGGTGGACGGTCGGGGGCGTATCTTCGTGGCCGGCGGGCAGACCGGAAAGGCCTTTGTGTATGATGCCGCAACCGGTGCGGATATTGCGGAATATACACTGGCCCTCGGCACGACCTTCCTGAATGATGTCGTCCTTACCCCTCAGGCGGCCTGGTTCACGGACTCACGTAACCCAGTCCTTTACAAGGTACCGATCGGTGCCGACGGCGTGCTGGCGGCGCCGGCAGAGGTTACTTCCCTCCCCCTCACGGGAGACTTCCAGTTCGCAGCAGGCGTCAATAACGCCAACGGGATCGCTGCAACACCCGACGGAGCGATACTCATCATCGTCCAGAGCAATACAGGAAAGCTTTTTACGGTAAATCCCGCCAGCGGCACCACGCGAGAGATACTGCTGGGCGCGGAAAGCCTCCCGAACGGTGACGGTATCCTGCTGCAGGGCCAGACACTTTTCGTCGTCCAGAATCGCCTCAACCAGCTTGCCGTCGTCACGCTGGCTGCTGATTTGACGACCGGAACGGTACTCCAGCCGGTATCCAATCCCAATTTCGACGTTCCGACGACCGTGGCGGCCAACAACGGGCACCTCTTTCTCGTGAACGCCCGGTTCGGTATCGTCGACCCTGACACCGCCTCATACACGGTGATCCGCGTCACCAAACCTTAAAAAAAGGAGAACAAAGGTGAGCATTCATAATGGCCCCAAAATACCTGACCACACATTAACGATGCCTGAAGCAGTCGCAATAATTGTGCTTATAGGGAGGAAATTCTTAAAAGGTTTTGCCCTGACCGTTTTGGTTGTCATGGCGTGGGGATGCAGCAGCGCCAACAGCAACGCCCCTAACCTGGACGCAGAGGGGAAGCACGCCGCCAATTGGCTTGTTGAGCACCGGGCCTCCTTTCTGCGCAATCAAAACCCTTGCGCTGGCTGCCATGGCAGCGACCTTAAGGGAGGAATCTCCCGGGTCAGCTGCTTCACTCCTTTGTTCAACGGACAATCCTGTCACGCCAATGGGCCTTCCGGACATCCGTCGGGGTGGCGGGACCCGGCCTTGCATGCCGATGCGGCAAAATCACAGCCCAGCGCTGAGAGCGGGTTTGCCAGTTGCCAGAATTGCCACGGCACCGACTTTAGCGGGGGCTTTTCCGGTGTGAGCTGTTTTACCGCCGGCCGGGCTACCGGCGCCTGCCACGTGACCAACGGCGTCCCTGTAAGAGCGCCCCATTCCCCCCTTCCCTGGCGGACCTATCCTGCGCCCACCCACACCCATACCGTTGATGATGCTGCCGGCTCAAACGCCGCCGTCTGCGCCCTTTGCCACACCGCGGGCAATAACCTGAGGACACCGATTATCACCACCTTCGCCACGGGCAAATCTGGCTGCATGAACAGCACTCTCTGCCATGGGCAGATGGGGCACCCACTCGGCTGGGCTGAACCGGTCAACCACGGTTCGGCAGCCAAGTCCAACCTGACCTCTTGCCAGCAGTGCCATGCGGACAATCCTTTCGGAGGACCGGGAAGCAACCCGCGCTTCAATGTACAGTTGGGGCGGCTTGTCGACACCGCCCGTGGCAACACGGGCTGTGAAGTCTGCCATGCCCCGCGGGCGGCACATCCCCGCGTCCTGCAGATCCCCGCCGCCTTCGGCGCCATAACGTCACTGACGCCGCTAAATACGCCATGGTATCTCCATTGCAAAGCCAGCCCCTCGGGTTTCGACGCCTGCAACCGCTGCCATGGCGCGAACCTGGACGGCATCGGGGCGGTGGCGGGAGCCACGGCCTGCACCTTCTGCCACCAAAGCGGCCTTCCGACTACCCTGAAGAATTGCACCTCCTGCCACAACAGGCCCCCAAGCGGCACAACTTATCCCAACACCGCTTTCGCTCATCCGAGCCATACCACCATCAACGTCACCGACATCTGCAGCGAATGCCATAACGGGATGGGCTCGGTGACCCTGGACCATTTTCTCCGCGCCAGGAACCATACGACCAGTGTCCAAACCGGGGCCGTTCTGTTCAGCGCCTTCACACGGACAGGCGGGGTGAATCCCGGCTATAACGAAGCAACTCGGCAGTGTACCAATACTTACTGCCACGGAGCGACGCTGGTTGGCGGCGCCAACAAGTCGCCGCGCTGGAACGAGGCGGCCTACCTGGCAGCGGCCGGTTGCGGCACTTGCCACGGCTTTCCGCCCGCCAACGCCGCCCATACCGGCTTCACGCCGGGCACCGCCTGCCGTGTCTGCCACCCGCACGTCAATGCGACCAACACCGGCTTTAGCGAACCCCTGAAGCACATAAATGGCATAATTGATGTCGCTGCCGGAGCGGCGGCCCATGCCTTTCCCTACACCGGCGCAGTCCATTCGACCGCCGCAGGGGCGGCGCCTTTTTCCGGCTGCGTCACCGCCGTTTGCCATACCAACGGCAGTGTCGTAGGCCTGTATCCCGTGGCTGCCGGCTCACCTCCCGATTGTCGTGGATGCCACACCAAGGCCGGTCCCGGCAACAGCTGCGGGTCGTGCCATGGTATCGCCAGCTCCAGCGCCCTGACCGCCGGGCGGCCTAACGGCACCGCCTTCCCAAATATTGCCGGGCGCCACGCCTCGCCGCACTCCAGTTTTGCCTGCTCCCTCTGCCACGGGGCGAACGGTACAGGGAATGCGAACCACGGTCCGAGCAACAGAACCGCTCACGGCGATGCCAATGTCATCGTCCAGTTCACCGGCGAAGCAGCTGCCATGGCCTTCACCCGGAACGTCCCCGGCAACGGTCGCGGCACCTGTTCCGGTAACTGTCATGGTCAAAACCACCAGGGATTAAACTGGTAAGGCCGGCAACTTTTGCAGAAACAACCTGCTAATTTCCTGACGAGAAATTCGCAGTGCCGGAAAAGTCATGCGGGACTATAATATCTGGGTTACCATTTACACGTCTATTCGCACTATACCGACTGAGTATTTAGAAGCATAAATTAAACGAAAGGAGAAATAGCATGAAACGAATAAACAGTAATCTCTTATTGGCAATCATGTTCAGCCTGGTCATGGCGATCATTTCGATGACTGCCTCTTGTGGCGGCGGTGGCAGCTCACCGGCCGCGGGAACTCAAGTGGTGACCAAGGGCGTGATTACGGGCTTCGGCAGCGTTTTCGTGAACGGAGTCGAGTTCCAGACCGATGCCACGACGCGCCGAAGGCACCTGGACGATGGCCCCGGAGACATGGGAAGCGACGATCGGCTGATCTTTTCGGAAGGCATGGTCGTCTCGGTGCACCACCAGCCGGGAAGCAAGAAGGCCACGAAGATCGATTTCGTCAACAACCTGGAAGGCCCCGTTGCCAATGCGACCGCCACTGGCTGCACCATCCTCGGTGTACCGGTCATCATCGGCCCGAATACCGTGATCAAACCGAACAGCGCCGCTTTCGTCAACGGCGCGATCGCCGAGGTGAGCGGTCTGCCTGATGGGAACGGCTCGATTCCGGCCACGTTTATTGAGTTGAAACCTCCCGGCACAAAAAACGTGTTTGAGATAAAAGGAATCGTGAGCAACCTCAATACCGCGAACAAGACCTTCTCGATTGGGGCGGTGCAGGGTGCAACCAATACCGTGTCGGTGAGCTTTGCGGCCGCCGTGCTTGATGGCAACTTGGCTGGCGGCCTGGCCAACGGCATGTTTGCGGAGGTTAAGACCGACCTTGCCGGCTCTGCCGCCTCGCCTATCAAGGCCACCAAGGTGGAGGCGGGGCTTGAATCCGAGATCGAGATAGAAAACGAGACCGAGCACGGAGGGGCAGAGGTTAAACAGGGGCAATGACCTATTGAATGCTGGACAGCACCGGAGAGGGTCAAGGCAATCGGCGTCGCTTGCCTTGACCTCGTTCAGCGCCACAAACTCTTCCGGTACGAAGCCCCTGACGGGACTTTGAATGACGAGGAATAATCCACTTAACCTGTATTGATCGACCCGCCCACGGGGACTCTTCTCTGCTCGCCTTGGCCGACCCCGGAATGTACCCGGCAGCGGGCACGGCAGACATTCCGTAACCCGTCATAGTGAGACCACGGGGCTTCACCTGTGGAGGTGAGGCCGGCGGTTTTCCTGAAATGATGGACCGGCTATCAAGGTGGGAAAGGGACTCGAATCCAAAAACCGCTGCCCCCTGAGGCAGCAACCTTATTGTTACCGGCGGTAAAATTCCCCAAAATGGGCACAATCCTCATATATAAGCTTCCCTGAAGCTATTGGACCAAAGTCCAATAGCTTTTCATCAGTTGTCTGCGTAAACATCACGGGCAAATGGCGATTGCCAATAACCAGGTCACAATTTACGATGCGAGGCCCCAACGCTTGCGGTAACGGAAGGGAGGAAATGGTGATGAGAGAAAGATTGTTCCTGCTGATAGTAGTGGTAATGGTGATGGCAATGGCAACAGACCCAGTCCTGGCACAGGGAACCAAATCTCAAGCTAAAGCTGCTTTGCCGCGCTCCATTACTTTAGGCACCCATGCCGTCGGTTCGGTAGTCTTTGCCGTAGGTTCCGGCGTGGCTTCAGTTCTGACCAAACACTCCGGCATGGAAGTGGTCGTCTCTCCCCACCCTGGTCCGGTGGCCTGGGTCGGCAAGATGGCCCAAGGTGAAATAGAACTGGGGATTGCCAACGAAGCGGAGGTGCGGTGGATGTACGACGGGTTAGAAGGCTATAAACCCCGGGGACCGTCCCCTCAGGTACGCATGCTGCGGGTCGGGCACGACAGCGAGCAGGGCATTATGGTGCCGGCTAATTCTACCATCAAAACCATCCATGACTTGAAAGGAAAGAAATTTGCCTGGCCGGTGGCCGGCATGGCCAGCTACAACAATAATGCCCTATGCTACCTGGCCATGATCGGGCTGACGGGCAAGGACATTATTTCCGTTCCCGCGGAATCCTTTGCCGCTGCCGGGCGGCTGCTGATGGAAAACAAAGCGGAAGTCTTTATTGCCGGCCCCGAGAGTTCTATCGCCAGAGAAATCCAGGAAGCTAAGGGCGGTATCAGGTTTATCCCGGCCTTAACCGATTCGAAGGCAGTGGCGGCTGCGTATAAAGTCCATCCCGGCCGGATTACATACCTGCAGCCGGGGAGACCGGGCGTTACGGTGCCCACGCCGTCCTGGGCCTTTAGTGCCTACCTGGTGTCCTGGAGCACCGTGCCCGACGCTATTCCCTACCAGGCAGTGAAAACCCTGTGGGATAAATACAGTGACCTGGCACCCATCCATGTAGAACTGAAGAAGTGGTCGAACGAGCGATCCATCGGTCCGGATTTCAGCATCCCCGTTCACCCCGGCGCTATCAGGTTTTACAAAGAGAAGCGGATATGGACACCCGAGATGGAGGCACGTCAGGCAAGATTGCTGGCCGGGAAATAATCTCAGCTGGAGAACCGACAGAACAGATCTGTTTACATCTGACCACCACTTCACCGCAGGGAGACAATAATGGCAGAGACTCAACCCCGGTACAGGCAATTTAAAGGTCCGCTGGAATTGCTGGTCCGGGTTGTCGTGACGATTCTTCCCTTGTATTGCTTCATCTTTCTGCTTAAAATTCCGGATTTTTTCGGCATCAACCTCTTTTCCGGGCAGTTTTATGGTGGTTTTCTGGCCTTTCTGTTGTTTTTGCTCTTTCTGTTGACGCCGGCTACGGAAAAAAGCCCCCGGGATTCGGTTCCCTGGTATGACGTAATCCTGGCCATTATCGGCTTTGTGGGAGGCGCCTACATTTTCCTTTTCTACCCCGTCATCGCCTTCCAGCGGATGTATCAGGCGACCCCTTTTGAAGTGGCGTTAGGACTGGCCACCATGGTGCTCATCCTGGAGATGGTGCGGCGGTTGTTTGGCTGGCTGCTCATCTGGGTATGCGGGTTTTTTATCATCCATGCCCTGTTTGGAAATTATTTCCCCTGGTTTCTCTATAATCGCGGCGTTACGGTAAAAAGATTTACCGAACTCATGTATTTCTACTATGACGGCATCTTTGGTGTCGCCCTGGGTGTTGTCTCGACCATCATCATGGTCTATATCATCTTCGGAAATTTCTTACAGCTCACCGGGGCGGGGACCATCTTTTCCAACATGGCGCTTTCGCTGGTGGGACGCTTCCGAGGAGGGGCGGCCAAGGGCGCCGTAGTTGGCAGCGCCCTTTTCGGAATGGTTTCGGGAAGCCCCACCGGGAATGCCGCCTGCATCGGCACGATGACCATTCCCATGATGACTAAAGCGGGTTATACCCCTCTCTACGCCGCCGCCGTCGAGGCGGTCAGCTCCACGGGCGGGCAAATCATGCCGCCGGTGATGGGGTCCGTCGCCTTCCTGATTGCCGAATATCTTGGCGTTTCCTATGGGGAGGTTATTGTCGCGGCAGCCATCCCGGCCATCCTGTATTTTTTTTCCGTCTTCGTGCAGGTGGATCTGCAGGCGGCTAAAACAGGCCTGCAAAGACTGAAGAAAGAGGAAATTCCTTCGGCCATGGCGGCTTTTAAGCTGAGTTGGCTGGTCGTGCTACCTTTAACGGTTCTGATCATCGCACTGGTCCCCTTTAATCAGAATGCCTCTACCTCCGGACTCTATGCCCTGGGCACTCTCTTTGTCCTCAGCTTTTTACGCAAAGAAAGCCGGCTCACCATGAAGGCGCTGTTATGGGGCTTTGAGTCCGCCGGCCGGGGGATGTTGGGAATCGGCACGATCTGCTCAATGGCGGGCATCCTGATCGGTTCGCTGACCATTACCGGCCTGGGATTTAAGTTATCCTACGAACTGGTCAATCTGGCCGGCGGCAATATTTACATCCTCCTGGTAACCACGGCCATCATCAGCTATGTCATGGGAACGGCGCTCGACGTCATGCCCTGTTACATATTCCTCGCGGTGCTGGTGGCGCCGGCCCTGACGAAAATGGGAGTTCCCGCGCTTGCGGCTCATCTCTTCATCTTTTACTACGGCGTGGTTTCCTTCATCACGCCGCCCGTAGCGCCGGCGGCATTTGTCACGGCCGGCATTGCCAAGGCCGATGTCATGAAGGTCGGCTGGAAAGCCATGCAATTGGGTATTGTCGCTTATATCGTTCCCTTCTTTTTCGCTCTCAATCAGGAATTGACGATGAAGGGCAGTTTCTGGGTCATAGCCGGTGTCTTTGTTGCAGCTCTCGTGGGGGTATATTTCTTGTGCGTGGCCATTGAGGGTTATTTCCTGAGCCCGCTGGGCCGAGTCAAGCGAGTAATTTTCTTCATCGCCGGTTTAGCGCTGATCCATCCCGCCTGGTGGACTAATTTCTGTGGTCTGGTACCCATCGCCCTGGAGTGGAAATCCCTCCGAGACATCGTGGTAAAGCGCTTCAGGCTGAGCGTTTAACCGAAGAAAGGGTGGCCTCCTTGAAAGAGGGATTAAGAGCACAAAGAGGTTCCCGGCTCAATACCTTTCCGCAGGAATATGGCGATCTCTGATCGCGTAATTAAACCGCTGTGACGGATCGCCGCGCTATGGCCCGCCCCCCACATTACTGTCTCACACTTCGTGCACTTTTTGCTTTTTGTGCTACACTATAAAACATGAAATACCGTCTTTATACGACTTCCGAAAAGGCCTGGGACGCCATGCTGGCAGCAATTGATCAGGCTGATAAATCGATCTATATGGAGATGTATATTTTTTCCCATGATACGGCCTTGAGCCATGATTTTATCGGCAAACTCAAGCAAAAAGCAGCTGAAGGCGTCAGCGTGGTTATCGTGGCGGACGCTTTCGGCAGCAGCGCGCTCAGAAAAGCAGCCGCGGGCGTAATCGGACAATCCAATATTGAACTCCTTTTCTTCAGCCATTGGCTGCGGCACATCCATCGAAAAATTTTGATTGTGGATGAAGAGATCGCTTTCGTCGGCGGAGTCAACATCGGTAAGAGTTACATGTATTGGAATGATCTGCAGCTTCGGCTCAGCGGCAAAATCATCAGAACCTTGCTGAGATCTTTTGCCTATACCTACGCCATGTCAGGAGGTAAAAATCCGAAAATCTTGAACTACCGGGAGATAAAATATTCCGGCAAACTGAAGCATTGGTTCCTTGAACATTGGCCCAGCAAAAATATTTATACCTTGAAAGGTCTTTACGCGGAAAAAATCAATCAGGCCCAAAAGAGCATCCAGATCGTTACGCCATATTTTACTCCTCCCCGTTGGCTCATTTCGGTTCTGGACAACGCCGTAAGAAGAAATGTCGCTGTGGAAATATTGCTTCCCCGGAAAACCGACTTCCCCCTTCTGGACCGGTTGAATTATCGCTATGCCTGTGAGGTCCATCTGCTGGGCGTAAAATTTTTTTTAACCAAGACGATGAACCATGCCAAACTGCTCGTCATAGACGGAGCAGAGGGCCTCATTGGGTCACAAAACATCGACTTCCTTTCGTTTAAAATAAATACGGAGGCGGGAATATTTTTCAAAGAAAGAAAACTATTGCAGGAAATTTCAGAAGTCATTGAAAACTGGAAAAAAGATTCCGTCACATTCCAGCCGGAACAATACAAAATGGAATTCATCGATTACATAATCCTCGCCCTGATGAAACTATTCCGTCCGATACTTTAGCAAAGATAGCTGCTGACAGGCTTGTCGCTTGACGAAAGTTTATAATCGGAAGAACGTCCCCAGCCGCCACCGCCACTCCTGCATTTTGGGAATTGCTTTCCCATTGACAAATAAAACCGCTTGTCCCATACTTCAATCGCCAAACAACAATACCCTATGGAAGCAATAGGAGGATAAAGATGAAAAAAATCGCGATATTGTGCATCGCAGTGCTCTTCTCGGCCGCGCTTTCGTCCCCGGCGCCGGCGGAGGACCGGTATGACCGGTATGAACGGTATCCTGCCGGCGGTCCCCCGCCGCGGGGCGTCGCTGCACCGCCTCCCCGGCACGCCATATACGGGCAGTCCTACTTTTTCGGGCACATCGGCCTGTTCGAACCGAACGACAGGACGGGCGATTTGAGCGGCTACGACACGGGCACCAACTTCGACATCGGAATTGGGTCGCGCGTTTCTCCGGTTCTCGCCGTCGAGGGCTCGCTCGGCGGTTTCTCCGCGGAAAGGGGGCCGGATAAAGTAACCGTAGTACCGCTGACGTTCGGATTGCGGCTGATCGTCCCCAATCCCGTCATCGAGCCCTATGTGGGCGGAGGCCTGGGGTTGTATTTCGCCAACCTCAAGGAAGTGGCGGCGCCGGGATTCAGCGGGATCGACGACAACGAGACAACATTCGGGGGCTACGGTTCGCTCGGCGTGGACGCCTGGCTGAATCCACGCTTAGCCTTGAACTTCGAGGGGAAATATCATTGGGCGAAGCCAACCTTCACGTCGGTGGCCGGCACCCAGTTTAACGTGAAGGTTGACGGCTGGACGGTCAACATGGGAGTCCGGATATCGTTCTGACCCGGTGCGCTCCCTTGTCCTTTCATTTTGAACAGTCCTGGTAGCCACGGTAATCTTTCCGCCACCTTAATCGCCAATTAACGGACGGACTTCCCTGTTTCGCGGTATTCTGCGCTCTCCTGATACCTAAGGTCCCCTTTATCCGGGCTGGCCGATCTCCTGCACGCTTCCCCGCGCTTTGATCTCGCCACCGGCCATGAGGACGCCGGAAGTGGCAATTTTGGCGGCAAAAGGGACATCATGGGTTACGATAACAAAAGTAGTCTCTGCTTTCAAGTCGAGCAGCCACCGGCCGAATTCATCAGTTGTCTCCACATCAAGCGCCGAAGTTGGTTCGTCCAGGAGCAGGTACTGGGGTTTCAAAATAAGCGCCCGGGCAATCGCCACCCGCTGCGCCTGACCGCCGCTGATCTGGGAAGGATAGCTTTGCCGAATCGCTTCAATCCCCAACCTTTTCAGGGTCGCCATGGCCTCTTCTTCCGCCTCCCTTTTGCTTTTTTTCAGCACCTGCATGGGTGCCAGGGTCATATTTTCCATAACTGTCAAATGGGGAAACAGATAGAGGTTTTGAAAAACAATCCCGATGGACTGCCGGAACCGGCGTTCATCCATTTGGAAGATGTCCTGGCCGTGCAGCTCGATTCGCCCCCGGTCCGGTTTTAAGAATTTCACGATGCACTTAAGGAGGGTTGTTTTCCCGGAACCGCTCCGCCCCATAATCGAGAATATCTCTTGGGGGGGGACTTCGAACTGAATATTTTTGAGGGCCTGGAGGCCGCCGGGATAAGTATAGGACAGGCCTTCGATCTTAAGCATGGGAAAAACCCTTCGCCTTGATGTTTCTTTCCATCCGCCCGGATAATTTCATGAGGGGAAAGGAGATGATAAAAAACAACAAGCCCACAATAAAATAGTATTTGATCGGATTATAGGTCACACTGATGATGGATTGCGCTTCTCTAATCACCTCCGCCACGGAGATGACGGCGATTAGCGAGGTTTCCTTGATCAAGGCCACGACGGCATTCATGAGCGGGGGAAGAGCGATGCGAAAGGCCTGTGGCCAGACAACAAACCGGAATACATGAAATTTTGTGAGCCCCAGCGCAATGCCGGCCAGGTTCTGTCCGTAGTCAACGGCCAGCAACCCGGAACGGATCACTTCCGCCATATAGGCCGCAGCATTGATCGTCAGCGTGATGATCGCCGCCTGCAGCGGTGAGAGCACGATGCCGATTTGCGGCGCTCCGAAATAGACAAAAAAGAGTTGGATTAAAAGGGGGGTCGCTCTGATAAAATCGTTCCAGAATCGCAAAAGTGCGGTAAGATAGTCAATTTTCCTATGGAGAATGATCCCGAAAGGAATCGCCGCCATCAAACCGAGGAAGCAGGAACTCAATCCCACCAGGAGGGTAATGCCGAAGCCTCGGAGGAGTTTTTTCACGACAACCGGCGCCGCCATCTGCGATACTGCGCCCGCTTCCTTCTTAGACGGAGGGGCAAACCATTTATCATGCAACACTTTAAGCTCGCCGCTTTTCTCCATTTGCCGGAGGGCCCCGTTGATCCTGCCCAACAGCTCATTATTGTCCTTAGTGACAGGGATGGCTAGTTGCTCTTCATAGAGCAGCGGCCCTGCAGCAACAAAAGGCATGCCGCCCTGCCCGATTTGGTATGAGCCAACGAGCCGGTCCGTTACAAACCCATCCAGCCGGCCGTTAAGAACATCCTGAAAAATATCGGTCATGGCTTTGTAGGTCACCAACTCTATTGCCGGATGCTTTTCCCTGAGAAACTGCTCGTAGGTTTCCCCGAGGCCCACCCCCACCCTGGCCCCCGGTAGGTCGTGGATATCCCGGATCTTGCCCTCTTTTTGCCGGTGGATAAAGAGCTGGGCACCGGAATAGGCATAAGGTTGCGAGAAATTTACTTTTTTCGAGCGTTCAGGCGTTATCGCCATGGCGCCGATCACAGCATCGTATTTCTTGAGCAGGAGGCCGGCGATAATGCCATCCCATTCCGTGGCGACCAGCACCAGTTCCCGCTCTAAATGCCCGGCAATTTCTTTGGCTACATCGACATCAAAGCCGGCCAGTTCCCCCTTTTCCGAGTAAAAGCTGAAGGGGGGGAATTTGCCCGTTAGGGCGACCGTAAGGGTTGTTTTTTCACTCGCCGGCAGCAGAAGAGGTTTAAGAATTACGCCGCCGATCATTGAGGCAATAAGGAGCATCCTCAACAAACCGTACTTTATTGATCGGGAATTAAAACAAGCCATGATCCTTACCTCCCGGGCACACCGGCGCTGACGGCATCCCCGCCCACCGGCGGGGGTAGTTGATCTCTAAATTCTTAGAAAACTATCTTGAGGCCAGGCGATGCGCGGCAGCATGATCCGCAGACACGGCTGGGTGAGCGGATGAAGGGTAAAGTCAAAATGAAAGAGGACTGAAACCCCTGTCCGTTTCCTCCGGGTTTCAGTCCTCTTTAACTCTTAAGCGGCGGAAGTTTCAACTGACCTTCTTCATTTCCTTTTCACAGGTGCACTTGCCGGGGTTCTGGCTGATGGTATCGCACTTGCAGTCCGGACCGCATGCACAGGCGTATTTGCCCTTCAGGAAAAACAGCCTCTCTTTGTCCCATCCTGCCGCCTTCAAGGAGGCCTGGCCCGCTTTGACGGAAATCACCTTCGCCTTCACCATGTCCTTGCCGCAGGTGCACTTGCCCGCGTTCCTCGACATGCTCTTGCACGCGCACTCATCACCGCAATTGCAGGCAAAGATTTCATTGCCGGCCTTGAGGTCCAGCTTGCTCTTATCGGCCGCCCATACAGCATTTCCGATCATAAGCGAAAACGCGACCAGCGACAGCAGAGAAAGAACTTTTTTCATACTCCTACCTCCTTTATTGTTGATGATTGATAAGGATTTCCTTTTCCCGGGCAGAGTATATGAAGAAGAGTCATACGTGTCAAGAATGTTTTGAACATCGGCAGCGACGAAACGTGGGTCATCATTACATGGACATACAAAGCGTACAAGTAAACGGAGAGAAGGCTGACCTTAAAGCACCCCCAGGGTGAAATCCGTACTGACCATCCGGTAAATCACGATCCCCGCAAAGAGAAAATAAGAGATCAGGCAAAGGAGGGTCAGCCTTTTCCGGATGAGCGGCAGGCTGCCGGAAAGGCTGGCTACCCCCGCAAAAGGCCTCAATACGCCGACGCCGAGCCCGGAAACGACACCCGTGAGCAGGGAAGCGTAGAGCGGATAGCCCACATAACCGTACTCTTTCTGCAGCAGGCAAAAGGGGCAGCGGTGGGTAGGCAGCTCGTAGAAATACAAGGAGATGAATGACAGGACCGATATGCAAGCGACCAGAAAAAAGAGGCCGCTGGCGAAAGAAAAAATGAGCCCCGCCTTTCCCCTGAGCAAGTAAAGGAGGCCCGAGACAAAGGTCATCGCCAGGGTGAGGTAAAAACCCGCCATCGCCGTCTGCACCGGCAGCGCGGTCACGATGGTCATGATCAGCGCCAACGCTTCGCCGGTGAAGACGCCTTCGCAGCAGGACAGGATGAGGGCCGATGTGCTCGGCGCGGTCTTCAGCGTCTGGGCGAGCGATTCCGTCATCGCCGTTTGGAATGGGATGATCGACACAAGCGCGGCGCTCATACCTTCACGGTAAGGGCTGAACAGGCTGCCGCAACAGGACGTGATCACATCCGCTTTCATTTGCAGGAAATAGAGCAGCTGAACGATGGACTCCGTCGCGATGAGCGGGGCAATGATGATGAGCAGGGTATACTTTTTCCTGATTAGGGGATAGTCGTAAGCCTGGTTGTCCGCATAATTAATGATCAGCCACAAGCCGGCCAGGATAAAATTGAGTATCTTCAAGAGCAATGCCGGATAGCCGTAGGGATCGACGTTCAGCGTGCCGGCGGCGCACATGGCCCCGGTAAACAGGCTGTGCAGGCTGTCCGCCGTATAGACGTAAAGAACGAGCGAGCCGATCTGGAACAGGAGCGCATAGCTAAGGAGCGTCGAAATGAGGTATGTCCGCCGCTCCAACGCCAGTTGCTCTTCGCTGCCGCTCTGCAGATCCCACCGCTTGATGATCCGGACCCCGAAAAATGAGCTGTAGAGGATCATCCCGGTGACCAGAAAAGAGACGAGCAGGAGGGCAATGATGCCGGGATGCAGGATCATGTCTCATCCCCTTCGATCATGCCGTCACGTACAGCAATCACCCGGTCAACCATACCCGCCCCGTAGACGAGCGGGTCATGGCTGGCAATGATAGCCGTCCTGCCTTCGTCCTTTAGGCGGGAGATGATGTCCATAAATTCCACCGACAGCTTGCTGTCCAGATGAGCTGTCGGCTCATCGGCAATGATGACGGGAGGATCATTCATCAGCGCCCTGGCCATGGCCACCCGTTGCGCCTCCCCTCCGGAAAGCCATTCCACCCTCGCGGAAGTGCGGTCCCCGAGGCCGAAGGTATCCAGCAGGGCCTCGGCGCGCGCGCGCACAACCCCGTGTTTCTCTCCCAGGGGGTAGGCCGGCAGCAGGACATTTTCCAGCACGGAGATCCCTTTAATCAGGTTAAGCTGCTGGAAGATAAACCCGAAGGTCCGGCTGCGTATCCCGGTCAGAAACCGTTCCGGCAGACTCGTGACCTCGATCTCGGCGGCCTCCCCGCTTTTCAGCGGTCCGCCGCCTCCCAGTTGCGACCTGAGCAGCGTAATCCGGCCCGCGGTCGGCCGCGCCATGCAGCCGATGAGGCTCAAAAGCGTCGTCTTGCCCGAGCCGCTCGGTCCTTTCAGGACCGTGACCCGGTTGGCCTCCAGCGCCAGCGTGACCCCGCTTACCGCCATAAATTCGCTCGGCCGGCCCAGATTGAATCCCTTGCGCACATTCAACAGCTTGATCATCGCTATGACCTCATCACCGCGTCGGGATCGACAATGGCCGCCCTCCAGGAGGGAACGATGGTGGCCACGGTATAGGGCACGACAGTGAGACAAAAGAGGATCGCCACCTGATAGGGATCGACAAAAGGGGTGATCCGGAAGTCGGGGTAAAGGGTCGACCAACCTTTCAGGGCCGGCGCGAACAGGAAGGCCGAGCCAAAGAACACGTGCAGGTAGGCTGCTAAAAGGCCGCCGCTGAAAGAAAAAAAGGATACGAATAACCCTTCGTAAGTTTTTATGGTAATGATATCGGATGTTTCCCAGCCGATCGCCTTCAGGATACCGATTTCCCGCTTTTCTTCGGCACTGAGACCGGAGGCTTTGTCCCAGGCAAAAATAACAAAGGCCGCGAGCGCCGCGATGAGCAGGACCATCACCATGCCCCCCCGCCAGTCAAAAACTGCATTGTAGGTCCTGACCATTTCCTCCCGAATGATCGGCCGCGTATCGGGGAGCATAGCCACCACTTTATGGGCGATGGTAGGCAACTCGCGCTGATTCCGGACCGCAACCGCGATATCCGTGGCCAGCGCGGCGGGAAACTGGAAAAGCTCCCGGTAGTCCGCTTCCGCAATCAACACCAGGTCCGCTGAGACCAGCTCCGATGCGGAGGGAATCGTGCCGGCCACGGTGTAGTTGCGGATCAGGCCATCGTAGCCCCGCAGGGACATGATGTGGCGCCGGGCAACCGACCTGCTCCTGGCAATGCCATTGCCGATGATGATCCGGCCGCGGGAGGGAGGGTTCGCGGGGGGCACCATAATGGTGTAGTTGGCGCCCACATGGGAATCAAAGTAGTAGCCCCATAATCGCGGACCGGCGGAGATGACGCCCCGAATATTGCTTATTTTTTCCGCGTAGGCCACCGGAATGGGATCATACCGGCCTCCCTGCAGCCGCTGGACAACCATTTCCGGGGCATCCTGCAGGATCAGTGCGGCCTCGCGCTTCATGGCCTGGGTGAAAAACAGGGCCGAACCCAGCAGGAACACCACCAGGGCATAAACGAGAAGAAGAGCGATGTTCTTGCCTTTCCTCCTCAGCAGGGAAGAAACGGTAAAGTCCATGATGCTCCGCTGTTTCTCAATCCAGCTGGCCATTTTGTCTCCTCAATCTCCCGGGAGGACCGGCGATGGCCCCCGTCGGAAAATGCTCCAGAGCCGTCGGATGATCCTGAAAGGCCGAATGGAGGTCCGCCTGAGATAAATGACGGGTATAGCGGGCTTCCATGAAGAGGGCCAGGTCCGTCAGTCCCAGGTCCCTTACCGTTGCCGCGATCAGGGCAAGGGCCGGACCAGCGGCCTGCCGCTGCACCCGGGCATGGGCGAACATCAAACCGATAAGCAGGACACTGATGCCCAGCAGCAACAGACAAAGCGTGGATTTTCTAACGGGAAAACGCGCCGCGCCCCTTTTTTTTCCGCAATCTCTTCTAATCAAGGGTCTTCATGACCTCCGGCGTGACATCGGAAAATCTGATGATGCCCTTGCCCCGATGATCCTTCTTGAACTCCCGGGCCGCGGCTGCCGTCGCCAGGGGGATGAGCTCCCTGCCCATGGGACCGAAAACATCGCTGCCCAGGACGTACCAGGCCTGCCGGGCATCAATCCAGAACAACCCATAGTACTCCTTCACCATAATGGCCACCATCCCCTTTCTCCTCTTCCGATCATACCTGGCGGGATCAAGAAGGTACTTGAACAGGTCCTTGGCGCCGTCAAAAAAGGCCGGCGAACCATCATTGAAGAGAATAGCGGTCGTCCAGTCGGGATACTTGGCCACCAACATGCCGCAGACGGGACACTTATCCCGGGCGGTGGGCTGCGGCGCCCCCCGTTCCGCGGCACCGGGGGCAACCGGCGCCGGCAGAAAAGCGAGGAGGCAGAAGGACGCAATCGCCATGGTCTTTCCGTGCCCGCAGCCTGCCAATTTTGTCACGGCTTCATCTCCATAAATGGCATTCTTTCAGCAGCTTAAAAATCAATCCTGCCCCCAAATAAGCCATCTCCTTTCAGCATTCTTTCATATGGGACCAAGATCTTCGGTTGTCAAGATATTCTTGACACCAAATATCCTTCTCCATATACTCCAGTGGTGAAGAAGAAATATCCCAGCAAATTTCCTTTATGGGGCATTCGGGGCAGGCTCATCCTGCTTCTGCTGGTTGTGCTCATTCCCGTCCTCCTGATCGAGACCTTTATCTATTACCGGACATTTGAAACACGGAAATCCGAGGAGTTCCGTGCCAACCTGGAAGTGGCCCGGGCCGTCGCCAAGAATTTCGACACCTTCGTCCAGGATATGGCCCGCAGCGAACTGGTCATCGGACTGGCCCTCACTCCATCCCGGCCCATTACCGACAGGGACAGGAATCGCATCCTCGACAATTTTCGGGCCGATAATCCCGCGGTCCGTAGTGTTTACTGGATCAATCTCGATGGATTTATCGTTGCTTCCGCTCTGAGAACGTTAATCGGTTTAGATATCAGCGACCGCCCATATTTCAAGGAAATTATTGCCGGGCGGGATTGGTCGATCAGCGAACTAATTCTGGGAAGGGCCACGGGAAAGCCGACTTTCACTATCTGCCGCGGGATTCGCAATGAGCAGAAAAAGCTCTTGGGGGTTGTGGCCGCAGCCATCGAACCCGACCACCTGGACAGCGTCCTGGGTATTGACCGGTCCAAAGAAGCCGGCATCAGTCTGGTGGACAACAAAGGCATGCATGTTTACCGTTATCCTTTCATAGAGTACACCATGGAGCAGCGCAATTGGCTCAAGCACTACCCCATGATTGATGATTGCTTTAAAGGCAAGGACGTTCTGACCAGCGTTATATCAGAAGCGACCGGTAAAAGACGGCTCATCGCTTTCACCCCTGTTTCCTCTATCGGTTGGGTGGCCGCCGCCAGCCGCGACGAGGAAGAGGTTATGGAAACGATCACTGAGACGCTCCGGTTTCAGGCGGGGCTGGTTCTCCTGGTCACCTTGCTGGTTTTCGGCGCTGCGGCGGCTTTTTCCCGCCCCATTTCGAACTCGATCATCAGGCTGCGAAATCATGCCCTGGCACTCGGACGGGGAGAAAGGGAGCCCTTCGCCATCACGTCCGGCCCCCAAGAACTCCAAGACCTTGCGCAGGCATTGAACCAAATGGCAAGCGAGGTGAGGCTGCGGGAACAGCAGTTGGAAGAGGCCAACAAGGAACTGGAGAGTTTCATCTACTCCATCTCCCATGACCTCAGATCGCCTCTGCGGATCATCGACGTTTTCTCCCAGATGCTCATGCAGAAATACGGCGACAAGCTGGATGAGGACGACACCCGCAGGTTCAAAGGCATTCGCCGCAACGCCGGGATGATGTCTCTTTTGATCGAAGACCTTCTCTCCTTTTCCAGGGTGCGCAACAACAGCATGAACATCGCGGAGATCGACATGGGCAACCTGGTAAGCGAAGTATGGGGCGATATCCAGTCGGCACAGGAGGAACGGGAACTCGAATTCAAGACCACAGAGCTACTGCCGGGCTTCGGAGACCGGACCCTCATCAAACAGGTGCTCTTCAATCTTTTCTCCAATGCGGTCAAGTTTACCAAGAACCGCCAACCGGGCATTTTCGAAATGAGCAGTCACCAAGAGGCCGACCAGGTGATCTATTGTCTCAGAGATAACGGCGCCGGGTTCGATATGGCATATTATGACAAGCTTTTCGGTGTCTTTCAGCGGCTCCACTCCGCTGAGGAGTACGAGGGAACCGGCGTCGGGCTGGCGATTGTCCAGCGCATCGTCAAACGCCATGGCGGCCGCGTTTGGGCGGAAGGGGAAGTGGACAAGGGAGCGACCTTCTGCTTTTCGCTGCCCCGGAACGGCGATACTATGAACAGTCCTAATCTTTCAATATCTTAGACCTTTTTCAACATTATTTACACCCCAGATCGTCGAGGAATTCCGACGCCGGAGCGACGCCCGTCACGAGCAGGTAATCCCGCGCCCTGGTGCAGGCGACATAAAGCAGATGACGCTCCGTATTATAGACCTCTTCCAGGTCCGTATCGTCGGCCGCCATCTCGATCCGTTCCTGCAAAGGAATGATTTCGTCATCGCAGGCCATAACGACAACAGCGCGAAACTCCAGACCTTTGGCAAGATGCATCGTGCTGATCGAGACGCACTCGCCCGTTGTTTCAACTTTTTCGTCGAGTACCTTGGGATGCAGCCCGGCAGACTCAACGGCCGCCCTGCCTCTGCTAAGTTCAGCGGATGAGCGCACAAAAACACCTATTTCATGCGGCATTACGCCCTCGCTTATTCGATGAGCCAGCCATTTGCCTACCGTTACGATTTCCTCTTCCTTGGTGTCGATAACGATAATGGCGGGTTGCGGTCCATTGAATACCGATACGACGCCGCGCCGGTCTTCGGTATTCCCGTCAACATCGGCCAATTCCGGACCCAGCAGACGGTCAGCCTGCTTTCTGATCTGGTGGGACGTGCGGTAATTGATGCGGAGCGTTCGGGACCGGCCGCGAATATCGACGCCGAGCGCCTTCCAGGAGAATGGTTGCTGGAATATCCGCTGGCCAAGATCGCCGGTAAAGAAAAGGCTGTTCGGACGGCCCGTCCCCAGTGCCGCAAGAAAGCGCAACTGAGGGATGCTGATATCCTGGGCTTCGTCTACGATGGCAAAATCGAAGAGCAGATTTTTGCTCTTCGCGAGATGTGATGCTATTTTGCTGAACAGGTCTGAGTGTGTTACCAGGTTACTGCTCTTCAGGCGGGAGCGAACCAGTTCGCAAATCGACCAGAGCATAAGCCGCTGCTTCTCTGGCAAGCGTGTCTTCCGACCCAGGCGCTTGGCATCCCGATAGGCCTCCCACGTATCCACCTGCCAAGCGTCAACAACCTCCTCCCATTCTGCCAGCAAAAAATTTAACGAAAACTTGTGGCCGGCAACTTCGCCGGCTGCTGCTTGCAGAAGCTTCTCGATCACCCTTCGCGAGGCAATTTGTGGACGGCCGAAGTTTAACTCGTAGAGGCGCAGGCCAATCTCGTTCAGGGCATAGACTTCCAGGCGTTCGCCGATCCGCGGTTCGTTACTGATCAACCGACGCATTTTCATCCTCAGGAAATTAGCCAGGGTGTCCGAAAAAGTGGTGAGCAACACCCGGGCATCGGGGTTGTTGCGGGCCAGAAAGACGGCCCGGTGGAGGGCGACGATCGTCTTTCCCGTACCCGCCGAACCGGAAATCCGTGCCGGCCCATTAAAATCCCGCTCTACCAGGTGCCGCTGCGCCGGATGGAGAAAGATGGTCCATTTATCCCAGGGATATTCCAGGGCGCGTTCCAATTCTTCCACGTTGTGCATAACCCGGAAACGACGCTGAGCATCGGGATGCTCGAAGGGATCGGCAATAGCGGCGATAGCCGGTACGATTTGCGGCGTCGCACCGGTAGCCAGATTCAGCAGCGCCTCAGCCGCTTCACTGGGCAGGTGGTTGGCAAGCTCCAGCAATGAATCCTCGTCGGCTTGGCACACATCCGCCAGCCACTCAGCCGGTATGCCATAGCCCATCAGTTCCTCGGCGGCCATGCCGGCAAACAAAAACGGCTTGGGAGCAACCGGCTGTACAACTTCAACCTGTTTGGGAATGATGATTTCCCTGACAGTTTCTCGAATCTCAACGAGCTGCGCGGCGCCAGTCGTCGGATGGGTTTCCAGCCTGCGGCGCTCGGCCCAGTGATAGGCATTGTCGTGGTGGCCGACGTAACACAAAAGCAGACTGGCATCGGTCCGGTGGACAATCAGCCGCATATCCCGGCCAACGCGTACCGACCAGAAGTTCGAGTCCCTGGCCTTGTCAAGCTTATGAAACTGCATGCCGGGATTTGCCGGATTCACCTGCAGATCAAAAGCCGTCGTCTTGACGGCCTTCTGATCCTGGTCCGGCAGCCTGGCGAGGCTGTCGATAAATGTGTCGGCTATACGGAATTGCATAAAATCTCTCGAATAGGGACTCTTTAAACGATCGCGGTTCATCATAGCTTCATATCAAGAGCTTCATCCGATCAAATTGCTCGACGATTTCTGCCTTCTTAGAATTTCTAACCCGAGAGATATTCAAGAACCGAGGATATAACTACGTTCATCATTCTTCGCGACCGTTTTGGACCAACATAGGTGATACGCTGGAATTCAGCCTCCGATGCCTGTAATGCGTCCCCTACCGTATTCAAGCTGATCGAGCTTAAACCGCTCTTCTGATATTCTGTAAGATCAAGAACATCAATTGGTTTAGCAAGTTCCCTTGCCAGAACTTCTGAAATATCAGCCTCTTGAAATTTTCCTACAACCGCAATTAGCTCGGCAAATATAGGGTGATTTGCACCGTATTCAGTGAATCGCTTAATTGACAAAGTACGAGAAAGGTTAGTGAGTACTTGGACCGGTTCTGCTGAAGATGCTGCAAGGCAACCCAGATTTACCGCATATCGTGTTCCAATCTCACGACGTGTCGCAACTACACCTGAATCTAATTGCGCAACGATACCTGTATAGCTTAACAACCTAAGAGCTTCATTAATGGCCGCAGGCGCATCTCTATGAACCCAAAAGAAACAAGTTGACTCGTTTTTCTTTTCTTGTTCCCATTGAGTATTTTTCTTAATGCAATCAGGGATCACGGTCTTTTCAATAAAATCACGCCCCCAGTCTATGTACGCACGATGACCTGCATATCTGTCAGCAAGTCCCGAGTGTTCTGACCAAATGTCAGTTCTGTAGAATTCTTTAAGAACCCTCTTTACGTCGCCACTTCTTATTCGTGAGGCCATACCAACTGTTTTCAAAAGAAGTCGTGGATTACCGCTCACTGCAAAAGCCAAAGCATGAAAATTTTCTTGATAACGTCCAATATCTGAGCTTAATTGTGCATCGGCCTGCTTAAGCACAATTTCTTGCATTCCAGCTAAGTATCCTTGTTCAAGCGGGTCCCGATTAAGGCTAATGACTGTCGCATCATGGGTGGTTTGGAATGTTTGACCATAAAATGTTACCCCGGGATATACAGCAGCATTGCAGCTCAAGAATGGTGAGCGCAAATCACGGAAAAGAGTGAAAAATTGTCGTTGTTGCTCTGGACGGAAGACATGTGCTGCCTCATCGAAAAAAATAGCCATGTGTTCTATCTTCAGATTACGACAAATATCCTCTATAGCATCATTAAAATCATCGACCGTTGGTATCATGGCAGTATTGACGATTCTTCCGGGACTCTTATAGGATTCCTCATATTCACGTGCAACTTTTTCCAGTGGCAATTCTTCCAAATCTATAGAAGTTTGCCCGCCTGTCATTAGAGACAATGCGGAATGTTGGTGGACTAAAAGTCCTTTCTGATACAAAGCTCTGATAATTCGACTACATAACCGAGCCATCATCCAGTGCATAAATTGATTTGGATCGTTACTTTGGAGCAGAGAACTTTTTACGAATGATACATAAACTGGTAGCACGCGATCCCTTTGAAATGTCTGTAATAATTGCGCCTCGGCCACACGTAGAAGAAATGACTTACCAGTCCCTCTGCCTCCTTCCAAAATTACCGGTGTCTGAGATTTTAACTTCTCAACGGTATATTTATCCTGTGAGGTTTCAACATAGAGTTCAAGGATGTACTCTTGTTTAATGTCTTCAGTACGTATGATAAGGTTAGTCATAGTAATTATCCTTTCGTAGGTCCACCAAACAACTGACGTATTTCTTTCAGGTGACCAAGATGATCAGTCAGAAATGGCTCAACCTCAATGATGTCTTTTTCCGAGAGATCTGGTAGATAACGCATCGACAGTGCAAAGTGTAAAATCAATGCTACAACCTCTGCTTTTGAATGCCAAAGCGTGAAGACTTCCTGATTGAAGTCGAGTGACGATGGTAGAGGGATATGTTTCGGTATATTGCCATGCACACACTCTGAGCATTCTCTATAAATTGAAATAGCCAAACCTTGGTGATGTTTAACATGGGTGATTAGGTCTGGAAAAAAAGCCTTTGCAAAGCGCACGGAGAATACCCCATTATTCTCATCAACTATCAAGCTCCAAATGGTGTCAATCCTGCTGTCTAACCATTCACGAAGGCAAATCTCACTGGCAGACAAATAAACAGCCTGCAGTGTCAATTCTAAAACTAACCGTAATGCTTTGAAAGAGTGGCGATAATGTCCTTGGGCCAGTGCAAGTAGGGCAAGCTCGTATTCCATTGCAGCAACCTTTAACAATTCGACTTCCGTCCTTTGGTCAAGTATGTTACACCATCCTTGAAGTTCGTAGGCAAATTGATGACTTCCGGCAACTATCTCCAAATTCGAGCCGGCCATTGAAGAAGTTAAAATTTGCCCACACTTTTCATGTAGTTGGTTAAAGTATTTTGTAATATCAGTACCAGACACAGCCAAATTCCCTCCAGTTTGATAAGAAATCACGTCTATAAATGCAGAATGCTAATAGAAGCGCAGAATGTGGTTCTTCTTTTTGAATTTGATTCTGCTGAACATTCATATCACCCCACTCTAAAAACCTTCATCACTTCATCCCCTAAATGGTTGATCACTTTCACGGCGATGCGTCCGGATTTTGGCTTATCGAAGGGGCGGGAGGTGTCGCTGTGGAGGGTGGCCCAGGCTTCTTCGTCGATCTCGGCCTTGAGGGTGGTCTTGAGGGATTTGTAGGGATCGTTGGCGCCGAGGAAGTAGGCGTGGCGGACGAAGAAGCTTTCTTCGTTGTAGTCCGTGTCGATGAACCAGCAGGCGATCCCTTCGGGGCCGTCGCTGCGGACCTCGCCGGTGTTGGGGTGGAAGACGTCTACACCGTTGATTTTTACCTGAAGCCGGTCCGCTTTTCCAGCCTCGCCGGGAACGGCGATAATGTCGATGTCCGGCTCGCCGAAGATGACGAACAGATTGCCTTTGCCGGTGTTTTTGAGGTCATCGGCCATGTGCAGGTCGGCGTTCATCCGGGCCTTCAGCACGGGGATCCGGCCGAGTTTGTTGAACTCCGAGGAGTGAGCATCGTAGTTGAAGGCGCAGGTGATGAGGACGTCGAAGTCGGCGTCGCCTGCTTCGCGGGCGGCGGAAACGAGATCGGGACGGGAGACGGTGCCGAATTCCGGGCCGATGAAAATGGCGGCGCGCTTTTCGATTCCTTCCCCTTCACCTTGCCCTCTCCCACCGGGGGAGAGGGGATGAGTAAGCGCCTGTACTTTCCCGGCAGAGGGAGAGGGTTCTATGGAAGAACCTTCGACGTAGCGGCCCTCGGCGCAGATATACTCGCCCGGCCAGGGCGTGATGGACGTGAAGGTGATTTTGTCCTCCTTGTGGGCCTGCTGGACGCCGGCGATCTTGAGGTTTTCCAGGATCATCCGGACAAAGTCCCGCTCCTCGCCATAGCCGTCGTTGGCTTCCGCGACACCGTCGATCAGTTCGTCGTTCTCGTCCACCCCCAGCACCCGGTGCGGCAGGAGACTCTCCACCGTGAACGGTCCGGCGACGCGGACCTTCTTCTTATCGTCATAGGGTTTGTCGTAGAGAAATTCAAACTCCGCTTTGGCGGCGATCGAGGCGTCGATTTCCTTCTGCCGGGCGATCCGCTGCTCCCACCACTCGGCATGGAGCCTTTCCGCTTCCTTGGTCACCCCGGCGGATGCCGGGGTCCAGTCTTTGCCGTTTTTCTGGATTCCCGCCTGTGCGGGAATGACAGTCAATAGGTCGCGAGGGATTTCCCATTCCTCCCAGGTCTTGCCTGCCGCCTTATTGAGCTTTGCACGCAGGGGTTCCAGTGTTTCCTGGTATTTCTCCCAGATCACGTCGATCTCGGCGTTGTTGGCGATGGATTTCAGGGTGATATGGGGCACCCGTTCATAGACAAAGCCCTGGCGAATGTCGCCGCGCGTATGCTGGCTTGATGGCGCGATCCGGGTGACCTCGGCCTCCTTGAGCTGCCCGGCGCGGCTGTCGGCAAGCAGATAATAGGGATAGCGCGCCCCCATGATCCGGGCACGGGCCAGGGCGAGGGCCACACGAGAGGTGTCGATGGTGATCCAGCGCCGACCCCACTGCTCAGCAACATATATTGTTGTGCCGGATCCGCCGGTGGGATCAAGGACGAGGTCGCCGGGATCGGTAGTCATAAGGATACAACGTTCAATGACCTTTGGAACCGTTTCAACTACATAACTCTTGGAAAGACGGTCCTGCGTATCATGCCATATGGTAGTCATCGCTACCACCGGAAAATCAGAAATCCGACGCTCGTAGTAAACAAGCTTTGGTAGTGCTATAAGTCTATCCGCCTTGCCCAATCGTGCCATTCCAGTAAGGTGGGTTTTCCAGTTCCGTTGCTTACCTATGTCATAAGTTACTTGCTGGAACTGGAAAGGAACTGAGGTGTTAGCCCGATAGCCAGCGGAAATTGGTGGCTGTTCCGTATATGGCTCAGCATTCTGAGGTAGAACGCTAGGGTTTTCAAGCTCTTCTTTTGAAAGGTTACGTCTTATTCCATTCGTCTCGCGTACTTTGCCGTACCGCTCACCGAAGCCGCTACCAGTCCTTTTGGCCCAAAAGAGTCGGCGGAACTTTGCTTGCCGTTTATCCTTAGCAAACCACATTAGGTAATCACTGGGGGAAGCCAGAAGTTCGTCTGTTGCACCACTGTTCTTCGCGAACGTAATGGTACCGCAGAAGTTGTCGTCTCCGAATACCTCATCCATAAGTGCTCGTATCCGGTGGACATTCTCATCCCCGATCTGCACAAAAATCGACCCACTGTCGGTCAACAAATCCCTTGCTACGGTCAGACGGTCCCGCAGGTAGGTCAGATAGGAGTGAATTCCGTCCCGCCAGGTATCCCGGAAGGCTTTCACCTGCTCCGGTTCGCGGGTGATGTGATCGGTGTTGCCGTCTTTGACGTCGCGGCTCGTCGTGGACCACTGGAAGTTGGAATTGAACTTGATGCCATAGGGCGGATCGAGGTAGATGCACTGGACTTTGCCGCGCAACCCTTCGCGTTCGGCCAGGGAAGCCATCACCTGGAGGCTGTCGCCGAGGATCAGGCGGTTGGCCCAGTTGGCATCGTGCTGGTAGAATTCGGTCTTGGCGTTTTCGCTCGGCAGTCCATTGAAATCGGCAAAAAGGTCAATCTGGAACCCGGGCTTCTGCGCCTGGGTCTGCTCGGATTGCCGCAGCAGATCGTCGATCAGCACCTTGGGATGGACCTTCTCCTGGATGTAGAGCGGCGGCGCCTGCACCACCAGGTCGGACCAGTCCTGTTCATCCTTGCCGCGCCAGACAAGTTGGGGGTCCAGGTCGCGATTCCGGCTACCCTTTTCTTCTCCCAGTCCGGCTACGCCGCGCTCATAGGCGACACGGATGGGGCTTTGCTCATCCTTGTCCATCACGGACTGGAACTCGGCGGTGGGAATATTCCTGCGCCGGGACTCCTCGTGGGTGATGGTTTCGACAGATTTGCCGTTATTTATTAACTTCTTAGCCATGTATTAGTATCCTTATCAGAGAGAATGACCCCTTTGGCTCCTTTGTGGCCCCTTCGCCAGATTATTTTACCTTTCCCGTGGAATATATGCTATGTTACTGGCATGAAAGAAAAGCCGCTCAGTTACACTAATATCTATCTGCAAGATCCCCAAAAAAGGCACCAGGCGGTGGTCCGTTCGGTACTTTCCTCATCAGCCGTAGAAGGGATCAGGGTTGACGCCCATGAGCTGGAACAACTCCAGCAAGTATCCGTACTGCCTAAACATTCGCCCCGCTCTGCTCGATAATCTTCGAAAAAATAGCCTGCATCGGTTGATAATTTCTCTCCATACCAGCGCGAATTGCCGCGAAATAGGCTTCACGACCGCCGGCCTCCATTGCGTCGAACAATAGTATCGGCAACCCTGCCTGTAATCCCATCAGTGTTGCCAGCAAGCGCGCCAAACGGCCATTTCCTTCGCGGAAAGGATGAATCAGCACCATTTCTACGTGCACGATAGCCAGAGATGCGGCGCATTGAGCCGGGTTGGCGGTGCAAGGCGTATGATGGGCAAGGATCTCTTTCTCAAAAGCAGCCATCAGAGTCGGGATATAGGCCGGCGCGGCAAAGGGAAAACCGTCTTTGCTCATCATTACCTGCCGATAGTTGCCGGCCCAGCTATAGATTTTGCCAAGCCACGCCCGGTGCATGAAGCGGATATCCTTAGCGGTGAAACGATGATGTTGGTCAAAACGATCAATCATTGCCTCAGTTGACTGCAGGAGTGCCAGGGTTTCCGCCTGATCCATCCCGGCAACGGTGGTGATGCCGCACAGATTTTTAAGAACCGTACCATTCGAGTTTGGTTCGTACTCGTTTTCGTCGAGTCCTGCTGTGGCATAACGATCAGTGGTTTTCATCCGGGGCGCCCTTATTAATCCTTATCCAGCATGGACTGGAACACAGCCATAGGAATGTTCTTGCGCCGGGCCTCATCCTGCGTAAAGGTTTCGACGTTCAATGGAGTTTGCTTTTTTTCCATGTGTTTTCCTTACTCACTTAAAGCATGCTTTGCGGAGGTAACTCCTTTTGGCTGCACCATTTCCTGGAATCAATGGTGACAGACCTGAAGCGTGAGACGCTCCACCGAACTGCACACCTTCAGAAGGCTGAGGAAATTCTTGAGGGTCGGGTTCCCTTTCGGACCCAGCATGCGGCGGAGGCTCTTCTCGTTGACCTGTAATTCCCGGGCAATATCGGCAATAGATTCGGTGGCGTTCAGATAGTCGCGCAGCAGTGCCTTGCCCGTTTCCATATCGCCCACCAAAAAGGCATTAGTCGCCTCAACGATCAATTCACCTCTGAAGACCGGGTCCGACTTGACCCGCGCCATGACTGTCTCCCTGAAATCTCTTGTCAGTGGCATTTTACCGATCCCCTTTATTATTGTTTTCTTCTTTTTCTATAATCCACCCAGTGCTGCCTGGCTGTTTCGATATCTTGCGCTTGACGCTTCTTGGTGCCGCCTCCGACCAGGATGACCAACTCCTGGCCATCCATGCCGAAATAGACACGATAGCCGGGGCCATAATCGATTTTTCTTTCATAAACCCCGCCCCCGACACTTTCCACGTTCGAGGTGTTTCCCATCTCCATTCGAACCAGGGCAGTTGTTACCTTGGCGGCGGCACGAGCGTCAAGCCTGTCAAACCAGTTCCGGAAAGGACTCGCGCCATCCATTGCGAGATACTCGACAATTTTCATGCGCCCCTCTTATATGCTGATGAGTAACACAAATGTTACCATCCGTAAAGCTCATTCTTGATAAGGATCAGTGAACTTTTCTATCCCATTAAACATCCTTTGATCATTTTGTTAAACTCGGATTCCACTTTAGCCTCAAAGTCTGTCTCAATTTGGTAGACCTCAGTGAATTCGGTGAAGGCCCAGCGGCCATACTGCCCGTGGTTGTTCACCCCGGGCACCCAATAGGTATCCATGGTAGATTTCTTTTCTTTGGCATCTTCGCGCCGGTAGCCCTTGATCTCGACGATCAGGTGCAGCGGGTCTTCATGACCGTCATCCACCAGGACGATGAAATCGGGCAGGTAGGTGCGCATCTCCGAGCCATAGCGGTATGGTACTTCCAGGCCGAGGTTGTGATTCTTGACATAGGCCCGGACCTGCGGATGGGACTCGGCCACGCGGCAGAACTCCGCTTCCCAATCGCTGTCGAGAATCACCCAGTTGACGTGGCAGCGGCGGGCGTCCGTTGCCCAGCGGTCCCGGCGGGAGGTATTGAAGTTCACATGCATGGTGGAGCCAACGGGATTGTAGGGATCAAAAACGGCCTTGATGGGGCGCTTGCCTATCAGATTATTGGTTATCGCGGTAGTAATGCGGTGGCAGGCCATATCGGCCAGTTCCTGATACAACAGCTGGGCCGGGTAGGTGCCGCCCTTGCAAATCAGGCAGGTGTCGAGCCACTGTTTGGTGATCCGCTTCAACTGACCGAAGAGGTGCAGTTTGGGATCTTCGCCGGGATCGCGCCATTTGGTGTAGAGCAGGCGCTTGGCGAGGTGAAAAAGGAGCGTGGAGCGGCGGATATCTCTGGTGTGGACAAGATTCAGGTCTACGCCTTCGCCAATGATACCCTCATTCTTGGTAATCGTCGGCCCGACGAGGTCCGGGGTCAGCTCCAGAACGGAATCATCATTGAATACTGCCGATAGTCTTTCCTCGGGCAGCTCGATGCGATAGCCGGCGACGCGGGGAAACCGGATTTCCAGGTGGTCGCGGTCGGGACGGACGGCCTGGACATGGATGGTCTCGCGGGGCGGCTGCGGAGGAGCGACGACGGGCTGGGCCGTGAAGTCAAAGGGCACCCCCAGCACATCGGCGTATTCCACATTGAAGAGGCCATCTTCATTAAGATCGTAGGATTGACGGCGCAGGGCACGGCCGATGACCTGCTCGCAGAGCAGCTGGGTGCCGAAGGCGCGCACGCCCAGCACATGGGTGACGGTGTTGGCATCCCACCCTTCGGTGAGCATGGAAACCGATACGACGCAGCGGATGGAATCGCCGAGGCGGCCTTCCTTGCCCACGGTGTTCATGACTTCGCGGAGCAGGTCCTGGTCGGTCAAGTTTTCGGCCTGACGCCGGTCTCCGGTGCGCTCAACGATCTCGCGGCGGAAGCGCTCGATCTCATCAGCCGCCATGGTGCGGAAGTTATCGTCCAGCGCCTCGCCCGATTCCAGTTGCTCACTGTCGATCAAGAGGGTGCGGGGACGGCCGTACTGGTTGCCGTGCTCGTCGAAATTACGGAAAAGCGGCAGACGTCCATATTCCAGGGTCGTCGAACCGTCTGCGTTTTCCCGGTGAAAGCCGGAGATAAAGTCATAAACCAGCTTGGATATGGAAGTATTTTGACAGACGACAATGAAGCAGGGCGGCACGCGAATGCCGCTTGCTTTCCACAAATCGTAGGTCTTTTCATAGTGCCCGTAGAGGGCCTCCAGTGCGGTTTGCAGGTCGACGGGCAGGCTGAGCGGGTCGAGGACGTTGCCTTTGCCCCGGCCTTTCTTGGGCATCCGGGCGCGAATATGTTCCCAAAGATTGCGGAAGCGGGGCATCTCGCCGCCGGGGATATTGTCTGCCACGGGCACGCGCGGCAGCTTAACAATCCCGCACTCGATGGCGTCCATCAGGGAGAAGTCGCTCATCGTCCAGGGAAACAGGGTGCCCTCGGCGTAACCGGAGCCGCGCAGAAAGAAGGGCGTTGCCGACAGGTCGATGGTATGGGCGAGGCCGAGCTTGCGGTTGACGACTTCAAGGCCGGAAATCCACAGGCGCGCCGCCTCATTGTTCTTCTCGGCCTCTTTGCGGTCATCGCCTTTCAGATCGCCGTCGTCCTCTTCTGCGCCCGGCTTTTCCCGATAGCAATGGTGCGCCTCGTCGTTAATCACCATGATGTTCTTGAGGCCCATCAGATCGGGCATCACCCGCTGGATCATCTGACCTTCCGTTTCGAGGGTGTCGAGGGCCTTGCCGCCCCTCCCCTGGAGCAGCAACCGTCCGCCCTTGGACAGTTCCACCCGTTCGCGGAGCTTGAAGGCATGGTAATTGGTAATCACGATCTTGGCCTTTTGCAGATCGGCAAGCATGTCGTTGGGCGCCAACTCCCGGCTGGCATAATAGCTGTCCGGGTCGTGCGGCTGCAGCACGCGGAGCCGGTCACGGATCGTCAGGCCCGGTGTAACCACCAGGAAGCCGCGGGTAAATTTCCTGCTGCCGGGCCGGCGGACGGCGTTGATCGTCTGCCAGGCAATCAGCATGGCCATGACGGTGGTCTTGCCGGCACCCGTTGCCAGTTTAAGGGCCAGACGCAAGAGCTCGGGATTGGCATCGTGGTTAGCGTTAGCCAGGTGATCGAGAAATCCCCGGCCCGCCTTCCCCAGTTTGGGGGCCACCTCGGTGAGCCAGATAGCCGTCTCGACGGCTTCCACCTGACAGAAGAAGGGCCGGATATCATTGAACTTATGGTGCCGCCAATGGTTCAGCAGGCGGGCGGTCTCGGGTGTAACCTGCCAGGAGTTAGGATTGGGCAAGGCCCGCCACTGGTCCACGTGGCGGCGCAGCTCATTGATAACCGGGGTGGGATCGTACTGTTGCTCCTGGGTGGAAAGACCTAATCCTTCATCGAAGACAAAGCCCTGCTGCTTATCTTTTCCTTTGCGTTTCCTGGGCTTCGGGATCGGAGTGATGAATGATACCCGACGGCGTTGTTCGATAATTTGTTGAGTTGGTTGACCCTGGGCATCAAGTTCCCAGTGCTGCACCGGCTGCTTATAAGGGGAGTTCAGGACCGGTCGTTCGAAGAAGCGATTGTCCATGTTAAACTTTTCTCCTGATGCGACCAACAAATTCAGGCGCAATAGAGCGATAAGGCGCCCGAATCTTGGGGGTGATAAAACCGCAGACCACGTTTTCAGGCAAGATTGTGACCCTTCATACATCAATCCTGAGCAAACATCAAGACGGCATCATGATTTACATGTGAAATATTCGATAATTGAGAGCGTAGATTTGGCAATAAGCACTTGGCTCGTACCTTGCTTTCCCGCAAAAAGGGCAGCCCACCGTAGATCAACCGATCCTTTAGTCGATCCCGCAGGCCCGGCCTTTGAAATTGAAGAACAACTTCAGCGCCTTCTTCACGTTACCGGAAAATATCTTCTGCGAGATGAAGGCGCCCACTACTTTTTTGTTGATCTCACCCAGCGTCGGATAGGGATGAACCGCCCCGGCCAGGGTTGCCAGCCTCACGCCGCCGTTCAGCACGGCGACCCATTCGCTGAGCAGGTCTCCGGCACGGGGTCCCAGGATCTGCACCCCGATAGGCTTTTCGTGTTCGTCGAGCAGCAGCTTGATCTTGCCCGTCTCTTCCCCCTCGGCAAGGCTCCGGTCATTGTCCTTGAATTCTTCCGTCCAGAGGGAATATTTTATGCCCTGCTCCTGGGCCGCGACTTCGTTCATCCCGATACCGGCCAGTTCCGGGTCCGTGTAGGTGCACCAGGGGAGGAAGGTGTAATCGGCCTTCCGCGGCAGGTGGAAGATGGCATTGGCAACCACGATTCCTCCTTCGTAGCCGGCGGCGTGGGTGAACTGGTGCCGGCCGTTTACGTCGCCCGCCGCGTAGATATGCCGCTGGGTGGTGCGCAGGCGGTTATCCACCTTGATGCCCTTTTGATCAAATTCGACGCCGAGCGCCTCCAGGCCCAGTCCCCCCACATTGGCCTCCCGGCCGAGAGCGACGACAATGGTCTCCGCCCGCAGGTTTAAGGTGCCCTCCCCTTTCTTGATCACCACTTCTTTTTCCACGCCGAGATCGCGAACTTCCAAGGTTGTCGCATTGAGATGGAATGTGACGCCGTCGCTGCTCAAGGCGCCCATGACCGCGTCCGCCATGTCCTTGTCTTCTTTACCGAGAATGCGGCCGCTGCGTTGCACGACCGTCACCTTGCTCCCCAGGCGGGCAAAGGCCTGGGCCATTTCCGCGGCGATCGGACCGGCACCGAGAAAAATCAGGGAAGCGGGAAGCCGGTCCAGGGAGAAAATCTCCCGGTTGGTGATATAGGGTGTCTTGTCCAGTCCGGCAATGGGGACAATTGCCGGCGAGGAGCCCGTAGCAATGACCCATGTCCGGGCGGAACAGGTCCGGCCGTTTAGTTTCACGGAATGCTCGTCGGCAAACTCCGGACTGCCGAACTCGACCTTGACCCCGAGGCGGCAGAACCGCTCCACGGAATCATGTTTTTGGATAGTGTCGATAACCGACTGTATCCGCGCCGCCACGGCCCGGAAATCCACCGGTTTCAGCTCCAGCGCGGGCAGTCCGTAGCGCCCGGCGTTTCTGGCCTGGTGCCAGACCCGGGCCGTATTGATGAGTGTCTTGCTGGGGACACAGCCGTAATGCAGGCAGTCCCCTCCCAGGCGGTCTTCCTTATCCACCAGCAGCGTCTTGGCGCCCAGTTGCGCGGCGCCGGACGCAATCGTCAAACCCGCCGCCCCGCCGCCCAGGATGCCGATATCAAAATCGTAAATCGCCACAATGATCTCCTCCGTCAACAGCCTTGCTGTCGATCCCAACGCCCTGTCTTCTTTCCTCTATTGAAAAACTTCCAGGAATTCAAGATAAGACCGGGATCGTTCTCCTGTGTCGTCCGAATCGTTCATAACGGCGATGCGGGCAATGGCCGGCGGCAGCTT
>Ga0082335_1002452_pt1 | contig 34670 bp, 32 predicted proteins | sample Subgrocontami58m_FD_72375 | JGI IMG/M metagenome (GOLD analysis project Ga0082335, IMG submission 72375) | Subsurface groundwater microbial communities from S. Glens Falls, New York, USA - GMW37 contaminated, 5.8 m (SPADES assembly) (version 2) ... | reverse complement strand
GTTCGAATCGGATCATAATGTCCTCGATCGTAAGCATCAAGGCGTGCCCCATGTGGAGAGTCCCGGTGACATTCGGCGGCGGCAGAACCATTGAAAAAATTTCTTTCCGCGTTTGTCCGCGATCTGACTTCGGTCCGCGTTTGTCCGCGCCGATCGGCGGCAGTTTGTCCGGATCAAAAAACCCGGATTTTTCCCAGATCCGGTAGATGTCGCCTTCGGTTTCTTTTGGATTGTATTGTGGAGGGATTACATTTTCCATTGCGAATATGTTCTATACTATAGCAGTTCCTTGAGGAAAGCGAGGAGAAATCATGGAAAAGGAAGAACGCATCGTTTGGGTTGGGAGACATGCACTTGAGCTCTTTCGTGGAAAAGAAGTTGGATTGTCAAACCGCTTGGAGCGGCACGGCCTTTTGCCTTCTGTAGTGGTTGAAATTGCGGTATGCGTCAACGAAGCTATGCGGGAGTTTTGCAAAGAGAACCCCGGAATTGGACAGGAGTTTACCAGGGCTTTGCTCGAAACAGAACTCTTCGGAACAGCGCGGACTACGGAGAAAACAGGGGGCGAGCAAGAGCGTGATCGCGCGAGAGACGCAATTCTTTCCGGCGGGAGCGATCCTGCGTCTCCGGCCCCAACATCGGGTCTGTCGAATTTCAAGCATTCTGGCGCAGCAACCCGCGCACGGATTGAAGAAGGTCTTTCATGTATCTAGCGAGTAAGTCGCAGATTCGCATCAGCCCCGACTTTGTCGAGGGCTTTTTTCTTTCCGATATGGCATGTTTTCATCTCGCTCCACCTTACCTTGACTAAACAACCCGTTTGCTTTACATATACTTATAGCACAACGCATCAGGAGGAATAGCCATGTCGTGTACGTGTACCAAAGGATTGCCTTTCAGTGATCTATTGCCTACAGTTGAGGTAATTGGCGCAATTCTCATGGCAAATCGGCGGATCAGGGGGGTTGCACTTTCAGGTTCTATCGCACGCAGGGAGTCCCATTGCCACGATATTGATCTCGTCATTCTTCATGGTGGCGAGCTTGAGGATGGCAATTGTCAAAATCCTCCCCGGGTTAGCGTGTCGGACGTTCTCTTGGAATCAATGGTTGGTAGGCGGACTGCACAAGTACTACGGCATGTGTATAATACTCATCATATCCCCGTTAGCTATTTTTTCATGCACGAGAAGGTTCTTTGGGAATGTAGATACCTCCAGACGTTTGCAAAAAAGGAACGGTTTCCCGGATTCTACAGAACAATAGTTATTCAGATTCCTCTTTATCTGCTCTGGATTGGTGAAGAAGCCAAGCATCTCTTACAGTTTGTTCATGGAGTTGAACCAACGGTGCTTTATGAAAGTTATGGCGCCAAGTATACGGGGATTCAAGTACGACATCTGTGCGGTCAAGAAAGATGCATGCCGGTCTCGCCGTGGCTTGAGATACATAGGCAGATTCTCGCGCGGAAAGAACGTGGGCAATCGGAGTTTGCTTCACGGAGTGTTCAAGGGCTTATAGTTGATCCTTCTGATTTTGATAGTTAATAGTGTGTGAGTCGTAGATTCGCATCCGCGTGGACTTTGTTCCACGCTTTTTTCTTTCCTATAAAATGCGCGGCGATTGCAATCATCAACGCATTGTCGCCGGCCAAGTTAGTAACTGGTAAATGGTAACTGGCTTTTGGTATTTCTTTTTTGATCGCATCGCCTAACTTTTTTCGCAGAAGGCGGTTTGCCGCGACCCCGCCGCCCAAAAGAACGGTTTTTGCTTTGAATGCTTTTGCGGCGCGGATTGTTTTTTTCACGAGAACATCAACGACCGCATCTTGAAACTCTTTCGCGATCAAGGGGCGCAGTTTTTTTGTACGTTTTTCCCCGAGATCGCGTACGAGATACAAAACCGCGGTCTTGAGGCCGGAGAAAGAAAAATCAAAATTATCAGAATTTATCATCGGCCTCGGGAGTTTTATTTGGAATTTAGAATTTAGAATTTGGAATTTGTTTGAAAATTGGGATTTGGAAATTGGAATTTCTCTTTCCGCTAAGGCGGAAAGAGCGGGTCCTCCCGGGTACTCAAGCCCTAAAATTCTTGCAACCTTATCAAACGCCTCTCCCGCCGCATCGTCCCGCGTTTCGCCGATAATTTTCCATTTTCCGTGTCCTTTCGCGTACACAAGCTCCGTGTGCCCGCCCGAGACGAGCAATCCTAATGCCGGAAATGATATACTTTGAATTTTGAATTTTGAATTTTGAATTTGTCCCGACTCTGTCGAGGATCCTCGATGAAATCGGGATTTCGAATTTCGATATTCGGATTTCGAATTTACTCCGTTTTTTTGCAAAAAAGCGGAGTAAAAGTGTCCCGCCATATGGTTTATTGGAATCAAGGGTTTTTCCCATAAAACCGCGAGCGCACGCGCAAAATTCACGCCGACCCACAAAGCGGGCGCAAGTCCCGGGCCGTAGGTAACGGCGATCGAATCAATTTCTGGTTTTGGAAGCGGAAGAATATGTTTTGCGAATTGCTTCGAAAGTTCAGGTTCGCGGGCTAATATTTCTTCGATTTTTCGGAATTCTCCGACGCTTTCGGTCGGAGCCCCGACCCCTTTGGGCGTCGGGGTTGAATTTTGAATTTGTTTCGGATTTCGAAATTCGGATTTCGGATTTAAAAATTTAGCTTCTTTCAAAGCGGTAATAAGTATAGGTGCTAAATTTTTCTCGTGTTCTCTTCGCGCAAGGTTCGGCACAACCCCGCCAAATTTTTTATGAATCGCGATTTGTGAAGATACGATGTTTGATAAAATTGAAATCCGCGGGCGGCTCTTCGGCCCGGAAAACTCCGCGATTGCAATCGCGGTTTCGTCGCACGAGGTTTCAATAGCAAGAATTTTCATACCAAAGGAATATACCACAAAATCGGAGAAAAACAATCTTTTTTCTTCGTCTGCATTGTGTAGTATCAAAGGAGAACGTTGAGAACGGAGGATATATGGGCAAGCGAGTTGGCGTAATCGGGGAAAAGGGCCGTGAGCATGCACTTTGCAAAGCACTTAGCGAGTCATCAGGAGTTGATGAAGTTATTGCGATGCCGGGAAGCGCAGGGATGCGAAACGTAGCGCGCCCAGTTCATGTGGTAACCACTGATTATGAAGCTATTCATCGATGTGTGATACGAGAAAAGTTTGACCTTGTGGTTATCGGTCCTGAAGAGGTTCTCGAAGCCGATATTGCTGGTCGACTTCGAAAAGAAATCGGAGTTCCGGTTTTTGGTCCAAGTGCGACCGTTGCACGACTTGAGACTTCAAAGATTTACGGAGCAGAAATTGCTGCAGCTGCAAAAATACCTATTCCCAGGTTTGTTGTAATCGAAAATGACGGAAGATTGCACGCATCAGACATTTCTACTCTTCCGCTTCCTTGCGCGGTGAAGGCTGATGGGCCTGCTGGGGGGAAAGGCGTGGAACTTTGCTCTACGTATGAAGAGGTTAATAGAGCTCTCGCATCACTTTTGAAACGTTTTCCCGCTACTGCCAGACGGGTATTAGTTCAAGAGCTCCTTCGAGGCGGAGAGATTTCGCTTCATGCGCTCTCGGATGGGAAATTATATCTTTTGATTCCGCCAATTCGAGACTACAAACGGAAAAGTGATGAAGAAGGAATTCCGAACGGTGGGGGATGGGGTAGTGCTTTCCCTGCGTATTCAAAAGCCTATCGTAATTCATTGCCTTCGATTACATCCCGGATTCTGAATCCTATCCTTGACGCAATACACGAAAAAGAGGGTGAACCATTCATCGGATGTTTCTATCCTGCATATATGGCTGGTCGTATTATTGAATGGAATTGTCGCTTTGGTGATTCAGAAGCGCAGGTAATTCTTCCTTGCATCGATAGAGATCATTCCAATTTCTGTGAGCTTATTCTGGTGTGTGCCACAGGAAGGTTGAAAGAAATTCGATCGCCCGTGTGGCGTAATGGTTTTGCAGTGTGTGTTGTACTTGCATCAGAGGGGTATCCCACAAGTCCCCCGCGAAAAAAGTATCGCATCTATGGCATTGAGGATGTCGAAGCATTTGACCCCGATGTCCATTTTCTCCATGCGGGTACCGAGTTGTACCAAGGTAGTTTCTATGCAGCAGGAGGACGTGTAGGTAATATCGTTGCATTTGCTCCAACTCTTGCTGAAGCAATCCAAAAAACATATGAAGCTCTCAAGCTTGTTCGTTTTAAGGGAATGCAGTACCGACTCAATATCGGTTATGATCTTTTGAACGTCGTATAGCTCCCGTAATGGGGAGCTATTGTATTGTCGGAATTAGGAAAACCCGGTATGCTGAAAAGAACTTTTCGAGAATATGCAAAAAAAGCTCAACAAGAAGAAAATATCAGCGTGGAAGCGCTTGCCCGTGCGTCTTATTGCGATTGTTGGACAAAGAAAAGCAGGGAAGGATGCGCTTATCACATATATAAAGAGTCGATTTCGCATTGTGCATCACTATCGGATAGCCGACGGCCCCCTAAAAATTATAGAAGCGCTTGGACTTTCGCCAAGTCGGGCAATTCTCCAGAAACTATTCGGGGTAAACGCGCTTTTATATCCGATTCTTGGTGAGTCAGCATATATACGGCGCGTCACGCATCTGATCGATTTCGAGAAACCCCGCCTTGCGATTGTCGAGGCAATTCGCACAAAAGAAGAATATGAAGAATTCGCAAAAAAACGAAAAGGAATACTCATTGGTATTTCCGCTCCTGATCGGCTTCGCTATGAGCGTGCGTTTCGAGACGCGCACCGGCCGGGGAACCGCGAAAAAAAAGACGAGGGGGAAATAACGTTTAAAGAGTTTATGAAGCGCGAACGGTTGCCAATCGAGCGGGATATTCGCTGGATCGTCGGCCGCGCAGATTTTATTCTCACAAACGATTCGGATGATTATCCGGCATTCTATAAAAAAATAGACGCCGTGATGCGCGAGCTCGGTATTTCGAAAAAACGCGGCAGAATTGGAGCACGCCGGAATTAGTTCCCTACTGGTTCATCGAACTCGATCTCCAATTCCGAAAACACGCGGAATTTTTTAATTATTTCCCGGATTTCGGCTTCTTTCCTCGCATAGTCCTCCGGGAGTATGTAGATATCGGTGATTGAAATATCCTCGTGATATTCTTTGAGGACGAATGAATAGTTCCCTACGGGCGCAATCGATGATATCCCAAATTGGCGGCGGACGACCGCGAGGGGCATGGTTGAGAGTCCGAATTGGAAAAGTCCTTGTGGTTTTACGTCTATGGTTCCGAGAGAAGGAGGCGGGAGGTCGAGAAATTTTCGTTTCGAAGTTACGAGAAACGACCCAACACCGATTTGTTTGAGTTCCCGCTCGAGTTTTGCGAAAAGCTTTTTTGTTTCCTCGTCTTTGTCCCATATTCGGGCTACGCGTTTTGCGGGCGCGCGGCGCATGAGGCGGCCAGCCCATGATTTTGGGTGCATCGCGGCAGCCGCAAAAAGATCTTCAAGGATTGTCGAGTCGCGGAGCGCCGCATAATCATCCCGGTCTGCGGGAATTCGGTATTCGGTCTCCCCTTCTTCAATGGCACGCGCGAAATAGTGCTCAAAGCATTTGACGGTTTTGTGCATATAGACCTGGACGTACATGTGGTATCGCGCGAAAAGATAGTGCTCGAGCGCGTGAATTCCTTGCTCCGAAATGCTTATGAGGTATCCGTCATTTGTTTTTACCGATCCGAGATTCGAAATAAGCCACGGGATGTCAACTTGTCCGTAGACGACTCCCGCAAAGTGCGAGTCGCGCAAAAGGTAGTCCATGCGGTCTGCGTCAATGTCCGAGGAGACGAGGGAGCGCGCGAGCCGGTGAAGGGATTCTGTCTCTATACCGGGTGAAAAGCGTTTTTTCCACGAGGCGGGAATTTTTATTTTTTTGTGGTGCACCAGAGACGCGATGATTTCGGCTTCATCGTCCCCAAGCGCGGGCGCGGGCCCCTGGGCGAGCCCCGTGAGAAGGAGCGCCGTGTAGTCCTCGTGCGTCGCGATCCGCCGCTCATGCGGATTTGCGAGCCAGTCAGTTGGAAGTTTTAATTTTTCCACAAGCGGCATTACGCGTTCCGCGGTGTGGGAAAACGGAGCGTGCCCAATGTCGTGCAAAAGCCCGGCGAGGCGCACAATCTCTTTCAGAAATTTTTTCTCTTCGCGGCTAAGCGCGCGCGCAAGAAAAGAGATTTCTTCGTTTTCAAAGATTTGTTCCGCTATGGTGCCCGCGACGTGGAGAGTCCCCACCGAATGCGAAAAGCGGTCGTGGGTCGCCGAAGGATAGACCCACGAAACAAAACCGAGCTGGCGGATGTGGCGAAGCCGCTGGACATAGGGGTGGTCGAGAATAGACCGTTCTCTTGGGTGTATGAGGATCCGTTTATGAATCGGATCGCTTATTTCAATATCCGGCTCCATGGTGTTTTTATCCAGCACCTTCCAGGGTATCCCGTACTCTTTGGTGCATGGGTGAATGATAAGATGCATCCTTCCCAGGGTTTAATACCCAACGTGAAGGTGCTGGATTTATATTGGCACAGGGAAGCCGACTTCTCAAGAAACAAAAAACCCCGTCACGGACGGGGTAACTAGACGCCAAGATCTTTTTTCTTTTTTTCGATTCGTGCGTCGGTTTCGCGGCGCGCGAAATCGTATTCCGCCATGTCGGCAAGAATATAGGAAGCAAGGAACGGGTAGGCCTTTTGGAGAAGTCGGTATTTTTCCTGTTCTACGTGGCGGTAGTCCGGATGGCCTTGCGATATTGTTCGAAGCTCGATTTGCCAAAAGCTTTGTCGCAGATTTTCGCGCTGGATAAAGCGGACGCGATACGCGAGCGGGACCGCGTACTGCGCAAGGTAGGGGTCGTACTCCGCGATTTTGAGAAAAACCGCTTTTGCTCGGTCAAGCGCTTTGGAAAATTCCGGGAGGAGACCTGCTTTGATAATTTCTGGAGGCGTGTCATAACCGTGATGGCAGGAAAAAAACTGGTGTTGTTGGGTGAGCATGCGGTGGCGGTGAAGATCGCGCCACGCGCCGATATTCATCTCGATTTCAAAGAGGGTATATGCGTGTTCAAACGCGCGTCCCACTTTCTGCCAGCGCTGGGTTCGTCCTTGGAGATATGCATCAACAATTTTTTTTCTGTCCGATTCTTCAATGTGGCGTACCTTTTCCATAATTTCTTCCCATGTTCGGTGGGTCTCTGGCGCGTTGTAGAGCATACCTGCAATCACTTTTATTTCGCCTTCGGGGTCGGATTCGACAAGGCGTACGGTCATTTCGTTTGACCGAGTGATTCTATGAGATTCATCCTCTGCGAGAAATTCTTTGACAAACGGCGTCATGCGGTCTTTCCGGCCCGCGAGGTACTTCTGGTACGCTTCGGCGGATTCATTCGTCTCGCCTTTAAGCCGTCGGAAAAACGAAGGCCCGATACGGGAGAGCTCGCGGTATGCTTCTTCCGAGGCCCAGCGGATTTCTCCGAGGGTGTGGCGAAGCGAGCGCGCCATCATGTATTCGAACGCTTGTCCATTTCCAAAGAATGACACCTGTGAAAGCGTTGCCATGGGAAGAAGCCCCCGGAGCGTATCAAACGCTTTTTTCTCAATCACCTTCTGGGGAATGTCCGGAAACTTCTTTTGGAGCGTTGCGGCAAGCCGGGGAATAAGCGCGGTATAGGTCGTGAATAGTTCGTCCATCGCGGCTTCGTATTCGTCCTTGAGCCCGAGGTCCTCGAGCGTCGGGTCGGTGTAGTAGAGAAACCGTCCGTTTACTTTTTTCGAGTAGTCAACGTAGCGCGTTGATTTCTCGATCGGCGCAATTCCGATTCGCATGTCTTCGATGTGCTTGATCGCAACCTGCGAGATGCCGGAAAATGCAAGATGCATCCCCGCCATCTGGGCGATCGAGTCGTCTCCGTACTCCGCGAGCCACTGGACATAAAAGCGCCGCGCGCGAGGATTTGCAAAAAGCGTCTCAAACGGGTGCGCCTCGAGAAATTCGATAAAGTACCGGAGCTCATTCCCGTAGGTTTTGCGTTCGGCACATGCGTCGTCCGACTCCCCGGGGAGCGGGTCAGGCGTAAGAAACGGGTCTATGAATTCGCGAAGGAAAATCGCCCGAATGTCTTGGGTTGCGCGGCTCATGCGCGAGCAAAGCGCTCCCACAAGCTCCGGAGACGGAATCAGGAGCGCATAAACCGACCGATCTAGGTTGGTAAAGAATTGCTGAATTCTTCTTCGGTCCTCACTCGTATAGGCATCAGGAATGAATTGTGGCGCAAATGATTCAATGGGTCGCGGCATGGTATAAAGTAGTAAAGTAGGGTCAGACCCTACTATTTGTTAAGATAAAAAATTGTTCAAGGTTTGAGAACCGGCGCGATAACGCTCCAGATTTTTTCGTGGATTTTTTCGGGCAACATGAGTTCTCCCGCGGCCATACATTCAACCACGATATGGGTTTCCGGATGTCTCTCGGCAAGCCACAGATAGGAATCCTGCGCGTTTTCAAGGTGTGCTATGTCTGCTTCAAGGATGTCGTGTGTTTTCCCGGCCTCGAGGTATCCCCGTGCGTCTTTTTTCCCGACGTTTGATTGCGCGGTTTTCGGCTCGATTTTGAGAATGACAATGATGTCCGGCTGGGGAACGCCGAGAATTTTATACTCTGTCTCATAGAGCCACTCGAGAAATCGTCCGCGTTCATTTAGGTCAGAAATTTTCGCGCCTTGATGCCCGGCGTTGGAGTCAACGTAGCGGTCAAGGACAACAATTTGTCCCTCGGCGAGAAGTTTTTTAATTTTGATTGAGGCGTCAAAGCGGTCAACTGCGTAAAACAGGGATGCGGCGTATGGGTTTACGTCTCCGTATATTCCGTTGAGGTACTCTTCAATTAGCCCCGCTGATTTTTTTCCGTACTGCGGAAACGAGATCGCCGCGGTCTTAAATCCTCCGCGCGTGAGGCGACTAGCGAGGAGTTTTGCCTGGGTCCCCTTTCCGCTTCCATCAATTCCCTCGATGACAATGAGTTTTCCGTTTGTGTGTTCCATGAACTTTGTTCTTTTACAGAGTAGCAAATAAAAGAAGTTTTTCAATATTGAAAAAACCGCGGCGAGTGTCATCGCTGCGGTTCAAGAGGGAATGGTTCGCCGTTGCCTTGGAAGCGGGGATGCGGGAGCTCGCTATAGTCGCGTTCCACGTCTCCGCTGATCTCATGGAACTCGAGATACACGAGTCCCATGTTCCCGTAGATTTTGATGGGAACCGGCGTTGTGTTTGAAATGTGGAGACGGAGCCGTCCCTCCCATCCGGGATGAATACCCGCAACGTCGAGATTTATCCCTACCGAGGAGTACGTCGTCTTCGCGGCGCCGCGAACGACTATATCCCGCGGGATTCTGAAGCGCTCGACGGTGAACGCCATCATGAATCCGTTTGGCGGCAGTATGAAAAAAGGATCTGCGCGTTTTTCAAAGTAGAGTCGGCTGTCAATGTTGATGGGGTCCATCGCTGTCCCGCACGCCCGCGCCCAGTCAAACACGTAGATCGCCGGGTCGATGCGCGCGTCATATCCCGCTGGCTGGAGGCCGAACGAAACGATTCCGTCTCCGTCAACGCGCTCGGAGAACGGCTCAATCATTCGCACATTTGGATCCGATGACATTTTTCGAATCCACCGATCGGGTTTTACGCCCATGAAAGTCCTCCCAAAGAACTTGGGGAAACTTTATCATGGTCTGAAACGCCGCGCAAGAATTTTGCCGAGCGCGGGAAAGTGGGGTATTGTTTTTGTATGGGGAATCCGATTGTAATTGCCGTTGTGGGCCTCGCGGGGTCCGGAAAAACAGATGCGACCGAGCGCTTTATCGCGCGGGGGTTTGTCCGTGTCGGATTCAACGATCCGATCTACGAAGAACTCGAGCGCCGCATCCTTGAACGGAATGAGACGAACGAACGCATGGTTCGCGAGGATCTTCGAAAAAACTTTGGAATGGGCGTTACTGCCCTTCGGGCGCTACCGCGTGTTGAAGCGCTTATTCTCGAGGGGAAAAATGTTGTGATAGAAAGTTTATACAGTTGGTCTGAATACAGATTGGTAAAAGAGCGATTTGGAGATGACTTTAAAGTTCTCGCGATTTACGCCCCGTCCGAAGAGCGCTATGGGCGCCTCGCAAAACGCAAAGAGCGGCCGCTTACGCTCGAAGAAGCGCGCGCGCGCGACTATGCAGAAATTGAAAATATAGAAAAAGCTGGACCAATCGCGATTGCGGATTGGACTATCCTCAATACAAAGTCGCGAGACGATTTCTTGAAAGACGTAGACGCGGTTATCGATTCGATTCTTCAATAGATCAAAAATCCGCCGTCGGCGGATTTTTTGCGTGTCTCCGAAGAAAATATCGAAAACCGCTATTTCAGTTCAATCCCTAAAACGCGCTCTGCGCGTTCGGGCGACATCACCTTGTGATGTCTAGCCCCATTGAACGCGCGGTTCCCTCGATGATTTTTTCCGCGGCTTCCACGGAATCCGCATTCAAGTCCTCCATTTTCCGTTCTGCGATTTTTCGAATGTCCGATTTTGATACTTTTCCCACCTTTGTCTTATTCGGTTCCCCCGATCCCTTTTCGATTCCCGCGGCTTTCCGGAGCATATCTGAAGCAGGAGGAGTTTTCAGTTTAAAATCGAAACTGCGGTCTTCATAGATCGTGACTTCAACCGGCACGATTTCTCCCTGCATTTTCCCGGTCGCTTCGTTATATTTTTTTACAAATTCGCCGATATTGATGCCATGCGGCCCGAGTGCGGTTCCCACGGGCGGCGCGGGCGTTGCCGCACCCGCCGGAAGCTGGAGTTTTAGTTTTATCTTTACCTTTTTTGCCATGTCGCTTTGCGTTATCAACGAATATCGAATTCTTTACGAATATACGAATACGCTTTCGTTTATTCGATTATTCGGAACAGATTCGTTATTCGCTGATTCATAACTTCTTTATTTGGAGCGAGTCAAGCTCGACCGGCGTGTCGCGGCCAAAGACGTTCACGAGGACTTTCAATTTTCCGCGCTCCTGGTCAACATCGGAAATCTTTCCGTCATAATCCTTGAACGGTCCGTCGGTTATCTTCACCGGGTCTCCTATATTTACTTCAATCTTGAATTTAGGTTCGTCTTGGCCCATGCGTTTCAGGAGCGTATCCACTTCTTCTTTTTCCAACGGGGTCGGGGTTGTTCCGGCGCCGACGAACCCGGTGACGCGCGGGGTATTTCGCACGACATACCACGAGTCGTCCGTCACCACCATTTCAACGAGGACGTATCCGGGGTAAATTTTTTCCTCGACAACGCGGCGCTTTCCGTTTTTTATTTTTATTTTTTTCTCAACCGGAACAAGGATGCTGAAAATTTTATCCTCCATTCCCAAGGACTCAATGCGCTGTTTTAGGTTGCGCGCGACAGCGTCTTCATACCCCGAGTAGGTATGAATTGCGTACCAATTTCGTCCAAATTCCGATGTTTGCTTGGGCATGCCCAGTATTATCAACCTCGACCGTTAGGAAACGGACTTGGAAGAAATTAGGAATGAATAATTGCCTATCATGTTCTTTTTCGTATTCATGGCTACTCTCGGGCTTTGCCCAGTCGAGGTTGTATTACTGGGCATGGATGTTACAACACGAATTTGTCCAATACAGATTGAAAAAGAAAATCAAGGATTCCGAGAAAAAGTGCAATTCCCGCGCTCACGATAATGACGCTTACGGTCGAACGGATTGTATCTTGGCGCGTAGGCCAGGTGACTTTTTTAAGCTCAATCCGGGCTTCTTTAATAAAAGTGATGAGTCGTTCCATCGATTTTGGGTTTTTTAAAAGGCCCGAAGGCCTTATAGAATACATGGCAATAATAGGTCAAAGTCCATATTTTGTCAACACATACGCGGGGTGTATAATTGGGAGAAAAAACGGAAGAGAAAATAATTAGTTACGGTGAAATTGTAAGCGAAGATACTATTCCGTCCGCTGTTTCCTGCGGTATTTTTTTTGATTCCGGGCCTTCGTTATATGCAATGCGTGCGGTAAGGGCTATTCCATTTTTTAACTGTACGGAATACGAAACAGATGATGTTCCCGCATCTGGGCACGAACGCTTTATTGCGGGAATCGCGTTGAGCGTGGTATCAGTGCTTTGGCAGATCTCGTCCGACGGCGATTTTTTTACTACTCCCTTGATGAGTGAAAACTCGATTGTATTTGTGCTTTCGTAGGGCGGGAATACTACGATGACTTTCAAGGGGAAATTCTCGCTGTATTCCACTGGCCGGCTTATATCCAAAGAAAAATCCTTTGGATATTTGAATGAAAATCCGTATTCGTCGGTATGAGTTTTCCAATTCGCCGTAAGGCCCGTCGTCCGGCTCTCGCCGCGCTCGTCAGTGAGAACGGTTTTTGATTGCGGATTTTCTGCTCCTTCCGGCTGTTTTTGCGGTCGCGTGTAGACGTACAAGACCGCGCCCAAAAGAAGGATGATGAGAAGTCCTTGAATTATGACAAATTTTTTGAGAAATCCTCTTTTCATATGCGGCCAGCGGTAATCGAAACCGCGTCTGTTCCTTGGCAAGGAACCGTTCTGCCACTAAACCATGGCCGCTTTTCAGTGAGAGAAATTATATCGGGTATGCGGCCCCCTGTAAAGAATTCACCCCGCTCGAGGCGGGGTGAATTCAGTCCTTTGTCTTTGGTTTGTATATATCCGGGTCAATAGTTCGTTCAAAGCACACTCGTCCTTCTTTGTGTTCCCAATTTTCAGTATTGTAGTAAGGATCACCAATGGGTCGGGGTACCGTTGAGTCAGCGGAATTTCTCGACGGCCTACTGAATGTCGCACAAAGAGAGAACGTAAGATTGTCGAGAACCGCATATTCATATTCCATACCCGTCTCCGGATCGCGAGGTATCGAAATACCGCGGACGTCGTCTCGAATATCGGAAAGGGCACTGGGGAGCGATTCTTTGTTTATCCAGTAATTAATAATTTCTGTTTGGATGTTTTGAAGGTCTGATACGCGCCGATCATCAAACCGCCGAATTCGTTCTTCAAAAGGAGAGCCGACGATAAAGAACCCCGCGATTATCGAGGCAGCGATAACTGCGATTACTCCGTATATAAATATTTTCATTCCTGATTGAGAAATCATGGTTATTCGATGTTATCGCGTTTCAAATCCCAGAAGTAATAATAGAAGACCGAAGCCGCAACAAAGAGGACGATACCTACTTTCAAAAGAAATTGCGTTGTAAGTCCGCCACCCAACAGATTATAGATGAGCGTGACGAGGTCCCCGGCAATAATGAGCGCCGCAACAAAAAGCGTAAAATACGTGAGTACTTTCCGGATGCCGAAATTCCGTTTTTCCGGATCTTGTATATATCCCTTGAGAAGCATTCGCGATGTAAAGAGATAGAGCGGGAATACGATGATAAGAGATGCGATAGACCAGCGAATGATGCCGAATGCGGACTCCCGCGCGTACATATTGTATTCGAGGACATCAGGGATCAACACATTGATGTATTGAAATATGAGTGCAATAAAACTTCCCGCGCTTCCGTAGAGCGCGATAATTGCGAGAAGATGCAAAAAAACATCTTTTGGGCTTACTTTTTTTGATGGGGATGTTGGCTGCAGAGATTGATCCATAGGGATAAGTAAGTATACCATGCCGGGTCCCAGAGTCGAACTGGGCACGCCTGCCTCTTCAGGGCAGCGCTCTACCGCTGAGCTAACCCGGCACTTTGTTCAGGATTCAAGAGAAGAAGCCCGCGAAACGATTGGCAATTGTTTTGTCCGCTTCGCTACCGTGGCGTGATAGATAAGGTACACTAATTTTTCTAATCATTCAATATACGCTTCGTTATCAGTTCGGTGTACGATGCAGTTGTGCTCGCTTCGAAATCAAGATCGAGTTTTCGAGCAAGATTTTTGATTCCTTTGTGCGTTGACTCGATCTCAACAAATTTTCTTCCGTCTTTGAGCGTATCAAGCTCGATATAGGACTTCCCGATTTTCCAGTGCTCGCGATGTTTTTTGTAGTGGAGCGCTACGCGGTATCCGAGTTTTTTAAGAATAGTGCGTCCGATCTTTACATCGGTTATCATGATTTGGTCCTCTTCTGCAACTTTTGCACCTTGGATAACTTTCTTTCCGGTTTTCAGTGTGAGGGATGTATCTCCCATTGTTTTTATACGGAGTGTTTGGTTTCCTTTCCGAATTTTGAAGTCCGGCGTATCGAAAAGCCAGTTTTCTTCTTTCCCTTTCCAAAGGCATTTTCCTCCGAGCGCGCGGAGTTTTTTTCGGATGGATGAAAAATCATTGACTCGGAATTTGAGCTCAATCTCCTTAGCCATTAAGTAACCAGTTACTAGTTATCAGTAACCGTTGTTATCTCGCGTACTCAATAACCCGCGTTTCGCGTATCACCGTCACTTTGATCTCGCCCGGAAATTTGAGTTCCGACTCGATTTGTTGCGCTATTTTTCGCGCAACATCGTGCGCCTGAAAGTCGTTGAGCTTCTCGGGCGTCACGAATATCCTGATCTCGCGGCCCGCGGAAATCGCGTATGATTTTTCAACACCTTCGTAGGAATTCGCAATTTTTTCGAGATCCTCAAGGCGCTTCAAATAGTTTTCGATTGAGTCGCGCCGCGCGCCCGGGCGTGAGGCGGAAATCGCGTCAACGGTCTGGATGATTATCGATTCAAGCGTTTCGTAGGGATACTCCTCGTGGTGCGACTGCATTGCTTTGATAACGCGCTCGTCAACGCTGAATTTCTGGAGAATTCGCCGGCCGATCTCAACGTGCGTGCCGGTTACTTCGTGGTCAACAGCTTTCCCAATATCGTGCAAAAGTGCGCCTTTTTTCGCGATCGCGACGTCCCCGCCGACTTCCGCGGCAAGCATGCCCGCAAGGTGTGTCATTTCAATGGAGTGCTGGAGCACGTTTTGCCCGTAGCTTGTGCGGAATCGCAATCGCCCCAGAAGCGTGAGAAGCCGCGGGTCAAGGTCGAAAATTTCCACTTCGTAGGCGGCTTTTTCTCCCGCTTCCCTGATTTGCTTTTCGATTTCTTCGCGCGCTTTTTCAACGGCCTCCTCAATCCGCGCGGGTTGTATCCTGCCGTCTTGGATGAGCGCTTCGAGAGCGGTTTTCGCTATTTGGCGCCTGACCGAATCAAATGACGAGATGACAATGAAGCCCGGCGAGTCGTCAACGATGACCTCAACGCCAGCCGCGCGTTCGAGCGTTTTGATGTTTCTTCCTTCGCGCCCGATGATTTTTCCCTTGAGGTCTTCTGACGGGAGCGGAACAGACGTCGTCGTTACTTCCGACGTCGTCGCTGTTGCAAGGCGCTGGATGATCGTCGTTAAAATGTTTTTTGCTTTGCGCTCGAGTTCGATGATGCCCGACTGCTCGAGTTTTCTCATCCGGACCATTAGGTCTTCCGAATGGTCCCGCTCAACGCGCGACATGACTTCGCCGACCGCGTCGTCTTTTGAAAGGCCGGAAACCCGTTCAAGTTCTCCGAGGGACTTTGCTTTTACCTCTTCGATCTCTGCTTTAATCGTTTTTACGCGTTCGATCCGTTCTTCAAGTTCCTTATCTTTTTTTTCGGATTCCTTGATGCGTCGTTCGAAAGATTGTTCGCGTTCGATAATTCGCTCCTCAAGCCGGCGGAGCTGGTTTGAACGATCTTTTTCTTCGTTTTTTGCTTCCTCGACCGCTTTGGCGGCGCGTTCTTTCGCGTCGAGAAGTATTTCTTTCGCTTCGGTCTTTGAGTCATCGATGAGCTTTTTTACTCGCTCTTCAACCGAGGATTTTTTCTGTGCGGCGATGAGCTGGCGGAGGAAGTATCCCGCCGCGATGCCCGCAAAAATACCGATCGCGGACGCGGCAATGGTCGCGCTTGTAATCATGGAGAAAAAGGAAAAAACTCGAGGATATGCCCCGTCGGCGGAAACGAATAAGTATGCGCTATCAAGAGAGAAACGAGGTGTAGAGAATTACTCCCGTGTGTGCGGGGTTTACCCAGCACCATTTTTCAGATTCTGAAAAATGGTGCTGGATTTAGAGAATGATTGATCGGCGGTTGGAAAAAAATGAAATCCGAAGCGAAGTGTTCATACTAATCCTCGTTTCTTTTGGCATCTCGAATGCGTATACTTCGTCCGTCCGCGTTCGCGGCGCATCAGAGAGAATTTCCTAAAGTTAAAATTCGAACAATAGAAACATCTATATCATATCAAACCGCATCCCGGGTGTCAACCCCGTCACTACAATTTCGACCGCCGCAGTTGGTTCCATCGGATAGCGGTGGACATGTTGTTTTGGAATCCAGCGTTTTCCCGCCAGCTTCGTCAGGGCGGCGAAAGAACCAGTCGAAATTTAGTGCGGGGTCAACTAGAGCGATCCAAGGATGCTTTTCCCGGTCATATCCGGCGGTTTGGGGATGTCCAAAATGTCGAGAACGGTCGGCGCGACATCAATTAAAATACCTTTTGTTTCCGATTTTACGCGCATAATGTCGGCGTCTCGACGCGGCTCGGGAAGTTTGAGGTTTTTCGCGACGAGTAAAAACGGCACCGGGTTCAAAGAGTGCTCGGTGAGCTTTTCCCCTGTTTGGGTGTTTCGCTTGAGTTCAACGTTTCCGTGGTCCGAGGTTATGACCATAATGCCACTCGTCTTCATTATTTCGTCATAAAGGCGTTTGAGGCATTCGTCAAGCACCTCGACGGTTTTTACCGCGGCCTGGAAATTTCCTGAGTGTCCGATGAGGTCGGCGTTTGCGAAATTCGCTATGATGACGTCGTGGGCGTAAAATCTCTCGAGTATTGCATCGGTGATTTCCCGCGCGCGCATCGCGGGCGTTTCGTCGAAATGAGACGTCTCTGTCGAGGGGATCAAAATTCGTTCCTCGCGCGCAAAGGGTTTTTCCTCACCACCGTTTAAAAAATACGTTATGTGCGCGTATTTGTCTGTTTCCGCAATGTGAAGGTGTGAGAGTCCGGCGTCTCCTAAAACGCGCGCAAGAGGCATCGGAATTTCAAGCGGCGGGAAGGCGACTTCTGCGGGAAGTCCTTTTTTGTATTCCGTCATAGTCGCAATAAAAAGATCGGGAATTTTAGACCGCGCGAATTTGTCGAATTCGTCTTCGGCTACTGCGGTCACGATTTCACGCACTGAATCCTCCCGAAAGTCGAAAAAGACCACCGCATCCCCTTTTTCTATGACGCCGACGGGTTTTTCTCGTTTATCAACAACGACCGCGGGCGGGATGTATTCATCGTTCGCTATAGTGGCATACATTCGTTTTACGTATTCGGATGCCACGTCTATCGGCTCACCTCGGCCTTCGGTAAGGAGACGGTATGCAGTTTCGATTTTGTCCCAGTTCTCGTCGCGGTCCATGGGGAAAATTCTGCCGGTGACTGACGCGATGCGTGCGTGCGGCCATTCCTCGGCCATGCGCCGCTCGAGTGTTTCGAGAAACTGGGCTCCTGATTGCGGCGGCGAGTCCCTGCCGTCGGTGAAGGCGTGGACGAAAATTTTTTCAACGCCTTTTTTTTCGAACATATCAAGGAGCGCGAAAAGATGCTCGCGGTAGCTATGGACCGATCCGTTCGAGCAAAGCCCGAGGATATGGATGCGGGAATTGTTTTTCTTTACGTGCTCAATCGCACCCAAAAACGCCGGGTTTTTTTCAAAACTTCCGTCGTGGATCGCGTTTATAATTCGCGGCAGGTGGTGATAGATTATTTTTCCCGCGCCGATCGCGAGGTGCCCGACTTCCGAATTTCCCGCTTTTCCCCACGGGAGCCCCACGCCGATTCCGGACGCCTGAAGGGTTGCGGCCGGAAAATTCGCCCAGAGCTTATCAAGTGTCGGGGTCTTTGCTTCCATGACAGGGTTTCCCGTCCTCTCAAGGGAAACACCAAACCCGTCAAGAATAATGAGAAGAAGGGGTTTAGGCGCGGGTTTTTTCGTTATGGTAATCATCTCATCATTATACATCATTTTCCCGCTTTCATTTTTGTTGCCAACGGCTATAATACGGGTATGGAACAAGACGTATCTGGCGTAAACGCGAAAGGCGCCGTACAAAAAAAGCGAAAAATCCTTATTGTTGACGACGATCAGCTTTTGCTGGGGACATACGCCGCGGTTTTCCGTGCGGACGGTTTTGATGTTCACGCCGTATCAAACGGCGAAGAAGCGTTTGCCGCTCTTTCCGAGGGGAATACTCCGGACATTCTTTTTACGGGCATTATGATGCCAAAGATGGGCGGGTTTGAACTCGTAGAAAAAATGCGCGCGGATCCGCGGTTTGCAAAAATTCCCGTTGTAATTTCTTCTCATCGGGGCATTTCCGAAGACAAGGAGCGCGCGGAAAAACTCGGGGTTTCCGATTTTATAGTCCAGGGATTTACCACTCCTCGGGAAGTTGTGCGCAGGATCGAGCTCATGCTCGGTGTAAGCCGAAAGTTCCGGATCGCGGTCTCTCTGGACCGTTTTTCCGCCCCTGCTCTCATCGAGATTCTTAACAGGAATCAAACGTCGCCCTGCGTTTCCGCTCCGGGCGAAGAAATTGTCCTTGAGTTTGAAGGAACGCCGGAACCAGACAAATTCCGGGTGCGCATAATCTGCTGACATAGTGTCATACGCGAATTCGAGAAAGCTGTCCACGGACGGCTTTTTTTCGTTCTGCAGCTTGCAAAATCATTCGATCTCTTCTATACTACTCCACATGGGTCTTTTCTCATGGAAAAAAGATGTTGATTCTCAAAGCGGCGATACAGCCGTTTCTTTGCGCTCTGACGAGCGGGCTATTCAAAAGCCGCGCCATCCGATGGAAGCGCTTTTAAAGACGAGCGGAAATGCGTTTGTAAAGGTGGGCGAACTTGTCGAGGGAACGGTTCTCGAGAAAAAAGGAACGCGCGTCTACGTTGACCTGGGTCCTCGGGGAATGGGAATTATCTACGGGCGCGAATACTATGCGGCCCAAGATATAATTAGAAAAGCGGACGAAGGAGATCCGATTGCGGGAAAAGTCGTTGAAATAGACAACGACGAGGGATATATCGAGCTTTCGCTCAAAGAAGCCGGAGAGGAAAAACGGTGGATTGACGTAAAAGAATCAATGGAGAAAAAAGAGCTTCTTGAGCTTCCTGTTGTTGAGGCGAATAAGGGCGGGCTTTTGCTTGAATACAAAGGCATTCGCGGGTTTTTGCCGGCAAGCCAGCTTTCCATGAAGCACTATCCCCGCGTTGAAGGCGGAGATAAGGACAAAATTTTTCTTGAGCTCAAGAAATTCATCGGAACACCCCTCAAAGTGAAGATTCTCGACGCAAGCCCGAAAGAGCAAAAACTCATTTTTTCGGAAAAGGATTCTGAATCGGAAGAGACGCGCGCGCTTCTTGCGCATTATAAAATCGGCGACGTGGTGGAAGGCGAGGTAACGGGGGTCGTTGATTTCGGCGCATTCATGAAATTCGGCGAAGATCTCGAGGGGCTTATCCATATCTCGGAAATCGATTGGGGGCTCGTGGAAAATCCGCGCGACTATCTAAAGCCGGGCGACAAACTCACGGCAAAGATGATTGATATTCAGGGCGAGAAAGTGTCTTTGTCGTTAAAACAGCTCAAGGAAGATCCGTGGAAGAAAATTGCGGAAGACCACAAAAAAGGCGATGTGCTTTCGGGCCGCGCGACGAAATTCAATCCATTCGGCGTGTTTGTCGAGATTGGCTCAAATATCCAGGGACTTGTCCATATTTCAGAATTCGGGAATGAGGAGAACATGCGACACACGCTCGAAATCGGCAAGGAGTATTCGTTTAAAATACTTTTAATTGATCCGGTTGAGCACAAAATGTCACTCGGAATTATCCGCGAGGAAGTAAAGGAGGAACCAAAAGAGGAAGTAAAGGAAGAGCCAAAAAGCGAACCCGAAGTAACCGAAGAGCCGTCTCTCCCTTCGGAAACCGCGTGAGTTCGGCGTGAAGTTCGAGCATGCGGCGAAATCCGAAATATCGTTATGTTTGACAGTGTGAATGTACTTATCGTGCGCTATAGCGCACGATAAGTACATTGCGCATCATGAAATGTAAGTCGTAAAACGAAATGTATCTATCCTACGCTATAGCGTAGGATAGATACATTTTTTTGTCGTGTTGTATCTTTTTGCGCGCGAAAAAACCGCTAGGAGTGAGGGGTTTATGGCGCCTGAACGCCGCGGTTCGGGTCAATTGTCTCTTCCACTGTTTCTAAGGTTGATCCCCCTTTCCCTGTTTCCGCAAGAACGAAATTCCGCACGAGTTCCCTCACCGGTAATGACTTTAGATACTCCGGATCGTCTTTTGTTTTTAGTGATTCCCGAATAGCGTCGGCAAGAAGCGCTTGTTTGCGGAATGAATCAAATGAGGTTCCGGGAAGTTTTGGTTTTTGTGCTTCGTACCATTGTCGAAGTTGTTCCGGATTCATTTTTGCCGCACCCTCCGGCGTTTGGCTGAGAAGATTGCGCGTTTCAAGCGATTTAATGTCTTGCCACTCGCGCGGAATCATGCCAAGTCGGTTTTTTGCGACAAACGCTTCTTCGGCCGTCCCGTAGGCCGCAATATCTTTTCCTTCGACGCGGACTTGTCCGACCATCTGGTCAGCCGGAATATCCGCTGTTGGCGTAACATCAGGAGTATGTGGCGTTGCAACTGTTTGTGGTCCTTTTTGCGCAAATTCTTCTGGTTCAAGAAAATCAGGAGGAGTAGCGCCCCGGAAAACCGGCCCCTCCTCCGGAGCGGCAACCTTAAAGAAATCATCAACCGTCATATTAGAAAAAATGGCTTCGTGGGGATGGCCTTCTATGTAGTGGCGCAGAATTTGGGCGAGGCGCACATGCCCTTCAAATTCGTTTTTATCGTATTGTTCAAAGGATGGAAGGTTGATTGTGCGCCCGGGAATTTGCCCTTCCCAGATTATCCGCGCTTCTTTCTCTGAAGGAATTTGTTCGAGAATATCTCGGATTTTTACCGTGCGGATAGTTTTATATTCGTGCTCCGAAAGCCCGGCGAGTTTGGCAAAAAATGCGCTTTCACGCGAGCCGTATGCTTCTGCTTCAGGCAAGCTTACGCCGTTGTAAAAGTTTTCGTGTCGAGTAGGGCCCGCGTCGTGCGTATAGTCAGTCGGAATTTCGGCGCGCACGGGCTTTGCGCGAAGAATTTCTTCAACGCGCTCTGACGTAAGCGCCTCCCGCGGATGTTCTCGTGCCCAATCCGCGATCATTTTACTATTTTTATTAATACTGTCTTGCATCGCGTGATCAAGTTCGTTCGCGCGTCCGAAAATGCTCGCCATTTTTTCTTTGTTGTCGAGAATGCCCGAATAGTCCAATTCTTGGCCGATTTTTAGTTTATCTGGATTAAGACCTTGTTCTTTCAGCCGATCAGAAATTTCGTCTTTGATCCAATCAATGGCAAATGTTTTTTGCGCCGGATTAAGCTTGGCAAATTCAGTTCCATAAAGCGCTTCAAGTTTGCGCTCCACGTTTTTCCATACCGAGTCCCCGGATTTTACGAATTCACGAAGTTGCTCCGGTGTAAATTCAATCGCACCCTTCATCTCTGCGCCTGTCGGCTCTTTAATAGCGTGTCCGATTTTCGCTTCTTCGTCAGGCGGCGCAATCGGCGTTTCAGGAGGAGCTTCGCCTTGGAGCTCAAACGCAGACGGTGATTCCTTTCGTCCGATAATCCAATCGATATCCTCTTTTTTCAGTCCGCCCTCAGGTGCCTGTTTCATTTCGTCGAGTATCTTTTGCATTGCTTCAGCTGATACGAGGCCTCTTTTCTGGGCGTCAAGAATAGTGTTAATTTCTTTGGTCGTTACATTTCTCCCGATTTTCGTCGTAAGCTCTGTTCCAAGAAGTTGTCGGTAGCGCTCAATTGCCTCGGTCGAGGTTAGGTCGACGCCTTTTGGTGCGCCCGGCGCTTCAACTCCGCTTTTTTTAAGGAATTCATCGGTTCGGGAAAATATGTTCGGGATTCCCCGCTCCCACAAATGCTGCGCCGCAAGAACCAATGATTCCGCCATCATTCCCGCGACAGCGGCTTTTCCCGCGGTTTCCGCATATTTTGCGCCAAGCGCCAGGCCGTCAACCGTACCATATTGCGTTACCATGCGATCAAGGTCTTTCAGGTGCTTTTCGTATTTTTTGATGATTCGATCTTTTTCTTTTTGTTTTGCTTTTGTCGGAATCTCTTTTTCGTCAATCGCCTCGATTTTTTTCTGAATTTTTTGAGCCGATCTCTCCACATCGTGTTCAAGAATACGTTGAAGAAGCGTTGTCGAAATATCGGGCAAGGGGTTTTCTGTAAGGCGCTTCAAAATATCCTGCGGGATTTTTTCCCGATACGCGCTTTCAATGTCTTCCCGCGATGGCGTTTTTCCGTCCGCGCGCTCCTTGGCACCAGTATAGATTTTCCATGCTTCTTCAGCCGCCGTGTTGATATCGTCGATTCTTGTACGCTCGATAACTTCTTCATTTTTCAAGCGCGCCTCTTTTGCGGCTTCAGCCCCGCGCGCAAAAAACATTCCGCCCATCATGACGTAGCGAAGTGGGGACGCCACGGTCCAGCCGACGATGTCTGCTGCACTGCGTCCGTATTTGAGGGCGTTTCCGGCGAGCGACAATGTGCTTCTGACTCCTCCGCGTTTTTCTTTTGCGGCTCTTTCAAAATCCGCTCGGGATTTTTTCGCGTCCCGTTCGAAATTTTCTTTGAGGGAAGAAAAAAACCTCCCCATTGTTCCTTTCTCGCCAAAGGCCTTTGCCGGCGCCGTACATACTTTCGCCCAAAAAAGGTCTTTTTTCTCCGCAACCCAAAAACCGAAATTACGGAGCCCGATTTTCGCCTCTGTTCGCTCTTCTGGGGAAAGTTTTTTTATCTCGTTTTCAACCGCCTTTCGTTCATTTCGGTCCCATTCCTGTTGCGCCGCGCGGATTTCTGCGGGCGAGGTCGGGATATTTTCATCGTCCTTTTTTACAGATTCGTGCGGCTTTGGATTTAATGCTTCGCTTAAACGATGCGTCTCCTTGACGTCTCTTCTTTTCATGGCATCCGTCATTTGTCGAAGGAGTTCTTCTCGCGAAAGAGACGCTTCCTGAGCCGCTGGTTTTTGCGCGAGTCCCGCCTCCATTTCTTTTTTCGCGCGTTCTTTGATCGAGTCGTCGAGTTGCCACCCTTTTTCGGTTTTCTCCGCGTGCCCCGTTCGTTTCTCGGCGCCGACAAATCCCGCGCGCCTCTGCGAAAGGGTCCTTTTCTCCTCTTCGGTCAATTCCTTTTTTTCTCCGCCAGTCCCCGCCGCCGGCTCAATCCCCATTTTTTTCACCTGTATTTCTTGTGCGCTCAAAAGCGGGCCTTGAGGGGCGGCTGGAGTAAGTAATTCATTGAGGCGTTTTATTTTATTGAGGTCGCCTTCGCGCGACGCGCGCTTGATCTGGTCAATTATTTCTTCGCGCGAAAGCGGCGTAACTGCGTCTGGTTTCGGCGCTTCTCCTTTTGCTTTATGTAAATTTTTTATCGCTTCGGTAATCTTTCCAACCTCGTCAGGATTTGTTGCTTGCGCCGCGCGCAGAGCAAGCTCTTCGCGGGAAAGAGATGAGAGATCTTCTGCGCTTTTTCCTTTTGGTATTTCTGGACTCATATATGAAAAGCGTTTATGTCCTCTTTAGTATAAGAAACTTTTTGGATTTATGCACGTGATTGTGAAACGAGCCCCTCTGGTTTGCACCTTCGGGGCTCGTGTTGGTTGTGTACTCCTCCTTCTTGCCGGCCTCTCCGCACAAGTGCGGATGGTCGAGTTTGTTGTTCTAGCCGAGCGCCTTGAGCGTCTCGGTGAGGGCCTGCACCATCGGGGTGTTGCCCTCCTTGGCGTGGCGTGCGATCTCTCGCGCGATCATCTCGGTGACGGGCTTGTCGCCGTCGGGCGTCATCGCGCCGGGCGCGGCGCTGACGGGCTCTGCGGGCTTGCGGTCTGCGAGCCGGACCCTCTTCTGCTTCGGTTCGGCCTGCGGCGGTGTCGCCGGGGGCTTCGCCGCCTTCTCGAGTTCCGCCTTCTTGGCCTTGGCGGCCTCGAGGCGGGCATTGAGCTTCTCCGCGGCCTCCTTGGCGCGCTTGCCGTGCGCCTCGAGGTCGCCAGCCTGGACATCCATCTTCCCCGCCTTCGGCCGGTTGGTCTTGCGGACCTCGTCGGCCTCGGCGTAGAGCGTCGTGGCGTCGGCGTAGTACCGGTCCGCGGCGTCCATGGTGGTGACGAACTCGGTCTCGAGGCGGATGATCAGAGAGACCAACTCCTCGCGGGTCTCGGGCACGTGGATGTCCTCGATCTGCGCCGGAGCGGTGTGAACCGCACCGGGCATGGCACCAGTCGCCTCGCCGGGCTTTGGCGGGGCGAGCGCGACCACCGTTGCCGCGGCCTTGAGGCGCGTGTTCTCGCGCTCCCCGGCCTCGATGGTCTCGAGCTCGGCCTTCGTGGCCGTGAGCTCGGACTCGACCTCCTCCATCTGCTTCATGGAAGCCATTGCTGCCGGCGTGTTCCCGCTCGCGAGAGCGGTCTGCGCCGACGTCTGGTGGGTGGTCCTCTTGCCCTCGAGCTCCGTGATCTTCTCGCGGATCTCGGTCTTCTTGTCCTTGGGCGGCTCCGGGGCGTCCTGCTGGCCGCTCGCCTGAGTCGTGGGCTTCTTGCCCTCGACCCAGTTCGTGAGCCAGCTGACGGCTCCCTTGACCTCGCCGAACTCTGAAGTCTTGCTCGCGAGATTGACGCGCTTGAGGAAGTCCGACTGCTTCTCGTCCTCATTCCTCGTGGGCCGGGTGGTCTCGCGCGACTTGGCGCGCTCCCCCTCGGCGACCTGGATCTTCACCCGGGCCGCCTCCAAGAGCTTCGCCACCGCCGTCTTCGTGGCAGGCGGCGCCTGGATGCCGAGAAACTCGGCGACCAGCTTCACGGCGCTGACCTTCTTCGCCTGGCTCGGGAGGGCCAGGCAGATCGCGTTCTCCTCCTGGTCGCCGTACTTCTGTGCCAGGTCGGAGGTCGGGCCGTAGGTCTCGGCCACGACCTTCTTCACGTTGCCGTCGAATCCGCCCATGTGCTCCTTCTCGACCGAGTCCTTGATCTTCTGTTGGAACGCGGCGACTCGCGTCGCGAACTCCGGGGACACCTCGCTCTCGAGGTCCTTGGGGTGGCCGGAGCCGAGGATGGTCCCCGACTTCGCGAGCTCGAGCACGAGCGGCTCGAGGTCATCGAGCAACCCGCCATAGAGGTTTAGAAACTCGGCATAGCTGAGTCCTCCATCCCGCTTCTTCGGATCTCGACGTTGGCCGAACAACGTGCTTCTCTGTGCGCTCATTGTGTGCCCTTTCCTGCGGCTTTTGGCCGCGTGTGTGTCCCGCATAGCGCGGGGTCCCGCACCATGCGGGTGATACTTGTTAGTTGGGAACGAACAAACTTCTGTGTTTTCTCCTCCCTTCGTTATTGAAATCGGTCGGTTGAGGATTTTCCGGAAATCAGGAACCCTGTTTGCTCAAAAATCGAGCGCGCGGAGTTCTTTATACACAGTGGCTATATTATAGTAAAAAACTTGCTTTTTGTCAATGGTGTGATATAATTGTAAGATGATCTTTGAAATTACGAGGTCTCCCGACTTTTCTCTCGGTTTCGGGGTGAAAAGCTGGGAGATCTCAAAAAAAATCAAAAAGAAAGGAGGAATCCCAGAATGAACGTTCGAATGCGAATCCTCGGAGGAAAGACAGGGCGTAGTGCGCTCCACGAGATCGGCGCAAGCATGTATCTTCTCATGGTGAAGGTCTACGGACGAGAGTACTGCTACTTGATTGATGCAGGCATGGAGACCAATGACGATCTTGAGGTCTCATGGCGCGGTCCGATGGATGTTGCAAAGCTTCGTTATTCGCCCATGATTGATGCGGCGTTTGCAACGCACGCGCATCGCGATCACGTTGCGGCGTTTTGTCTAAAAGAGGTTCGCTCGCGCTTGAAGCCAGACGCGCCTCTCATCGCAACGCGGACAACGTCTGCATTTCTTCCCTATGTTCTCCACGATCAATTCAGGATCGCGGAGAAAAAGGATGAGAAAAAGCCGTATGGCTTGAAAGACATCTATGAGATGACAAAGCGCACTCGCAAGGGACGGATTGCAAAGCCCGAAATCCTCGAGCTTGTGCCCGGCGCGATCTCGGTCCTTGTATGGCCTGCGGGTCATATCCGCGGCGCGTGTTCCTACTTCTTTAAGATCTGTGAAGGGTCGAAAGAAGTAGTGATTATGTTCTCCGGCGACTACGCGCTTCATGATCAGCTTTCTACTGTGGCAGCGCCTCTGCCGCCCGAGGGCTGGTATCCGGATGTCATCATGTCGTTCGATTGTACGAACGGGGCCGAAAAGCTCAATTCGTGGAAATCCGAGATCGAACGAATGGCGGACGACGGCTTTACCGCCGTCAAGGCCGGATCATGGTTTTTCACATTTGCATTTGCCATGGATCGGTGTCCGACATTCGCGTCAGCGCTTGCCCAAAAGGGCCTTCCGGTATATCTCGATGGTCCTTCGGCCTTGTCCCTTGGGAAAGTCATGGCGTCAGGCAACGGATTCTGGTGCGAGGGCGATCGTCGAGTTGACATGGCAGGCGTTCGAGAAACCGAGTTTTACGGCGAGCCCGTGGTGCTCGGGGAACCATCCGCGATTGTTGCGCCTTCTGGCATGGGCCATGGTCCTGCGGCTGGGTACTTGGTTGATCTTTTGCAGAGAGAAAACGCGGTCATTGGTTCGTCCGGCTACGTTGCCGCAGGCACAAACGGCCGCAAGGTCGTGAATGCAAAGCGCGGCGATACCGTGCGGATCGAAACCAGTGAGAATGAAGAGCCAGTTGAGGTTGTGGTTGCCGCGCGCTGCGAAAAGTATCGCGCAACTGCGCACGCGCTTCGCGAAGACGCGGTCACGCGCATCGAAGAGCTGCTCGCGCGATCAAGTTTCAGGACCCGCGGAGGAAAACCGCTTGTCGGATTGTGTCACGGGTCCACTCGGGCGTACGATTGGTTTCAAAAGAATCTCGACAGTCGGTTCCGAACGATTCGGGCTGATGTCGAGAAAGATCGCGACATCGAACTCGTCGACTAACAACAAAAGGAGGAAAAAGAAAAGAGCGTTTTGCTTCGGCAAGCGCTCTTTAAAATTGAAAACAGCGTGCCCCATAATGGCGGCACGCTGTGTTGTTTTCTCCTTTCTACGCTTTGGGTTTCCGCAGCTTTTCCGGCCGCGGGATTTCCTTGAACGCCCAGCATGACTGGGCGAAGCAAAGCTCGTGATGCGCCGGATGACCGTGTTGATACGCAGTGAGCTCAACCGCGTGGAGCTGCGTTCCCGCGGCATCCACGAGATTCACCCACACTCGGCATGACATGAATGGCTCCGCGAGAAGCATCGCCGAGGTCTCCGTCAACGGAATCGCCTTGCCGCCGTACTCGTACAGAAATACGACGGTCCGCGAACCCACTTTGTCCGAATCGCGCTCCTTTATGATTTCGTCCATGGAAAGCACATGGACGTTTGTGGGAACGTATCCCGCGCTCTCCATTTCGCCGATTGCGGGATTCATGATGACGTTTGGTCCAAGATCCTCGTCTCCGAAGACCCGGATGCCGGTTGTCATCATGCGCTTGAGCTCGAGTTCCTCTTGGTGCGTCTTTGTTCTCTCAACGAATGGAATGCCCTCGCGCATGAGCTCCTCGACAATCGTCTTGCCAAAGCCGGACGAAGCCGAGAAGTGCGCGCGGACGAGCACCTTCGAGGGAAGCGCGATATTTCGCTCGCCCTTGTGTTCGACGCAGGTAAGCTCACCCGCAAGCGATGCTTTACCACAGGCGCGACTCGCCCCGATGCATGCGAAAAAGGTCGGGGTCACTGGCTTGATCATTTCGTCTCCTCCTTGGAGAGTGATTGGCAAGTGTGCTCTCACGGACGTTTTCGCTTCATCAAGTCGAAGCCACATTCGCGCATAGTCCTCTTCCCCGTCTTCGGTGTCTGCCTCTACGGGTTCGTGGTCAAGGAAGTCCTCGACCATTTCCGCGAGACGCTTATCAGTCACCGTCGCGGTAAAAGAAGATTCTTTTCGCGCGATGCAGTATCCAAGGTATGACTCAAGGCCTTCAGGCCCATGAAGAATGTCTTGATGAGCGCGATTGAGAAGAAGATCAAGTCCGCGCTCCAAGGTATCCCCTGAAAGCCAAAGGACAATGTTTTTCCCGACCAGACGAGCGGCTTCGATATTCCTGATTCGCGCTCTTTGCGCTTCGAGCCGCGCGAGGAGAATATCTTCCCGCTTCTGTCCGATGAGCATTTTTATCATTCGGGGTGAATATGCAATCGGAAAGGGAATTTTTTCGATAAACGCGCGTACAAGCTCATCCGCGTTCTCCGTATTCGGCCGTCCGAGCTCCGTAAGGAGCGTCCGGTCAAGCTGGAGGAGGATTGCGATGATGCGCCGAAACGCTGCGTGGTAGGTGCCGACTCCAACAACCGGCTTGTGTTCTTGCATGACCTTTCTCCGCTCTTTGCTCCGGTAAAACGGGAGATTGAGGAGCGGATAGAACCTTGAGAACTTCGGGTTCACATTTGGATCCCGCATGCGGGATCGATTGAATTGAAATTCAATCCCGTTTGCGAGAAACACCGTATTCGAATACGTTTCCCATCGGTTCGGCTGCTCCGTGTAGGAGACCGATTCGATGACGCGCTCGCCGACAGAGTTTCCCGTTTCTTCGAGGGTTTCGCGCTCAGCCGTCACCCTCCGGTTTTTCTTGTCCTCTGGTTCCTCTTTTCCGAATGGAGTTCCGAGTCCGGCGCGCTGGTCGAATGATACAACGGCTTTGTCGCCGCGCATCTCGATCACGCGCCCTCGGTATTCCCGTCGGTCAAGAAGTTCCGTTGGAACAAGCATCATTTCTTCACTAAGAATGTTAAGGACCAACGCAACTACCTCTTCTCCGGGTGTGAGCCGGAGGATTACGGTTCCTGCGGAATACGAAGCAAGTTCGCCTATGGGCTTTCGTTGCTCTGTTGATTCCATCGGGAACCACCCCCTTTGCTGTAAAGCATACGATATTTGACACAAAAAGTCAATGTGGTATAATTATGAAAGATTTTCAGACGCCCTATGCTTGGTAATTTGTCTTTGACTGTCGCGGGAGGCGACAAAAACGTCAAAGCACTATCAGGTCGGGCAAACACGAGGAGAGGAGGAGTGCGATGGAAGACGTGGAAGTGGTGGTGGATTCGGCTGAAGAGGTCGAGTCCAAGCCGCAGGTCAAGAACGGCCTGAAGCCGGGGGAAATTCGCATCACTCCCAACGGCAATGAGGTCGTGGTCGAGACAAAGCGGTGGGTCGCGATCCTCGAGTACTGTAAGTACTCTGATGGGTCGCTCCGGGTTGGCGATCGGTTGTTCCCTCCGCCTCTGGACGGAAGTTCGTCCCAGTGGGGCAGGACAGGCCAAGGCGGCGGAGGAGGAGGCGGCACTTCGAGTGGCCGGAAGGGCCACAGTGGTACGTCTGGTGACGGCGGTCGGCCACGTGCGCGGACCTTCATCGGCTCGCCTGGTGCGGCATCGTACAAGGCCGAGACGTCCGAGGTGATGCACGACCAGTTCAAGGTCGCGTTAAGCTTCGGATCGTCAAAGTTCGGGGGCATGGATGTCGTTGGTGGGAGCTACGGCTCTACGCCAAACTCCAAGACCCAGCGGATGTTTCGATCTCGAGTTCGACCCGTCGTCGAGGAGGGCGGTGGGAAGAAGTCGAAGAAGAAAGGGAAGCAGAAGAAGAAGGGCGGCGAGGAGACGCCCCAGCAGAATTTCGATCGCGGCGGCAGACCGAAGCCCAAGTCGCGCCGCGGACGCATCGAGGACTAGTTCTTCAATATATCATCAACACCCCGCAGAATGCGGGGAGGAGGAACCACTTGAGCGTCTCATTAAGAGACGCTCAAAAAATTTTGAAATTCATTTCTATATCAATCACGATTCAGCATTCTGCGTTGTATTGTTTCTTTTACTACTTGTCATTTTATCACAGCACCAAAAGATCATGGGTTTGCCCGTGGAGCTTCATTTACCTCTCCACACTATTCGCTTATTCGTACGAATAAGCGAATAGTCAAATTTCTTTAATGGCGCGGGTATCTAACGAGCGCATAAAATCATTCGGTATCAATCCGAAGCGCTTCTTGACAAGACGATTAGTATAAAATTATAATTGAGGCATTATTCGTGTCTACCCGTTTTACTTATGACCCAAAAACTTTTACGCGTCGGATCATCCGCCGCAGTCACCATACCAAAAAAATCTTTGAAAGAGCTCGGTCTTAAAATCGGAGATGAAATAACGGTTCGAGTAAACCGTGACAAAAAAACAGTGGTGATCGAACCCATCACAGCGCTTTCCCGTAAGGATAAGCGAATTGCTGAACTTACTCTTAATTTTATACGCCGGTATCGAAAAGACCTCGAGACGCTTTCTCAAAAGTAGTGCACTATCTTACAAAGGAACAAATTCTTTTTATTCACTCCGTAATAATTGATGAGACAAGCGGGTCTCATGGCGTGCGGGACATGCATGCTCTTTTGAGTTTAGTACAATCACCTGCGCAAAAGGTTTTTGGCAAAGAATTATATCCTACAATTTTTGATAAAGCCGCACTCTATGCACGAGATATTATCATGAATTATCCATTTATTGACGGGAATAAGCGAACGGGAATTACCGCCGCATCAGTTTTTCTTGAAAATCACGATTATGAAATAATAGCTCATGAAGGAGAATTTGAGGAATTTGCACTGCGCATTGTTTCAGAAAAGCTTGAAATTGACGTAATCGCCGGCTGGCTTAAGGCGCATTCGAAGAACCTCAAATCGCGGAAGCCATAAAAGAACATTTCAATATTTGTTGAATTTCTGACATTCTCACATTCTCAAGAATGTGAGATGGTTAGTCGTCACGTAGTGCATAGATAAAAGCCATGGTAATGGGGTTTACTTTTTTCAACGAAAATAGGAGGTTGCTCAACGCTGTTTTTGATTGGCTAAGCGGAGTAGTGGGCGAAAACGATCTAATTTCAGTGGATTTCGGAAAGTATAACGGCTTTTATCGCTTTGAATTTCCGTTGCGTTCCGGAGACAGACCTAAAAAAATCAGTCCTCTTCAAAAATCAGAGATTGCTTTTGTTATAAGAAAACCAAATAAATTATTGTCAGGCGGTCAGTGGGTATCGATTTTTTCCTCGTCGGAGATTGAGGTCTTGGAAAATAAAAATCGGCCGCATAGCATAAAACCTTTGCGTTGGGGGATCAGCGATGAAGAGCGCAAGATTGCATTTAAAATCGCCCGTGATGCCTTGCAGATATTTTTGGAGGACACCAGTCGTCTTGAAAGGAATTATTTTTCGACTCTTCCCTCACGATTTTCGTTGCGAGCCGATATTGATGTCGCGCTCTGGATAAAAGGCCGGCTCCGCGGCTCATCAGTGGTTGAAGGAATGTCTCTTGGCGAGGGCATTGCCGAGGCGGCGATTCTCTCCTTAAGGGATTCGCGATTCAAGCCGCTTTCGTCGGAAGAGTTGCCGGATACGCGAATCGAGGTCACGATCATGCACGACCTCCGCATACCGCTTTCCACTAAAGAGTTCAAGAGAAATATAATTTATCCGGAGAAGGGATATCTTTTACAACAGAAAACAGTAAATAGATATTCTAATGTTCTTGAGAACATTAGAATAATAAACGGTGGCGGTAAGAATCGTTTGGAAGGGCGCACAGGTTGGTTTTTGCCGGAGGTTTTCAATGTACAGCGATTCCGGCGCCTTGAATACTTTCTCGGCGAACTCGCAGAGAAAAAAGCAAAGTTAAAACGTGGCGCGTATAAAAGCGCAAAAATTTTGGTTTTTGAAGTGGATGACTTTATAGAATCTTCTGACCATCAATCAGCGCTTGAGCTTAAGGGTCCGGTGGTAAAAGTAAATTCATCTGTTGACTCCGATTTTTTACTTAACCGAATGCATTCAGCGGCTCGTTGGCTTTGTAATATTCAGGAACCTGACGGAAACATACCGCCGATTATTGATCCTTTGACCGGCCGCGCCACAAAGCAAATTGATTGGCCGCGGCTTGCGTTCACCGCGTGGGCGCTTGTTGAATTTGGGAAGGCAACAAAAGAAGAGAAATACACTCATGCGGCAGAAAAAAGTTTCGAATATCTTAAACGGAATTTAATTTCCAATTTTGAATTGACGCTCGCGTACTTCGGTCAATTGTCCGTTGCGCTTGGGAAAATAAAAGACGCGTGTAGCGCTGGAGATAAACTCCTCGAACGATCCGATGCGTTTTCTTTTGACCCGATTACCATTGCCCAGATTGCAAGTTTTTTTAAGATTCTTTCAAAAAATGATACGCGGTTTTCTGCACCGTTTGGAAATTTTGCCACTGCGCTGAAGATAAACTTTGGGGACAACATAAAGAAAGGTGTGGCGATGAATTTTGCTGTGTGGGCTGAATTGGTAAACGTATTTTCGGGTGTTGACCAAGAATTTTCGGAGAATGTCACCCTGTGGCTTAAAAAGTACCAGTTGCCCAGCGGCGCTTTCCCGGAATCTACGAATTCCGATTTTGTCTATGTCCGCGGCACAAGCAAAATTTTTGAGGTGTTGGCGCTCGCGCCAGAAAAAAATAAGGCAGCAATCACAAATGTTTTGCAGTGGCTCTTTTTAATGCAATACGACGACGAGAATACTTTTTTTATTGCCGATACCATCCGGCCTATGATAATTGGAGGTTTCCGGCATGATTATTTTAATCAGGAGTTATGGATTGATTCTGCGGCCCATGTTATTTTAGGAGGTACGCGATTGATCAAAAATGGATTCTCTGGAAATAGAACAAGATAAGGAGCAGATGAGCATTCACCAGAATGATGCATTCCGCCCGGTCGGAGATGTTTTTGAGTTGAGCGCAAAAAAAGCTGATTCAAGATTTCAGAATCCTTTTGGCGAGGATTCTCAACTATTCGATAGAGTAATCGCTCGCTCGTATGAATGGCTTAATTCTTTGAGCGGGAGCAATGCGTTTGCCGTAGCCGACCGCCCAAGTTCTACCAATAAATTACTTTTGGATGTTTTTCGTTTTCTTAGAGAGAAGGGCATTCTAAAGGATTATATGGTTCGTAAGTTTCGGTATAATGACATACCGTCATTTTTTCGTGTTGATATGGTACCGGCATACAAAGACCGGATTACCGACGGAAATATTCCGAAAAATTTATTTGCTCACGGATTTGGGAAAAATCTTGAAGTTGTTTTCTCGCAAGCCCTGGGAGAATTTTTAGAGAGGTATTTTCTCTCTCTTTATCGGCGCGATACGTTTCTCCGCGCGTCACCCTCTATTTTGAAAAGAAAAAAGTTCAATTGTATTGATTTAGATTTGATCGCCGGTTTTTCCGAAAAGCAAAAAAACAAAATTAGCCGGTATAGATGGGACGAGGAAAGTATTTTTTCATGGGAATGGGTAGAGAGAATCGCAACAAAAGAAAAGGTGTTAGCGCCCGCGCAGTTGGCCTATTGGACGTATATACCCGAGGAACGAGAACCCCGTCTCCGTGAGACGAATACGAATGGAGCCGGGGGATACTTTAGCCGGGAAGGCGCAATTCTTTCCGGTCTTTATGAACTTATCCAACGGGACGCATTTGTTATTTTCTGGCTGAATTCAATTTCTCCTCCGAAGGTCGATCCCGCGACAGTACCATCCGAAGAGTTTCAGGAATTATATCAGGCCTCAATCCGGTATGGTTTCAAGGTGCATTGCCTTAATATTACGAGCGATATCGGAATTCCCGTATTCGCTGTTGTTATAGAAGACGAAACAAAAAACTGGCCGCGTCTTTCTATTGGCATGGGTTGTAATATTGATCCTTTGAAAGCGGTGAACCGTGCCTTTATCGAAGCGTGGAGCATATATGATTGGTTGAGACCGTTGGCACCTTATTTTCTTAAGGAGTCGTATATTCCTTTTTCCGACTCTAATATCGGCCAAAGCGAGCGATGCCGACTTTTTGCAAATCCCCTCTTTTATGAAAAGGTGTCTTTTTTGTTAAAAGGACCTCTGTATTCTTTTGGTGATTCTATGTCAGTTGTTCCAGCGTTTATTTCAGAAAAGGAAGAGATGAATCATCTTGTTAAGCATATCGAGGGATTTGGAGAGGGGTATCAAGTGTATGCATTCGAAGCAAAATCCTCCATTCTTTCAATTGTCGAATACCATTCGGTGCGAGTTATTGTTCCTAAATTAGTTCCTCTCTATCTTCATGAAATTCATGCTCCTTTAGGCGCAAAGCGCCTAAAGGAGGCGCCTTTGAGAATCGGGCTTCACCCGGCCGAAGAATTCAATCCAATCCCCCATCCGTTTCCTTGACGTGTTCACCCCGTTAGAAGTCCGATGCGCCGCGTTAGGGATTTCATCTCTAACGTGGCAAACAAGCG
>Ga0082335_1002451_pt1 | contig 34700 bp, 36 predicted proteins | sample Subgrocontami58m_FD_72375 | JGI IMG/M metagenome (GOLD analysis project Ga0082335, IMG submission 72375) | Subsurface groundwater microbial communities from S. Glens Falls, New York, USA - GMW37 contaminated, 5.8 m (SPADES assembly) (version 2) ... | reverse complement strand
GCCTGGCGCGGCGACCCCTACCGCATCGACACGCTGATGATTTTCATGGCCAACATGGCGTGGAACTCGACCATGAATGCGGTCGAAGTGCGCAAAATGCTGAACGACCGCGACGCGAACGGGGAATACAAGATTCCCTTCATCGTCGTGTGCGATGCGTTCCAGTCGGAGATGACGGCGTTCGCGGATCTCGTGCTGCCGGACACCACGTACCTCGAGCGCCACGACGTGATGTCGATGCTCGACCGCCCGATCTCGGAATTCGAGGGACCGGTCGATTCGGTGCGCGTGCCGGTGGTACCGCCCAAGGGCGAGTGCAAGCCGTTCCAGGAAGTGCTGATCGAGCTCGGCAGCCGCCTGAAACTCCCCGCATTCAGCCATGCCGACGGTTCGCGCAAGTTTCGCGATTATCCCGATTTCGTCACCAACTACGAGACCGAGCCGGGTTCCGGAATCGGCTTTCTCGCGGGCTGGCGCGGCAAGGGCGGCGAAAAATTCATGGTCGGCGAACCCAACCCGCGGCAATGGGAGATGTACGCGAAAAACAACTGCGTATTCCAGTACCGGCTGCCCCCGTCTTACCAGTACATGCGCAACTGGAACCGCGGCTACATGGAGTGGGCGCAGCGCGTGCGCATCCGCCGTTTCGGCGATCCGGTCATGATCCAGCTCTACTCGGAAGTACTGCAGAAGTTCCGCCTCGCGGCGCAGGGCAAGGGCCCCGGCACACGGCGCCCCCCGGCGCACCTGGCACGGCGCGTGGAAACCTATTTCGATCCGCTGCCATTCTATTTTGAACCGCTCGAAGCGCAGGACACGGACACGCACAAGTACCCGCTCAACGCCGTCACGCAGCGGCCGATGGCGATGTACCACTCGTGGGACTCGCAAAACGCCTGGCTGCGCCAGATCCACGCCCACAACTACCTGTTCGTGAACCCGCGCACCGCGCACGCCCAGGACATTGCCGACGGCGGCTGGATGTGGGTCGAATCCATGCACGGCAAAGTGCGCTGCATGTGCCGCTATTCCGAGGCGGTCGAGCCCGGCACGGTGTGGACGTGGAATGCAATCGGCAAGGCAAAAGGCGCGTGGCATCTCGCGCCCGACGCCAACGAATCGCAGCAAGGCTTTCTTCTCAACCATCTGATCGCGGATGAGCTGCCTGCGGACGCGCGCGGCAACCGCGTTTCCAACTCCGATCCGGTTACCGGCCAGGCCGGCTGGTACGACCTGCGGGGGCGCATCACCCGCGCCGCCGCCGGCGAGCCGCAGCAGACGTCGCCGCAGTTCGAAGCGGCCGCGCGTGCCCCAGGGACGACTGCGCTCGATCGATCCTGGCTCGCATACGTTGCGGGCAAAGGACGCGGCCAATGACTCAGCTCGCGCTCGTCATCGATCTCAACGTCTGCGTCGGCTGTCACGCATGCGTGACGAGCTGCAAGGAGTGGAATACTTCGGGTCTCGCCGGCTATATGTCCGACGATAATCCCTACGACAAGGACCCCACGGGAACATTCTTCAACCGCGTGCAGACATTCGAGGTTGGCGAGTTTCCGAATACGGAAACCGTGCATTTCCCGAAATCGTGCCTGCACTGCGAAGACCCGCCGTGCGTGCCGGTGTGCCCGACCGGCGCGAGCTACAAGCGTCCCGAAGACGGCATCGTGCTGGTCGATTACGACAAGTGCATCGGCTGCAAGTATTGCGCGTGGGCGTGCCCGTACGGCGTGCGCGAACTCGACGCGCACCAGAAGGTCATGAAGAAGTGCACGCTTTGCGTTGACCGCATTTACGACGCCAAGCTGCCGGTGGCGGAGCGCAAGCCCGCGTGCGTGATGGCGTGCCCGACCAGCGCGCGGCTGTTCGGCGACATCCATGATCCGCAGTCCGAGGTGTCGCAGGCGATCCGCGACAGCGGCGGCTACCAACTGATGCCGGAATGGGGGGCGCACCCCGCGAACCATTATCTGCCGCGGCGCAAGACCCAGATCAGGATCCACAAGGACGAGCTCGAGCGCGCCGACAATCCGCTCAAGGTGGACGGCCTGCTGCCGAAACCGGCGACTTCCCAGCCGTCGCTCGACGACGTGACGTCGTGGTAGGCGGGCAGCGATGCATCCCGCATTCTCGGTAATTTTCCTCACGACCCTGATCGGCGCCGGGCAGGGTCTGCTGCTCGCGCTGTATGCAGTCGAGCTCGGCGCGCGTTTCGACCTGCTGACACCGGCGGCGCCGTTTTTCTTCATTGGCGGCAGCGTGCTCTCGCTGGCGCTGCTCGCCGCCGGTCTCGTGGCCTCATTCTTCCACCTTGGCCGTCCGGAGCGCGCGTGGCGCTCGGCCGCGATGTGGCGCACCTCTTGGCTCGCGCGCGAAGTCATCGCGCTGCCGGCGTTCATGGCGGCGGTGCTCGCCTACGGCGCCGCACATTACCTCGGGCTCACCGCCAGCGCATGGATCGGCGCCGTCGCGGCCGTGCTCTGCCTCGCGCTGTTTGTATGCACCGGGATGATTTATGCCTGCCTCAAGTTCCTGCAGGAATGGCATACGGCGCTGACTCCGGTCAATTTTTTCCTGCTCGGCACCGCATCCGGATTGACGCTCGCCGCGGCATTCGCGGCGTACGCCGCGCCACCGCTGGCGGCGCTGCTGGGCGTTGCCGCAGCCGCGGCGACCGCGCTGGCGCTGGCAACGCGCGCGGCCTCATTGGCGAGGAACGCCCGCATTCGTCCCACGTCCAGTCTGCAGACCGCGATCGGCATCAAGCATCCGCGCATCGCCCAGAAATCGCAGGGCCTGATGGGTGGGTCGTTCAATACGCGCGAATTTTTCCACGGCGCAAGCCTGCGCGCCGTGCGCGCGGTGAAATGGGTTTTCCTGCTGCTTGCGTTCCCGTTGCCGATGCTGCTCGTGATCGCCGGCATCACGCAGGGCGCGTCAGCATTGCTGGTGCTAGCGTTTGGCGTGCAATATCTGGGGCTGCTGGCCGAGCGCTGGTTTTTCCTGGCGCAGGCGCGGCACCCGCAGAACCTTTATTACCAAGTGATCTCGTAGCGGTTCGGCGGGGCAGAGCATGAAGGTGCGCGAAAGCGGAATGCCGTCCGCCGAGATGTGGCACACGTTTTTCGATCCCGACGGCATTCTCGCGGCCATGGAACTAACCGCCGATGTGCGGGACGCCGTGGATTTCGGATGCGGCTACGGAACGTTCGCGATTCCGGCCGCAAAACGTATCCGGGGAACGCTGCACGGGTTCGACATTGACCCGGCGATGATCGAGGCCACCGCCCGGTGCGGGGAACAGGAGAACATCCGCAACGTCAGGCTTTATTTGCGCGATTTCGCGGCGGAAGGGACCGGCTTGGGCGCGGCATCCGTGGATTACGTGATGCTGTTCAACATCCTGCACGCAGAAGACCCTTTGCGGCTGTTGCGCGAGGCGCGCCGGATTCTCGCGCCGGGCGGATACGTCGGGGTTATCCACTGGAATCACGACCCCGGGACGCCGCGGGGTCCGCCCATGGCGATGCGACCGCGTCCCGAGGAGTGCCGCTGGTGGATCGAAGAAGCGGGGTTCCGGGTCGAGAAGGCGCACATTGATTTACCACCCTACCACTACGGAATTGTGGCAGGAAAGGAGAACGGATGAAGCTGGGAACGTTGACATTTTTGATCAAGGCTCCTAGTATTCAATTAATAAGTTGAATAGTTGAATAGTAACCCAGTGACTGGGCCGAAGCCAAGACTTCAGGAAACACGACAGTGCGGCCGGAGCAATATGACGCTTGGTATGCAACGTGCCGCGGTGCGTGGATCGGCGACGAGGAGTACCGCCTCCTTGAATCGCTGCTTGATCCGCGGCGCGGCGAAACACTGCTGGATGTAGGCTGCGGTACCGGGTATTTCACCAGGCGCTTTGCTTCGGGCGGCGCGGTCGGCGCGGTAGTCGGTGCCGATCTCGATCGCGACGCGCTCCGGTTTGCCGCTGCGCACTCTTCGCGTGACATCGGTTTCGTCGCTGCCGATGCCCGCAGGTTGCCATTCCGCGATCGCAGCTTCGACGTGGTCATCAGCGTAACTGCCCTGTGCTTTGTCCGGGAGGAGCAGCAGGCGCTCAGGGAGATGCTGCGGGTCGCGCGGCGACGCGTGGCCCTGGGCCTGCTCAATCATCGCAGTCTGCTTTATGTTCTAAAAGGACGGGGCGGAGGCAAAGGCGCCTACCGGGGGGCACGCTGGCATACGCCGAAAGCAGTAGCACAGCTGTTCAACGGTCTTCCGGCGCGTGAGAGCGGATGGCGGACGGCAATCATGTCGCCACAAGGTGGAAAGTGGAGCCGGCGAGCGGAGCCGCGTTTGCGGAAGATATTCCCCGGACTCGGCGCCTTCATTGCCGCAGCCGCCGACGTGGCGCCCGGAACCGATGGCTAGCGAACAACGATATCAAGGGGGGGCCATGGCCAAGTTTTCACTCGTCGAATTCTCCATTCGCCGTCCGAAGCTGATTGTCGCGGCGACGGTGGTACTCACGCTCCTGTTTCTGACCCAGTTTCCGCACATCAAGACCGACACCAACCCGAAGCACATGCTGCCCGAGACTTCGGATGTGCGGGTCTGGAACGACGAAGTCGACAGGGTTTTCGCGCTCTACGAAGACACCATCGTCGTGGGCGTGCAAAACGATGCGGGGGTGCTCAACCGGGAAACCCTCGGCCGCATCGCCCGCATCACCGGGGAGATCCTGAAGCTTCAGGGCGTGGCGAGCCGCGACGTGAACGGCTTCACCACGATCACCAACGTCACTGCTGAGGCCGGCGCCCTCAAGGTCGGGCCGCTCCGTTGACGCCGAACGCTGAGTCGATTAAATTGCGGATTATCTAAACTAGGAAATTATACCCGGCCCAATGAAATCATACTCAACCCGAAAGCCCGACCCGGCCATGTTCGAGCTGCATGCCGAAGTGTGCAAGACTTTTTCACACGCCAAACGGCTGCAGATTATTGAGGCGCTGGGGAACAACGAATTAACCGTCAGTGCGATTGTGGAGCGGCTGGGGGTTCCCAAGGCAAACGTATCGCAGCATCTGGCGGCTTTGCGGCAAAGGAAGGTGGTGGTTACACGCCGAGTGGGTCTCAATGTCTATTATCGGATCGCGAATCCCAAGATCATCAAGGCCTGCAATCTCATGCGGCAGGTGCTCGTGGAACAGTTACAGGCGGGACACCATTTGGCTAAAGGACTGAAAGCAAAATGATATTTCAAGGAGTTTTTTGAATATTAGTTGCATAAAATCGAACCTTATTGGGTTATAACCAAAGCACTCAATGTCATAGACAGATAGTGAAGGACCTTTGAGATAGATCAAAGGCGCATCACAACGACCCGCTTAGTCTGCTCGTGTTTCCGAACCTACGTGACACATCTCAGGAGGGCCATCGCATGAAACTGCTTGAGAATTACCTAACCCGGCGGGAGTTCCTCAAAGTTTCCGGGACCGTCGCGACGTTGTCGCAGATTCAGCCGGTGAGCGCGCAAGAGTGGCTGGCGCAAGTGGGCAAGACCGGTTCCAAGCCGGACTCCGTCGAAGGGAATGCGCACATCGTGCGCAGCGTCTGCCTGATGTGCCACAGCGGTTGCGGCATTCAATGCACGATCGAAAACGGGGAGTTGGTCAAGATCGACGGCAATCCCTATCACCCGAACACCTACGATTACGTGTCCAAGGGCGATATCGTCGAGGAGAGCGATCTCGACGGCGGCCTCAACGGCCGCGACGTCGGCACGCTTTGCCCGAAAGGCCAGGCGGGGATTTATGCACTCTACAGCCCTGCTCGCCTGAAACATCCCCTGAAGCGGGTCGGCCCGCGGGGATCGGGAAAGTGGCAAACCATCTCCTGGGATCAGGCGCTGACGGAGATCTGCGGGGGCGGTCTTCTTTTCAAGAACGTGCCCGGGGAGGAGACCCGGCACGTCGAGGGCCTGAAGTCTATCCTCGACAACGCCAAGCCGATCGGCGCAGAGGACTCGGATTACATGGACGAAGCCCCCGCGGAAGGCTGGGGTCCGAAGAGAAACCAGTTCGTCTGGGCGCACGGGCGGAACGAACAATCTCCGCTGACCCCGCGGTTTGTCAAGGAGGCGGCGGGCGTCCCGCACATGCTCAACCACTGCGAGCGCTGCGCCGGGACTTTCTACAACGTCATTGAGCACTGCTTGAACGTGCCTCCGTACGAAATCGGCGCCTACGGCGACCTGGAGTACTGCACGTACCTGATCAGCGTGGGATCGAACATCACCCACGCCGATTACCCCGGACAGACCCGGGCCCGCTACCTGCAAAAGTTCGCCAAGCGCATGGGGCCCGACGCCAAGCAGTTCAAGCACGTCGTGGTTGACCCGTGGCTTTCCCCTGGCGCTGCGAAAGCCCTGCAGGGCAAGGGCGAGTGGATCCCCCTCAAACCTTCCACGGACGCGTTCTTCCTCCTCGGGATGATCCGCTGGATGATCGAGAACAAGGCTTACAAGGCGGACTACCTCGCGCTGCCGAACGAGCAAGCGGCGAAGAAGACCGGCCGCCGGAACTGGACCGACATGACCTACCTCGTCAGAACGAAACAGCCCATGGTATTCCTCACGGGCAGGGATGCGGGGCTGGGTCAGGCGGACTACGTGGTGCTGGTCAACGGCAAGCCCACGCTCTTTCACGAGGTCGAAGGAAAAGCCGATCTCGACGCCGAGATCGAGATCAAGGGCGAGAAGTACAAGACCGTCTTCCGGATGCTGCGCGAGCGCGCGCAAGAAAAGTCCCTCGACGAGTGCGAGCAGGCATGCGACATCCCGCGCGGGACTATCGCGCGTCTTTCCAAGGAGTTCTCCAGCGCCAGGCGGCCCGTCATCGAAATGTTTCGCGGCCCCGTTCAGCAGACGAACGGCTGGGGGAACGGCCAGGCGCTGTGCACTCTCAACATCATGATGGACAACATCGACCGCAAGGGCGGTTTCATTCCCGGACACAAGGCATATTCCGGGGACGTGAAAGGTCCTAAGCGCACGCCGGCGGGCGTCCCCATCGACCGGGACAAGGTCAAGTATCAGGGCAAGAAACCGTTCTCCACACGCCCGTGGTATCCGCTGGCCATTCGGACGGTGACGGCCGAATTCTTCTCGTCCGTCCGGAAAGGCTATCCGTACCGCATCAAGGCCTACCTGAATTATTACAACGATCCCGCTTACACCACGCCGTTCAACTCAGCGGTCATCGATGCGCTACTCGACCTGAAGGCCATGCCGCTGACCTTCAGTATCGACGCCTACATGGGCGAGACCAGTTCGCTTTGCGATTACGTCTTGCCGGACACCGAGTACCTCGAACGATTCGGCGGCTTCAAGACCTACCCGCCCGTCAAAACGCGCGTTCAGGGTCTGCGGCAGCCGGTGGTCGGCACCCTCGATCCGAAGACGAAAGACTATCGCGGCATCCATCCGGATGTGCAAACGGCGGACGACACCCTCATCCAGATCGCCATCCGGTGCGGGTTGCCCGGCTTCGGCAAGGATGGAGGCGGCCCCGGCGTAGATCTCTTCAACTCCTGGCAATACTGGAACGAGTTCTACAAGAACGGCGACTTCAAGGGCGAACCGGGACTGGATCCGGCGAGCCGCCTCGTCAAGCTCGGCGGCAAGTTCGAAAATCCGGGCAAGCAGTACGACGGCGACTACACTCGCTTCCCGGGCGGCCGGCAGGTGCGCGGCCTGTTTGCGTATGCCGAGAACGTGGCGACGAACAAGAACAGCATGACGGGCAAGTACTTCGACGGGCTGCCAACGTACCGGACGATCTTCGACTGCAAGGAACAGCCGCTCGATCCGGCCATCTGGAAGGAGTATCCGCTGCAGCTCCATACCCACAAGGACGCCTGGCACACGCAGACGCGCACCATGAACAACCTGTGGCTGGCGTCGATCAAGCCGCAGAATTACGCGGAGATCAACCCGGCTGATGCGCAGAAACTCGGCGTCGTGACCGGCGACTGGGTCAAGGTCAAGTCGCCCTCCAGCAAGCACATCCCCTTCGTCGAATACTCGCTGGGCGATGGCTGGTACAAGATGCAGGTCCGCGTGACGAGCCGGGTCCGTCCCGGGGTGTTCTCGGTGAGCCAGTCCTATGGCCGTTGGGGGGCCGGCGGGAAGGCGTGGTCGGCGGACGGCAAGCCGGAGTTCCACGACAAGCGCATCGGCGCGGGCTTCAGCGTCAATCCGCTCTACATGGCCGACCCCGTCCTGAAGGACCGTTGCTTCATTGATCCCGTCGCGGGCGGCACCCAGAGTTACGGGACGCCGCTCAGGGTGGAAAGAGCCTAAGGAGAAAACATCATGCCGGAATACAATCCAGTCATTCCCCGCGAGGTCATCGACCGGTCCTTCGCAAAGAAAGGTCCGAAGCAATATACGCTCTGGATCGACCTCGAGCACTGCATCGGCTGCAACGCCTGCACGGTGGCCTGTAAGGCGGAAAACAACACCCCCCTGGGCGTCGACTACACCCGCGTGCTCGAGATCGAAGAAGGCGATTTCCGCGACGCGCGGAAGACGCCGAACGTTGCGGTGACTTTCGTGCCGATGCCGTGCATGCATTGCGGACGGCCCGCCTGCCAGGCCGCCTGCCCGGTGGGCGCCATCACCAAGCGCAAGGAAGACGGCATCGTTCTCATCAACAAGGACAAGTGCATCGGCTGCCGCTACTGCGCTTGGGCGTGTCCTTACGGCGCGCCGCAGTTCAACGCCGAAGCCAACGTCATGGAGAAATGCACGCTGTGCGTCCATCGCGTCGAGAAAGGCCTGCTGCCCGCGTGCGTGACCACGTGCGTTGCCAAGGTGCGGTTCTTCGGTGAGCTGAACGAGCTGACGACGCTCATGCGGGAGAAGCGGGCGCGCGGCGTGAGCATTACCGTCGCCGGAGCGGATACGAAACCGAGCGTGCAGTACACCAAATAGCGGATAGTGGTGTCGGCCGAGAGCATGAACAAGGTTGTCGATTTCCGGTGGCAGCTGCCAGTCAGCGTGGAGAACGGGCTTTGCTCCCGTTTCCGCTGCACGAAGTCGGGTTGCTCGGCTTGCGCGGACGTGTGCCCTGTCCCGGGCGCCGTCCGCTTCCTTGAGCAGGGCGTAGAGATCGCCGATGGGTGCGTTGCTTGCGGGGCGTGCGCGTCGGTCTGCCCTAACGGAGCGATCCGGCCGATAGAGAGCGACCAGGACTTGGCGGAACGCATCCGCAACCGGGTCCGGCCCGCAGCAGTATTCCGCATCGCCTGCACCCGGGCGGAAGGCCGAGTTGACGTCGTCCTGCCGTGCCTCAGCCGTCTCACCGAGGCGATCCTCCTGGAGCCAATCCGGAGCGGGGCGGCACGAGTTGAAATCCTCGATCCCGATTGCTCGGGCTGCGGACTGAAGAAAGCGGCTCCGCAGTGGAAGAAGGTGCTGACGCTTTCCCGCGACCTCTGTGAATCGGCGGGTCTCGGCGCGGACCGCGTCGCACGGATCAGCGTGCCGAGCGGGAAACCGGAGGAGACACGAGTTCCTTCGAAATCCCGCAACTCGCGCCGCGCAATGTTCCAAGCCATCGCAGCCAAATGGTCAGCAACCGGCGGCGCGGCCACGCCGGACGCCGGACCGGAGCAATCACCGGCCGAGCCGTTCCGCGACATCGTGCAGCGGCATCATGAAAATCCCAAGCGGTCTGATCTGCTGGAAATGCTGCGGGTCCTGCCCGGCGCCAAGCCGAAATCGAAGGTGGTTCCCGCCGCCGGCACGCCGCTCGCCGATCTCGAAATCGGCCGCCAGTGCGTGGGCTGCAACGTATGCGAAACGCTGTGCCCCACGGGCGCCCTGCGGCATCGTGAAGAAGTCGGAACCTATGCGCTCGACTTCGAAGCTGCGCTGTGCACCGGCTGCCGGATCTGCGAAGTCGCGTGCTTTAACAAGGCGATTCGGGTGCGGGAAACGGTCGATCTGTCAGTGCTGTTCGAGCGCCCGAAGGTCACGCTCGTTTCGGCCGCGCGGCGGACATGCAAGGCCTGTCGCGAGACGTTCCTGGATGGGTCGTCGGAGTTGTGCCCGCTGTGCCTGGTGAGCAGCAGGCGCCGGGAAATGGTCGCAAGGCGCATTCTTTTTGGAGGGAAACCAAGGTGAACGATCACGGGGAAATGCAGGCGGCCGCCGCCGGGCGCGCGAAGACCTACGGCGTTCTATCCGCCCTCTACACGGCTGCGCCTGCAAGAGATCTGGTGGATATGATCCGCGAAGGCGGTCTCGTCGCGCAGAACGAAAGCAGTCGCTTGAGCACGGCGGTGAAGGAGCTGACCGCCTTTTTCCGGGAAGCCACCCCGGGGAATCGCCACGATAACGAGCTTGCGGCGGAGCACACCCGGCTTTTCGTCTTGCCTTTTGGCGTGGTTCCTCACGAGTCGTTCTACCTCGACGAAAACAAACGGTTGGGCGGCCGGGTAACCGCAGGGGTGCAACAGTATTACCGGGATGCGGGTGCTCGGTTTACCCAGGCGTGCCTGGAGCTTCCGGACCACATGGGAGTCGAGTTGGAGTTCATGAAATTCCTGTGCGCCATCGAAGAGCAGTTCTGGAAGGAATCCAACTTGATGGGTCTGCAGAAGTGCCTGAAATTCCAGAATGGTTTTCTCACTGAACACCTGCTGCGCTGGTACAAGCCTTTCTGCGAAAGAATTCTCGAAGAGACCGGTTTGGGCATGTACAGAGCGCTAGCGCAGCTCACCATCGAGTTCTTGGAGGCCGAACGGGATTTCGTGCCTGACTTAACCAAAGCAATCCACCCCGATCGGAGGGAAGTATGCGTATCCGAAACATGACATTTGCGTTCTTGACGCTTGCCTTGACGGCGTGCGTGGCGCCGGAGCAGCAGCCTGATTCAACCGGCCCGGCATCCTGGGAGGCGGCTTCCGGACCGTTGGCGATTCAATCCTCCGTGGCCTGGCCGCCCAAGGCCGTTTCCAACCAGTCGGAGGGCAGCGTCCCCGACTACAAGGGCAACCAGATCTGTCTGGGCTGCCATGGCTATATCCTGGAGGCGAAGTCAGCCCGTGGGGATATTGTCAACCTGCACCGCCGCCATTTGGAATCGAAGAAAACCGCTTACGAGGGTAAGAATCGTGACTGCCTGACCTGTCACGAAATGTGGACTCCCACGAAAAACGCCAGCGAGAAAGAGGGGTGGTTCGTAATGGCCGATGTCTACCATCCCAATTCGGCACGTTCTCCTGATGGCGTGTGGAAGAAATTGATCGTGCGTGCCGGTGTGACGCCGAACTTCACCACCGTTGAAGCGCTGCGCCCCACGGAGCCGTACATCTACAAGCCGACCCTCAAGCAACTGGTGTGCGTCGAGTGCCACGGCCCGGACAGCAAGATCAAGACTTTCTACGGGGCGCCGCAGGCTGCCAAGTGACACCGGAGCCCTGACGTGATCTTCGACTGACTGAGGAAAAACGTGAGGCACAAGAATTACTTGAGGCGCAGCGTTTCTGCCTGCGCCTTCATCGCGGGGTGCGCCGTCCTGGGCGACGGCACCCTCGCCCAAGCGCAGGACGCGCCGGCGGCGAAGGAAACGAAAACCACCTCCACCAAGCGGGAGACCTCAGAGAGCGAGGTCCTGCGCCGTCTTCAGGAACTGGAGGCCCAGGTCGCCCAGTTCCGGGAAGAAACGGCGCGGCTGCGGGCGGAGCTGGCGCAGAGGCAGGGGGCTGCTCCGGCGCAGGCCAAGCCCGCCGCAGCCAAGGCTGCCGCGGCCGGGGGCGAATGGGACGAGCCCGAGGTGGAGAAGAAGGCGGAAGGCCGCGACGAGGAAGCGCGCCGCCGCCTGCTCGCGCTGGAGACCCAAGCCCGGAAGTCCGCGGCCGCGACGGCCAAGCTGGAAGAAGAGCAGAAGGACAAGGTCAAGTTCGAATTTTCCGGGAAGTACAAGGCGCAAGTCAACTCGCGCCACAACTTCAACCTGGGCAATCCGCTCCAGCAGTGGAAATACGACAACGCCAGCTTCATCGACCAGCGCTATTCGCTGCAGATCGACGCCACGTACGACGCGCTGCTGACGCGGCTGGTACTCGACAAGGGCAACTTCACGACGGACTGGAAGGAAGACAGCGAGGGCACACTGGAGCGCTGGGGGCAATTCCAAACGATCGGCTCCCAACTAGTGCGGGAGTTGTTCGTCCAATACACGGGTCCCTTCATGGTCCGGGCAGGACGGCAGAGCTGGGATGTCGGGCAAAGAATCGTCCTCGAAGGGCCGATGGACGGCATCCGCCTCCAGTATCCTTTGGGGCAGCTCCCATGGGGGCAGACGACTCTGTCCGCCGGCTATATGGCCGTCGCAGGCGGCTGGGGCAGCTACACCAACTTCAACGCTACGGGTGGACGGCTGGGCGGCAATCGCCAGGAGGTATTCGGCGCCTCCAACAAGCTGGACGCTTACTACGCGGACCTTGACATCCGGGCAACGCGCTCGTTGCGCTTCAAGCCCTACGTCCTGAAGGTGGCCGATCGCGGCGGGTCCGGCGACGCCGATCTGAACCTGGACAAGGATTTCAATGCCGCCACTACGCCGCGCGACGGTAACTTCCAGCCGTTGTGGACGGGCATTTCGGCCTCGGCGGATTTCACGACGTGGAAGTTTGACGCCGAAGCCGTCCTGCTCTCCGGCGATTACACGGCGGGCCGCAAGCTGCGCGCGAACGCGCTGCTGCTCAAGGCCGCACGCGACTTCGGCAAGGTCGGACCCCTGGCGAATCTCTCCGCGGGGTTGCAGTTCGGCCGCGGCTCGGGCAACGGGACACGCAATCCAAATACCGGCACGATGTACGACTTCAATGCGCTTTTCATGTGCCGGGAACGCGACAAGTTCGGAAATATCTTCAGCGAGGACATCCGCGCCGGTTATTACTTCTGGGACAGCAACCTCTCCAACATCACTTACCTGCGACTGCACACGACTCTCGAACCGCGCAAGGGCCTGAAGGTGACCCCGTCGGTAACGCGCATCTGGACCACCGAGGAGGTGTTCGCGGGTCGCGGCCCCGTGTTCGATTGGAGCCAGGGCACGGCCGCGTCGACCAACAGGACGAGGGATGTCGGCTGGGAGGCAGACCTGGACGTGACCTTCCCGATCTACAAGCGCCTGGACGGATTCCTCTCCCTCGGCTACTTCTGGCCCGGCGCGGTTTATGCGCGGCCCGATGGCAGCAACCCGAGGCCGGCGAGGGAAATTGTTCTTGGCGCGGAAGTCAAGTTCTAACCATGAAACGGTTTGCGTTCGTAGCGCTCCTCCTGTCCGGATGTATGGCGACCGTGACTGTTTCCCGGGCCGTGCTGGCAAGCAAACATTTGTCGGTGAGTATCGTCGCCACCCACGAAAATACAAAGTCACCGCCGGTGAAAATTTCGTTGCGGGCCGTGACAATCGGGCTGAGACCGCCTTTGCGATTCCATTGGAGCCTCGGCGAAGGCAGGGAATGGGAGGGCGCGGAACCGCCGCCTCAGAGCTATGATGGCGGCCGCTACGACATCATCCTTACGGTGACCGACGCCGACGGACAGATCAAGAAAGCGAGCGTTGCAGTTGACGTCGAAGGCAAGCATGAACACTGAGTTGCCAGTTCTAACCATGAAACGAGTTGCGTTCGTAGCGCTCCTCTTGTCCGCGTGCATGGCGACCGTGCCTGTTTCGCAGGCCGCGCCGGCAAACGGAGAGCAGTCAGTGAGTATCGTCGCCACGCACGAGAAGATTGTGACGCCTCTGATGAGCGTGTCGTTGCGGGCGGAGACGGTGGGGCTAACGCAGCCCCTGCGATACCACTGGAGCCTCGGCAACGGCAAGGAATGGGAAGGCATGCAACCGCCGCCTCAGATGTATGTGGGCGGCCGCTACGACGTCATCCTCACAGTGACCGACGCCGTCGGGCGCGTCAGGAAAGCGAGCGTGAAGATCGACGCGCACACTCGCAGTGCATGCGGATCTTGAGACCGGTTTCTTTCAACGAAAGGATAGAGGCGCTTACATGAGATATGCCCTGGTGGTTGTTTTCCTGATGTGGGGCGCCCTCGGCTGGGCCCAAGACGGGTCGAGTGTGCGGCTCACCCAAAGCGACGGGAGCGTCGAAATCCGCAAGAGCGGCGCCAAGGACTGGAAGCCGGCCAAGGAGGGCGACGTGCTGGAGCGTGGCGACCACTTGGCTGCCCGCGACAAGTCCGCCGCGGTGCTAATGTGGTCCAACGGCGGTATGGCGAAGGTCTACCCAAATACGGAACTCGCGCTGGCCGGGGTCAGTTTCGATCTGGAAAAGAAGATGGAGAAGACGATTCTCGATTTGGACAAGGGACGGGTGTTCGTCAAGGCCCAAGTGCCGGAACACCTGTTCATGGAAATGAAGATACGCATGGGTGGGCTCGAAGTGCGATCCCAGGGCGCCGAGTTCGCTCTGGCCTATGATCCCGACAAGAAGAGCTACACGGCCTGGACCCTGGTCGGCCGCCTGGTGGCCGACGTGGGCACGGAACGCATCCGCATCGACGAGGGCTTTCAAATCAAGGTCGCCGCCGGGGACAGGCCGGCCAAGGACGATGTGAAAGGCATGGACGGCAAGATCAAACAATCACTGGCGAAGGTCTCCAAGGACATGGGCGGCAGCCTCCTGACGGAAGAGGTCACCGCCGTAGCGGGCGGAAAACTCACCGCCAAGATCGGCGGCGTGACCAATCGCCGCGGCAATGTGCCCTACAAGGTGAACTTCAAGGCTCTTGTCGCGGGCGGGAGCGGGAAGCTGAAGTCCGTGAGCTGGAACTTCGGCGACGGCGAATCCGCTTCAGGAAGGGAGGCCGAGCACACGTTCACTCAGGGCCTGTACGTCGTCATCCTGCGCGTAGAGGACGAGAGCGGCGCGAAAGCCTCAGCCCAGACAGGCATCTCGGTGGAAGCGGACTGCGGCTGCTGACTGCAAGCAAAAACCAACACGGCGGCAAGCATCGTTCCGGTACCCTGACGGGTAGACAACTATGTTGCTAGACGGATGCGGTCGCACCATCGAATATCTGAGACTTTCGGTGACGGATCGTTGCGATCTACGTTGCTCTTACTGCATGCCGCTGGGATTCAAGGATTACGAGGAACCCGAGCACTGGCTGAGTTTCGACGAAATCCAGCGTCTTCTGTCCGTGTTCGTCCGTCTGGGATTGAAACGCATCAGGCTGACGGGCGGCGAGCCCTTGTTACGAAAGAATCTGCCCGATCTTGTTGGGAGGCTGGCGACACTGCCGGGAATCGACGATCTTTCCTTGTCGACCAATGGCACGCAACTGGCGAAATACGCATCTCGGCTGCGACAAGCGGGTGTGGCGCGGCTCAACGTTAGCCTCGATTCCCTAGACCGTGATCGTGTCCGTGCGATCAGCCACCGGGATGTGTTGCCGCAAGTCCTTGAAGGACTGGAGGCGGCCCGGGGCGAGGGATTCCGTCTCATCAAAATCAACATGGTGGCAATGGCGGGAACTACGGATGAGGAGGTCCATGCGATGGTCGCCTACTGCATGGAGCGTCAGTTCGTTCTTCGCCTGATCGAAACTATGCCGGTGGGCGCAACGGGACGCAACGCGGGTTTCCTCGATCTCGGTCCGGTGCGTGAGCGGCTACGCCGCCGGTTTAGCCTGATCGACGGCGTAGTTGCCGGCGGCGGACCGGCGCGTTACCTGGTTTCCCCCGACGGCCGGTTCCAGATCGGTTTTATCACCCCTATCTCCCAGCACTTCTGCGAATCGTGTAACCGGGTACGTCTGGCGGTCGACGGCACGCTTTATTTGTGTCTGGGCCAGGACGAATCGGTGAATTTTCGCAGCCTGCTGAGAATGAACTGCACCGACGCCGCACTCGAGCAGGCGCTGCTGGCCGGGTTGCGCAACAAGCCGGCGCGTCACGAATTCCGTGAGCGGCCGTATCAGGTCATTCGTGCCATGTCGATGACTGGCGGATAGCTCCATGGCGTGGACGCCACGGGCGGCATGGGCGGCGGGCCGCGCGGCGGCTTGCGCGATCGTCGCGCAACGCTGGAATTGTTAAACTGGATGTATCCACGATCGGCGATGCTCCGAATTGAGTGAGCGATCCATGACGAAATTCTCTCTGGTTGAAATCTCCATCAAGCGCCCGAAGCTGGTGCTCGTCCTGACGGCGCTGGTCACTTTGGTGTTCCTCGCGCAGTTTCCGCACATCAAGATTGACACCAATCCGAAGCATATGCTGCCGGAGACCTCGGACGTGCGCGTCTGGAACAATGAGGTCGAAAAAATCTTCGCGCTCTACGAAGACACCATCGTTGTGGGCGTGCAAAACGATGCGGGGGTGCTCAACCGGGAAACCCTCGGCCGCATCGCCCGCATCACCGAGGAAATCCTGAAGCTTCAGGGCGTGGCGAGCCGCGACGTGAACGCATTTACCACGATCACCAACGTCACCGCGGAAGCCGGCACCCTCAAGGTCGGGCCGCTCATGCCGGCCGCACCGCCGAGCGAGGCGGAAGTCGAGTCGCTGCGGCAGGCGCTTTTCGGCAACCCGCTGTTTGTCAACCGCATCATCTCGCCCGACGGCAAGACCACGGCGATCTATGTGCCGCTGGAGAAGGGTGCCAATGGCGCCGAGATCGCGGAGAAAATCCGCGAGATCCTCGCCATGGAAAACGGCCCCGAGCGCTACTACATCGCCGGCGACCCGGTGGCGCGCGACACCTTCGGCGCCGAGATGTTCAAGCTGATGGGCATCTTCTCGCCGATCGCCGGCATGATCATGTTCGCCGCCATCCAGTTCATGTTCCGCAACCTGTTGCTCTCGTGCGCCATGATGGCCGTGGCGATGGTGAGCATCATCTGGAGCATGGGCCTGCTGATCGGCGCCGGCTTCCCGGTGCACATCATGAGCTCCATGGCGCCGGTATTCCTCATGGCCATCGCCACCGACAGCATCCACATCTTCAACGAGTTCTACTTCCGCTATCGCGAGAAGCGCGACAAGCTCGCCGCGATCCGCGAAACGATGGCGGCGGTGAGCCGGCCGGTGCGCTATACGGCGCTCGCTACTGCCGCCGGATTCGCCGTGCTGCTCTTCATGAACATCATCCCGGTCAAGGTTTTCGGCGGACTGATCGCCTTTGGCACGGTGGTGCTGCGCTTGTTCTCCTTCAGCCTGATTCCCGCCATCCTCACCTTCGTTCGGGAGGAGCGTATCGCCAAGGCCGCCGCAACCGAGAGTGTAGACTTGGATCGCACCTCGCGCTGGCTGCGCGGCATCGGGAGAATCGGCACCACACGTCCGGTTGCTACCACGCTGGTCGGACTCGGGCTGCTTGCGCTGGCGATTGCCGGCACCACCAGGATTCATGTGAACAACAACCTGGTGGCCTGGTTCAAGGACTCGAGCGAGATCCGGGTGGCCGACTCGGCGATGAACCAGGCGCTCGGCGGCACTTCGCTGGGATACCTCGTGGTACTCGCCAACGAACCGGAGTTCATGAAGCGTCCCGAAGCAGTGCGCTGGATCGAGGGGCTGCAGCGGCATCTGGAACAGCTTCCCGTGGTGGGCAAAACATTTTCGGTAAGCGACTACGTGAAGCGTATCAACCTGGTGTTGCACGACGACGACAGGAAGTACGACGCGGTACCCGATACGAAAGAGGCGATCGGGCAGTACCTGTTCCTGTTCAGCATGTCGGCCAAGCCGTCGGATCTGGACAACGTGGTGGACACCACTTTCCAGAAGGCCAACGTCTGGGTGCAGCTCAAGACCTGGGACGCGGAGGCCATGCGCCAGGTGATCCACGCAGCCGCGACTTACCAGAAAGCCCACCCGCTTCCCGTGTCCGTGAAACCGGCGGGCATCGCCTACTTCAACCTGGTCTGGAACGACGAGGTACTGGGCGACATGGTGCGCGGCTTCGTGATGGCGCTGGTTGCGGTGTTCGTGATCCTCGCCCTCGCCTTCCGCTCCGCCAAGTGGGCGCTGGTCGGTTACATGCCGTTGCTGTTCACGATCCTGCTCATCTACGGAGTGGTCGGCTTCGCCGGCAAGGATTTCGACATGCCGCTCTCGGTGCTGAGCACGCTGTCGCTCGGCATGGCGGTGGACTTCTCCATCCATTTCATCAGCCGCTTCCGCCAGCGGCTCGCCGAGACGGGCGGCCGCGGCGTGCAGGAGGCGCTCTTGTGGACGGCGGCGCGGCCGGGCAAGGGAATCTTCCGCAACGCCATGCTTTTCGCCGCGGCTTTTTCGGTGATGCTCTTCGCGCCGCTCACGCCCTATATCGCGGTCGGGGCGTTCATCGTCAGCATGATGCTGCTCTCCGCGTTGCTCACGATTCTCTATCTGCCCGCCCTGATCGTGCTCGGGCGGAAATGGCTGATTGATGAACCAATGCCGGCGGTTGACTCCGCTGCGGCGAAACCGAAAGGATACTGAGATGAAACGCTGGTTGATCTGGATCGTCGCCGGGCTGCTGCCGCTGCAGGCTTTGGCGCTTTCGGGCGAAGAAGCGATGAAGAAATCCCAGGCCGCCTTCCTCTATCCGGGCAAGGACTTCAAGGCGCGGGTCGTGATGAAACTCATCAACAAGGACGGCCAGGAGCGGGTGCGCGAACTCACCATGCTGCGCAAGAACGCGGGCGAACCGGGCGGGGATCAGAAATACTTCATGTACTTCTTCCAGCCGGCCGACGTGAAGGACATGACCTTCATGATCTACAAGTATCCAGCCAAGGATGATGACCGCTGGCTGTTCATCCCGGCGATCAACATGGTCAAACGCATCGCCGCGCAGGACAAGCGCTCCAGTTTCGTCGGCTCGGACTTCACTTATGAGGATGTTTCCGGCCGCGACATCGAGGACGACAACCATGTGATCGAGCGCGAGGAAAAGGTGGGCACGCGGGATTGCTACGTGGTAAAGAGTACCCCCAAGGGGACGGATGCAGATTTCGGCCACAAGCTCACCTGGGTGGACAAGGCGAACTTCCTGCCGCTCAAGGAGGAGCAGTACGACAAGCGGGGCAACCGCTACAAACTCTTCACCGCCGATGAGGTGACGGACATCAAGGGTTTCCCCACGGCGATCAAGCGCACCATGAAGAACCTGCAGACGGGCCACCGCACCGAGGTCGCGTATATCAAGACCGACTACGACCTTGGCATCGATGAGAGCCTGTTCTCGGAGCGGTTTCTGCGCCAGCCGCCGCGCAAATGGGTTGACTGATGCCGGAGCGCTCTATGTCGCGCCTGCTCGCCGCGTCATGCATGGCACTTGCGGCGGCGGCACCGCCAGGCGCACGGGCGGAGGTTACCCTGTCGGGTTTTCTGCAGCAGAACACTGCGGCCAACACGGTAACGCGGAATCCGGACGGACGGCACTACAAGTGGTTGGAGGAGCGCGCCCAACTCAAGCTCGATGCCACCGGCGATCCCTGGCGCGTGCTGATAAAAGGAGATGTGGCATACGACCATCTCGGCCGCCAGGACGAAAGTGAGTTGCGCGAGGGCTACGCCGACTACTCGGCGGGAAAGTGGGATCTGCGCGTAGGCCGCCAGGTGATTACCTGGGGACTGGGCGATCTGGTGTTCGTAAACGACGTATTCCCCAAGGACCACGAGGCGCTGTTTGCCGGGCGTCCGCTGGAGTACCTCAAGCGCGGCGTGGATGCAGTGAAGCTGGGCGCCTATCCCGCCTTCGCCTCATTTGAACTGGTGTATACGCCCAACTTTCGCGAAAGCCGCATTCCGGATTCGCGTCGATTCTGGCTGTTCGATCCGATGCCGGCCGTGACCAACCGCGAAACCGTCAAGCCCGGGCAGGGCGATATCGGGCTGCGCGCATACCGCAGTCTCGCCGGCTACGATGCCGCGCTCTATCTCTACAGCGGATTCCACCGCACGCCTTCAATGCGGCCGGACAACATGACGGCCCCGGCGAAGATTACCTTTTTCTACCCCAAGCTCTCGGTCTATGGCGCGAGCCTCTCCGGTCGCGCAGCGGAAGGGGTATTGAGCCTGGAAGCCGCCTATTACGACTCGCGGCAGGACCGGTCAGGCAGCGACTTCACGGTTCCCAACTCGCAGACACGCTTGTTGGCGGGATATCAGATCCAGCCACTGGAAGATCTTTCGCTCGGCTTTCAGTATTACGCCGAGTACATGCATGACTACAGCGCCTACCGCGCCGCGCTGCCCGCGGGGTTTCCGGCCGAGAAGCAGTTGAATCACACGGTCACGCTGCGCGCCACGCAACTACTCAAGCACCAGACTCTCCGTCTTTCCGTGTACGCCTCGTACAACGCGAGCAACGGCGACCATTTCATCAACCCCGAACTGCACTACAGCTTCACCGACCGGGTGTGGGGCGTCCTCGGCGCGAATTTCTTCGGCGGCAAACCGTGGGGCCAGCTCGGACAGTTGTCGCGGGACGACAACGTGTACGCTCAGGTCCGGTACGAATTCTGATTCCGGCGCTCCCAAGAAAAAGGGCCGGCGCGCCGCCAGCCCTTTTTGCTGTTTGCAAATGCTGCGGATTACATCTTCCAGCCGTAAGCAATGCCGATGGAGTTTTGGTACATCTTGAGGGTTTCAGTGCCGCCGACGCCCAGCAGTGCCGATGCGGAAGGTCCGGTAACCGAATTGCTGAACGCATGCGTGTAAGTCACGGTAAGCTCGGACTTGTTCTGCAGGATCCAGGTTGCTCCCAGCGTAAGGTGCTGCTCCACCACGCCTGGAGCAATGATGTTGAAGGTTACGCTGTCGATGTCGTCGCGGACGGGGGACTTTCCGTAATTGTACCCGGCGCGCAGCGTGAGATTCTTGCTGTACTCGTGTTCCAGGCCCAGCTTGAACACGGTCTGGTCCCGCCATTTGAAGCCGGAACCATTGGCCGAGCCAAGCGGGTTGGCAGGTGGCGCCGACAGGCTGTTCGTGACACCGTTCGCAACGGACCGCACGTCGCTATAGTTGATTTGCTGGACGTCAAATGCCACGGTGACAGTGGGCGTGGCCTTAACCGCAATGCCGACGTTGTAATTCTCGGGAATGTCAAAACCGCCCTGCTCGGCAAAAAGTCCCCGGTACTTGTCGAACTTGCCCATGCGCATCTTCGGGGAATACGCAGCACCCAGCGTAACCGTGTCTGAAACCTTCCCCATCCAGCCGACGCGCACGCCCCAGCCGGTGGAACTGTCATAACCCTGGTCGGTCACGGCTGTAGGGCTGCTGGAGAAACCTGTGAACGCCTGCAGCCCGTCCACTTTGAACCGTTGATAAGCCAGCAATGGGGAAATGCCAATGGAGTGATTGGGATTGAGCTTGTAGGCCAGGGTCGGCGCGACGATGAGCTGCATCATGTCCACACCGAGCCTGCCGCAGCCGAACAGGATGTTTGCCGGTGCCGCGGCGCCGCATAGTGCGGGATTGAAGTTCGAGCCGGCGACACCATTATTGTCATTGAAATCGGTATTCATGCCGCCGTTGCCGTAGACCGTGACCCCCAGCGACAGGTTGGGGTTGATCATCTTGTTGTAGCCGAATTCCGGAATGACGAAGTAATGGCTGTCGCTGTCCACGCTGTCGTTGTAAATACCGCCGAAACCTGCACTACCCTGCCGTGACACCGAGCGGCGCGGACTGAACAGCTCGGCGCCGAAATCGATGCGGTTCCCGACGAAGACCATCTTGGCCGGATTAACCGCGCCGCCAAATGTGTCTTCGGCAGTCGCGGTCGCAGCGCCCGCCATGCCTTTCGCTTTCATGCCGTAGCCGTGCGAAAAGTAACCGTTGGTGGCGAATGCAAACGCCGGCGCGCAGCACGCGGCGGCTACAGCAAACTTGATGCAGTTCTTCAGCTTCATGGACTCCCCCCTTACCTGACGTTGCGTTACGATTAAATATACAGACTGACGTCGGCGTCCCTCGCCATCGGCAGGAAGTGCGCCGCGCCGCAGTATTCCTTCACTTCGGGTATGAATTCACTGCGGTCGTAACCGAACAGTTCGACCGTCATCTGGCACGCGATCATGTTGACCCCGGCCTCGAGCGACAGGCTGCGCAATTCCTCGATGTCCGCGACGCCGGCGTTTTTGATGGTCCGCTTCATGAAGCTGGTCGCCATCGACTCGAAACCGGGCACCGTGGCCTGGATCAGGTTCGGGATGTTCCACTGGATGCCGCGAAACCATTGCGGGCCGAACGGCATTTTCATCGGCATCGCGGGGTTGCCGAGCGGGCTCACCTGCGCATCCATTTTCTTCTTCAGCAGATTGAGTCCGTAGAAGGTGAAGAATATCGAGACATTCCAGCCGAGCGCCGCGGCGGTCGAAGCCAGGATGAAAGGCGGATAAGCCCAGTCGAGCGTGCCCTTGGTCGCAATGATCGTCATCGACGGCGTGCGGGCGGCCTCGATCTCGGCCAGCTTCTGCGGCAGCAGCACGTCCAGGCGCTCGCTGATCAGCTTGTCGAGCGTGGCGACGTCAACGTTCATTTCTGTTCCCCCCTGGCCCGCAGCTACCCGTCAGCTTTGCCGGCCGTGCTGCATCGACCGGACAAGTTTCATACGATATGTTGGCCTGCCGCTTTGACTGAAATCAACGATAAGCTATATTAGAAAATTATAAATCATTAATCTGTAGGTGCAACAAAAATCTTGAGGGCGGAAAGGAAGCGGCGCAACATTGGACTTGGTCTAAATAAAGCCCGGCCCGCCGCCGGCGTTTCAGGCTTCATTCCGCCCGCGCGCGGCCATTTCAGCAGGCGATGGGACGACGTGGCGACTTGCACCTGTTGACGCTGGCGCCCCTGCGGCCGCGCGGCTAAACTGCGCTGGCCATGAACGCCGCCCACCGCCCGATCCGCAGCTTCGTGCTGCGCCAGGGCCGCGTCTCCAACGCGCAGCAACGCGCCCACGCGGCATTGCTGCCGAAGTTCGGAATCCCTTACACAGCCCACCCCATCGATCTCGACCGGGCGTTCGGCCGCAGCGCGCCGAAAGTGCTCGAAATCGGTTTCGGCATGGGCGAGACCACCGCTACCCTCGCCGCGCAGCACCCGGAAAACGATTACCTCGGCATCGAAGTACACACGCCGGGCGTCGGCAGCCTGCTGAAACGCATCGCCGAACTCGGCCTCCAGAACGTGCGCATCATCCAGCACGATGCGGTCGAGGTGCTGCGCGACATGATTGCGCCGTCAACTTTCGACGCGGCGAACATCTTTTTTCCCGACCCGTGGCCGAAAAAGCGCCATCACAAGCGACGGCTGATCCAGCCGCCGCTCGTTTCGTTACTCTGTGAACGGATGAAACCCGGAGCGCACATTCACGTCGCGACGGACTGGCAGGACTACGCCGAGCAGATACTCGCCGTAATGTCGGCCGAACCGCGGCTCGTCAACACCGCGCCGGATTACGCGCCGCGGCCCGACTACCGGCCGCAGACCAGGTTTGAGACTCGCGGGCTCAAGCTCGGACACGGCGTGTGGGACGTGATCTTCCGCAAAACATAGTCTGTGAGGTAAACCATGTTCGCAGTGATCTTTGAAGTCGAGCCTGCCGCCGGGCGCCAGCAGGAATACCTCGATCTTGCCGCAGCGCTGCGGCCCGAGCTCGAAAAAATCGACGGCTTTATTTCGATCGAACGCTTTTCGAGCCTGACCCGGCCGGGAAAGATGCTGTCGCTGTCGTTCTGGCGCGACGAGGCGGCAATTGCAGAATGGCGGCAGCACGAAGAGCATCACCGCGCGCAATGGAAAGGAAGGGCCGGCATTTTCGCCGATTACAGGCTGCGCGTCGCTTCAGTGGTGCGCGATTACGGAATGCACGACCGCGACCAGGCGCCGCAGGAGTTCCCCGCGGTCAAACGCTGACGCCTGTCGGTGGCGAGCGATGCAGCGGGAACACTGCCCGGCAGTGTGCCCGCCGCTTCGTCAATCGACCCGCATGTTCGTTTCTTTGACGAGCTTGCCCCAGCGCGCGGCTTCGCTGGCCATGAACTGGCCGAACTGCTCGGGCGTACTGGTGATCGCTTCGACACCGACCTCGCCAAGACGGGTTTTCACTTCCGGCGTCGCGAGCGCCCTGACGACATCCGCATTCACCTTGTTGACGATGGGACGCGGCACTCCGGCCGGAAACAGTATGCCCCACCAGTTGACGGCGGCGAAGCCCTTGATGCCTTCCTCGGCGAGCGTCGGCAACTCGGGCGTGAACGGCCAGCGCTTCTCGCTGGTGACCGCAAGCGCGCGCAGCTTGCCGGTCTTCAGGGCCTGCACCGCGGGCACCGCGTCTGAAAACATGGTGGTGATCTGCCCGCCCATGACATCGGTGATCGACAGCGCATTGCCTTTGTAGGCCACCGTTATCATGTCGACGCCGGCCAGCCGCTTGAACATTTCGCCGGCGAAATGCGACATGCTGCCCGGACCGCTGGTCGCGTAGGTCAGCTCCCCCGGGCGCCGCTTGGCAAGCGCAACGAGATCCTTCACGTTCTTCACCGGCAGGGACTTTGGAACCACCAGGATGTTGGCCGAGATCGTGATGCGTGTGATCGGAATAAAATCCTTCTTCCAGTCGTAATTGACTTTCGCCAGCAGTGGCTTGGCGACGACCGGCCCGAAATTACCGAGCACCATCACGTAGCCGTCGGCCGGCTGCCTTGCAGCGTAATCCATGCCGATCGATCCGTCGGCGCCCGGCCTGGATTCGACCAGCACGGTCTGGCCCCAGTATTCGGTCAGTTTCTGGCCGATGATGCGCGCCATCACGTCCGAGCTGCCCCCGGGCGGGTAGGTCACGATAAACCGGACGAGCTTGGTGGGATAGTTTGGCGGCTGCTGCGCCTGCGCCACACCGCAGGCCATCGCGGTGGCGGCGATCACTGCACACGTCAGTACTTGTTTCATACAATCTCCTCTGGTGATAACTTCGATGGTGGTCGCTATTTTGCCAGAAACAGCTGCAGCAGGTCATTGAGAAAACGCCGGCCCAGTTCGGTTGGCGCGATCCGTAGCGGGCCACGGGTGATGAGGCCGCGCCGCTCGGCGGCGTCGAGCTCGTTCAGCACCGCAGCCAGCGGCATGCCGGTGCGCTCCTCGAACAGTGCCGGCGGGAAGCCCTGATTCAGCCGCAGCGCATTCATCATGAACTCAAAGCCGGCCTCGTTCGCAGCCACGTCGTGCTGCTCCTGAATTGCGCTGCCCGAGGCGGTGCTTTCCATGTACTGCCCCGGTTGCCTGTAGCGCATCTGCCTCACGATGCGGCCGGCAAATGAAAGCTTGCTATGCGCGCCGGCACCGATGCCGAGATAGTCGCCGAACATCCAGTAATTCAGGTTGTGGCGGCACGCGTTGCCGTCCCCGGCTCGTGCGAACGCAGAGGTTTCGTAGTGCTCGTAACCCGCGGCGGCGAGCGTCTGCTCGACCGCCTGCTGCATATCAGCGGCGGTGTCATCGTTGGGCAGCGGCGGCGGATAGCGATGGAAATACGTGTTGGGTTCCAGCGTCAGGTGATAAGCGGAAAGATGCGGCGGCGCGAATGCCAGGGCGGCTTCGATGTCGGCACGCGCTTCATCCACGCTTTGCCGCGGCAGGCCGTACATCAGGTCGAGATTGAAGTTCTCGAAGCTCTGGCATGCGATTTCGATCGCGGCGCGCGCTTGCCCGTCGTCGTGGATGCGCCCGAGCGCCGTGAGATGGCGCGAATTGAAGCTCTGGATGCCGACTGACAGCCGGTTGACGCCCGCCGCGCGGAATGCGCGGAATTTTTCCACTTCGAATGTCCCGGGATTGGCTTCGAGCGTGATCTCGGCGTCGGCCGCGAGCGGCACCCGCGCGCGCACCGCGGCGATGATGCGCTCGATGCCGCCCGCGGAGAACACGCTCGGCGTGCCGCCGCCGAAGAAAACGGTGTAAACCTTGCGTCCCCAGACGAGCGGCAGCGCGGCTTCGAGGTCCGCGATCAGCGCGTCGACATAGCGCTGCTCCGGAACCGGCGCGCGCGCCTCGTGCGAGTTGAAATCGCAGTACGGGCATTTGCGCACGCACCACGGAATGTGGATATAGAGGGAAAGCGGGGGCAGTGTCTCGAAACGGGGTGATATTTCCGCCTCACGCCTCACGACTAACGCCTCTCGGGGCGCGCCGGCGGCGCCGGCCGCAGCCGCACCGCGAGCGCGGCGAGCGCCTGTCCACGATGGCTGATGCGGTTCTTGTGTTCGGGCTTGAGTTCCGCTGCCGTCCGGCGCAGCTCCGGAATCAGAAACAGCGGGTCGTAGCCGAACCCCCCGCTGCCGTGCGGCGCGCGCACGATTTCGCCGTGCCATTCGGCCTCGCAGATCAACGGCTGCGGGTCCTCAGCGCGGCGCGTCAGCACGATCACGCAATAGTAATGCGCCTTGCGGTTCATTTCGTTCGCGAGCAGCCCGAGCAGCTTGCGGTTGTTGCGCTCGTCCTGATCGTCAGGTCGGCCGAAGGCGCCTGCGGCGGGTTCGTGCGCGAAACGCGCGGAATGCACGCCGGGCGCGCCGTTCAGCGCGTCGACGCAGATTCCGGAGTCATCGGCAAGCGCCGGCAGCCCGGTGTGCCGGCTCGCGTGACGCGCCTTGGCCAATGCGTTTTCGATGAAAGTGAAATACGGCTCCTCAGCCGCGGGCACACCGAGCGTCGACTGCGCGACGATCTCGATGTCGAGCGGCGCGAGAATGGCGCCGATTTCGGTCAGCTTGCCGAGGTTGTCCGACGCGATGACGATTTTTTTCATTAATCATGTCCCAACGCGGCTTTCTGCGCGGCGATCAGCTGCGCGATGCCGTGCCGGCCGAGATCGAGCATCGCATCCATCTCGGCGCGCGAGAAGGGCTTGCCTTCGGCGGTGCCCTGCACCTCGACCAGGCCGCCGCTGCCGGTCATCACCACGTTCATGTCGGTGTCGCACGCCGCATCCTCGTCATAATCGAGATCGAGCACCGGCACGCCACGGTAGATACCGACCGATACCGCGGCGACAAAATCGAGTATCGGCGTCGCCGCCAGCAGATTTTTCTCCAGCAGGTGGCCTACCGCGTCGTGGACCGCGACGAATGCGCCGGTAATCCCGGCCGTGCGCGTTCCGCCGTCGGCCTGGATCACGTCGCAGTCGACTTGCAGCGTGCGCTCGCCGAGCCTGGACAAGTCGACCACCGAGCGCAACGCGCGGCCGATCAGGCGCTGGATCTCCTGCGTGCGCCCCGATTGCTTGCCCCGCGCCGCCTCGCGGTCACTGCGCGTGTTGGTGGCGCGCGGCAACATGCCGTACTCGGCGGTAAGCCAGCCCTGACCTTTGCCCTTGAGGAACGCCGGCACGCGGTCCTCAGTACTGACCGTGCAGATGACTTTGGTGCCCCCGCATTCGATCAGCACCGAGCCTTCGGCATGGCGCGTATAGCCGCGCGTGATGCGTACTTCGCGTAACTGGTCCGGCTGGCGTTTGCTGGGTCGCATGGTTGTCCCTGGATATGTTATCTTGCCGGTGTGGCGCCGGCCGTTTTTGCGAATCACCAATCACTAATCACGAACTACCGATTCTCTCATGATCTACAGCATGACCGGATTCGCCAGCGTAACGCGCGAGCTCGCCACGGCGGCGCTCAACGTCGAATTGCGCTCGGTCAACCACCGCTATCTCGATCTGCAGTTCCGCCTGCCCGAGGAACTGCGGGCGCTCGAGCCCGGCCTGCGCGAACTGATCGCCGCCCGCCTGCAGCGCGGCAAGGTCGAGTGCCGCGTCGGCCTCAATCCGCTGCCGCACGCGCAGAAGGCGTTCGAGCTCAACAACGAAGTGCTGAAGCAATTGCGCGTATTGAGCGAAAAACTGCGCGGCGCGTGGCCCAGCGTACCGGGCCTCACGGCCGCGGACATCCTGCGCTGGCCCGGCATGCTGGGCTCGGACACCGTGCCGCTCGACGCGATGCGCGCCGCGTGCCACGACGCGCTGCAATCGGTGATCGAGGATTTTACCGCATCGCGCGCGCGCGAAGGCGGGAAACTGAAGAACCTGCTGCTTGAGCGCGTCGCGTCGATGGACGCGCGGGTCGCGACCGTCGCGCCGCGCATGCCGCAGGTAATCGCCGCCTTCCAGGAGAAACTGGCCACCCGCCTGCGCGAGGCGATGGCGGCAGGCGACGACGAGCGCATCCGCCAGGAAATCGTGCTGTTCGCCAACCGCATCGATGTCGACGAGGAGTTGTCGCGGCTCACGGCGCATCTGAGTGAAGTGAAGCGCATACTCGGCGCCGGCGGTGCCGTTGGCAAGCGCCTTGACTTCCTGATGCAGGAGTTGAACCGCGAAGCCAACACGCTCGGCTCGAAATCGGTCGATATCGAAGTCACCAAAGTGTCGCTCGAACTGAAGCTGCTGATCGAGCAGATGCGCGAGCAGATCCAGAACATCGAGTGAACGGCAATCTTTTCATCGTCTGCGCGCCGTCGGGCGCCGGCAAGACCAGCCTCGTCGGCGAGCTGCTGAAGGCCGATCCGCAGATCAGGCTGTCGGTGTCATACACCACGCGCAAGCCCCGGCCGGGCGAAGTCGACGGCCGCGAATACCACTTCGTCACGGAACAGGAGTTCGCGCAGATGACCGCGCGGGGAGCGTTCCTCGAGAACGCGCTGGTGCACGGCAATCACTATGCGACCTCGGCGCACTGGATCAGCGAGCAGCGCTCCGCCGGTCAGGACATCATGCTTGAAATCGACTGGCAGGGCGCCTCGCAGGTGCGGCAGGTGATCCCCGAGGCGATCGGAATCTTCATTCTGCCTCCGTCCTTCGAAACGCTCATGTCGCGGCTCAATAAACGCGCGCAGGACTCGCCGGACGTGATCGCGCGGCGTCTGACCGCGGCGCGCGATGAAATCAGCCACGCGGGTGAGTTCAAGTATGTTATTATTAACGACAATTTCACCGAGGCGGCGCAGGACCTGATCAGCATCGTCCGCGCCCAGCGGCTGCTGACCCCGGTTCAGCTGGCCCGCCACGGCAGCCTGATTAACCGCATGAAACAAGGGATTTAGCCATGGCACGTATTACCGTTGACGACTGCCTGAAGGTTGTTCCGAACCGCTTCGAGCTGACGCTGGCCGCCACTTACCGCGCGCGCCAGATCACCAACGGCGCAGCCCCGATGGTGGAAGCCAACCGCGACAAGCCAACCGTGATCGCGCTGCGCGAGCTCGCGGCAGGCCAATATGGAGTCGAGATACTCAACAAAACACCGTCCTGACGGCGACGCCGCGCCATTGCGGATTTGCGGGTCACCCCCTATGTAATTTCATTCGTCCACATCCCGGTAGCCGGCCATGCCCGAAGCCGCAGCACTGTTCAAGGAGTGGGCCGGCTACCTCAAGCCGGAGGATGTGGCGCGGCTCGAGACCGCGTATCATTTCAGCAAAACCGCGCATAGCGGCCAGTTCCGCGACTCCGGCGATCCTTACATCTCGCACCCGCTCGCGGTAGCAAACATACTCGCCAAGCTGCACCTGGATTCGCAGGCACTGACCGCCGCGTTGCTGCACGACGTGATGGAGGACACCTCCGTCACCAAAGCCGAGATCAGCAGGAAATTCGGCAAACCGGTGGCGGAACTCGTCGACGGCGTCAGCAAACTCGACCGCATCGAGTTCGAAACCCACGAAGAAGCGCAGGCGGAGAACTTCCGCAAGATGCTGCTGGCGATGGCGCGCGACGTGCGCGTGATCCTGATCAAACTCGCCGACCGGCTCCACAACATGCGCACGCTCGACGCGGTGCCGGCGGAGAAGCGCCGCCGCATTGCGCGCGAAACGCTCGAGATCTATGCGCCGATCGCCAACCGTCTCGGCCTGAACAGCGTCTACCAGGAGCTCGAGGACCTGAGCTTCCGCTACCTGTATCCGGCGCGCTACCGCGTGCTGTCGAAAGCGCTGAAGAGCGCGCGCGGCAACCGCCGCGAGGTGGTCGGCAAGGTGCAGGAGGCGATCGCAAAGCGTCTCAAGGCCGATGGCGTCGACGCGGCAGTACACGGCCGCGAAAAACACATTTACAGCATTTACCGCAAGATGCGCGAGAAGCACCTGTCGTTCGCCAAGGTGCATGACGTATTCGGGTTCCGCATCGTGGTCAGGGATGTGCCGTCGTGCTACCTGGTGCTGGGCGCGCTGCACTCGCTCTACAAGCCGATACCGGGCAAGTTCAAGGACTACATCGCGATCCCGAAGGAAAACGGCTACCAGTCGCTGCATACCACGCTCTTCGGCCCGTTCGGCAGCCCGCTCGAGGTGCAGATCCGCACCCAGGACATGCACAAGCTCGCCGAAGCCGGCGTCGCATCGCACTGGCTCTACAAGAGCTCGGATGCCTCGTTGAACGAGCTGCAGAAGAAAACTCACCAGTGGCTGCAAAGCCTGCTCGAGATCCAGTCCGGCAGCGGCACCTCGACCGAATTCCTCGAGCACGTCAAGGTCGATCTCTTTCCGGACCAGGTTTACGTGTTCACGCCCAAAGGCAAGATCCTGTCGCTGCCGCGCGGCGCGACCGCGGTGGACTTCGCTTACGCCGTGCATACCGACATCGGCAACCGCTGCGTCGCGGTCAAGATCAACCAGGAACTCATGCCGCTTCGGACCGAACTCAGGAACGGCGAGCGCGTCGAGATCATCACCGCCTCGCACGCCAAGCCCAACCCGCTGTGGCTGAACTTCGTGATTACCGCCAAGGCGCGCTCGCATATCCGGCACTTCCTGAAGACCGTGCAATCGCAGGAGTCAGCGCAGCTCGGCGAGCGGCTTCTGAATCAGGCGCTCGGCGCCTTCAATGCCGGCGAGATCAAGGCCGCGCAGTGGGACAAGCTGCTCAAAGACACCGGCGCCAAATCGCGCCAGGATATCCTCTCCGACATCGGCCTCGGCAAGCGGCTGGGCATGGTGGTTGCGCGCCGGCTGCTCGCCGTGGGCGAGGGCGCGGGCGAGGAGCGCAAAGCGGGCGCGCCCATCCTGATCCGCGGCTCGGAAGGCATGGCGGTGCAATTCGCGCAATGCTGCAAGCCGATACCCGGCGATCCGATCATCGGCCTGATCAACAAGGGCCAGGGCATGATCGTGCACACTTCCGATTGCGGGGCGATCGCCAAAACCCGCGCCGACCCCGACAAGGTTTTCGACGTCGAGTGGGCGCCCGAAACCAGGAAGCTCTTCGACGTCAGCATCAAGATGGTGGTGCTGAACCAGCGCGGCGTGCTCGCCAAAGTCGCAGCCGACATCGCCGAAGCCAACTCCAACATCGACAACGTCACGGTCGCCTCCGAACCGGGCGATCAATACGCGACGATGCAGTTCACGCTGCAGGTATCGAACCGCCTGCATCTCGCGCAGATCATGCGCGCGCTGCGGCGCATCGCCGAAGTGATCCGCATCACGCGCGTCAGGAGCTAGTCCCCACGTAGGACTTGTCTTACCTGCGAGCGGAAAACCGCCGGAACAAGAGAATTAATCCGAAGTCATATACAAAAGGAACCTTATCCTCGAGGACTCCTTACCGCGAATTTCTCGTCACAGTCCTGGTGCCGGTCACTTCGACATGCACCCGGCGATCGGGCTGCAGACAGGCGATGAGCCTGGCGCTCCTCGGGCCTTTGCAGTCGCCGGGCCGGGTGACGGGCTGCGTTTCGCCCTTGCCTTCCGCGTTGATGCGGTTGGCCGGGACACCTTGGCGCACCAGATAATTTCTCACTGCGTGCGCACGGCGTTCCGAAAGCTTTTGATTGTATTTTGAGGTGCCGAGGCGATCGGTGTGGCCGGTGACGAAGATCGCTTCGTACTGCGCACCCCTGAGCTGGCGCGCAAAGTCATCCAGCGCCGCCCGGCCTGCCGCGCTCAGCACGGCCTTATTGAAATCAAAGAGTGCGTCTGCCGCAAAATTGATGCTCTGCGGCAGGATTCGCGCCGGCGCGGGGGCAGGCTCCGGCGCGCGCTTAGGCGGCGGGGGAGTGGCAGCCACCGGCTTGGGCGGTTGCATGACAGGATTGCAGGCGACGTCGCGCGCGGACGTCCAGTCGCTGGTACGCACGCAGTCACCGGTGGTCGCGCTTCTCACAATGTTGCCGTTGCTATCGAGCAGGAAGCCCTGGTTTTTCGCGTCCTGTGCGATCGAAATGCCGGGCATCAACGCCACGGCAATGCCGGCAAAGATCAGCGTTGCGAGCATGACGGTTACGTTCCTGTTGTGTGATGGAAAAAACACGCGATTGCAACCCATTATTGCGTTGCCGGTCGGGCCGATCTGTACGGTGGAGTACATACCGGAAAATTAACGATGTATGTACGGTAACGTACGGAACGAACACGGTCTCCGGCGTAGATTTCGTATCAAATGAACATCACCCTGGGTCTTACGCCACTGGTATCGCTGATCGCCGGGATACTCATCCTGATCGTGCCCCGGCTGCTCAACTATATCGTCGCCCTCTATTTGATCGTCATCGGAGTGATCGGACTTTTCGGGGCCGGCAACTTTCACTTTTGATGAAGCCGGAGCGCGCATGGCAAGGCTTTCGAAAACCGGGGTCCGGGCAGCCGCCGAATCCTAATTCACCTGGAGATAAACGATGAAACAAATTGGCCTGAAAACGAATTGCGCATTGGCTTTGATGGTCGCCGGAATATTCGCAGCCGGTCAGGCAATCGCGGACAAACCCTCATGGGCCGGCAGTGGCAAGGGTGAAAAAGGCGAACAACGGGAGAAATCCGAACGCAAACAGGACCGGCAGCGCGACCGCGGCGAGCGGCGCGACGATGCCCGGTCATCAGTCAGGGTACGCGAGCATTTCGAGGACCGGCACCGGACCGTCGTCCACGAGTACTACAGCGAACAGTTTCGCAGCGGCCGCTGCCCTCCCGGATTGGCCAAGAAACACAATGGCTGCATGCCTCCCGGGCAGGCCAGAAAGTGGACGGTCGGCCGGCCGCTGCCCAGAGAGGTGATTTTTTACGAAGTGCCACCGGCGCTCGTCGTGCAGTTCGGCCAACCGCCGAGCGGGTATCGCTACGTGCGAGTCGCAAGTGACATCCTGCTGATCGCGCTCGGCACGGGAATGGTCATCGATGCGATTCAGGACCTCGGAAGAATGTAGCGCGGCGCTTCCCGCATGATGAGCGTCGGGTACAACGGCCTCTGGGGCCTGCTGATACTCGCCGGTGATATCTGGGCGATTATCAATATTCTTCAAAGTCCCGTTTCCAACGAGAAGAAATTGCTTTGGATCGTCGTGGTGGCGCTGCTGCCACTGCTGGGCCTGATCCTGTGGTATTTCCTCGGGCCACGGGACGGCCGGGCATAGGGGCGGCTGGAGCAGCGGCCCCTGCACCCGCGCCATCATAAGGGCCGCTCGACGCCCTTCAGGCCAGCTCGTCGGCAAATCGATGGTTGACGTCGCGGTGACGGATTTCATCGGCGCGGACGGCGACGATGACCTCGCGCAACCGCGCGCCGGGCGCAAGTTTCCAGTAATCGATGGCGACCGTGGGCGCGGGAACGTTGGCGTGGGCGCCGTTGTCCACGCCCGCCAGATACTCGGTGTAGCTGCAGACCGCTTCCTCCTCGAAGTAGCCCGTTACGCGATGCGCGGTCTTGGGCGATAGCAGGTAAAGCAGAAAGAAAAAATTGTAGAAGACGCCCTGCGCCAGCAGGATCAGCAGGCGTTCGAATCCCGAGGGCCGGGCGATGTGAATGAAGGTCATCAGGTGCATGCGTTCGTTTTCCGCTTCATCCAGCAGCGTGCGGATCCAGCCGCGATCGTCTTCCATGCGGCGCAGGGAACGCAGATGCTGCAAAGCGCCGCCGACCATGCCCGGCACGGCCGCGATTGTTTCCAGCACCACCGCGCGATGGCCATACCGGCGGGCGAAAAATGCGTCGGCGAAGAACCGCAGTGCCCTGGTGAAAGCAAAGGCAACCCGGTCGGAAAAATCCCTGGGAGCGTAGTGTCGCCCGAGCGGCGGAGCAATTGGCATGCCTAGGCGCCGGCGTCCAGGAAAGCGCCCCGAGACGGTCTTCTGCCGCGCCGGATCAGCCACCTCGTCCACTAACGTCCAAGCCCCTTTCCCGACGGCGCCGCCCACCAACGGGTCGGGCGCTTTCGCGGCGGCAGGACAAGCCTCCTCTCCTGTTCACGAACCTGGCCTGCGCGTTCGGGAAATCGGGCCGGCGGCTCTCGAATTTCAGCTGGCAGGCCTGCTCCCAGACATCGTGGAGCACCGCCAAAAATATCTTCGAATGTTCCATGAGAATTCCAGGTTGTCAGCGCCAAATTACGCCTTATTCGCACGCGGCTCTGTACGCTGGCGCACGGTGCTCACATTTGACGCGCAATTCGAAAGCCGTTCTTGCCTGAGCGCTTGGCCTCGTACAAAGCGGAATCCGCGCTTCTCGGCGTGGCCCGCAGGGACGACACCGTTCCGGGAATCGGCGAGCGGGATCTCTCCGACATGCCCCCCGCAACCCGCACGACCCCGGCGGGCGGTCAGGACGAACAACGCGGCGTGTTCACAAACGCGCGATGCGGAGATCGGTGGCGAGCTGATTGAGGCTTTTGAGCAACGGATCCGGCA
>Ga0082335_1002450_pt1 | contig 34711 bp, 24 predicted proteins | sample Subgrocontami58m_FD_72375 | JGI IMG/M metagenome (GOLD analysis project Ga0082335, IMG submission 72375) | Subsurface groundwater microbial communities from S. Glens Falls, New York, USA - GMW37 contaminated, 5.8 m (SPADES assembly) (version 2) ... | reverse complement strand
GGCGGGGCGGGCACTGGGGGGCCCCGGTCCGCGCGCCGGGCACGCTCGGTGGGTGAAAGTGCCGCCACCCCCCACCCCGCCGATGCCTTGAGGCGCCGCGACGCCGATCATCCGGAGACGATGATCGCCCCAGTCCTCATGTACAATTTCGCCCACGTTCAGCGCACGCGCGAGGCCGCGCGCGATAGAAGCAGGAGTTGCCAATCTGCCCGCGGCGATCCGGAGATTCAGGCCTTCATCACCGACACGATGCGGCGCGCCCAGAAGTAGTACGCGGGCACGCCAAGACCGACCAGCGCGAGCCCGGCCAGGCTGTCGAGCGGTTCGGACACGATCCGGTTGACGACGATCGTGGCCGACGCGACGATGAACACGGCGGGCACCCACGGATAGCCCCAGACGCGGTAGGTCGGCGCGTAGCCAGGCCGCCGGCGCAGCAGGAAGATGCCCGCGGCCATCAACGCGAAGAAGATCCACTCGGTGAAGATCACACGCGTGAACAACTGCCGATACGTGCCGGTCCACACGAGCGCGGATGCCCAGATGGCCTGCAGTACGATCGCGCGGTGCGGCGTGTGGAAGCGCGGATGCACCTGGTTCACCCACTGGAACAACAGGCCGTCCCTCGCCATCGCGAAGTAGACGCGCGGCGCCGCGAGGATGCTGCCGGTCATCGCGCCAAAGACGGAAAACATCACCAGGCCGGACATGGCCGCGCCGCCGGACGCGCCGAGCAGCGCCGTCGCGACATCGGCCGCCACGCGCGACGACGTGATCACGCGATCGATCGGCAGGACGTAGAAGTACACCGCGTTGAGCGCCACGTAGCAGACCGTGACGATGACGATGCCGATGACGAGCGCCCGTGGAATCGTCCGCTCGGGCTGCACGGTTTCCTCGGCCGTATACGTCACGACGTGCCAGCCGCCGAACGCGAACAGCCCCGCAATCAGCGCGAGAAGAAAATTCTGCGGCAGGACGCGCGCCTCCGCGAGCCCGCTGCCCTGTTGAAAATGCACCGGCAGCCGCGATCCGACGACGAACCCGACGATGACGATGACCACCACCGCGAGGAGCTTGCCCGCGGTGAACGTGGTCTGCACGGTGCTGCTGCGCTTCACGCCGAGGTAGTTGAGCCCCGAGATGATCAGGATCGTCGCCACCGCGACGGCGCGACTGCCGCGATCACCCAGCGGGACGAAGAAGCCGGCGTATCGCGCGAACACCATCGACATCGCGGCGATGATGCCCGAGTGCATCACCCAGAACATCGCCCAGCCCCAGAGGAATCCGGCCACCGGGCCATACGATTCCCTGAGAAACACGTACACGCCGCCGGTGCGCGGAAACGCCGATGCCAGCTCCGCGCACGCCAGCGCCCCGAACATCGTCAGCCCGCCTGAGATGGTCCACGCGAGGAGCACGGCCCAGATCCGCGGCACGTGTTCCGTCACCTCCGAGGCCTGCACGAACACCGACGCGCCGACGATGGTGCCGACGACGAGGGCGGTGGCCTGAGGGAGACGCAGCGAACGGGTCAGTCCGGAGTCGGCCACGAGAGACCGCATCCTAGAGGGTGGACGGCCGCGACGCAAGGAGTAGAATGCGCCGCATGATGATCGACGTCTTCAGCCATGTCCTGCCGCCGCGCTATCTCGCGGAGCGGAACACGCGGGCGGGCAAGCGGCTCGCTACCCAGTACGGCAAGTACTTTCACGCGAACCCGGGGCTCACGGATCTGGACGTGCGGTTCAGGGCGATGGACAAATATCCCGACGTCGTGCAGCTGTTGACGATTGCCGGCCCCAACCTCGAAAGCGTCCTCGATCCGAAGGACGCGGCGGAGTGCGCGCGGATCGCGAACGACGAGATGGCGGAGCTCGTCGCGAAGCACCCGGACCGGTTCGCCGGCGCCTGCGCGTCCCTGCCAATGAACGACATCGATGCGGCGCTCGTGGAGACGGACCGCGCGATTAAGGAGCTGCGGTTCAGGGGCGTCGAGATCTTCACCGACATCAACGGAAAGCCGGTCGATTGGCCGGAGCTGATGCCACTGTACGCAAAGATGGCGGCCTACAACCTGCCAATCCTGCTGCACCCGCGGCGCACGAACACGACGGCGGACTACGAGGGTGAGCCGACGTCGAAGTACCTGATCTACACGAATTTCGGCTGGCCGTACGAAAGCTCGCTGGCGATGGCGCGGCTCGCGTTCGGAGGCCCGCTCGAGAAGTATCCGACGCTGAAGGTCGTCACGCACCACGCGGGCGGCATGATTCCGTACTTCCACAAGCGCGTGCAGTTGTCGTGGGACTTCAACGAGATGCGCATGGGGTACAAGTACGATGGGCAGACGTTGACCAAGTCGCCGGTCGACTACTACCGGATGTTCTACTGCGACACGGCGATCCAGGGGAACACACCGGCGCTGATGTGCGCGTACGAGTTCTTCGGTGCCGACCACATGGTCTTTGCCACCGACACGCCGTACGACAATCAGCTCGGCGAGCGTGTGACGCGCGACACCATCGACGGCGTCAACGCGATGCCCATCGACGACGCGAGCAAGCGCAAGATCTTCGCCGACAACGCGCGGCGGCTGTTCAGGCTGCCGGTCTGAGTCGGAGGGGATTCGGGATTCGCGTGGCTGTAGTGCAGACCTTCAGGCCTGCGACGAGCCGAGGGTTGACGACGATCGACGACGTCGTGGCGTAGGCTTCAGCCGAGCATCGTCGTGATCCCAGGCCTCGGCGAACTGGCCCGCTTCAGGTGAACGTCCGGCCTTCGCGAGCGGTCGTGAGCAACCAGATCGATGCCACGAGCAACAGCGGCGCGGTCGTCGCGCCCGGGGCCCATCGACCCAGATACATCGAACCGGCGAGGTGCCCGATGCCGTTGAGCAGCATGATCGCCGCGTACGGTAACGCCATCAGACGCAGCGCTCTCGATCCGCGGTACGCGAGCGGCGACAGCAGCAGCAGAATGACGACGAGCACGCACAAGCCCGCCAGCCAGACGCCGAAGGTGAACGTGGGCATCGGGAACCAACCGAACCGCTCGCGCGCCGCGCGGACGATCGGGTTGTAGGTTGACAGGAAGTCGGTCAGTGCTTCGTCGGCGACGTGGCACGCCAACGCCGCCGTCAGCGCGACCCACGCGTGGCCAAACCGTTTCGCCGAGTTGATCACGCCTACGTATTGCCCGATCCGAGCACAAGTTTCAAATACTCTTGTTGCCCTAGCCGTCGCGCGAGGCTTCAGCCCAGCGTGTCCGGCTTTAGCCGGACCTCCATCGATCGAGCGCGCCGCGGCCGGCCGGTCATCGCGGGTCGCGTCGGCGTTCCCGCGGACGGCTCGCCTGGCAAACGCGTCCTGACGCGCTGGCGCTCACGATGAGCACGCCGCCTCGGGTTGTTCGATCGACAGTCAACAATCATTTCAGCGTCGGGATGATCTGAGCGCCAGTGGCGAATCAGCGGCGGCGTGCCAGGAACGCTTTCGGACGCGTTTGCCGTCTGGCGCGTGCGCAGGCGAGGTCCGAAGGAACGCGGCCGCAACCCGCGACGACCTACGCGGCTGGTCAGCCGCCTCGCACGACGAAGTGCCCCTCGGTGTCCGAGACGACGTGACACCCGAGGTGCTTCGGTCGACCTCTGGCGCTTGCGCGTCGCTGGATCATTAGTCCGGACAACGTCTCTCCGCTGCGGCGCCGCAGTCGGCAACGTCTCAGGCAGCCTCGTCCTTGAGATTCCCGATCGACAGCAAGAGGTGAATGTATTCGGGCGAAAGCAGAATCACCATAATCGCGACTAGTTCGGCAAGGTAACACCCGAAAAGCAGCGCCGGATACAGCACCTCTTGCAAACGGCGCGTCATCTTCGAAACCTCCGAGTACGTGTACTCGCGGATCGGCACTCTCTTGCCTGACGCATTCGTCTTTGTCAGAAGGCTGCTTGGCGCTTTGAGCCGGCGTCTCTGGCAAGCGACTCCATCTCCTGCCAGTGCAGATTCATGTCCACAAACTGCTTCATGATCGCGCGCCCTGCTGAGTCAACGGTTTGCTTCAGCGCGAGGCTGTGTAGACACGCATCCGTTTCAGCGGTCTCATCATTTCACCCGAGATCTTCCCGCTTTGACGCAATGTGCATAGCAAAACAAAAGGGCGGGCCCCAAAAGGACCCGCCCCATTCTTCTTGCTCTGCGGGCTCTGCGTTCTGTCTTCGTGGCTGGCTAATCCCGAATCCCGAGTCCCGAATCCCGAGTCCTACGCGCAGCCGCTCGTGTTGCCGCAGTTGCCGCACTTGTAGCACGCGCCGCTGCGGATCATGATCGAGCCGCACGTCGAGCACGGCGGCGCGTCTTCCTGATTCTGAATCGTCGAGTACGGCGCCGCCGGCGCCGCGGACTGCGGAGCCGCGGCCGCTCCCGCGCTCGGCGTGAGCGGCGAACCGCCGGCCGGGTGCTCGTCGAGCTCGCGGCCGTTGACTCCGGCGCGGAACTGCGCCTCCGGCGACATGAACTTCGACGCCATCCACCGGAAGATGTAGTCGACGATCGACTTCGCGAACCGGATCTCCGGGTTGCGCGTCATCCCCGACGGCTCGAACCGGACGTGGCTGAACTTGTCGACCAGCACCTTCAGCGGCACGCCGTACTGCAGTGCGTAGGAGATCGCCTGCGCGAACGCATCGGCAAAGCCCGAGATCGTCGAGCCTTCCTTCGCCATCACCAGGAAGATCTCGCCCGGCTGTCCATCGTCGAACAGGCCGACGGTGATGTAGCCCTCGTGGCCGGCGATGTCGAACTTGTGCGTGATCGCCTGGCGTTCGTCGGGGAGCTTGCGCCGCGTCGGCTGCCTGACGAGCGCGGCGGCCGCGGCCTGCGCCAGCTCCGCCGCGGTCTTGTCGCGCGACGTGTTCAGCGGCTGCGTCCGCTTGCTGCCGTCGCGGTAGATGGAGATCGCCTTCGCCCCGAGCTTCCACGACTGGATGTAGGCCTGCATGATCTCTTCGACGGTCGCTTCCTTCGGCACGTTGACCGTCTTGGAAATCGCGCCCGAGACGAACGGCTGCGTCGCGCCCATCATCTTGATGTGGCCCATGTAGTGGATCGACCGGTTGCCCTTCGCCGCCTTGAACGCGCAGTCGAAGACCGGCAGGTGCGACGCCTTCAGCGCCGGCGCCCCTTCAATCGTCTCGTTCTTGTCGATGTAGTCGACGATGGCGTCGACCTGCGGCGTTGTGTAGCCGAGCTTCCGGAGCGCCATCGGCACGGTCTGGTTGACGATCTTCATCAGCCCGCCGCCGACCAGCTTCTTGTACTTCACGAGCGCGATGTCCGGCTCGACGCCGGTCGTATCGCAATCCATCATGAAGCCGATCGTCCCGGTCGGCGCCAGCACGGTGGCCTGCGCGTTGCGGTAGCCGAACTCCTCGCCGAGCTCCACCGCATCGTCCCAGGATCCCTTCGCCGCGTTGTACAGATCGGACGGCACGTTGCGACCGTTGACATCGCGCATCGCGTCGCGGTGCTTCCGCATGACGCGGAGGAACGGCTCCCGGTTCTTCTCGAAGCCGGAGAACGGACCGCCGTGGTCGCGCGCGATCCGCGCCGACTGCGCGTACGCCTCGCCGGTCATCAGCGCCGTCAGCGCCGCGGCACAGTCGCGGCCGCCGTCGCTGTCGTACGGCAGGCCGCGCGACATCAGCAGCGCGCCCAGGTTCGCGTAGCCGAGACCGAGCGGCCGGTACGCGTGGCTGTTCTTCCCGATCGCCTCGCTCGGATAGCTCGCGTTGTCGACGATGATCTCCTGCGCCGTGATGAGCGTGCGAATCGCCGCCTTGTAGGCGACGACGTCGAATTCGCCGTCGTCCTTCACGAACTTCATCAGGTTGATCGACGCCAGGTTGCACGCCGAGTCGTTGAGGAACATGTACTCGGAGCACGGGTTGCTCGCGTGGATGCGGTCCGTTTCCGGGCAGGTGTGCCACTCGTTGATCGTCGTGTCGAACTGCATGCCCGGATCGCCGCAGATGTGGGTGCCCTCGGCGATGAGGTGCATGAGGTCGCGCGCCTTGTAGGTGTCCATCACCGACCCGTCGCGCACCGCCTTGGTGTCCCACGTCGCATCGTCGAGCACGGCGCGCATGAAATCGTCGGGCACGCGGACGCTGTTGTTCGAGTTCTGGAAGAACACGGACGAATAGGCCGGGCCGGTGAACGAGCCGTCGTAGCCGGCATCGATGAGCGCCCACGCCTTCTTCTCTTCCTCGACCTTGCAGCTGATGAACTCGACGATGTCCGGATGATCGGCGTTGAGGATGACCATCTTCGCCGCGCGGCGCGTCTTCCCGCCCGACTTGATGACGCCGGCAAACGCGTCGTAGCCCTTCATGAACGACACGGGGCCGGACGCCGTTCCGCCGCCGGCGAGCAGCTCCCTCGACGACCGGATCGGCGACAGGTTCGTTCCGGTTCCCGATCCGAACTTGAACAGCATGCCCTCGGTCCGCGCCAGCGTCAGGATCGAATCCATCGTGTCCTGGACCGAGTTGATGAAGCAGGCCGAGCACTGCGGGGCCTTTTCGAATCCGCAGTTGAACCAGACGGGGCTGTTGAACGCCGCCTTCTGATACACCAGGATGTGCTTGAGGTCGTCGCTGAACGCCTGCAGGTCCTCGTCGGCCGCGAAGTACTTGTTCGAGCGCGCCCACATCGTGATCGTGTCGACCACGCGGCCGATGAGCTGCTTGACGCTGCGCTCGCGCTCCGGCGCGCCGATCTGCCCGCGGAAATACTTCGAGACGACGATGTTGGTCGCCTGCTGCGACCAGGCCTTCGGAATCTCGACGTCGCGCTGCTCGAAGACCATCTCGCCGCGTTCGTTGCCAATCACGGCGGAGCGGATCTCCCATTCAACCTCGTCGAACGGATCGACGCCAGCTTCGGTGAAGAAGCGCGGGAATGTCAGCCCGGCCACGGCGGCGGCCGCCTTGGCCTTCGCGCGCGGCTTGTCCGAATCAGCAGCAAACGGCGGCACGGGAGCCACCCCGCCGCTCTCCACGGTCTGCTGGCTGGCACTGGCGGCCTGGTAGACGGCGCGCTCTTTCATATCTCTCGACTCCGTTCACTCCAGGGTTGGTCCCTGGATCGGCGACGATCGCCACCTGCCCCGGAAGCAATCGTCGAAGCTGTGTAGGAAAATTCGTGGCCGATTGGAACCCTGGAACCACCGCGAGCTCACGAGAAGCTGGGAGTTTCTCGCTCGTTCGCCTTGTCTCGCTCGGCGGACCAATATGCGCCCGCCTCGTTCGTTTGTCAAGCGTGTAAACACTACATATTGTGCCTCTCTTTTAGGTCACTCGCAAGATGTTGACATCGGTGCGACGTTGTGAAATTACAGAATTGGTGCCTTGGTGACTTGGTGAACCGAATTCCTGAACAAACTCGCCAACTCTCCAACTCGCCAATTCGCCAACTACCGTCCTGCAAGCTGGGCCGCAAGCGCGGCCGCCTTTTCCGCCAGATTCTTGGCAAACACCAGGTTTTTCGCCCGCATCGCCTCGTCCGCCTGACGCATGAAACGCTTGGCGGTGTCGTACTGCGTCCGCGCGTCCGCGTTCAGCGCGCGGTAATCGACGCGACTGAGATCGGTGGTCGCCCGCGACAGCGTGGCGCGAATCCCGCGTTCGACTTCGCTCTCCACCGTCGCCGGCGCCGTCTGCAGCGTCGTCGGCGGTCTGGGCGGTTCTTCGACCGGCTTGGGCGGTTCGACCGGAAGCAGGTCCGGCTTGACCGGCTCCTGCCTGGCAGGCTCGCCCCGCGGCTGTTCCCGCGGCACCGGCCGCGGACGCGGCGGCGCGTTGCGCGCCGGTTCCGCCACGATCGGCATTGGCGGCGGCGCCTCGGCTTCCCTCGGCTCGACGTCGCGCGGCGGCGGCGCGGGCACGTCGAGAGGCGGGGCTTCGGGCGTCGTCTTCGCCCGTGCGCGCACGCATCCCGACGCCAGCGCGGAGACGAGCAGTAGCGTGGTGAGGATCCTCATGCCTGGGGCAGCAGCACGCGGAACGTGGTTCCGGCGCCGGGGGTCGATTGCACCTCGATCTCGCCGTCATGCATCTGCACGGTGCGATACACCATCGAGAGTCCGATCCCGCTGCCCTTCTCCTTCGTCGTGAAATACAGATCGAAGATGCGCTGCAGATGTTCCGGCCTGATGCCGACGCCGGTATCGGCGAACGCGATCGAGACGCGGCGTCCGCGCCCTTCGACAAGCTCAGGGCGCCCTGAGGCCCTCGAAGGGCGCACCGCTTCGGCGTGGATCCGCAGCGTGCCGCCGTTCGGCATCGCCTGGCAGGCGTTCAGCGCGAGGTTGAGAAACGCCTGCCGCAGCATGGCCGGGTCTCCGTTGACGTCCGGCGCCGCGCCGCACTCGACGACCAGCTCGACGCCGGCGCGTTCGGCCTCGGGGCGGACAATCGGGATCACCTCGTCGAAGAGCGTGGCGAGCGCCACCGGCTGCAGCTTCAGATCCTCGGGCCGCGCGAATTTCAGAAAGCCCTGGACGACCTCGTCGAGCCGCCGAATCTCGTTCGCGATCACGTCCACATGCTGCAGCGCCGCCTCGCGGTCGACCGTCGGGCCGGCGGCGGTCACAGCCAGCGCTCGGCCTGAGCTGGTCGTCCCTCGACCTGGCTCGGGACGACCCTGAGGTTCTCGAAGGGTCGAAGGGCGAGTCGCAACCGTCGCGAACTGCTGCCGCAGCAGCTCGAGGTGGATCATCATCGCGTTCAGCGGGTTCTTCACCTCGTGCGCCACGCCGGCCGACAAGCGACCGAGCGCCGCCAGCTTGCGTGAATAGCGGACAGTCGACTGCATCTGGCTCAAGTACTCCATGTTCCGCGCGACCAGCATGATGCCGACCAGCTCGCCCTTCGGATCGTTGACCGCGTGCGTCATGACCAGGCGCTCGCCGCTGTCGCCGAACGCGGCCGGCACCGGACCGCGCGACTGCCGGCTGACGAGCGTCTGCTCGGACAGCTGCCGCAGCACATGGTCCGCAGGCAGCAGCGTCTCGAACGCCACGCCGGGCGCGGCCGCCGGCAGCAGCATCCGCATCGCCGGGTTCGCGAACAGCAGCTCGCCGCGCGCGTTGACGATGCCGACGGCGTCCTCGAGGTGCTCGACGGCCGACTCGAGATTGGCGACCTGTCCGGCCATCTGCGAGCGGTCGGCGGACAGCTGCTCGCTGACCGTGTTGAAGAAGGTCCCCAGCTCGCCGAACTCGTCGGCCTGATCCAGGTCGAGGCGGACCCCGAGCTCGCCGCGTCCCAGTCGAGTCAGTCCGGTGCGGATGACGTGAATCGGCCGCAGCATGAGCTGCGCGAGCACCATCGCCCCGAGCACGGCGATCGCCAGCGCCACCAGCGCCGTGGCGACAGCGTCCCTCAGCGAGGCGGTGAGATCGTTGCGGATCAAGAGCGTCGACACCCCGATACGAATCGACCCGAACGCCTTGTCGCCGAGCAGCAGCGGCTGGTGGAATTCCAGGTTGCGGCCCTGACCGGAGTAGATGGCGCGGATCTGCGACACCGAGGATTTCGCGATCACGCTCGCGAGATCTTCGCCCGCCGGCAGCGGCTGCCCTTCGAGCCCAACATCGCCGTGGACGAACGCATGCCCGTCGGGATCGACGATCGCGGCGAACATCACGTCTTTCGCCAGCAGGCTGGACGTCAGGATCGATCGCAGGCCCGGATCGCCGCGCAGCGTGCCGTAGGGATCGGCGCCCGTGACGACCACCTCGCTCGCGCGATTGACGATGGCGTTCGCCAGCAGTTCCGCGCGCGCGCGGCTCTCGTCGAGGCTCACGCTCGCCAGCCGCGCCAGGTGCAGCAGGCTCAGGATGACGACGACCGCGCCGACGATCGACGTGACGCCGAGAACTTGCTTACCTTTTATACCTAAACGCATGAAGGGCTCAGGGCTGAAGGCTGAGGGCAACGGGCCTTTCAGCCCTCAGCCCCAAGCCCTCAGCCCTATTCTGTCTTCCTCGGGCGAAGCCTCAGCTTGTTCAACTTGTTGTGCAGCGTCTTCAGGCTGATGCCGAGGATTTCGGCGGCGCGCGTCTTGTTGTCGCGCGTGTGCGCGAGCGTCATCACGATCAGCCGCCGTTCGGCCTCCTCGACGGTGGTCCCGGGCGCGAGCGCGATCGGCGGCTGCTGCGCCACCGGCGGCTCGTCCGCGAGCGCCGGCGGCAGGTGCTTCGCCTCGATGAACGGTCCCGGCGCGAGAATCGTCGCCCGCTCGATGACGTTCCTGAGCTCCCGCACGTTGCCCGGCCAGCCGTAGTGCTCGATCATCCGCATCGCCCGCTGGTCGAGCCCCACGATCGCCTTCTGGTTCCGCATGTTGAACTCCTTGACGAACGCCTGCACGAGCAGCGGCAGATCGTCCTTGCGCTCGCGGAGCGTCGGCAGCCGGAACGAGAACACGTTGAGCCGGTAGTACAGGTCCTCCCGCAGCCTGCCTTTCTGCACGGCCTCCACCGGATCGATGTTCGTCGCCGCGATCACGCGCACGTCCACCGACTGCTCGGTACGCCCGCCGAGACGCCGGAACCGGCGCTCCTGCAACACGCGCAGCAGCTTCACCTGCGTCGCCGGCGTCATCTCGCCGATCTCGTCGAGGAACAGCGTGCCGCGATCCGCGAGCTCGAAACAGCCCTGGCGGCGATCGACCGCGCCGGTGAACGCGCCTTTCTCGTGACCGAAAATCTCGCTCTCGAGCAGCGTCTCGGGAATCGCGGCGCAGTTGATGGCGATGAACGGAAACGTCGCGCGCGGGCTGAGCTGATGCAGGGTCTGCGCGACGAGCTCCTTGCCCGTCCCCGACTCGCCTGTGATGAGCACGGACGCCGAGGTCGGCGCCGCCTGCTCGACCACCTGGTAGATCTTCCGCATCTCGGAGCTGTTGCCGGTGAGCGACCCGAACGTCCCGTGCTCCCGGAGCTGACGCCGGAGCGCTTTCACCTCGCGCATCGTCTCTAGCCGCTCGACGATTTTGTCGAGCAGGATTTTCAGCCGCTGGATGTCGACGGGCTTCGTCAGGTAGTCGTAGGCGCCCTCTTTCATCGCCTCGACGGCGGTGTCGACGGTGCCTTGCGCCGTCAGCAGCAGCGTCGTGACGTCGGCGCCCTGCAGCGGCAGCGCGCGCAGCAGCGCGAGCCCGTCCATGCGCGGCATGACGAGATCGGTGATGACGATGGCCGGACGGAAGGTCGTCACCTTTTCGAGCGCTTCCTCGCCGTCGCCGGCCGATTCGGCGGTGAAGCCCCAGCTCCTGACGAGCTGCTCGAGCCCCACGCGGGCGGCTGCGTCGTCTTCGACGATCAGGACGCGCTCGGACGTCACCTGGGGCGTCCCCTCAACGGCTGCGATTTCGCCTGCTGTGGTTGTCGTCACTCAGCACCTCAACCATGTCATTTTTACATTCTGGTCGCCGAACGCCGCGGATGCAAGCTGAGCGTGTGTGAGATTTGCCCGGGCCCACCCGGTGGCGGACTCTTTGCAACGTCCAGCTCCCGAGGAGGCTGGATGAGAGTCTTGGCGATGGGTGTTCTGGCCGTAGGCATTGCGGCGGCCGGCGCGTGCTCGCGCGCGGGCACAGCAGCCGGACGCGCGGAGGGAGACGTCTCGCGCGCAGCGGCATCGACGCCGGCGTCGTGGCACGAGGTCACGATTCCCGCCGGCACGCACCTGGCGATCGTGCTCGACACGGGCGTCGGTTCCGATACGAGCCGCGTGGAAGAACCGGTGCACGCACACCTGACGCGGCCGCTGAGCGTCCGCGGTCAGACCGTGCTGGGCGAAGGAAGCCGCGTGAGCGGTGTCGTGACCGATGCGACCCGGTCGGCCAGGGTCAAAGGCCGCGCGCACGTGGCACTTCGGTTCGATACACTCACGCCGCGCGGCGACGACCAGCGATACAGCATCCGCACGGCGGCGGTCGGCCGGACGGCCCCGGGGACCAGGAAGAAGGACGCGCTCGAGATCGGCGGACCCGCGGCGGGCGGCGCGCTCGTCGGCGCTCTGGTCGGCGGGAAGAAGGGCGCGCTCATCGGCACGGCGGCCGGCGGAGGCGCGGGCACAGGCATCGTCCTCTCGACGCGCGGCAAGGAAGTGCACCTGCCCAAGGGCGCGGCGCTGACGCTACGGTTGTCGGAGCCGGTGACGATTCGGGTCAGAGGCTAGAGGCTAGAGGCTGGAGGCTGGTGGGCTGGGGGCTGGGGCGGGAGGATGCGCTACGCTTAGCGCTCCGTGTCTCCAGACTCCATCCGCGAGCCGCCCGACCATCAGCCATCCTCCATTCGCCCTCAGTCATCAGCCCTCAGCCATCGCATCGTCGCAGTCATCGAAGTCGTCCTCTGCTCGGACTTCCTGACGCAATTCGCGCTCGGCGGCACGCTCACGGCGTTCGGATACCAGCCCTACGTCAAGGGCCGGCTGAATGTGGCCTTCGTGGTGGGCCTCTCGCTGGGCGACGCCGTGCTGCTCATCGCACTCATCCTGCTGCTGCTCTACGCGCACGGCGAACGGCCGCGCGACGTGTTCTTCGGCCGCCGGCCGATCGTCGGTGAAGCCGTCCTCGGGTTGCCGATGATCCTCATCGCGCTCGGCATCGCCGTCGTCGTGCTCCTGACCGTTCAACGGTTCTTTCCGTCCCTGCACACCGTCGCGCAGAACCCGCTGCAGGACTTGTTGCGCTCGCCGCGCGACGCGTGGCTCTTCGCGCTCGTCGTGCTCGTCGCCGGCGGCGTGCGCGAGGAAATCCAGCGGGCGTTTCTCCTGCACCGCTTCGATGTCTGGCTCGGCGGCGGGACGGTGGGGATCATCGTGACCAGCGCCGCCTTCGGTGCCGGTCACATGCTGCAAGGCGTGGACGCCGCGCTCGCGACCGGCCTGCTCGGCGCCTTCTGGGGCGCGGTCTACCTGCGCCGCCGGTCGTGCGGGGCGCCAATGGTGAGCCACGCCGGGTTCGACCTGCTGCAGATCGTGCAGTATTTCGCCGCGCCCCGGTAGCGTCAGCGGCCGGAGAGGTAGAAGTCGATCACGTCGCCACGACGGCGCAATCCCGTCATCCACTCGTCAACGAGCGCCTGACGACGATCCTGCGCGGTGAAGCGCTGGTTCAAATAGGCCACGATTCGCAGGTTCTGTCGGAGCGTTTCGCGCAGGTGCTTCTCGTCGATGCCCGATCGCGCGAGCGCGGCGTCGAAGGCGTCGGACGAGGCGAATCGCTCCCGCACGCGCTGCACTTCCCGGTCGACGGCCGCGGTCGTCGGCTCGAGCGGCGCGTAGCGATCCACCTCGCCGAGGACGAGCTCCCGATCGATCAGCTTCGTCAGGATCGCGCGCACCGGATCGGCGGCGCCGTCGGCCAGCTCGAGTCCGAGATCGCGTGCGGCGGTCACGTCGGTCAGCGTGATCACCTGTCCCGCCGCCACCGCCAGCACACGGTCGATCGTCTCCGCTCGCGCCGCGCTCGTGCAGACCAGGGCGCTCGTGCAGACCAGGGCGCAAATCAGCGAGCCTCCCATCTGCCATCTGCCATCTGCCATCTGCCATTCCATGATCAGAACGCCTGTCCGAAGCTGACGAACCACGCCGTGAGCCCTTCGCCCGGCTGGCGGTGCACCTTGAAGCCGATATCGAAGCGAAGCGGGCCGAACGGCGACTTGTAGCGGACGCCGCTGCCGACGGCGCTCCGCATCTCGCCCAGATCGAGGTCGCCGACGCGCGCGAACACGTTACCGCTGTCGAGAAACCCGACCACGCCCAGGCCTCCCGTCACCGGCACGCGCAGTTCCGCGTTGAAGATCATGAGCCCGTTGCCGCCGATCGGCAGCAGATCGTCGTCGAGCGTGTCGCTCGGCAGCGACGGCACGTGACGGGTGCCCACCCGATCGAGCGCGAAGCCGCGGATCGTGGAGTCGCCGCCGGCGTAGAAGCGCTCGCTCTGCGGCAAGTCGCGAATCAACACGCCGGGGACGACGTGTCCCTGATCGTCGACCGATTCCCTGGGAAAACCAGCGGCCAGCCCCAGCCGGGCGTTGCCCGCGAGCACGATCCGGCTCGTGTGCGGCAGGATGCGGAACGCCTGCGCCGTGAAGAACGACTTGACGAACCCGATCTGCGAGCCAATCGCGCGGGCCGCCAGCTGACCGGTCGCGCTGGCGTACTGGCCTTTCGCCGGGTCGACCGGATCGTCGCGGGTATCGCGGACGACCGATCCCGAAAACGAGGACAGGCGAAACTGCGGAAACGTCCGATCGATGAGCAGCTGGTCGTTGCCGAGCTTCTCGTCGAAGACTTCCGTCCGCTGAATCTGATACCTGCCGGTCAGGCTGATCGCGGGGGTGACGTGCCGGCCGATGTCCGCGCTGAGGCTGCGGCGCGCGAAGTTGAAGCTGGATCGAATCTGCTGCTCGAACGTCGTGTTCACGAAGGCATCGGCGTTCGTGTCGAAGACGCGGGGCTCGCGGAACGTCCCGACCAGGCGGTACTCCGTCAGCGCCGGCGCATCCGGCTGCGGCGGGTGCAACGCGACGCTGGTGAAGAAGTTCAGCGACCGGTTCGTGCCGAACACGTTTCGGCGGCCGATTTCGAAGAACGCGCGCGGCGCGAGCTCGAAGCGGTCGGTCGCCACGCCGCCCTCCGCGCTCTGCACGGCGCGCAGCCTGCCCTCGACACCGCCGCCGTACCCCACCGTCGTCGGCGGCGCTTCCTCGATCGTCACCAGGAGATCACGGGTGGTCTCACCGCCGTGGCGCAGCTCCGTGATGCGCGCGCGCCGGAACAGCCCGAGCGCGGTCAGCCGCCGCTGGCTCTCGTTGATCCTGGACAGGCTGAACGGATCGCCCGGCTTCACCTGCAGCTCCCGTTCGATCGTCTCCGTCTTCGTGCGCACGTTGCCGACGATGAGCACGTGGTCGACGAAGACCTGCGGCCCTTCGCGGACGACGAACGTCACGGTCACGTGCGTGTCGTTCTGGCTGAGCTCCGGCCGCGCGTCCACGGCGACGCTCTGGTAGCCGAGATCCTCGTACGCGAGCTGAATCCCGTCGCGGTCCACGGCGAGCGCTCCCGGCACGTACGGTGCGCCGGGCTGCAGGCCGACGCGCCCGCCGAGCGCCGCGCCGGTCAGCACCTGGTTGCCGGCAAACGCCACGCCGTCCACGATCGTCCGCGCGCCTTCGGTGACGATCACCCGCACGGCGACGGACACCTGCGCGGGCGGCGGTGTCGCGGTGACGATTTCGACGGCCGATTGCGCCCGCGCCGACGCGAACCCGCGCCGATGATACAGGTCCTCGATCGTCTGGACGTCCGCGTCGAGCCTGGCGTCCGAGAAGGGCTCGCCGTTGCGGAGCCGCAGGCCCGCCCGCAGATCGGCCAGCGGCACCGACGCGTTGCCGGAGATGTCGAAAGTCGCCACTTCGAACTGCTGGCCGCGCGTCACGGCAAACGTGATCACCAGTTCGCCGTTCGATTCCTCGCGCGTGTGCGGCGCCGTCGCAGCGCGATAGCCCTGCCCCCGCCAGTACTCCTCGATGCGGTGGCTCGCGTCCTCCAGCAGATCCTCGTCGACCGAGCCTTCGCGCTCCACCGGCACGAGCTCGGCGCGCGTGGAGGACGGCAGCGGATCGCCGGTGAACACGACGCGCACGTGCGGCCCGGGTGTGACGGTCAGCGTCAGGTCGGCGATCCGGTCGTCGGCTGAGAGGCGGACGGCCGGCTGGATCTTCGCTTCGTAGTAGCCGCGGCTGCGGCGCTCTTCGACGTACTTTTCGATGCGCGCGTCGAGCGCCTCGCGCTGATACGGCACGCCGGGCGCGAGGCCCAGGCGGCCGAGGATCTCTTCGCGCGTGACCGAGGGACGCCCGGCGATCTCGATCGCGCCGATCGTGGTGCGCGGGCCCGGCTCGATCGCGAACACGAGCGTCGTGCGCTCGGGCGCGTGCTCGATTTCCGAACGCGGCGTGATCGTCGCATGCAGGTAGCCGCGCTCGCGGAGCTCGTCGGCGACGATGCGGGTCATGTCCACCAGCCGGCCAAGCGGCGGCGAGACGCCGTACCGGTCGACGATGGCGCGGTGCAGCGCGCCCTGGTCGATGCCGGACGCGCCGCGCGGGCCGGCAAAGCGGATGCGCGCGACCGCATGGACCGGAACGAGCTCGTAGCGCAGCGCGACCCGCCCGTTGTCGAGCGTCGCATCGACGCTCACGCCGTCGAACCGGCCCAGGCTGAAGAGATGGACGACCGTCTCACGCACCTGCACCATCGACAGCGGCTGGCCGGGGACGGTCTCCACGATCTGCGTCAGCATCGGCTCGGTCGTGTCGCGACCTTCGATCACGAGCCGCACCGATCCGATCGGCTTGCCCAGGTAATCGGCAACCGCGGCGAACAACGGCCGCGCTCCGCCGCAGAGGACGCAGAGGACACAGAGGATCAATCGGAGAGTGGCGCCGGCCGCGCTCAAAACACGTGCCTCACACGGAGCTCGAGCGCGTAGGTCTGCGAATCCTCGTTCCGCGACAGAATCCACGAGATGCGGTCGTTCTGGTCGATTTCGAGCAGCACGATCTGATCGTTGAACGTGGCGTTGAGGCTGCGCGAGAACGTCAGGTACACGCGGTCGGAAATCCGCTTGCCGATCGTCAGCCGCGCCGTCGGATTGAGCCTCGCGGTCTGCGTGCCGGACGGATCGACGAACGACGGCGTGAGCTGGAACGTGTCGACTCCGAAGGTCTGCTCCACGACCTTCCCCACCTCCGACGAGAGCGAGCCGGTGATGGCCTGGGTCGCGCGCGCGGTCAGGATGTCGGTCTGCGCCTGGTTCGGGTTCTGCCGCGCGCGGAGCTCGGGCGCGACATCCTGCGTGCCGCGGCGCACGTCGCTGAACAGCAGCGTCAGCACGTCGGGGGTCGGCAGCGGCGGATCGGAGTTGAACGTCGGCCTGAGCTGATCGCTCGTGCCGGCGAAGGCCACGGTGACGCGATAGGTCTGCCCCGGCACGCGCACGTTGGTCTCGGCCTCGACGTCGAAGAACGGCTCGATGCGCGTCGGGTTGGTGAAGTCCATCGTCCCGCGCGTGATGCGGTAGCGGCGGCCTTCGAACGTCACCTCGCCGCGCTCGACGTCGGCGTGGCCGACGATCACCGGGTGGTCGTAGGTGCCGCGCAGCGTGAGGTCGGCGCTGGCCACCATGCGCGTCAGGTTGTTCTCGACGCGCAGCGTGGACGGCACGAGGAGCTGCACGTCGAACTTCAGCGGCACGGTCGGGGCCGGCTCGGGCCCCGCGCCGCCTCCCGCCGAAGCGGATCGCCGGGACGCAAGATCGAAGATGCTGCCCGGCGTATCGATGCGCCGGTTCCAGATCGCGCTCTTCACGGTGATCGTGCCGCCAAGCGTGGGCGACGTGTAGTGGCCGCGGACCACGAGGTCGGCGTCCACCACCGAGCGGATCCCCTCCGGGATGCGGAGGTGCATGTCGTCGCCGCGCGCGGTGATGTCCAGGTCGCCGGGCAGGTAGCCGTCGAATCCGATGCGGCCGCCGAACTGCACCTTGCCTCCCCCCATCATCGCCGTCACGTCGTCCAGCCGGATGCCACCCGCGTCGAAGTGGATCGTGCCGTTGATGGCGTCGAGCGCGTTGGGGATCGAGAAGTGACGGATGCGCCCGTCCGTGATCGCCGCGCTGCCCGAGAACTGGGGCTGACCGAGGGGACCGTTGATGGCGGCGGTCAGCTCGGCGCGCCCCGATCCGCGGACATCGCGGAAGAACCCCTGCAGGATGCCGAGATTCGCCTCGCCCGACGCCTGCAGCGCGATGCGTTCGTCGTCCAGGCCGATCGCGCCCGAGACGCGGAGCCGCGTGTCCTCGCCCACCAGCTGCAGCTCCTCGATCCGGATCTGCTGCCGATCGAGCGCGAGCTTGATCGGCGCGGCGTTCCGGACGGAATAATCCAGCAACCGCATGTCGAGCGAATCGACCGTGCCGTCGAAGATCAGGTGATTCACGTCCGCGAGCTCGCCGACGATGCGGACCGACCCGCTGACGACGGCGGTCGTGAACGGGGACAGCTTCGGCACGAAGAGCCGGACGTAGGGATCGAGCGAGCTGTCATGGAACCGGAACGTGATCTCCGCGTCCGCCTGCGGCGTCAGCGCGATGCGTCCGGTGCCGGTGATCGCGAGGCGTGGCGACGCGGCGTCCACCTCGCCGCTCAGTTCCTTGCCGCGGAGCGCGAGCAGACCGATCACCTGCCCGACGCCTTCTTCGGCGACGAACAGATCGTCGACGCGGAACCTGACGTCGTTGCGCGGCGCGTCGAACGTCCCGCTGCCGGTCGCCGTGAATTCCGCGAGGCCCGACAACGGCGCACGCGGCAGCTTGAGAAACGCCATCTGCTCCACCGGAATCCGCCGGCCGTCCGCGTTGAACGAGTACGTGGAGTCCCAGCCCACGAACGCCGCGCCGGTCACCGTGCCGGTGCCCTTCGCGATGCCCAGGTTGTCGAGACGGACTCCCGCGCCGTCGAACCGGACCGAAGCGGTCACTTTCTGAAACGGCTCGCCGTAGGCGACGCCGTCGTCGATCGTCATCCCGCCGAAGCCGACCGGCCGCTCGTACTCGCCGGTCAGGTGGAATTCGCCCGACAGCAGGCCCGACACCGGGTAGTCGTCGATGCCGAGCGCGTGGCGCAGGCTGTCGATGTCGCGGCGCGCGATGCGCAGGCGCGTGTTGATCTCTTCCCCGCCATCGTCGCGCGGGTAGCCGAGCGAGAAGAGGCCGTCGGCCCGAATTTCCGCGCCGTCGCGCCGCACCACCCCGTCGGTGACGTTCACGTAGCTGTTCTCGACGACGATGCGGGCCACGCCGTCGCCCCAGAGCGTGTCGAACGCCCGCAGATCCTCGCCGGTGAACGTGCCTTCGACGCGCGGATCGCGGAAGGCGCCGGTCAGCACGCCGTCGAACTGTCCGCGTCCGCCGAACGGGACCGGGCCCTTGGGCGACCCGAAGTCGGTGATGATCCCCACGAGCAGCTGATCGCTTTCCTGCCAGTCGCTGCTGGTGACATGGAACGGCAGACGCGACCGGTTGCCCCACGCGGTGGTGCCCTCGAAGGTGACGTGCGTCCGCTCGGTGGCGAACCGGCCTTGCTCGAGCGTGACCTCGTCGGGGCCGTAGCGGTACCTCAGATCGCCGGCGATCGGCAGATGTGCGGGAAGCGGAATCGGCGCGAACGGACCCCACTCGTGGCGCGTGTGGTTGGCGTCGGCGGCGCGCGCGGCGTCCAGCGACGCCGTCATCGGCGTCACGCCGGGCGGCGGCGTGACGACGAGGTGGCCTCCGCCACGGTGTTCCGAGAAGCGGCCGGCCGGCCACTCGAGCACGTTCTGCAGCGACGCGGCGCCGGCGAATCGCAGGCCCGGAAACTGCTCGAAATCCGTGAACCGCGCGAGGTCCACGTCGGCGAGCGTCGTCTCGAAGCGATGCGTCGGATGCACGGGCCGCCCGAGGGGCGTGATCGAGTACGTGAACGTCGCGTCGCCGCCGTAGAACTTCGAGCCGGCGTTCCAGACGTCGAACGCGTCCGGCGTCCAGCGCAGGGAGCCGTAGAGCGAGGAAAAGCGGTAGTCGTTGACGCCCGCGAGCTCGCTCGCAAACGTGCCGGAGAGATCGCGGCCGTTCTTGAACAGATGGAACGTGCCGGTGAAGTCGCCGTCACCGGCAAGGTCCCACTTCTCGTCCCTGAAGAAGAGCTGCCGCATCCGCGGAAAATTCACGCGCGACTGCACACGGTAGGTCTGTTCGGGCCAGCGCGCCATGTCGACCTCGCCGCGCGCCACGGTGGTCGAGCCGTCCGCGTCGAGATCGATGCGATCGAGACGGAGGCGCGAGCCGTCGATCACGAACTGCGCTTTCATGTTCACCCACATCGGGACGAAATCCTGAATCACGACGGTGCCGCCCGTGAAGGCCGCGGTGCCGTGGTAGTTCGGGAGGTTGCCAATGGTGATGTCCAGATTGCGGCAGATGATGCCCCACGGCGTGCCGTGGTCTTCGAGTGTAAACTGCCCGCGAGAGGCGCGAACCGACCGCACCGTGACGCTGACCGGCCGCGGCTTCTTGGGCCGGCCGTCGTCGTGATTGAACCGCGGGAAGTTGTGGACCTCGTCCCACGTCTCGACGAGCATCTGCCAGTCGGTCAGCTCGACCGACGAGACGGTGATGTCGGGCTTGCGGGCGAAGGCCGGCATCCAGTCGAGAGCGACCTCGACGCGCCGCGCGGTGAAGAACGGGCGGTCGCCGGCGTGCAGGCCGTCGATCGTCAGGTTGTCCACGACCACTTTGCCGGTCAGGAGCCGGAGGCTGAGCGCACCGATGTGTATCGGCCGCTCGATGTACTCGGAGCCGGCGCGCTCCGCCCTGCCGCGCGCGACCGATCCGAGATCGATCGTCAGCGACGCGACGATCGCCGCAGCCAGCAGCGCGACCACGAGCGAGAAGCAGAGGCTGAGGTAGCGGAGGACCTTGCGAGCGTGGAGGCGCGTGAAGAGCTTCACTGAATGACGAGGAGCAGCGCGCCGGCGTCGACCGACATCCCTTCGCGGGCGTGGACTTCGGCGACCGTTCCATCGCGGCCGGCACGCAACTCGTTCTCCATCTTCATGGCTTCGACCACGACCACCGGCTGTCTGGCCGCGACCACGTCACCCGTGTTGACGAGCACGCGGACCACCTTGCCCGGCATCGGCGCGACCAGCCGCTGCGGTCCCGACCCGGCGAGGCGGCCATCGTCGGTCCGGCCCCAGCGGCGCCGCCCGTTCAGTGTGACACCGACCGGGGTGGATCCGACGCGCACTGCAAGCGGACCGGCCGGATCCGCGACGATCGTCACCTCGTGGCTGAGAATGGTGGCGTCAGGCCACATCCCGTCCACAAGGAGCGACAGCGTGTGCGCGTCAATGCGCACCGCGTCAACGCGCCGGGCGTGTCCATCGATGGTCACTGCAAAACCGTCGCCCGCGCGCGCGACCACGACCTGCCGGAGGCATCCGCCAATCTCGACCTCGTATTGCATTCAGCGCAGCCCTTCCAGCCGGGCCTGGGTCCGCCACGGGCGGACAAGGGGCGCGCCGGTGTTCGGGGGCGTCTCCGGCGTCAGCGATCCCGGCGAGAGCGCCGCCTGCAGCGCGGCCGCGATCGCCGCAATCTCCTCGACGTCCGCTGCCGGCTCGACAAACGGCCGGCCGTTGCGCGACTGCAGCACCTCGTCGAGATACGTCGTGTGGAATCGTCCCTCGATGAACGCCGGCTGCGCGAGCAGCCACGTGAAGAACGGCAGCGTCGTCTTGATGCCGGTCACGAGGTATTCCGCGAGCGCGCGGCGCATCCGCGCGATGGCGATCGGGCGATCTTCCGCCCACGCGATGAGCTTCGAGATCATCGGGTCGTAGAAGATTGGCACGTCGAGCCCGGCGCTCGCGCCGCTGTCGTCGCGGATGCCGGGGCCGCCCGGCACGCGCAGCTGCGCGATGCGTCCGGGCGACGGCAGAAAGCTGTTGTCGGGATCCTCCGCGTAGATGCGGCATTCGATCGCATGGCCGTGGGGCGTCAGCAGCCGATCGGGATCGACGTCCAGACGCTCTCCGCGCGCGATGCGGATCTGCCAGCGGACGAGGTCGAGGCCGGTCACCATCTCGGTCGTCGGGTGCTCGACCTGCAGCCGTGTGTTCATCTCGAGAAAATAGAAGCGGCCGTCTTCATCGAGCAGGAACTCGATCGTGCCGGCGCTGGTGTAGCCCACCGTCTTCGCGACGGCGGCGGCCGCCGACGTCATCGCAGCGCGCAGCGAGGGCGACACCGCGAGCGACGGCGATTCCTCGACGACCTTCTGATGGCGCCGCTGAATCGAGCACTCGCGTTCGACGCACGGCAGGACCGTGCCGTGCGCATCGCCGAGCAGCTGCACCTCGATGTGACGCGGCCGGGTGAGCCGGCGCTCGAGGTACACGGCGGCGTCGCCGAATGCCGCGCCCGCTTCCGAGCGCGCGGCGCGCACGGCGCCCGCGAGATCGGCCGGCTCGGTCACCGTCCGCATGCCCTTGCCGCCGCCGCCCGCGACCGCCTTCACCAGCAGCGGATAGCCGATCGAGGCCGCGATGCGCGCGATCTCGGCGTCGGAGGCATCGGCGCCCAGCGGTGCTTCGGTGCCCGGCACGACCGGCACGCCGGCGCGCGTGGCCGCGCTCCGCGCCGCCGTCTTGCTGCCCATCGTCTCGATGGCCTCAGGCGTCGGCCCGATGAAGGTCAGCCCCGCGTCGCGCACGGCCGCGGCGAACGCTTCGTTCTCGGCGAGGAAACCGTAGCCGGGATGGACCGCGTCCGCGCCCGAACGCTTCGCCGCGTCGATCAGGCGATCGATGCGCAGATAGCTTTCGCGCGGCGCGCTCGGCCCGATCGCGTACGCCTCGTCCGCGTATCGCACGTGCAGCGCCGCGCGATCGCATTCGGAATACACGGCGACCGGTGACACGCCCATTTCCCGGCACGCGCGGATGACACGCACGGCGATCTCGCCGCGGTTGGCTATCAGAATCTTCTTCATCGACGCAACAGGCTCCACCACGGAGGACACGGAGGTGGCGGAGAGCTTTATTCTACCGGAGCGGGGGCGTCGCCGGCGGCGGCCGACGATGGTGGGTCGCCTGCTCGTAGGCATAGGCCAGACGGATGAGCGTCGGCTCGCTCCAGGCCCGGCCGAACAACTGCAGGCCCGCGGGCAGCGTGCCGCCGCGCGTGTAGCCCATCGGGACGGTGATGGAGGGAAAGCCGGTGCTCGGCGAGAAGAGCTGGTTGTTGTCGCCGGCGGGCGTGTTGAGATCCCCGATGAGCCGGGGCGGATTGCTCCAGGTCGGATACACGAGCGCGTCCAGCGCGGCGGCATCCATCAGCTTCAGCACCGCCGCGCGCAGCTTGTCGCGGAACTCGTCGCGGCTCCGGCACCCGGGCGTCTGGCCCGGCACATCGTCGGCCGCCTGCGCGCTCTCGAGCCGCGTCTGGATCGAGGGGTGGAAGCGACGCGACTTGATGATCTCCTCGAGCGAAAGCCTCGGCGCCTTGTCGCCGAGGCCCGCGAGGTACCGGTTCAGGTCGTACTTGAATTGATTGCAGCCGCCGCCCTGCGCGCGCCGCAGCGCGTCGAGCCCGTCGATGGCCACCGGGTCGATCACCTCGGCGCCCAGGTTCCGCAGCTCGCCGAGCGCGCCCCGAAACACGTCGTCGACGTCGCGATCGAGCGTGGGCGTGTCGTACGCCTGATGCAGCACGCCGAGACGCGCGCCCTTCAAGCCGTCGAGCCGCAGCGACGCGGCGTAGCTCGCGGCGACGTGACCGCGTCCGGCGTCGGTCGCGGGATCGGCGGGATCCGGACCCGCAATCACCTGGAGGACGGCGACCGTGTCGGCAACCGTCCGCGTCACGGCGCCCGCGATGTCGGCCCCGAGGTTCAGCGGCACGACTCCGGCGCGGCTCACGAGGCCCATCGTCGAGCGAAGGCCCACCAGCGCCTGGTGCGACGCCGGACCGCGAATCGAATCGCCGGTGTCGCTCGCGAGCCCGATGCCGGCGAAGTTCGCGGCCGTGCCCGCGGCCGAGCCGCCGCTCGATCCGGCCGTGACGCGGCCGGTGTCGTACGGGTTGCGCGTGTAGCCCGGAAGAATCGAGTTGACCGTCTCGACCGGACTGAACGCGAACTCCGCCATGTTCGATTTCGCAATCAGCACCGCGCCCGCCTCGCGCAGCCGCTTAACGACGAACGCGTCCTTGCCCGTCATCATGCCCTCGAGCGACAGCGAGCCCGCCGTCGTCGGCAGGTCGGCGGTCTCGTAGTTGTCCTTCACGAGCACCGGCACGCAGTGCATTGGCCCCACCGGCCCCGACTGCCTGAAGCGGCGATCGAGGTCGTCGGCGGTCTTGAGCGCGTCGGGATTGGTCATCACGATCGCGTTCAACGCGGGACCGCGCTTGTCATAGGCGTCGATCCGCGCGAGGTACTGCTCGACCAGCGACCGGCACGTCAGCGAGCCGCCGCGGAACGCGGTGTGAATCTGCTGGATGGTGGTTTCTTCGAGGCGAAACGGCGCGGGGGTCTGCGCGGCGAGCGTCGCGACAATCAGGCCGGTTGGGATGACTGCGAGCAGCTTTCGCACCATGCGCCGTCGTCTACGTTGGGTCGGGTGGGTCGAGGAGGTCTGGCAGGTCAAGTGGGGTTTGCCCCACCCGACCCACCCGACCCACCCGACCTACTAGAACGTGTACTTGATGTTGAACTGCGCCGTGCGCGTCGGGCCGCCGCCGCGGATCGACGACAGGACCAGGAACGTCGCGGCATCGCGCCGGTCGCCGTTCGGGTTGTTGTAGTTCGCACGGTTCGTGACGTTGAACACGTCCACGTGCGCCTGCAGCGTCTGGTTGCCCGGCAGCCTGAATCGATAGCCGGCGCGCAGGTTCATGATGATGTAGTCCGGCCCGCGCGCGCCGCCGACGCCGCCTTCGTTCTCGACCGTGATCGCGTTGACGTTCGACGCCGCGCCGCTGTAAGTGCCGGCCGCCAGCGGCTCTTCGAAGTTGCCGTTCCGGTTCGGGTCGGTGCTGCTGTCGGTGAGCGTGAAGGGTGTGCCGCTGTTGTACTGCCACACGCCGCTGACCACCAGGCCCTTGGTGTGCGGCACTTCGACCGATCCGTCCATCGACAGGATGTGCGGGCGATCCTGATTCGATGGCCCATCGAGACTATCCAGATTCAAGGAGACGGCCCTGGAGACGGGATCAATCGACTGCGTATTGATCGTGTCGGTCGCACCGGCCGCGCCGACGATGCCGTCGGCACGCGACCGCGTGTACGACACGCGGAACTGGTAGTGGTTGCTGAAGCGTTTGTGAATGCTCGCTTGCAGCGCGTTGTAGTCGGCGTAGCCGAGGTTCACGAGCCTGAGCACCGACGCCCTGAATCTCGGATCGATGCGCCGCAGCGTCGCGGTGCGGCCCGTACTGTCCCTGAGGCCTGGGTTCAGCTCCTCGCGCATGTAGAGATCGCGATACTCCGAGTGAATGTAGTCGGCGCTGACGGCGATGTTGCCGGCGAGCTGCTTCTCGAGCCCGACGCTCGCCTGACGCGAGTAAGGCAAATGCCGATCCGGACTGTCGAAGTTCACGGTGCCGCTGTTCGGCTGCGTCGAGCCGGCCGGGAACATCTGGCTCAACAACGTGCGGTTGACGACCGGACCGTTGACAAGCATCGGATCGGTCGGCAGGCGTCCGGCCGACGGACCCGGATCGACGTTGTTTGCCGGGAACTGCACCGTGAAGGAGTTCGACGTCGCACCCAACGCGACGAACGGCGTGAAGTTCGAATACGCCGTCTTCTGGAAGTAGAGGCCCCAGCCGCCGCGCACGACGGTGGTCGCCGCCTCGTCGAGTACCCATGTGGCGCCGAGGCGCGGCGAGACGTTGTTCTTGTCGACCGGATATTCCGACGGGTCGGAGAACAGGTAATTGCCCGTCTGATCAATCGGCACGATCTCGACGTCGTACCGCATGCCCAGGCTGACGGTGAATCGGCTGTTCAGCTTCCACTTGTCCTGTGCGAAGAAGCCGATTTCCTTTCCCTTGACGTAATAGTCGGACACACTCGGGACGCGAATCGTCAACCGGTCGGGATAGGTGCGCGGGTCGGCGGCGTTGAAGTCCCGGTCGCTGGCGGAGAATCCGAACGACCCGTTCAAGGTGCTGGCATCGAACACGTGGAGCGGGAGGTAGTACCAGCTCGCGCCGAACTTGAGGTCGTGGTCGCCCTTCTTGCCGGGCAGGAACCACGCGAACGTCTCGTCGATCTGGTACCCGGGATCCATACGCCGGTTCGCGCGGGTGCTGATGCCATCGGTGAACGTCTGGTGCACCAACATCGGTCCCAGGGCCGCCTGGTCGCCCGTCTCGAAATAGCCAGGATTGCCGAAGAAGACGTCCTCGTGCGTGTACGAGAACTTGAGGGTATTGACGCGCGTGTTGGCCAGCACCGAGCTCAGCGTCCCCACCATGGTCCAGTCGGTGTCGGTTTCCTTGTCAGCGCGCGATCGCGTGAAGGCGGTGGACGTGAACTGATTGCTCTGGGGTGATGATTCGCGCAGCCAGCGCACCGCCCACGTGTTGTTCGCGTTGATCTGGTGGTCGATGCGAACCAGCCAGTTCCACACGTTGTCGTGCGTGAAGTCGGTGAAATTCAGTTCCGGCCGTGCGTTGATGTTGATCGTCCGCGCGCGATTCTGGTCGATGCGCTCGAGGTTCGCGAAGAAGTGGAGCTTGTTCTTGATGATCGGCCCGCCCAGGTTGCCGCCCCACTGCTTCTGCTGCGCCTCCGGCTTCGTCAGATTCCGCTGCTTGGCGAAGTAGTCGAGCGACGTCATCGTCTGGTTCTGATTGAAGAAGAACCCGACGCCATGAAACGCGTTGGTGCCCTGCCTGGACACGGCGTTGACGACGCCGCCTGACGTCGAGCCGAACTCGGCGTCGAACTGGCTCGTCAACAACTGGAATTCCTGGATGGCCTCGACCGGCGTCCGCGCCTGAGCGCCGCCGTTGCCGTTGTTGAAGTTGTCGTTGTTGCCCGCGCCGTCGAGCATGTAGTTCGCGTTCTGAGTGGCCTGCCCGTTCACGCGGATGGAGTCGGCGCCAAACGAGTCGGTCGACAAGGTCGCCGTGATGCCGGGCAGCAGGCTCAAGTACGACGTGAAGTTCCGGTTGAGCGACGGGACGTCGTTCAGCTCCTGGATCGGGACGCTGCCGCCGAGCTGTTTCGACGTGGTGTCGACGATCGGCGATTCCGCCGTCACGGTGACTTCCTGCTCGATGCCGCCAATCTGAAGCTGCACGTCGATCGAAAACGTCTTGCCGACCTCCACGCGGACACCGCCGCGCTGGTACTTCTTGAACCCCGGGAGCTGCGCGGTCACTTCATAGGTGCCGGGCGTCATGGCGCTCATGAAGAACGACCCGTCCGGACCGCTGACGATCTCCCGGAACTGACCCGACGCTTCGTTTTTCGCCACCACGGTGACGCCTGGCAGCACGGCGTTCTGAGCGTCTATCACCTTGCCGCGCAGCTCACCGGTGCCCTGCTGCGCGTGTACGGATCCGGCAGCCAGTAGCCAGACCCCGAGGGCTACGGCCGCAACCGACGTCAATCGATGCATGAGACTCTCTCCCTGCGTTTTCCGGTTTCCAAGCGATAGTGTTGAAAAGGCGAGCGAAATAAGTCGAGAGGCGGCCCGCCGTACGCGGCGGCGCCTCTACGGACAGGTACAGCGTGACGAGGATGTGAAACAAGTGTGACGCACGAGCGATGTATGAATACGCCGCTTGTCCCCGGTTGTCAACGATGGATTAGAGGGGAATGTTGCCATGTTTCTTCGGAGGGTTCTTATCGCGCTTGTTATCCAAATTTTTGAGTGCGGTGATGAGCTTCCGGCGCGTCTCTCGCGGGCGAATGACTTCGTCGACGAAGCCGCGCGAGGCGGCGATATACGGGTTGGCGAACTTCTCGCGGAACTCTTCCACCTTCTCGGTGCGGGCGGCGGCCGGATCCGTCGCGGCGTCGAGCTCGCGCTTGTACAGGATGTTGACGGCGCCTTCCGGGCCCATCACGGCGATCTCGGCGGTCGGCCAGGCGTAGTTGAAGTCGGTCCGGATGTGTTTGCTGGACATGACGCAGTAGGCGCCGCCGTAGGCCTTGCGCGTAATCACGGTCACCTTCGGGACCGTGGCTTCGGCGAACGCGAACAGCAGCTTCGCGCCGTGCCGGATGATCCCGCCGTATTCCTGCACGGTGCCCGGCAGGAAGCCCGGCACGTCCTCGAAGGTGACCAGCGGGATGTTGAACGCGTCGCAGAACCGGACGAACCGCGCCGCTTTCACCGAGGCGTCGATGTCGAGCGTGCCCGCGAGCACCGCCGGCTGGTTCGCGACGATCCCGACCGGGCGGCCGTCGAGCCGCGCGAAGCCGACCAGGATGTTCCTGGCGTAGTGCCGGTGCACTTCGAGGAAGTAGCCTTCGTCGACGACCGCGTGGATCACGTCGAGCATGTCGTAGGGCTGGTTCGGCGACGCCGGCACCGTGCGATCGAGCGCCTCGTCCTCGCGGTCCGGCGAATCGCTCGCCGCCCGGCGCGGCGGATCGTCGAGGTTGTTGCTCGGCAGGAACGACAGCAGGTCGCGAATCAGCGCCAGGCATTCGCGGTCGTCGTCCACGGCGAAGTGCGCCACGCCGCTCGTGGCGTTGTGCGTCATGGCGCCGCCGAGTTCCTCCTTCGACACTTCCTCGTGCGTCACCGTCTTGAGCACGTCCGGGCCGGTCACGAACATGTAGCTCGTGTCCTTCACCATGATCGTGAAATCGGTGATCGCGGGCGAGTACACGGCGCCGCCGGCGCACGGCCCCATGATCGCGGAGATCTGCGGCACGACGCCGGACGCGAGCGTGTTGCGGAGAAAGATGTCGGCGTAGCCGCCGAGCGAGAGCACGCCTTCCTGAATGCGCGCGCCGCCCGAGTCGTTCAGCCCGACGATCGGCGCGCCGAGCTTCATCGCCAGATCCATGATCTTCACGATCTTGGCGGCGTTGGTCTCCGACAGCGACCCGCCGAACACGGTGAAGTCCTGCGCGAAGGCGAACACCTGGCGGAGGTCGACGAGGCCGTGGCCCGCGACGACGCCGTCGCCCGGGATGATCTGCTGGTCCATCCCGAAGTCGCGGCAGCGGTGGGTCACGAGCTTGTCCACCTCCTCGAACGTGCCGGGATCGAACAGCAGCTCCATCCGCTCGCGCGCCGTGAGCTTGCCGGCGGCGTGATGGCGGTCGAGGCGCTCCTGCCCGCCGCCCAGCTCGGCGCGCCGTTCGAGGTCGGCGAGGACGTCGTCTGGTTTCATGATAGAGGCTCGAGGCTCGAGCCTCCTCAGGCCTTCACCGCTTGCGCCTTCTCCCAATCCTTCAGGAACTTCTCCAGGCCGATGTTCGTGAGCGGGTGATTGAACAGCTGATCGATCACCGCCGGCGGACAGGTCGCGATGTCGGCGCCCATGCGCGCGGCATCGACGACGTGGATCGGATGGCGGCAGCTGGCGACGAGCACTTCGGTCGTGAAGTCGTAGTTGTTGTAGATGTCGACGATCTCGCGAATCAGCTCCATGCCGTTGGTCGCGATGTCGTCCAGCCGGCCGACGAACGGGCTGATGTAGGTGGCGCCGGCTTTCGCGGCGAGCAGCGCCTGCGCGGCCGAGAAGCAGAGCGTGACGTTCACGCGGATGCCTTCGCCCGAGAGCGTCTTGCACGCCCTGATGCCGTCGCGGGTGAGCGGCACCTTCACGATCATGTGCTGGTCGATCTTCGCGATGTCGTGCCCCTGCGTGATCATGCCGGCGAAATCGGTCGCGGTCACCTCGCCGCTGACCGGCCCTTTCACGATCTGGCAGATCTTCTTCAGGTTCTCGCGGTAATCCCCCGGCTCCTTCGCGAGCAGCGTCGGGTTGGTCGTGACGCCGTCGATGATGCCGATGGCCACCAGCGTTTCGATGTCCTTGATGTTGCCGGAGTCGATGAACAGTTTCATAACACCCTCTACTCGTCCTGAACCGGGTTCGTGAGCTCGCCGACGCCCTCGACCTTGATCGTCACGGAATCGCCCGCCGTGATCAGGCCGATGCCTTCGGGGGTGCCGGTCGAGATGATGTCGCCCGGCTCGAGCGTCATGACGAAGGTGACGAATTCCACCAGATGGTCGATCGGAAAGATCAGGTGCTTCGTGCTCGACGCCTGCCGGCGTTCGGCGTTCACCCAGCCCTCGACGCCGCGCGGCTCGCCGCCGAGGCCGGTCGCGATGCACGGACCAATCGGCGCGAACGTGTCGAAGCCCTTGCAGCGCGTGTACTGCGTTTCCTTTTTCTGCAGGTCGCGTGCCGTCACGTCGTTCACGCAGATGAGGCCGCGGACATAGTCCCACGCCCGCGCGCGCGGCACACGGTGCGCGCGACGGCCGATGACGACGCCGAGCTCGGCCTCGTGATAGACGCGGCCCACGCCGGGCGGCAGCCGGATCGGCTCGCCGGGGCCGATGACCGCCGTCGACGGCTTGATGAAGAGCAACGGCTCAGCCGGCAGCGCTTTGCCAACCTCGCCCGCGTGGTCCTTGTAGTTGAGGCCGACGCACACGATTTTCGAAGGCCGCACGGGCGCGAGCAGACGCAGGCCCGGCGCCCCGAGGCCGCCAGCAATCGCCGCGCCGGCCGTGTAGAGGCCGAAGATGTCGCCGGCGACGTGATAGAGCGCGCCCTCGCGCTCGACCGCGTACTGCGCAGCGCCCTGATAGTCGATCCGATACAAACGGTCCATGGCCGCACATTCTAGCTGATAGCTGAGAGCTGAGAGCGATCAGCGCTCAGCGAGCCGATTCCTCGACGCGATTCGACATCGGGCTGAGATTGCCCGCTTTATCGACGGCTTGCACGGCATACACGAACCGCAAGCCGACCTGCACGGCGTCCTTGAACGACGGATCCGGGATGGGCGCCGGCGTGATCGGATCGAGCGTGTCGCTCGGCGCGATCGCGCGCAGCACGATGTAGCCGGCGAGATCCTTCTCGGCGTTCGGCTCCCAGATCAGATTGATCGCGCCTTCGCTCCCGACGGCGTTCAGCGACTTGGGCGCCGGCGGCGGGAAGGTGTCGGTCAGCGTCTCGCAGACGGCGGGCGGGGCATCGCTCTCGATCGTGGCCCCGCCCACCATCTCGGCGGCGTGCACCACGTAGCAGCGCTTTTCGCCCCACACGAGGCGCGGGTCCACCAGGCGGGTCTCGGCGATCGGCGCCTTCGTGAGCTTCTCGCTCTGCGGCGCCGAGACGTCGTAGACGTTGTACGCCATCGTCGACCGCGCCGCGCCGATCGGCGTCGCCGGAAGCACATCGGGCTCCGTCTTTGGCGACGACGGACCGCCGGCGGGCGTCCACGTCAGGGTGATCGCGCTTTCGTCGTAGGCGATGGTCGCCGCCGAGGGCGGCGGAGGCGGCGGCACGAGCGGCACGGCGATGCGCGTCGACAACGGGCCGTGGCGCCCGCGCGTCGAGACGCCGAGGCCCACATACGTCCGCGACAGCGTGACGTCGGGCGGCGGCAGCAGCGGCCGCAGCGAATCGTCCGCGGGGGCCATTCCCTTCGCGCGCTTTGCGTCCTTCGGAACCTCGACTGGCGTCAGCATCGCCCGGGTGAGCGGTTCAGCGACGCGCGCGACGGCGCCCTGATCGAGCCCCGGGCCTTCGGGCGGCTCCACTTCCTCGTCGGGATCGTCGGGCTCGGCGGTCAGGTCCGGATCCCGCGGCGACTTCACCGGCAGGCTCGCGACCTTCGTGCCGAGCTTCAGCACCTGATCGTCGGTCAGCGGGGTCAGCGTGGCCGGCTGGGTGACGGCGTACACATCCACGCGCGCGACGTTGGCGGGCCGCGTCCCGTCGGTGTTGGTGCTCGGCACGGTGAACTGCAGGTCGACGGTGTTGCCGCGGCGCTCGGCGGCGAGATCGGCGGGCGGCACCGGCAGCTTGACGAGCGGCGGCAGCGGCGGGCCTTTCTTGCCGCACGCGGTCACGAAGACGAACGCAGAGAACGCAGAGACCGCAGAGAACAAGATCCTCTGCGTCCTCTGCGGACTCTGCGTTGATCCTCCGACACGCTTCACAGAATGTACCGCGACAGGTCTTCGTCCTTGACGATGTCGGCGAGCATCTTCGTGACGTAGGCATCGTCGATCGTGACGGTCTTGTCCTCGAGGTCGGGCCCCTCGAAGGAGATCTCGTCGAGCAGCTTTTCGAGCACGGTGTGCAGGCGGCGCGCGCCGATGTTCTCCGTCCGCTCGTTGACCGTCGTCGCGAAATCGGCGATGCGGCGGATGGCGTCGTCGGTGAAGGTCAGCGTGATGCCTTCGGTGTCCATGAGCGCCATGTACTGCTTGATCAGGGCGTTTCTCGGCTCGGTGAGAATCCGCACGAACTCGTCCCTGCCGAGCGGCTCGAGTTCGACGCGGATGGGGAAGCGGCCCTGGAGCTCCGGAATCAGGTCGGACGGCTTCGACACATGGAAGGCGCCGGCGGCGATGAACAGGATGTGGTCCGTGCGCACCATGCCGTACTTCGTGTTGACGGTCGTGCCCTCCACGATCGGCAGGATGTCGCGCTGCACGCCCTCGCGGCTGACGTCGGGACCATGCGCGCCCTCGCGGCCCGCAATCTTGTCGATCTCGTCGAGGAAGATGATGCCGGCCTGCTCGACGCGCTCGACGGCGGCGCGCGCCACGCTGTCCATGTCGATCAGCTTCTGTTCTTCTTCCTTCACGAGGTACTCGAGCGCTTCGGGCACCTTGAGCTTGCGCTTCCTGCTCTTGCCCTGGAAGAGGCCCGGCAGCATGTCCTTGAGGTTGATGTCCACCTCTTCGACCGACGACCCGGCGATGATCTCGAAGGAGGGGAACGATTTTTCCCGCACGTCGATTTCGACGACGCGGGCGTCGAGGCGGCCGGAGCGGAGCTGTTCGCGGAACCGCTCGCGCGTCTGGTGCTGCCCGTCGCGCGCGGCCACCGGGTCTTCGTCGGGCGCGATCGGGTGCGCCGGCGGCAGCAGGATGTCGAGCAGCCGATCTTCGGCGTTCTGCGCGGCCTTCGCGCGCACGTCCTCGAGACGCTCCTCGCGCACCATGTCGACGCCGAGCTCCGTGAGGTCGCGGATCATCGACTCGACGTCGCGGCCGACGTAGCCCACCTCCGTGAACTTCGACGCTTCGATCTTCAGGAACGGCGACTGGGCGAGCCGCGCCAGGCGGCGCGCGATTTCGGTCTTGCCGACGCCGGTCGGACCGATCATCAGGATGTTCTTCGGCGCGATCTCCTCGGCGAGCTCGGGCGCCAGCTTCTGCCGGCGCATGCGGTTGCGCAGCGCGATGGCGACGGCCCGCTTCGCGGCGGCCTGGCCGACCACGTGTTTGTCCAGCTCGGCGACAATCTGCCGGGGCGTCAGCGCGCCGGCCGACGTCCGCGTCGTCTCAGGGAGATGGATGGCCACTAGAGCTCTTCCACCACGATGTTGGCGTTCGTGTAGATGCAGATCTCGCTCGCAATCGCCATCGACTTCTCGGCGATCGTCCGCGCGTCGAGATCGCTGTTGTTCGCCAGCGCCTTCGCGGCGGCCAGCGCGAAGGGTCCGCCCGATCCGATCGCCACGATGCCATCGTCGGGCTCGATGAGGTCGCCGGTGCCAGAGAGGAGGAACGTCGACGACTTGTCGAGCACGATGAGCATCGCCTCGAGTCGCCGGAGAATGCGATCGCTGCGCCAGTCCTTGGCGAGCTCGACGGCGGATCGCTCGAGGTTGCCGCGATACTGTTCCAGTTTCGATTCGAACCGCGCGAACAGCGCGAACGAGTCGGCCGCGGAACCGGCGAAGCCCGCCAGAATGCGGTCGTTGTAGAGCCGCCGGATCTTCCTGGCCTTCTGTTTGACGACCGTCTGGCCGAAGGTGACCTGCCCGTCGCCGGCCAGCACGGCGCGGTCGCGATGGCGGACGGCGAGGATGGTTGTGCTGTGAAACATCGATTTTCTGACTCTATCGGCCGGGGGATCGGAGTGTCAAGAAAACGGGACGCATGGCCACGGCCGGGGACAGCGCGGTGCCGGTTAGTACGTGCAAAGTGAGCATTTTAGGGCGATACTCAGACGATGGTCGAAGACTTCCGATGGCAGGCGAGTTGCTGTTTCCTTATGAGAGGTACTCTGCCATGAAGCACATGTTCCCCGCGTGGACCGGCGTGGCGTTGGCAGCAACCGTCGCGACATGCCTGGCGGTGCCGCTGGCCGCGCAGGAAGGTAGACCCGGAGGCGCCGGCGGCGGCGGCGCGGCCGTATCGCGCGGAGGCGGAGGTGGCGGCGGCTCGACCGCCGGCGGCGGAAGCTCGTCGGCCTCGAGCGGCGGAGGATCGAGTGCGCCCGCGACGAGTGGATCCACCGGCGGCGGCGACGTCTCGAGCGGCGGATTCTCGGGCGGCCGCAGCGAGTCGGACGGCCCCCGGCGCGGTGGTTCCACCGGCGGCAGCGGGTACGCGGCCCCGCGTGGGAGCCACGGCGGGAACGGCGGAAACGCCGGCGGCGGCGCCGGCGCGCGCGCGAGCGGCGGGACGGGCACGACATCCACGGCCGGAACCGCCGGCAGCGCGCCAGGCGCGGCGAGCGACGTCCCGAGCAGCGGAGGTACTCGCGCTGTCGTGCGCGGCGGCTCGGATCGCGCGGCGAAAACCGCTGACAGCGGCGGCGATGGCGTGCCGACCTACTCGCGCCCACGAGACGGCAACCCGATCGTCGGCACCGCGGTGCCGCGCGGTACGACGCCGCCCCCAGCGGGTGGTGGTGTCGGGATCATCCCGGGCGGCTACTACGGCGGGTATTACGACCCGTGGTGGCTCGGGCCCGCGTACGGCGGCTACCTCGGCTACGGCGGCTACGGCGGCTACGGCGGGTACTACGACCCGTGGTACGGCGGCGACCCGATGTATCAGCAG
>Ga0082335_1002449_pt1 | contig 34717 bp, 31 predicted proteins | sample Subgrocontami58m_FD_72375 | JGI IMG/M metagenome (GOLD analysis project Ga0082335, IMG submission 72375) | Subsurface groundwater microbial communities from S. Glens Falls, New York, USA - GMW37 contaminated, 5.8 m (SPADES assembly) (version 2) ... | reverse complement strand
AGTTTGACCCAGTAGGTTTCTTAACGATTCTTGTTGCTGATCGCTTATTGCTTTAGGTGTTCTCATAATTTCCTCCAATAATATGTTTACCTGGAGGATATTATATATTAGTTTATGTTAGAATGCAATTTGGTATGAGTACAAAAAACAAGCCGCTTCTTAATATTTTATAAGCGAGTATGTATCGTACTTATTCAGCGCTTTCTTGCCATTGAGGAAGGTCAACTCAATCAAAAAGGCACATCCGACAACGTTTCCACCCAGCGATTCAACCATCTTGCAACATGCAGCCATAGTTCCACCGGTCGCAAGCAAATCGTCCACCATGAGTACTTGTTGTCCTTTCCTGACACCGTCTTTGTGTATTTCAAGGGTATCAGTGCCATATTCAAGTGCATAGCTCATGCTAATCTTTTCATAAGGAAGTTTCCCGGGTTTTCTAATGGGGACAAAGCCTGCGCCAAGATTAAAGGCAATCGTGGGAGCCAGAATAAATCCGCGTGCCTCGGCACCAACTACAATATCGATTTTCTTGTTTTTATAATGAGTAGATATTGCTTCAACGGTGTCTCTCAGTCCCTTCGGACTTTGCAAGAGTGGAGTAATATCTTTAAAGATAATTCCTTTTTTGGGAAAGTCGGGTACATCACGAATCAGTTTTTTTAAGTTGTCCATGCGTTATTTTTCTTTCGTCTGAATATAATGTAATTTTTCAATGGTCTCTTTTTCTATTTGTCGTATGCGTTCACGGCTTAAATGCAGCAGTTTGCCAATTTCTTCCAGGGTCTTGGGCTCACCATCCGCCAATCCATATCGCAATTTTATTATTGTGGCTTCTCTTTGATCGATAATATCCAAGAGCTTTTCCAGTGTTTCTCTTTCATAAGTTTCCTCTAGCTCATCTTCAGGGGTTGGTGTTTTTTTATCTGGTAAAATACTGCTCAATGCCCAAATAAGATCAGAACCTGTAACGCCTGTCGAGTTGAGTGACCCTGTCGAGCGTATGGCATGTTCGATGGATTCCACTTTTTTTGCAGTGATATCCATCTCTTTTGCAATCTCACTCAGGCTGGGCGGCCTTTCGAGTTTATCTAACAGGTCAGTAGATGTGGTTTTCAGTTTGGATATTTTTTCAAGCATGTAAGAGGGTATGCGGATCGTTTTTGCCTTATCGGTCAATGCCCTGCGGATCGCCTGTTTTATCCACCATGTGGCATACGTGCTGAATTTAAATCCAGTCGTTGGGTCAAAACCTTGAACGGCACGAATCAAACCGATATTCCCTTCCTCGATCAAATCCAAGAAGGAAAGCCCTCTATGAACATATTGTTTTGCAATACTGACAACCAGCCGCAAGTTAGAGCGTATCAGTTTTTCTCGTGCCTTCGCATCCCCCTCCACTACCTTTTTTGTAATTTCCTTTTCTTCTTCAAGAGATAACAACGGAATTTTGTTAATTTCTTTCAGATATGTTTGTAAAGCAGATTCCGTATGAGTATCTCCTTCCGTTTTGTTACAGCATCATTAGGCGTCTGCTGCACTCGCTTCCTTTTCCGATGTATCCGTGCCTTCATCAGATGATTGCTGTTGGGATTCTCCATTTGAAGAATCGGATAATTTTTTAAGACTGAGCCCTATCTTTCTTGCATCAGGTTCGATTCGAATAACCTTGACTTCCAGTTCATCATCGATATTGACGACATCGGCAGGATTGGTTACCTTTTCATTGGAGAATTCTGAGATATGTAACAGCCCTTCTATCCCTTTACCGAGTTCCAGAAATGCGCCAAAGTTTGTTAGCTTAGTGACTTTACCTTTGATTATATCACCTACCTTAAATGTGTCGGGAATCTCTTTTGTCCATGGGTCATCAGAAAGCTGTTTCAGACCCAAAGCAACCCTTTTCTTTTCGCGGTCAACTGAGAGTACAATAGCCTCGATTTTATCCCCCTTCTTAACAATTTCAGAGGGATGACCGACCTTCTTTGCCCATGACATGTCGGAAATATGAAGCAATCCGTCAACACCTTCTTCAATCTCAATAAATGCGCCGTAATTAGTCAGATTGCGGACACGACCCTTAATTTTCGTTCCGGCTGGATATTTTTCTTCGATAACCGTCCAGGGATTAACTTCAGTCTGCTTCATACTGAGGGAGATTTCTTCTTTTTCCTTGTCAATCTTAAGGACAACCACTTCTACCATATCCCCAATAGCTACCATTTCGGATGGATGATTGATACGGCGTGTCCAGGACATCTCGGAGATGTGCACAAGTCCTTCGATTCCTGTTTCCAGTTTTACAAAGGCGCCATAGGACATTATATTAACAACCTGTCCTTTTACCCTGGAGCCTACAGGATATTTCTCCTCGATGTGCATCCATGGGTTTTCTGATTTTTGCTTTAGCCCAAGAGCGACCTTTCCTTTTTCTTTGTCGAAGCCGAGTATCGTTACCTCGATTTCATCGTCAATTGCCAACAGTTCGGAGGGGTGGCTTATTCTTCCCCAGCTCATATCAGTAATGTGTAAGAGTCCATCCAGGCCACCCAGATCTATAAATGCGCCAAAATCGGCAATGTTTTTTACCACGCCTTTTCTGGTCTGTCCTACCTCAATTTCTGACAATAATTCCTGTTTCTTCTTGTCGCGTTCTTCTTCGATGAGCTTTCTTCTTGAAACAACAATATTTTGCCGTGACTCATCTATTTTTAGTATTCTGCATGTGACTTCTCGTCCAATGTATTGAGCAATATCGCCGGGTGGTTTTATATCAATCTGTGAGGCTGGCAAGAATATCGGTACGCCCATATCCACGAGAAGGCCGCCTTTAATTTTTCTCGTAACACGTCCCGTTATAATATCGCCCTCCTTATATTTTGCAATAACCCTTTCCCAGCCACGTATGCGATCAGCTTTGCGTTTCGATAATTTAATGAGTCCGGAATCATCTTCTACTGCTTCCAGTAGAACTTCTACCTCTTCGCCAATTTCTATTTCGGAAGGATCGTCAAATTCAAACTTGGGAACCATACCTTCAGATTTATATCCACAGTCTATGACAACATTATCACCAATGGAGCTTAAAATACGCCCTTTCAGAACTGTGCCTATCTCAAAGTTCTGGATAGAATCATAACATGTTGATTCCATCTTCTTTTTGTTATCCTCGCCACCCATAATTGCTTCAACTTCTTTTTCAATGTCGGCTAAATTTATGTTGTACTCTTTTAAAATATCACGATCCATAATTTGATGAATTCTCCGAAATAAAAATTAAAAAAATAAAAAAGTGAATGAAATAAAGTACGTTTTCTGCTTTGCCTCAAAAACTCCTATTTATGTATGATAGACTCGATTTCTTTGAGCATCATATTAAATACTTCTTCAATGGTCAGTTTTGTCGTGTTAATATATATTGCATCACTCCCTTTTATTAAGGGTGAGTTATTTCTCGTTGTATCTCGCCTGTCGCGTGTTTCCATATCTTTTATAACGTCGTCATAAAAAACTTCTTTCTGCGAAGGCTCAAACTCAGCGTAACGTCTTTTGGCGCGTTCTTCGATATCTGCATCCAGAAAAAACTTCCTTTCCGCATTTGGGAATACGACCGTGCCCATATCTCTACCTTCAGCAACCGTGTTTCCTTCTGCCGCTATCTTTTGTTGAAGCTTTACCATACGCTGCCGAACGCCGGGTTTATTTGAGATATAATGAATATTGTTCGTAATAGCCGGTAAACGAATTTCTTTCGTTACATTGTGACCATTAACAAATACCTGGAGATTCTCATCTTTACCCTGGAATTCAATAGTGGTTTCATCCATAAGCTGGCACAGGGCATCTTCATCTTCCAGGTTCACTCCCATCTGTATTGCCTTCCACGTAAGCGCCCGATACATTGCACCCGTATCGAGATACCAAAAGCCAAGCCGTTTTGCCAGCATCCTGGCAACGGTACTTTTTCCGGAACCCGCTGGACCATCTATCGCTATTATCAAGTGAGACCTCTCCTGTTTATCCTCTGTTATAATAGCGCCCGATTGAGGTATTTTTGCAAAATAGGAAATAGTAACTATACTAAATGAAGTGTTTTAATGCAAGTGTTTTTTGCCTTAACTTAAACCGCTGCGTTTCCTTATCCACCATTCAATGGAAACAATTGCCAGTATCATCATGAAAACAAAGCCGTTGTCCCACAGGGAGATTTGACGTTTGCCAACCAGTTTAACAATGGATGGATTTTTAATAGACACCTTTTCCTCGATATTTTTTGTGGGAAGGTCGAAGTACTTTCCACCGGAAACCTCCGATAATTTAGCCAGGATGTCTCTTCGTATAGATGTATCTTTAAATTCTTTGTTTTCCAGGGCTATGTTAAAGACGGTATAATCCTGTCCGATTTCATCCTTTTCCTTCTTTGCTGATGCTTTAACAATATAGTAGCCCTCTATATTATTTTTAATGGTAAATTTGTATTGGCCGTTACTATCCGTAGTTGCATTTGTAAAAAATATGCTCTTTCCGGAAAATTCGTTTGTAACATCTACGCCTAATTGCACACCTTCCATGGGCTGATAATTTCTTCCAAGTACTTCTATCTTAATTTGTACTTCTTCGTCAGGCAGAAAAGTTTCTTTATTTACCGTTATGCGGATGGGGTTTAAGGTGGGGTCTTTGATAAGCCATTTTATGGCATTTTGCCAGAATTTTATGTAATGTCTATTGCTCCCACCTTTCCCAACGGATAAAAAATTCCATCGCCATAAAGAATCGGTGGTAATAGCCATACATCGGCCAAGCCCTACATCCCGAACAGAAACAAGGGGCGGATTTCCCTTTGTCGGAAAGATTACTAAAGGCACTGCATCAGATTTTAGCTGGGTAGTTACGTTACATCCGTCTAGTTCCGGAAGGCCTTTCCATATGGCGATATTCCTGTCTGTATTGTCATCAAGAGTGGTTACAGGGTGTTTTAGGCCATCATTGGTAATTACTCCCTTTAATCGTGAGGTATCAATACTGTCTTTTTCTGTATAGAGATTTACAGGGAGAATGTCTTCTATTGCCGTACCATCGTATCCGCCCTGCGAAAATGAAATGTCTCCGCCAATCATCATAAAGCCGCCACCCTGATCTGCTACAAATTTCTGAAGATTGTTTAAATAATGTGAAAACCGAAAGAACGACGTATCGTAGGGTCGGTAATCGAAGTTTTGAAAGATAACCAGATCAAAACTGCCAAGCGCTTGCGTGAACAACTCATCCACCGGGAAAGGAATAAGGCTGAGTTCGTCATTCCTCGACTCTGATACGTCATTTGGCGTTCGCAGGATAAAGAAGGATATGAGGTCAATGTTGGGATCGCTTTTTAATACCCGCCGCAGAAAACGTTCATCCCATGATGGACGTCCACATACATGCATAATCCTGATTTTATCCCGCACCACTTTTACCAGAAAACTGACCTGATTGTTTTCTGTGATTGCCTCATGTGGCTGGACGGGAATGGATATGGTATATAAGAATGTCCCTGTTGTGTAAGGTGTGAAAGACAGGTCTATGTGAAGTTCGTTCTCTTCACCGGTATTTAGCACCTTTGAGGAAATAATGTCGTTGCCCTGTTTTAGAGTAATGGGAAGTTTGAGGTCTTTATACCCTAAGACCTTTATCGTGACGTCCGCTTTCCATGGACTCCGCACGAAGGTAAAGCTGTCGTAAGAAATATTACTGATAGCAACATCCCTGACATCCATATTACCACCCGGTGAGAACGTAAAGAATGGGGCAGAAAGCTCCTTTGCAAGATTTGAAATGATTTCGAGCTTGTTTATACTTGAGGGAAGTTCAACCGTATCCGCACCGTCAGAAAAAACCAAATATCCCTTAACGGATTTGCCCTCATAACGTTTTTTCAGGAGCTTGAGTATTCGGGCGATGTCGGTATTTGTGCCATCAAGGACAAGACCATTTTTGATGTCGTCAGATGAAATCTCTTTGATCGTGTCAGAAAAGGATAGAAAATCGACATCGAAATTATTTTGTAATTCTTCAATAAAGGAGGCGTTATCTTTGAAGAAATCACTAACGAGCCGGAATCGGGAGATACCCGTATCGCCTCCTTTGAGGGTCATACTCTTTGAATTATCTATGAGGCAAACGACCTTATTTTTTAATTTTAAGACCTCTTTCTGCTCTATTTGTGGTTGAAGAATGAGAAGAACGATGAGCACCGCGGCAGCGAACCTGAGTGCGAAAAGGAGCAGTCGTTTGGCAGCAGGAGTAATACTTTTTATACTGAGCCATGAAAACCATAGCGCGGCAATCGCCAGAATCACCACCAGCGCCCTCAAACCGAGGTTTTCAATGCCAACAAATGTGAGATGCCACTGTGTAAGATTTTCCATATCCATTTATACTATTTGAGACAGGATGAACAGGATAAACAAGATTTATAAGATATGGTCTTATTTATTCTGTCTACTTTTTTAGTGTAAACATCCGGTAAAGACGTTATGCACTGCCCATTCCCCACTTTCGTGAGGACAAGGTTGTCATTCCCGAATGCTTTTATCGGGAATCCACCGCCCATCAGCACACGCCTGGATTCCCGCTAAAAACATGCGGGAATGACATGTGTAAGACATGTTTACCGAATAATTACTTTTTTAGTATTACGTCTTACATCTGCCTTTTCAGGATAAAAGGCAGGTGTACCTGGTCCTGCTTATAGTCGCCTGTCAGGGTGTACATGACAATATTTATGCCCAGACGAAATGCCATGGCCCTTTGCGTCTCACCGCCCGGGATTGCCTCGTATTCCCAGCTTCCCAATGGGTCTTTTGCCCAGGCGCCGCCCAGGTCGTTCTGCGAATAAATAATGACGGTGCGGTTTTCCAGCGTTATACCTTCCAGATAAGATTTTTCCATAATCCTGCCGTATGCCTGATTCAGCAGATAAAAAGACTTGAACACGGTATGATCCGTGGGCAGCTTTTCGAATGCTTTATTTGGAAACAGCCGTTTGATCTCGCGTCGAACAGATTTGTCAAACCCAAAATCGCTCTTTCCAATGCTGTCGTCAATCAAAAGCGTACCGCCAAACTCCAGATAGAGTTTCAGGTTGTTGATTTCTTTATCACTGAGCGGAGGAAACTCCTGATCACCCGACATGTAAAGAAATGGATATTCAAAGAGGCTGTCATCATCGGCGCGAACAGTAATCGTGTCAATACGCGCTTCAACGCTGGTGCGCTTAATGAGTTCCCACATCAGACGTTTGCCTGCATTTGGCCTGGGATTCCAGTTCCCACCATCATATTGCAATTGAGCAAAAGCAACCTTCGAAGCCTCACCCATGGCAAAACTTTTACAGGGAAAAAGGTTGAAACCACAGATTACACAGATTGCACAGATAAAGAACCAAAAATTTCTGCGGATAATAAACCACGGAGACATGGAGACACAAAGATTATGAAACAAGGCGATTATTCGCATAAAATAAATGAATACCCTATTAAACTTTTTGGTATAACTTTCAACAATAGGCATACCTGAAAGTCCATTGATGGGAATATATTTGTTATTTTTATAAACGATTCCATTCATCAACGACAATTTCACTACCTATTATTTCTTCCGCTTCCCTTATCATCATACGAAGTTGAGGCACTGAATACTCATCATTAGACGGAATAGTTAGACAGTATTGTTGATAGACCATAAACTGGTGTCTGGTTCCAGAAAAAAGACCGTCAAAACCGAGTTTTCGTAAACGGCGAATAAAATCTCTCCGTTTACACGGCGTCCATCGGCTCACGGGTTGGCTCCTTATTCAAATCGATACCTCTAATCACTGGTAAAGTATGGCCAAATTTCAACCCAACCAAAATCCAATCTTCAAGCGTTGAACGTAATTCATCCTCACACTGGCGCAAAGTAGCGCCAAACGCCACAACCCCTTTGCAAACCGGAATACGGCCTGAAAATGTACTATCTTCAAGCTTATCGTAGAGGGCTTGTGCCATAGCTTGTTCCACATACTCACTTAGAATATACCTCGTTCCTTGCATTCTATACCTCCTGTTTGAATAAAGATTAATTCGCATCTTTTTGTCTGCGTAATCTGAGAAATCGTTCGACTGAGCGCTCACGACGAAGTCTGTGGTTCCGCCTTGCTAGATTTTATCTGATGAACGTCTGAAACTCATTTTTTACATTTCATTTTCTTTTCGTCTTTTTCATCACAATCTCAATATCTTTTTCTTCTCCTGCTTCAAGCGTTATCGTCTGCTTGACCGTCTTATAGCCCTTCTTTAATGCGGTATAAAGCCAATTATTTTTAGACAAGATTTACAAGATAATTTTTTGATTTCTTTTTTATCCTGTCTATCTTGTCCTATCATTTTAATTAAACATCCCAATAATCTGCGTTCATCCGCGTCCAATATGCTAATCATTTTGGCTGATATTTTGAAATCGTCCTGAGTTTGTTAAGAAACGACTCTGCCACGCTGCGCGATTTTATCAAGACGGATGCCTCGTGATTCTTTTTTAATGCGCTGTACGTCCAGTTCGTGCTGCCCACGATGGTAATATAATTGTCTATGACCAATATCTTATTATGGGTGATACGGTCTTTGCTATCGTAATACACAGGGACGCCGTTCTTTTTGAGCAGTTCATACGCCTCCTGACTCCTTCGCTCTATTTTTTTACCCTTTTTACCTTTTTCCCAAAATGCGATGTTTTGGTCAAAGATAACCGTTACAGCCACACCACGACGATGGGCGCCGATAAGGTCATTGACCAGATTGTATTCCCAACCCTTATTATACTTTGGATTAATGTCGGCCATGTACATGACGCACGAGATGGATTTCCTTGCGGTAATCAATGCCTGATGGACCTGGGGATAATAGTCTCCGTCCACCAGCGGTATGACATCATCAGCAGGCAAACCAAAGGAAGAAGGAGTGTGGAAGGCACAGAAAACGATAAGAACGATGATAAAGACTTTAGTTTTTATGGAAATGATTTGTTTCATAAAACACTTCGTACGGAGTTGTTTTAACTTGACAAAAATAACGGTCAATGTACACTACGGAAGAACGCAGACGATTCTATCAGACGATGCAACCTTTTTGAAGAGAAAACTCACATGATTGTTGGCATACCCAAAGAAATCAAATCCGACGAATACCGCGTAGCCCTTATTCCTGTGGGTGTGGAGGAGATGATAAAACACGGGCATACCGTGCTTGTAGAAAATGGCGCCGGTTTGGGAAGCGGTATTCCTGATCTGGAATATAAGAGAACTGGAGCAAGAATAGTCGATAATCCCAGGGAAATATATGACCAGGCACAGTTCATAATGAAGGTAAAAGAACCGTTGCCCATTGAATATCCTTTATTGAGGGAAGATCAGATTATTTTTACCTTTTTCCACTTCGCTGCTTCAAAAACTTTGACAGATGCCGTACTGAAGGCGAAAGTAGTGGCTATTGCCTACGAAACGATTCGTGATGAACATGGCCAACACCCAATCCTGACGCCCATGAGTGAGGTTGCGGGGCGGATGTCCATTCAGGAAGGCGCAAAATATTTGGAAAAACCTATGGATGGCCGTGGTATACTTCTGGGTGGAGTGCCTGGCGTGGCTCCTGCAGAAGTAGTCATCATCGGTGGCGGTGTCGTAGGCGCCAATGCCGCAAAAGTGGCCGCAGGGCTTGGGGCACGAGTTACGGTTCTCGATGTCAATATGGAGAGGCTCAGATATCTGGATGACATCATGCCGAAAAATGTCGTAACGCTCATGTCTAATGCCCACAATATACGAGAAAAAGTTAAAGATGCCGACCTGTTAATTGGCGCTGTGCTTATCGAAGGGGCGCGAGCGCCGTATGTGGTAACGAAGGATATGGTACAAACCATGAAGACAGGCGCAGTAATTATCGATGTAGCCATCGACCAGGGAGGATGCGTTGAGACCAGCAAACCCACAACCCACAGCAATCCTATTTACAAGGAATATGACGTTATCCATTACTGTGTGACCAACATTCCTGGCGCAGTGGCGTGCACGTCAACCCATGCATTGACTAATGTGACGCTGCCCTATGCACTGGAGATTGCTGACAAGGGCTATGAACGCGCAGCCCACGAAAATCCAGCCATATTGAGAGGAATCAATATGATAAAGGGAAGGGTTACCAACAAGGCTGTAGCCAATGTCTTTGGGATGGAATATCGTGCGTTCGAATGATGAAAGAAACCACAGATTTCGCAGATTGCACAGATAAATCAAAATGGAAGAAAGATTCAAGCAAAGCACCAAAAGACGATTTTTTTAAAAGTAAAAATGGAATCTGCTATATATTCCAATCAAGGTGATGAATATCAAAGGCTCATTGCGCTTCATTGGGTGGTGAGACTTCTTTATGATAATGATCTGGATTGGGTTCAAACGGAAGCCATTGCATCACCAGACACCCAAGAACGAATACTGATTGAAGATATTGTAGTTGGTTATAAAGATGGACATAAACTTTATATCCAGGCGAAGAAAAACCAGCCAAACTATAGTGAGTGGCGCCTATCCGATCTTAAAAAGACGCTTTCCAATGCCAAAAATCAATTAAGAAAAGACCTCACTGGACAGGTCTCTTTTTATTCCAGAACCCCTTTCCCAGACCTTCAAAAACTAATAGAGACCGTAAAATTATATGAGAGTTTCTCCATGTTTGATTCAAATGCCTCTGGTGTTGTTAAAGAGATTTTTGATAATTTCAAATGCATTCTTGATATCACAGCAGAAGAAGCCTTCTTCGTTTTAAATCATATCGAAATTGGTCCTTATCATACTTTTAAAGGCTGGGAAGAGATTATTAGAAATGATTTAAAGCGACACTTTATCAGACATAATCATGCATATGATTTTTTAAAAGGTTTGGTAATTTTACAAGGTGCTCGCTTAAACGTTCTCCATAAATTTACAAAAGATGATTTATTGGAAGCTTTGGCAAAAGAAGGATTGTATAGAGCTCCAGTATTAGAAGAGGAAGAAATACTTGAAAAATTTAAAACTGCATCTCAGATCGGCCGTAAATACGATACACGAATAGGTGGCCAAAAAATATCTCGTGAGGAGATTATCGCAATTCTTGACAATATCAAAGCGAAGAAAAATACAATCCTTGTTACCGGCAAGAAGGGCTGCGGTAAAACATGGGTTTTACTTGAGTTGGCAGAACAAATAGAAAATACAAATGCATTAGGGCTGCTTTTTATCAAAGGAGATCAGTTTGATGATGTGTATTCAGAGGACGAACTCATACGAAGGTTGAGTTGCGAACATGACCCTTTTATTCTGGTAGCAAGACTTTCAGAATACAGGCATGTTGTAGTTATTGTCGATTCCTTAGACGCCCTCTCCCTTTCAAGGGATCAAAAGGCATTGAAACTCTTTCTGTCTTTGATAGATAAATTAATCTCCATAGAAAATGTTACCGTAGTTCTGGCCTGCAGAGACTTTGATCTTGAATATGACCCGCATTTGCGGAATCGTTCATGGGAAGTCAAAATACCACTGCCACCGCTTTGTTTTGAAAGAGACGTCAGACCAATACTTGAATCATGGAAGATTGATGTCAGGAATATCAGTGAGAATCAACAACGGTTGCTTTCTCATCCACAGAACTTAAAACTTTATGAGAAAATCTACAGCAAAATCCCAATTTCCTCAATCCTTACGGAGTTTCATGTTATAAAGCTTTTCTTTAAGGAGTCCGTTGAAAAGAATTCAAAGTTAGGACATGAAGTTATAGAGTTGTTGCAGTCTATGTCAAATAATCTCCTGAAAAAACGCCTACTTTTCATGCCAAGACTTCGTTTCAATGGGACTGAAGAAACGATACGAACATTATCTTCAGAGGGTGTTTTGATAGTAGATTCATTCAGGGATAGACTCTCATTTGCACATCAGACGATGCTGGATTACCTAATGATCAGAACGTACCTTAAAGAAGGCAAAACCCTGATGGAGTTTATTCTGGAACACCCGCAATTGCCTTTCATCCGTCCTGCAATTAGAACATTTTTATTTTATCTCCACTCGCTGGACAACAAGGATTTTTCCAGAGAAGTAATACAGATTTTAAGAAATGACCGGGTTGCTTATCACGTGAAAAGATTAATTGCTGAATCACTTTCAGAACTATCGCCAATCACCAATATAGAATTTAATCTCATCAAGAACATCCATGTAAATTTTACAGACCTCTTTAATAGATTCTTAAAGAGGGTTGCTTCACCAGAATGGTTCGATGCGATGCATCCGGTTTTGACCAAAGCTATACTCGCAAAAAGTGAAAACGATTCAACAAAGGCAACACTTTTGTATACTCTTGAAAAATGGATGCACATTCGTCCTGATAAGGTGGTTGAATGCTGGAAATATGTCTTAAATACACCCGATCCGGCAGTTGGCCCAATTATAGTGATGATAGATAAGTTTTCGCATTGGGAGACTATGGATATTGAAGAAATCTTGGAAAGGCTTTTGAAGACTGAAGAAAAAACGAGTGAGCGGTGGATAGGTACTTCAATTTCAAAATATGTTGATAACAGGAATAAAGGTGACGGCCTTCTCTGGCAGTATATAACACAAGATGTTCCAGTTGGAGTTATCTCCCATGACTTTTTAAGATCACATGAAAAGGGTTTAAATTGTTCAGATCATCATTTCCGCAGGAAAGATTTTCTTACTAACCGTTTTAAAAAATCCACATGGTTGCTTGAAACTGCTATCAATGCTGTAATTGATTGGAGTTCAAGACACGAATATCATGGCGAAAATAATGGATTAAACACAGTTTTTCTTGGAGATACAGTTTGGGAGCAAAAACATCATGACTATGACACTTACTCCGTTGATCCTATAAATGAGTTTTTAAATGCAATCCACCAAGCGCTTCTATTTCATGCAAAAGAAAAAACCGATTGGTTTTCCAGGGAAGAACCTAATCTTAGGGGAACTAAAGATGGTGCTTTAGCGTATTTTATGATTTATATGTATCTAACAAACCCTGAAGAATATGCAAATACAGCATATAATTTTTTATTACGGCCAGAAATATTTTTTGAATACAACCTTTCAGATGAAGTAGGTGAACTTATCCATGGAATATTCCCTTACCTTTTGCCGGAACAGCGCGAAACCATTCAAAAAATAATCACGGAAAGGAATGACACTGATAATAAAGATGAAACCGAAGAGCAACCTCGCTGGTTGTTAAAATGGAAATACAAGCAGCTTTCTGTAATTCAAAGAATCTTTCGTTTACCCGAAACTCAGTCATTTATTGAAAAAAGGCAAAATAGCTTCGGGCTCTGGCCTCAACCTCCTGAAATTAGAGGATGGGGAGGGACGGTAGAATCACCCATATCAGTTTCACAAATGGAGAGTTTGTCTGAAAAAGGGCTCTTAAAATTATTTGGTTTTTATAATGATAAGACGTCAGGACGTGATTGGTTTAATCCTTCCGAACATTCAAAGGGTGGAATGGATCAGATTGCTCATGTGTTTTCCCAATGTGTTCAAAAGAATCCCCAAAAATACCTTCCATATATGAATATCTTTTGGGAATCAGGAATTAGCAAGGAATATATATACGCTCTTTTACAAGGAGTATCGTATCATATCGATTATCGTTTTGGGAGGCTACAAAAGCCTCCTGAAATAGAGTTTATCGAACCACTCTTAGATGGTGAAATGCTTGCAGAGGTTATTTTGGGTTGGTTTGAAAAATACCCTCAACTTTTGGAAGATGGGTATAAATCAAGCGAGGCACTTTATGCAGTTTCATATGTAATTGAGAGAAATGATCTACAGAAAAAACTCATCGATTATTTTATTAAAATGTCCGTATATCCTAACCCGCAAAAGATTGAACAAAAGATATTCAATCAAGATAAAAAAGAAATGAATAAAGATGACCCTCTTCGCATAACAATAAATTCAGTTAGAGGGCGTGTAGCAGATGGGGTTACAACCCTTACCGGAAGACTGCTTGAAAAAGAAAAGGAAGTTCCAGAAGAACTTTGCAAACTTCTTGAACATTTTGCAAATGACCCAGTGGAAGCAGTGAGAATCCATGTCCTGGAATTACTTCCATTTTTGGAATATAAAAAACCAGAAAAGGGCTGGGTTTTGTTTAGCAAAGCATTCGAAAAGGCACATCCTGCCCTTTGGCCACATGGTTACAGATTCTTATACTATCAATATAAAGAGCATTTTGATCAGGTGTCTCCGATTTTAGAACGAATTAAAAATGAGGGAGGCAAGCACGGTGCAGAATCGTGGGGATTAATTTCGGCACTTTGCTTTTTAGACAATCTCATAATAATTGAATCACTTATTGTGCAATTAAATGAGTTCAATCAGGAAGATGCCTGGAGTGGTGCTGTAAGGGTCTTTATTTCTAACCTCAAAACACCTGATTTAAGAAATCAGTGCCTTAATGGTCTTATTGCTCTGATAAATAATGAGGCTTTTCCAGTTAATTTACTCAATACTATTGAACGCGTATTTGAACAAATTCCCATATCAGATGATGAATCAATAAGGGACTTTTTAGACTTGTTTCTTGATAAGATTCCATTAATTGATGGCCTACGTCGTTCGGATCATTTTTTTAATTACTTATCAAATATTTCTGATATCTATCCAGAATGGTGTATGGAAATAGTAGAAAAATATTTGAAAAGTATTTCAGATAAAATTCCTCCGCACATGTGGAAAGTAGAAGAGTTGGTTACTGCCACAATCCAGTTGTTAAGGTGGGCTGATACTGAAGATAATCAAGGGTTGATAGAACGGGTGATTGCAATACAAGATCGTTTATTAGAATTGGGATGGCCAGGAATTGATGAAGCCATAGCCAGGGCAGAGAGGGAATAAATCAGAAATTTTTCATTAGTACAAAAATGCTAAAAGTTTATGCATGGTATTCGGCATTAATCGTCACATATTCGTCTGAGAGGGCACACTGTATCGGCATTCCCTTAGCAAATATCAGGATGTCGTTCATATAAAGATTGGTCTTTAATTCGTCAAGTTCCACTTCCACCACTCTTTGAGCAGCAAAAGTTTGAGGAACTGGTTGAGAAGATTGATTCGTTGCGTACAAGGCAGCGTCAATCGGAGCAGGAACTGGAAACGCTGTTCAACAGCTTAATGCTGCGTGCATTTCGCGGAGAACTTGTGCCTTAAGATCCGAATTACGAACCAGCCTCTGAACTGTTGAAACGAATCAAAGAAGGACGAGTTGCAAGAGAAGCAAAAATAGAGGCAGAGAAAAGGAAGAGCAAAGAAAAATTTTTAAAAAAATAATATAAATTGATATAATGCTTGTATCTTATTCTATCGTTGTTTGAAAAAGGAGGTATTTAAATGCTGGAATTAAAAGTGCCTATATCGGCAGATGAAATTATAGAAGCGGTGAAAAAGATGAAAAAAAGCGACAGGGAGGCTTTTGTTGAGGATTTACTGGCTATAACTTCTCCTGAGTATATACAGAGCATTAAAGAAGCAAGGGCAGACTACAAAACAGGCAAGACAAAATCCCACAAAGAGATTTTTGAAAGATGAACTATAATCTTGTTTATACCCGCAGGGCTGAGAAGGACATAAAGAAACTGGATTCTTCGATAAAAAGCCGTATCGGGAATGCCCTCTTAAAGCTTCAGGATAATCCCTTATTATATTCGGACAAACTGAGTGATCCTGCGCTTGGGACTTACAAATTCAGGATAGGAGATTACAGGGTAATCTTTGATATTGAGGGCAACGATGTTGTTATTCTCAGGGTTGGACATAGAAGGGAAATTTATAAAAGATTCAGGTAGCAAGAATTCACATAGACTTTAAGATGAAAAGGCGCATATCAGATATTCCCGAATCCGACCGTCCACGCGAAAAGCTTCTGCAAAAGGGCGCGGAAGCATTATCCGATCTTGAACTGATGGCAATCCTTTTGGGAAGAGGAATAAAAAGGTCATGATGTACTGACTGTTGCGGACAGGGTTCTAAAGGCTTTGGATGGCAACAAAGGGCAGGTTAATCTTGAGGAGTTGCAGAAGATAGAAGGTGTTGGTTTAGCCAAGGCTACCCTTATTGCCGCTGCCCTTGAATTTGCCCGCCGCCGCATACGCCCTGAAGGTCTAAAAATCTCTTTTCCTCTCGATGTTGTTCCATTAATTATAACTCTGTAAATTTGTTTTGTTTGTTTGAATATGATATATCAAGACCATTCAGAGGATAAATAATGTTAATGAGTATAACTACAGAAAAATAACCATCGAAATTAAACGCCCTTTTCCTGCTTCTTCGCAAATTCGCTGATTTCTCTGCTTATCCTTTTAGCCTCGTCCTTGCCTAAAATGAGTTCAGCAAAGTCAGTGGCAAGTTCTGCTGCCTGATCCGAAGAAATCCCCTTAACCCTTGAAATCTTCCAGGTATCATCTTCTACCACTAATGTGCACTCCCCTAACCGTTCTTTCATCGGTAATTCACCGCGATCTAAAAGGGATTTTATATCTTCAGGGTTCTGGGTAACCTTCAGGGTTTCTTCCATATCTGGAATCCTGGAGTGGATTTTCACTATAGCGGTGTTACCGCCTACTGATATGCTTACTATCTCCTGTCGGACTGCCCTATGGGCAAGATCAATAACCTTAGTTAGCTTTGGCGGGGTTATCTTTTTTATATACTTGATAAGTTCCAGCCAATCGATGATGGTAGTATCAGTTTTGGAGATGAAGGAATAGGCCCTATCGTAGTCGTTGTTCCTTACTGCATCGAGGTATTTCTCTATTACAACCTTTGGAGAGTCCTTGGCATAACAAGCCCCTGTTAAGACAATCATGGTAATAAAAAGGATTGCAATTATTTTTCTCATATTTTTTACCTCCAAGTGGTTTTATTATAATAATGCAAAATACCAGCAAAATTATAAATTATCGAGTGTATTATATCATATTTTTTCATCCTTAACCAATTTTACCGGAATTTTATGAAAAGAGGCAGGGAAAAGGCATTGCGCCAGTTTAATAAAGAAGTGACGTTGATAAATATTGGGTAAAACTCTATGGTAGTTCGTCCTAAATAAACGAACAAGATAGACTCGAATGTTTTTATTGGCGTGAGATCTTATACAAGCTTATGTGTGGTATTCGGCATTAATTGTGACGTATTCGTGCGAGAGGTCGCATGTCCAGACAGTATCCGCACAATCCCCCAGCCCAAGTTCCAGGCGAATATTGATATCCGTATTTTTCATGGATGTACTCAGTTTATTGAGGTCAGACTGTGTCGGCATACCCTTCGCAAAGATCAGGATATCGTTAATATAGAGATTGGTCGTTGACTCATTCAGTTCCACACCCGCATAACCGGCAGCAGAGACAATGCGACCCCAGTTGGGGTCTTCTCCGTTGATTGCCGTTTTTACGAGCGGCGAATCTGCGATTGATCGGGCAATCCTTGCTGCATCGCTGCGCGACCTTGCACCTACCACATCAATCTGAATGAATTTCGTAGCGCCTTCACCATCCTTCACAATGGCCTTCGCCAGATAACTGGTTACATAATTTAGTCCCTCTTGAAATAGCTGTAGTTCCGAACCTTTGGAGGTGATATTTACTCTGGAAGCGCCATTTGCCATAATTGCGATAGTATCGTTGGTGCTCATGTGGCCATCAATCGTAATGCGGTTAAAAGAGGATTCTACAGAATTCCTGAGGCATTCATGAAGAAGTGGGGCGGGCATAGAGACGTCTGTCGTAAGGAAACACAGCATGGTGGCGAGATTCGGAGATATCATCCCTGCACCCTTAGTGATCCCACCCACAATCACATCCTTGTTGTTTATTTTTAATCTGACGGCAATGTCTTTTTGTTTTGTATCCGTCGTCATAATGGCGCGAGCCATGTCATTGCCATGCGCTGGGGTGTTTCCCAGAGATGAAGCAGCGGTCTTAATACCCGCAAAAATCTTGTCCATGGGGAGGGGTCTGCCAATAATTCCGGTAGAGGCGACAAGGATTTCATCCTCAGAAATTTTCAGGCATTTTGCCGAAAGCTGTACCATTTCTTCGGCGTCATTATATCCCTGGTCTCCTGTGCAGGCATTGGCATTACCGCTGTTAATAACGAAGGCTCGTATGCGGCCTTTTTGGGCAACTTTTCTACTCAGCTTTACCGGCGCTGCATAGATTTGATTTGTAGTAAACAATGCCGCACCAGTCGAGGGATGTTCTGAAAAGATAATTCCCAAGTCGAGACTATCTTTTATGGTTTTTATTCCACAATAGGTAGTTCCCGCCTGGAATCCCTTTGGGGCAACGATGCATCCGGTAGCAATTACTTCCACGTTAAAAAATACCTTTCCAGCATGCCATATCAAACGTGAATATGCTGATGGAGTCAAAGATTAATAGGGACTTGTTCTACTGAAGATATTTGGGCAGGCTAACACTTTCTGTAGATTACATTAAAAAGTACGTTTATAAAATAAATACGGCAGCAGCAACGACAGTGGTCCACAAACCGTTCTTATCCCCACGCGCAGCCTGTGTGATGTTTCTGGTTTTTACGATTTTACCGCTCATCCGGTAAGTTTCTTTGCGTTCATCGTAGTTCTTTGCAGGATCGAATTCGATACCCAGTGTACTGGCCAGCATGGTAGCAGCAAGGTCTTCTGCATAATCGCCCGATTTTTCTTCAGTTTCACCATAGGCATGGTGTTCACTAAGATATCCATAATGTTCGTGCTCGCCTGGAACAGCCATACCGACAGAGGCGGAGATCATCCGATTAGGCTCATTGGTGGAATTTTCACTCATTACGCAAAAAATCACCTGCCCTGCCTTTAACATCGTAACCCCTTGCTCCTTCGTGACAATTTTACAATTGGGCGGGAAGATGCTCGACACCCTCACTAAATTGCATTTTTCAATCCCTGCTTTCCGCAAGGCAAGCTCGAAAGATTGTAACTTGTCTTTGTGTTTTCCAACACCCTTGGTAAAGAATACCAACCTCGGTATCATCATAATTGATTGGCTCCCTCAAACGATTTTAACTGTATTAATAAATTAAAAAAAATGTTTGCTTAGTGAAACAAATTTCTAAATAAAATGCAATAGAATTTTATAAATTGAGGCATATTTTTTACACAATTTTTATCTTTGATTTTGTCATCATTTGATATTGCCGTGGTATCGGGTTCTTTTGTGTACTAAATAGCTATTCCGAAGTCTTGCCGGAAGGTACGGAAATATTGGATTTGTTCCAATATTAACAAGTACAAGACTGAGCGATTTTGTTGTCGTTCCGATTAGTTCGTCTACTCTTATTCTTCACATTTGTATTTTCATCAGATATGCAACAATAGCCAATACCACGCTCAAGACAATACGATAATACCCGAACCATTTAAAACCGTGTTGTTTCAGGAAACCAATAAAAGCCCTGATGGCAAACATAGCTACGACAAACGCGACAAAACTCCCTAACAGCAGGATAGCTATATCATGGTTTTGGATTGTCTTGTAAGAATCAATCATTTTTTTGGCGCTGGCGCCAAGCATGGTGGGAACTGCGAGGAAAAATGAAAATTCAGCGGCTGTTCTCCGGTTAAGCCCTACAGCCATTCCTCCGATGATGGTGGCTGCTGCCCGTGATACCCCAGGGATCATTGCAATACACTGAAAGCAACCGATTTTAAAACCCTGGAACCACGATATTTCCTGTTCTTCCATTCCTTCGGCATGTTTAAACCATCGGTCTACAAAAACCAGAACAATTCCACCAAGAAAAAGGGTAGCAATCACTACCCATATACTCTCTAATAAAACATCGACGTAATCACCCAATAAACCACCTATAACAGCAGCAGGCAGGAATGCAAAGGCTAATTTCAGATAAAACTTGAAAGAGGTAAAGAATTTGCGCCAGTAAAGCACTACCACCGATAAAATAGCGCCTACCTGTATGACAATCTCGAAATTCTTTGTCAGGGCATTTTCGCTGATACCCATAAACGTAGAAGCAATTACCATATGGCCAGTAGATGAAATAGGCAAAAACTCAGTAATTCCTTCGATAATGGCAAGTACCAATGCTTCTAAATAGGTCATAAGATTATCTCTCTTTCATATAATTCGTTTTGATATTCGGTGTAAAATAGGTGTTTTATCAGGCTTGCCAGCTAATTTCAGCTAACATTTTCAGGGTTTTTTTTGCACTACCACTGTCGATAGATTGTGCCGCAATTTTCAATCCTTCCGTAAAATCTTTTGCCAACCCGCCTGCAATGATTGCGGCGGCTGCATTCAAAAGTACCACATCTCTTTTTGGGCTGTGAATACCGTCCAACACCTCTCTGATTGCCATAGCGCTTTCGTCGGGGGTATTTACCGTCAGGTCAGAAAGATTTGATTTTTTTATACCAAAATCAGCCGGGTTTAAATAATAACTTTTTATGGTATTTCCAACAAGCTCACAGACTTTGGTTTTGTCCGTAGTTGTTATCTCGTCCAGTCCGTCCAGTCCGTGCACAACAAAGGCATGTAAGTCGCCAAGCCGTTTCAACGCCTCAGCCATAATAATTGTCAGGTGTTCACTGTACACACCCAGGATTCTGTGGGTCGCCCCGGCCGGGTTTGCTAAAGGGCCGATGATGTTAAATATTGTACGAATGCCAATTTCTTTCCGAGGACCAACAGCGTATTTCATTGCCTGATGCAGCATGGGAGCAAAGAGGAATCCAATATTAGCCATTACGATACATTTTTCAACCGTCCTGACATCTGCGTCGATATTAACGCCTAACTTATTTAATACATCTGCACTTCCGCACTGACTTGAGGCTGCTTTGTTGCCGTGTTTGGCTACCTTCAAACCGGCACCGGCAACAACAAAGGCAGATGCTGTAGAGATATTGAAGGTATTTTTTGCATCTCCTCCTGTCCCACACGTATCAATCACGATTCCGCCTTCTGTCTTTATTTTAATAGCCTTCCTCCTCATGGCCATAGCACATCCCGTAATCTCTTCAACAGTTTCGCCCTTCATACGTAATGCGGTAATAAAAGAGGCGATCTGTGCATCAGTGGCTTTCCCTTCCATAATTTGCATCATTACGTCCAGGCTTTCTTCAAGGCTTAAGTTCTGGTTATTTACTAACTTGGATATGATTTCTTTTATAAACATAGTTATTTTACAAATAGGAATTTTTTCACTTGACGTTGAATATAATATAAATTAAAATGACACGCTAAAGTTTAGAAAATAACAATTTACAAAGAAAGGAATATTGAACTATTCATGGCAAAGGTACAAATATCAGGAGACGAAAACATAAGAGAAGCAATAAGAAGATTTAAAAAGATGTGTGATAAAGAAGGTATCATTAATCAATCGAAACGTATGGCATATTTTGAAAAACCTTCAGAAAGAAAACGTCGTGAGGAAAGCCGAAGGGTCAAAAATATTAAAAGGTCACAAAAATTAGGCCTCTCAGGGCAACCAGGAACTACCCGCCCTCAATCGGGTTTCCAGAGTAACTTTGGTGCGTCACCCCACAGAAGTTCCAGATCGTAAAAGTGACGCATTTCCCTGTCGAAAAGGTGAACGACGACATTTACATAGTCCATGAGTATCCATCGGCCATTTGTGTATCCTTCGATACCGACTCCGTGGATACCGTGACTATGCAACTGTGATTCTATCTCACTCGCAATACTCTGTAATTGACGTTCATTAAAACCGTTACAAATAACGAAGAAATCTGTAATAGATGTCAATTTTCGGACATCAAAGATTAAAATATCTTCAGCCTTTTTAGCGTCAGCAATCCCAGCGCAAAGGATTGCGATCTCCTTTGAATCTAACGTTTCTGTTCCTCCTGAAAGTCTACCGCTGCTGTGCGTTAACATTTCCACCATAATCGGCATCATATTGAGTAGAGGGTTTGACATCTGACAGGCTGCTTCCACAGTAGTAACAAAATCTTGCATATCGTGGATTCACATCCAAACAATTCTCACACCTATGATACAGGAGTGTACCGCACAGGATGCAGAAATTCGCCCCTTTTGCATGATTGTCATATTGACAATTTGTATTAGGACATATCCTGTCATCCCTTTCTGTAACTATATCACCCGGCATAATAACCTCCTCTTTAAAAGGGTCTCAACAAAACTTGGTTACTGCGTTTACAATCCCCCTTACCTCCCCCATTATTGAAAGGAGGTAAAGGGATATTGAATTCTCTACATGCCCTTTTTCCCTTGCTTCTGTTCTCTTTAATGAAGATGCAAGAGGGCGCCTATCTTTGGTGAAAATTTAATGATAATTCCAGCAAAGACAACTGATACGATAGACATTAACTTGATCAAGATATTCAAAGAGGGTCCTGACGTGTCTTTGAAAGGATCCCCTACAGTATCGCCCACAACAGCGGCCTTGTGCGCTGGAGAACCCTTTCCTCCGAACGCGCCACCTTCGATATATTTTTTAGCGTTATCCCAGGCTCCGCCCGCATTTGCCATAAAGACCGCTAACAGGAAGCCCACGGTTAAACTTCCCGCTAAAAGTCCTATAACACCAGGCACTCCCAAGACTAGCCCAGTTAAAATAGGTACCAATAAAGCAAGGAGGGAAGGAACAAACATCTCTCTTTGCGCCCCTCTGGTACTAATCGCCACACATGCTGCATAATCGGGTTTTCCCGTTCCTTCCATAATACCCGCAATTTCTCTAAATTGTCTCCTGACTTCTTCCACCATGCTTCGTGCAGCACGACCCACAGCCTTCATCGTCATCGCACTGAAAACAAACGCTGACAGACCGCCAACAAACAGACCAATCAATACTTTTGGATTAATCAAGGTAACGTCCAGATAATACATAAGATCAGATAATTTGGCATTTGCCATATCAATAGAAGTCCCGGAAACCTGAATGACATGTACCCCAGCCCTCTCTAGCCCTACTTTTATTTGTTCAACAAAGGAGGCAATCAGCGCCATGGCTGTTAACGCAGCAGAACCTATGGCAAAGCCTTTCCCTGTCGCTGCCGTTGTATTTCCCAATGCATCAAGGGCATCAGTCCTCTCTCTGACATGAGGTTCGAGACCGCTCATCTCAGCGTTACCACCGGCATTATCCGCAATAGGTCCATAGGCATCGGTTGCCAATGTCAACCCCAACGTTGAAAGCATGCCGACTGCCGCAATAGCAATTCCGTAAAGACCGAGGGAGATATTTGTAAAACCACCCGCAAAGGCATAACTCAACAAAATTGCAATGGAGATAGTAATAACGGGTATAATCGTAGACATCATTCCCGTTGCAATACCATCAATCATAACCGTTGCAGGGCCTGTCTTTGCCTGTTCGGCAATGCCCTTTGTTGGCGAGTAATTGGAGGAGGTATAGTATTCCGTCCCTTTACCAATAATAACTCCGGCTATTAATCCAGTAACAATCGAACCCCAGACACCAAAATTGTGGGGCAGCATAAACTTGATAATTACGGCGGAGACAATCAAGACAAGAACAGAACTCAAGTTGATTCCTTTGCCCAATGCCTTCAAGAGTTCTTTCTGCGACGCTTCTTCTTTTGTCTTAACGGCATAGATACCTATAATGGATAAAAAGATACCCACTCCTGCCAAAATCATGGGCACAACCATGCCGGCAATACCAAGACCGGCGGTCACACCCAATGCTGCGCAGGCAAGCATCGAATTATAATACGACTCATATAAATCTGCACCCATACCTGCAACGTCACCGACATTATCTCCAACGTTATCGGCAATAGTAGCAGGATTTCTTGGATCATCTTCGGGGATACCCGCCTCTATCTTACCCACCAGATCAGCGCCCACATCTGCTGCCTTGGTGAATATCCCTCCTCCTACCCTTGCAAACAATGCCTGGGAACTTGCGCCGATACCGAAGCACGGCAGCATCATGGCCATATCGAGTAATGAGACATCGGTAAACTTACGGAACACAAAAAACCATAAGGAAATGTCCAGAAGCCCCATACCCACGACTATCAGCCCCATTACGGCGCCGCTTCTAAATGCAACCTGGAGTCCCTGGTTCAGGGATTTCCGTGCACCTTCAGCCGTCCTTGAACTGGCGCTGGTGGCCGTCTTCATTCCGAGGAAACCTGCAAGGCCAGACAGGAAACCGCTCGTTAAGAATGCAAAAGGCACTACCTTTGATTGGGAATGCAATCCAAAGGAAATGAAGAGAAGGACAAGAAATGCGCCAATAAAAAATATACCTACGACCTTATATTGTTGTTTCAGGTAGGCATAAGCGCCGTCTCTGACATGACCGGCTATTGAAATCATTTTTTCGTTCCCCTCAGGCGCCTTCATGACCTCTTTGTAGAACTTTCGTGCATAAAAAAGGGCAAACAGTGCGCCAATCGGTGCAATCCACCACAATTTGGGTATTGAGTGTGATGTATCTGCCGCTGCCTTATGCACAGGAGCTTCCAGTTCAAAAAGAGGCTTGTCTTTTTGAGCGGATTCGCCAAGTTCAAACATGGGTTTTTCCGCACTAGTCTTTATCGCAGTCTGCGCCTGGACATTGCGAGAAAATAATCCCGACTTTGATACCCCAAGGATCAGGATAGTTAGCATCAACAGTATCATTACAATGCTAACACGATTGTTTCTAAAAACAGGTTTAAATTTACGCAAAAAACTATTCATTGACTTGTTTTCTTCTCCTTTCTCTTTTCTAACTTTGCTGATTCATATCTAAAAAACTTAACTCACTACCAAACGTCTCTCCCCGGCAATCTTTGTAAAAATTCCTTCCTCTTCTCGATGGCGCTCATAAATTCGCTTACATTGGTTAAGGTATCCTCTGGATGATTGGTATGATACGTTCTCCACTCATTCAGGGACAACTCTGCATATTGGAGCGCCTTATCGATATTTCCTTCTCTTTCAGCACATAGCGATGCATGCCACAAGGCATGGCAAATAGTTCTTTCTATAGCTAAAACGTTATGCACTTTAGGGTCATGCAAAAGCGCCCTTCGTAACCAATAAAGCGATGCTTCGTAATTATCCTCTCCGTCTTCTTGCCTTAATTGTTCTCTATAATACGCTGCGTATTTAAAAACACGCTGGTCAAACAAGTGCAAATACATATGTCCAAGCTCAAAGAAAAGATCCCCGCTTGTGGGGTTTTTTACCGTTCCTTTCTTTGCAAAGTTTAATCCCGTATGAATCCATTTCCACTTGTTTCGTGCGGCATCCCATTCGTGAGCAATGTTATAAGCCATGTTCCATGCCTGAAAAATCCAAACTGCCGGAAAGTCAGGCTGCAACTTGGCTATCAGGTTGTTGATCGTTAACAATTCGTAATATTTTTTTTCTTCATGCCGGGCAATGGCCCTTGCCCAGAGAAAATCTACCGCAATTCCCCGCAGCCCACCCAGAAGAAGCAATGGAATACTTTCCGATGGGTCATAGCGATACACCGCAGTCTTTGATGTCTCACGGAAAGAAACAACATATGTATTGACAAAAAAGATAGCGCCAATTAATACCACTAAAAAAAGAACCCTCTTCCGATGTATCAAGAGTACTTAAAAAAACTCTCTCTTTTTAAATATTATCGATGCTATGCAAAGGCAAATACCCGCATATAATGCCGTGTACCCCACAGAGACTCCAACCGTTTCCAAAGGAATATCTATACCTTTCAGGAGAAATTTCAGGCTATCAAATCTTTTAAAATCCGGCAAAATAACCGAAAACCATTCCAAAGGTTTTTTAATAAGATAATCTGTATAGACCAAAAGAATGTTGGGTTTTTTAAGAACAGCCGGCAATGTATGTTCATGCACATCATACCGTTGAATTACCAAAGAAAAATCTTTAACAAAGTCCAGAACATGCCCGCACAAAAAAACAACCAGGGCCGATACGATACTTACAGGCGCTGACAGATACGTAGACCCCATTACCGCAATGCTTATAATTAACAAAAATTTTAGAAAGGTTATACCAATCGCCTTCGCATAGTTATATACAAAACCCTTTTGTACCGCAAATAGCTTGGCATCCCCCTGTGTTACACCAATGTAATCCGTACTGTGTATAGGAAAAACTGTAACATTTACGGCACCACTTTTTCCAACAATCGCAGGGTCTATCTTTACTGTTAACGGCTCGTCTATCTTTGCTGACAGAACGGACGTTTCCCATCGATCCACATTTGCATCTTCAATTCTCACAACTAATGGGATCGCATCGATATCTTTCCTGCTACTGTCTATCTTTAAATTGAACTCTACTTCAAAAGAAGATTTATTATCAAGCTTTTTGTATAGATCAGAGAAACTCCATAACGCAATTCCCGCTCTACCTCCTTCAATCCATACAATTCCCTGTCGTACATGATGCGACTTACCCTGAATGGAAAACCGTGAGGCGGCAAACTCGTTCCTGGCTTTTAATATACCTCTATATCCTTCAGGTAATCTTGATGCAATCCGTTGAATGGCAACGACGTTTACCAGACCCAAAATTATCAATAAAAGAGCCGATACCAAGGCGAAACCCGATATTTTGCCCACAACAATTTTCAATCTTGAGACAGGTTTTGATAAAACACCATAAATCGTCCTGTCTTCTATTTCATAGGGCAACGATGTGGCAGAAAGGAAAATTACCCCTACGATACACAGAAGTACCACCACCTGAAAAAATACCACCAGCATCATTTTGACTCTGGCATCAGGCTCATCTGTTGTTGGAATAAAGGGTGAAACGGCAATGATCAGGATGCCAAGGCCAATCAACACGTGTAATATTTTTTTTCGGATTACCTCCCGAAAGGTATGACCGGCAATTGTTAGTATCATCTTACCAAGTAAAAGAACAGTTTATTTGCTCTGTTGTATGATAGTTAAAAACAACTCTTCCAGGGTAGAGACAGGATGATTGATGGACAGCACATCGCCGCTTCTACTCGTAATAAAGGTTTCAACCGCCTGGATGTCATTATCTGAAAGATTCTTTACTACAAATTCTATAACATCTTTTTGAGAGAGCAATTCCCGAACGTTGCCCATCACTTGCAAAACACCTTTATTGAGGATGGCGATCCGGTCACAAATGTTTTGAACATCTGCCAACAAATGCGAGCAGAGGATAACGGTCTTCCCCTGACTTTTAAAGTCCAATATAAGGTCTTTTATTTCTCGGCTGGCAATAGGATCAAGGCCGCTTGTCGGCTCATCCAATATTACCAAATCAGGGTCGTTTATAATGGCTTGTGCCAGGCCGATTCTCCGGAGCATACCCTTTGAATACTGGCTCAGCGGACGTTTCCGATAAGAATTTAATCCCACATCGTGAATCAATTTATCAATTCGTGATTTTCTTTCTATTTTTGGAATATCAAAGAGCTTCCCGTAAAAATCCAGAATTTCTTCTGCATTAAGAAATTTGTAGAGATAGGATTCCTCGGGCAAAAAACCTATTTTACTTTTAACATTTAAATCGACTGCAGGATATCCCAGCAACCATGATTTACCACTGGTAGGAAACAGGAGGCCGAGTAATAATTTTACTGTAGTCGTTTTCCCTGAACCATTAGGGCCAAGTAATCCAAATATCTCACCGCGATCAATATTTAGATTAAGATTTGTCAGCGCCGAAACACTTTTGCGTCTCCAGAAATCCTTATAAACCTTTGTAAGTCCTTCTGTTCTAACTGCGGAATTATCCAAAATATTTTAGTCTGCCCACCTTAGGTTAATTATAGAGTAAGATGGAATAATTGGTTAATACTCTAATCAAAATCGTTTGATAAGTCAAACATAATTAACCCAATAACATTTAACCCAAATCCATGTATAAATGGCAATGAAATGTTATTAAGACCTAAATTGGGTTTAGATTTCACCCTCATTAATCTCTTAGATGAAATATAAAAGCACGAGATAGCTATTCATTGACCATTAGTTATTTTATTTTGTTCCATACGATACGTCTAGCATATGATTGTAGTGACTGCTGGAACTAATCCCAACAACGTATATGTTGTCTTTACTATCGCCCCATATCCCAAATAATAAATAGTTGGTACCGCTTTTTTGTTTATTCCATTTTGTGCCGTCGTAATGAAGTATCGTGCCGTAATCTCCTACAGCAAATATATTGTTACTTTCGATACCCCATATCTTTCGAAGCCAGTTATTCGTGCCGCTTATCTGTCGCGTCCAGGTTATTCCATCGTATTGAAGGATCAGACCGTCAGCGCCCACCACAAATACATCGTTTGAACCTGCTGCACAGACGCTCATAAGCCTTTTATTCGTATTCAAAACAAACTTCTTCCAATCCTTTCCATTATAGTGGAGTATCGTGCCGTAATCTCCTACTGCATACACATTATCCTTGCTATTGCCCCTGACACCATAAAGCCAGCTGGTAGTACCGCTATTTTGTTCCTTCCATTTTTTCCCATCATAATGCAATATCTTTCCCAAAGTGCCCACAACAAATATATATTTCTCATTGAGACCCCAGGTACTGCTGAGCCAATTGGTGGTCATCATATTGTATTTTGTCCATTTCTCGCCGTTGTAATGAAGGATAGTGCCATAATCTCCGGAAACATAAACATTGTCGCGGCTGCTACCCCATATTCTATTGAGCCGGTGAGTAACATTGCTTTCTTGTTTAGTCCAGGAATTCCCGTCATAATGGAGAATTACACCGTTATCTCCAACGGCGAAGATATCATTCCAATCGAACCCATAAATACTATTAAGCCATATGCCATGTCCGTTATAGATACAGTCCCATGCCTTCCCGTTATAATGAAGTATTATGCTGTCGCTTTTTTCATGTTTTATTGTTTGTTCTTCCAACCCCCACTCAAAGTTTGGTGTTTGCTCTTCCAAACCCCATTCATGTTTTAATGGTTGGGTTTCCAAGCTCCACTCATCAGCAAGAACAACATTGATAATACATAATTGGTATATAACTAAAAGGGTGCAAAGAGAAAAGGCTGCAATTGTTCCCATGTATTTTACAAGCATATCATGCGCTCCGAAAGATATGACATGTTTTGGGCATAAAGGACGTTAGGTAAAAGATTCTACAAATGAATACAAAGTTAATATTTTAAAGAAAGATATAATATCGTAACCAGACGTAAATAGTCGCGATGATAATCGTCTCAATGGTGATGGGTATCCCGTAGGCAATAAATTTTCTGAACGATATAGGGTACCCTGCCTTTTCCGCCAGACCCAAGGCAATAACATTGGCAGATGCACCAACTGGCGAGCCGTTTCCTCCGAGGCATGCGCCTAAAGCTAACGACCACCATACAGGCATAAGGGTTGTATGCTGAACGACTGATTTAAAATCCGTCCCGGAAGGCAACACCGCATGTGCGGTATCTATGACCAGAGGAATCATACTTGCAACAAAGGGGATGTTATCAACGATCGCCGAACTAATAGCAGAAAACCATAAGGTGGTAATTGCGGTAACAAACATGTTTTCTGCGCTTGGTTTTGTAAGCGAAATCATGCCTTCGGAAAGGTTAGAAATCAGACCTACCTTAATAACACCCCCTACAATAATAAAGAGCCCCATAAAAAAGAATAGTGTTGGCCATTCCAGTTCTCTTAATACATGATGCGGGTCTTCCTTTGATATAATGAGTAAAACAGCCGCACCCAGAATGGCAATCGTTGCAGGTTCGTAATGGAGTATGCCATGAAAGATAAATCCCAGGATGACCATTCCCAATACACTGAGTGATTTTTTCAACAAACTATAGTTTTTGATCAAGGTAAACTCATCTATTGCAAGTAATTTTTGTTTTACTTCTTCTTTTACATGAAGTTTCTTCCTAAAGAGTAATTTTATCGTTAGGAGGAAAAATCCGAAAATAAAGAGGACTGCCGGCGCAGTATGGTAAATGAAATCCATGAATGTGAGCTGTACCTTGCTGGCAATCATGATATTCGGCGGGTCGCCAATGAGTGTAGCTGTACCACCGATATTGGAGGCCATGACCTCTGATATTAAAAATGGAAATGGATCCAACTCCAGTTCATCGGCAATGAATAATGTAACTGGAACTAATAGCAGCACGGTAGTTACATTGTCGAGAATGGCAGAAAGCAAAGCGGTAATACAGGTAAAGAAGATGAGGATCAGAAATGGTTTCCCTTTTGCCAGCTTTGCCGACTTTATTGCCAGAAACTGAAACAAGCCGGTTTTGCTCAGAATGTTGACGATAATCATCATGCCGATGAGGAGGAATATAACGTTATAATCTATGGCAAATTTCTCGTCATAAAAGGCCTCGTGCTGACTTACGATTTTAAGAATCAACATCAAACCTGCGCCAACTAACGCAACCTTTGTTTTGTCGAGCTTTTCAGAGACAATTAATCCGTACGATGCAATAAAGATGATAGTAGCAATCCAGAATACCATGGGTTTGTTTCCTTCGTTTGATTTATGTTCATGTTTAATGTTTAAGTTTTGGTTTATTCTAATTTTGTTCAATAAGACATTATTGCTGACATAGTCGATGTACCTATTTAATGTTCGGTAAGGACTTTCGTTATGTGTTTTATTAGGGTAAGGCGCGATACAATTCCAACGACTTTACCGTTTCTTACCACGGGAACGGTGTGTATTTTATTAACAACCATGAGCGCCGCAGCCTTGATTATGGGATCTTCTTCACGTACCAAGAAAGTCGTCTTTGACATAATCTCGTTGATTGTCAAATCCTTGCACTCTTTGCATTTTCTTTCAAAGTAATTTACATCCATTACCGAGATAAGGGACTCATCAACTGTTACATACTTGGGGACAAGCACCTTTATAATATCCCCTTCTGTTACGATTCCCACCAGCTTATCCTCTTTATCAACCACAAAAACAACATGATATTTGACCTCACCAAGTATCTTTATAAGATTTTCAAAGGTGTCTGAGGTTCGAATGATATCTGGCGATGGATCCATAATATCTCTTACTTTCATAGTTAGAACTCCTATAATTAAATTAGGTTTTCGGCAACTTTTTCAATGTAGCGCGAACTTCAGTTCGCTTACATACTATGCGAACTAAAGTTCGCGCTACAACTACAACCTTGAATTTCCTTAACGTTAAATTAGCCTTCGTCGACTTTTTAAAGCATTATAAGGCAGGTTTGAAACCTGCCCCTACCATTCTACAAATAAACAACATCTTCGGGATGATACATGCAAAGAAACAGAAGCATGTAATCCTTCAAATGACGGGTAAGGAGAAAGTTTTGCCTGACGTGCTCACGGCCATTTTCTCCCAGTCTTTTGGCATATTCCGGGCTGTTTAATAACTGTTTGATGGCGAAAGCCGCACCGGAAACACTGTGGCAGAGGAGTCCGCTGTATTTGTGTTTGACCTGCAATGGAATCCCTCCTGTACTGGATGCGACAATAGGTTTCGCCTTCCATAACGCCTCGGCTACGGTAAGCCCGAATCCTTCACGCAGTGATTTTTGCACGATGACCGTGGATGCCCTTTGGAGTGCATTGATTTCTATATCGCTGCCGGAAGGAATGGGGAGGATATGTATGTCAGCGTCGTTTCCGGCCGCTTCCTGCGTCTCTGCAAAGACCTTCGTTGATTCCGGATCGTCCGTTGCGGTACCGCCGGCAATAATGAGCTGGCAGTCAATGCGCTTCTTTACCAGGCGGTAGGCTTCGATAACGCCAACAGGGTCTTTCAAATAGTCAAACCGGGAGATTTGGGTAATAATGGGTTTATCTTTGGGGATGTGATATTTTTCCAACACAGTGTCTATTGTTTCCTGCGGTAAATCTTTGTTTTTATCGCTCAAAGGGTCAATGGATGGTGATATAAGAAATTGTCGTATGGGCAAGGGCTGTGAAAAGCCCGGGGCAGAAAAAACAGCACCATCGTATTGATGAATAAAAGGTGTGAGAAAATCCCATACCTGCTTGTTGGGAGTTGAAACGTCGATGTGGCATCGCCAAATCCACTTACTATCCTGCATAGATGCTTTCTTCTTAACAAGAACGATAGGTTGTGGGTCATGAATAAACATGATATCACCATAAATCTTGACTTCATCAATATTTCTCTGGCTTGTCTCCATGAAGATTTCAAACATCTGCGGCGTAATTTCCTCGGATTTTCCATGAAGTGCATTGTGGAATTTTTTTGTGGCGTTGAAAAAGTTCTCGCCGCCTTTGATAAAATCCCATCGGGCATCCACCCCCAGTTCCTGCAATAAAGGCACCATGCGATTGAGGATTTCAGCCACACCGCCTCCCACAGCCGTAGAATTGATGTTCTGGATCACTTTTCCCTGGAGTTTGCCTGCTAATATTCGCAATTCTTCAACAGTGTTGATTCCAACAATAGGTTCGTAATCCGTAATTTTTGGCATTATTCCTTATCCTTCAATATTTTTTGCGAAGCCCAGCAAAAAGGGTTGCATATTGTCATTAATAATCTTGATTCCCTCATGGCAGGAAAGACAAAAAATAATCCATAAAACATACTTTATGATATTCCTGATTTCCTTAGATGCTATAGATTTTTCTTACTTTCCTCTTCCGACTTGTTCGGGTTAGGAATATCCGTTTTTATGTCCGGTGGTTTTCCCATAGACTCAACAATCCGTTTTTCTATTAATTTTATAAGCGTATTTCGGAGATTTTCCATAGTATGGGTATAAGGATCAAGTGAGGCGATTTTGTTAGCCAGTTTCTTCTCTGAAAGGCCATCTTCGAGCCAGTTGGAAAAATCATTAGTGCCTTGCCCTATACGAAGCCTGGCCTCAAACATGTGAAAGTATATTGAATTAATAGTCACCCGTTGTAATACCGCTTGAAATTCTTTGAGGTCTGAGGCTGTATAGGGTGTCTGGAAAACAAAGCTAACCGATTTTACAAAATGGAATTCTTCTCCGGGTGTTGCAAACTTATGAAGAGATCGTGGGTGTTGAACAATATAATTCTCGATGGTGCGAATGATCTCGTCCCGAAGCTCACGTATGGTTGTATATTGTATGGTATCGATACTATACAACGCCTCCCCAAGTTCTTCTTCGCCTAAGATGCCCGTAATCCAATAAGCAAAGTCATTTGGGGGTTCTGGTGAGAGATATTGATGCTGCTGGAGAAAACGGTGGGTATGATGATAAATAACCGAACCCGGAACGGTTTTAATGAGGTCCAGCAACTCCTGAAGATTGGCTGCCTTTAATCCGGTAAGTTCGGGCATGTGAAGTTGTGTATAAAATTTGAAAGGCTCTTTTGCCTTATTGAGGGCATTCATTATGAACCTCGTGCTTCTGTTCGTAAAGATGTTCTAAAAATGTCTTTACTTCCTCATGAGAATGGACATAATAGTCCGCTACGGACGTATTTGGTGCGAAAGGACTCCGGTAACTATCGTTACCGGCGACATGGTGATACTCCGTAGCGGACATACTTGCAGGGTTTCCCACAAAGATCGTTAGTCCTTTTCCCCTTAAACTATCAAATACCTCTATATCTGCCTTATCATCGCCTAAATAAATAAGAAGGGCATTTTCGCCGAATTCTAACGGAAAATAATTGGTCAATAACCATTGAATCGCTGTGGCCTTATTCCACTTCCCCGGAGGACGTATCTCATAGACCATCTTGCCTTCACTCAGCAGGATCATTTTTCTTTCCAGAAAAGGTTTTGTAATGGCATGAAGGGTCATGGTTACCTCATTCGCATCACCTCTTTTTTTAACTGCACGATAATGCAAACTAATAGAAAGCCCTTTATCTTCAACATAAATCCCTTCAATATGCCGTAAGGATTTAAAGAGTTTCATATAAATATGCCAGAGGGTACTGCGCGCCTTCTTGGCTTCAGGACAGGTAGACCGAATACCCGGCCCTTCCATTTCTATACCATGATTGGCAACATAGAGGATTCCCCGAATCTGAACCAATTTTTTAATTTGCTTCAGGGAACGCCCGGTTATTATACCTAAAAATATCGCTTTATCCTGAGTAAATTTTATTAAAGTTTGCCGTATTTCTTCTGAAAGGGCAGCAAGGTCTGGATGTTTCCATATGGGTGTTAACGTACCATCAAAATCTGTTAAAATGATGGTTTTTTCTCTGGCATGAATTAGTTCACTAACGGTCTGAATATTTTCAAACAAGTATTTCATTGTTTCAAATAATGTTTTGGGATTTCAATATTGAGGTTGTTCGGTTACACTTCGACTTCGCTCAGTGTGACGTCATTCCGAGCGGAGTCGAGGAATCTAATTTGATTAATTCGTTTACAATGCTTTGACCCCAGTTGTATACATTATGTTCACGCACCTGTTCCCTGAGACGCTGCATCCTTTTCTTCTTTTCATCAGCAGGCATTTCAATAGCAGTCTTTATGGCCTCCGCAAAGGTATCTATGGCGTAAGGATTGATCTGGATACATCCCGCGAGTTCTTCGGAAGCGCCTGTGAACCGGCTGAGTAACAATACGCCGGATTCATCAAAGCGTGAGGCAAGAAACTCCTTGGCAACCAGATTCATCCCATCATGCAACGAGCTGACGATACAGAAATCCG